>Ga0137368_10004398_pt1 | contig 15015 bp, 10 predicted proteins | sample SagtaG_13_FD_104917 | JGI IMG/M metagenome (GOLD analysis project Ga0137368, IMG submission 104917) | Vadose zone soil microbial communities from Sagehorn Ranch, Mendocino, California, USA - Sage1_L_100_16 metaG | ecosystem: Environmental > Terrestrial > Soil > Vadose zone | place: USA...
GCCCATCGTGTCCGGCGACGAGGTCTGCACAACGCTGGTCGGCTCGGGCGTCGACACCCGGATCCTGTTGCTCACCGCCGCGGCCGCGCTGACCCAGCGGGTCGCCGGGCTCGGCCTCGGCGCCGATGACTACCTTACGAAACCGTTCGCGTTCGCCGAGCTGGCCGCCCGCATCCAGGCCCTGGCCAGGCGAGCCCGACCCGCCGCACCCCCGGTGCTGCAGCGCGCCGGTATCCGTTTGGACCAGCATCGGCGCACCGTCGCCCGAGACGGCCACCCGGTGGCGTTGTCCCGTAAGGAGTTCGCGGTCCTCGCCGAGCTGATGCTGGCCGAGGGTGGGGTGGTCTCGGCCGAGCAGCTGCTGGAGAAGGCGTGGGACGAGCACGCCGACCCGTTCACCGGCGTGGTCCGTTTCATCATGATGACGCTGCGCCGCAAGCTGGGCGACCCGCCGGTCATCCAGACCGTTCCCGGCGTCGGGTACCGCGTCCCATGAACACCCCACGCCGCTGGTGGCGTTCCACGATCCGGGTCCGTCTGACGCTGCTCTACGCCGGGGCGTTCTTCCTCGCCGGGGCGGCGCTGGTCGCGCTCATGTACTTCGTGATGGGGCAGGCCCTCGACCGTCAGCTGACCGCGCGGGTCGGCGTTGCCGAACACCTCCCGCAAGAAACGTCTGGCTCGCAACAGCTCGCCCACGAGGCGCAGGACAAGCTGCGCGCCCAGTTCGAGAAGGACCGAGACGACACCCTCAACACCATGCTCGTGGCCTCGCTGATCTCCCTCGGCGGCGTCGGAATCATCGCCGGCGGGTTCGGCTGGCTGCTCGCCGGGCGGGTGTTGCACCCGCTGCAGCAGATCACCACCACGGCCCGCCGGGTCGCCGATCGCAACCTCAGCGAACGCATCGCGCTGGACGGGCCTGACGACGAGTTCAAGGACCTCGCCGACACCTTCGACGCCATGCTCGAACGGCTGGACCGCTCCTTCGACAGCCAGCGCCGCTTTGTCGCCAACGCCTCCCACGAGCTGCGCACACCGCTGACGCTCAACCGCACCCTCATCGAGGTCACCCTCGACGATCCCCAGCCGAACGAGCCACTGCGGCAGCTCGGCACCACGCTGCTGGCCATCAACCAACGCCACGAACGGCTCATCGACGGCCTGCTCACCCTCGCCAGCAGCGAACAAACCATCACCGACCCCACCCCGGTCGACCTCGCCGACATCGCACGGCACATCAGCACCCATGCACACGACCCCGCGCACCATGCCAACACCGACCTTCGCACCGATCTGCACCCCGCGCCGGTGACCGGCGACCCGGTGCTCTTGGAACGCCTCACGCAGAACCTGGTCGACAATGCGATCCGCTACAACCTGCCCACCCACGGCACGATCACGATCACCACGGGCGTCTTCAACGGCCACGCCAGGCTCACCGTCGAGAACACCGGACCCCCGGTCCCGGCCTACGAGATTCCGACCCTGTTCGAACCATTCTGCCGCCTGCCCAGCGCCGAACGAGTCGCCGACTCCTCGGTCACCTCCATCAGCCGCGGAGCCGGACTTGGATTGTCAATCGTGGCGGCCGTCGCCCACGCGCACGGCGGCGATGTCCACGCCACACCCGGCGACGACGGGGGCCTCGCCGTGGTCGTCGTCATACCCGTCGCGCTCGAATGGTCGCGACCGGACAGCCAATAACGACCGCGTCGTTGAGAGACCCTCGACCAACCGGTGACGCGACGCGGGGCGTGCCGTCCGGGCGGGCGGCGTGCTCAGGACCTGCCCCATCTGGCCGGTGCCGCGCGGCACCGCCGGCCGGGTCGGGTTTGCGCGGCCCATCCGGGTCCGGACTACGCCGTCCCGATGATCCCGGCCTCGGCGAGCAGCCGGCGGGCGTCGGCCAGCCTGCTCGAACTGCCATGCGTCGACGCCCCGGTACCCCAGCTGGGTCGGCGGAGGGCACGCCCGCGGGGACGCTCATGACGCGGCGGTGACCTCGACCGTGTTCGGGCGCCAACCGGCACCATAGGCGTCGCAGGAGACAGCGCTCGCCCGGTCAGGTTGCCGGACCAACGCCTTGGCACCTGGCCGGCGATGGAGAGCAACGCGAGCACGACCAGTACCTCGCGCCCGCTGGCCGATCGGGTCGCTCAGGTCACGTTGAGGATCATCGTCAGGCCGCCGGCACCGTCCTGTTCGACGTTGTTGTTGGTGGTGTGGTGGGGGATGCGGCAGTGCAGCAGCCACCGGCCGGGCCCGCGGGCCGTCCAGATGACGTCGTAGCGCTGACCCGGGCCGACGTTGACGGTGTCGGCGTCGTACTGCGCCGATTCGGCGAGCGGGTTGCCGTCGATGGCCACCACCCGGAACGGCCCGCCGTGGATGTGCATGGGGTGGACGAAGTTGTTGTTGCTGCCGATGAAGCGCACCAGCAGCTTCTGCCCGACCCTCAGGTGGACCGGTGTCGGTGTCGGGGTACGCCTTGCCGTTGATGGTGAAGCAGTTGGGCAGGCCGCCCTCCATCAGCATGGCCGGGTAGGTCAGGCCCTCGCGCTCCAGCCACTCCTGCAGCTGGACGGTGTACTCCACGTCGTGGGCGGGCACTTCGGTCGGGTCGGCCGGGTCGATGATCAGCACCCCGTACAGGCCCAGCCCCTGCTGGCGATCGGGGTGGTCGTGGGAGTGGTAGAAGTACGTGCCGGCCTGCCCGGCGGTGAACTCGTAGGTGTACTGCCCGCCGGTCGGGATCGGCGGTTGGGTGATCTCGGCCGGGCCGTCCATGGCGTTCGGCAGGATCAGCCCGTGCCAGTGCAGCGTGGTGGACTCGGGCAGCTGGTTGGTCAGGTGGATGCGGAGCCGGTCGCCCTGCCGGATACGCAGGGTGGGGCCGGATACCTGGCCGTTGAGGGCGTACGCGTCGACCCGTTCGCCGGTCAGGATGGGCCAGGAGATCACCGACGCGGTCAGGTCGAACACCTTCACGTCGCCGTCCAGGCGCGGGTGATTACCTGGCCGCCGCGCGCGGAGTCGGGTGCGGTGTAGCGCACGTCGGCCGGGTCGACGGCGGCCATGTCCCGCATCGCCTCGGCCGGCATGTCCCGGGGCATGATCATACCCGGGGGCATCACCACGCCGCCCACATCCTCCGTGCTGAGCCCGAGGTTGACCTTGCTCGCCGCCCACAGCGGCGTGGCAAATAACGCCAGCGTGGTGACCATGGCCATCGCGGCCAGCTGCGGTCGGGTGACGACGGGCATGGCCGACCCGCCTCGCGCCGGTGACCCGTGACCGGCGTGGGCGGAGGCGTGGCCGGCGTGAGCCGGTGCGGGCTCGTGGCCCTCGTGGGTGGCCGCGGCCCGCACCGGGCGCACGGTCATCAGGCCGTGCTTGAGGTTGCGGGCCACCATCCAGACATTCACCGGGTACGCGACCGCGAAGCCGACCACCACGCCGAGCGACATGACCAGCCAGAAGACTGGTTCGGTGGGCTGCATGGCGCGCATGTCCCGGCCCATCATCAGGAAGGTGCCATGCCGGCCATCATCATGTTCATCGACAGCCACTCCGGCACGAACGAGCGGTGCAGCGCCCGCAGGTAGGTGCCGCCCATCATGTCCTTCATGAACAGGGCCTGGAAGGTGAACACCACGGCGGCGACCAGCGTGAGCACCATGACGGCCCGACGCGCCACCAGCCGGCGGGGCCGTGCAGAGAAACGTTGCGCGAACCCGGGATCCTCAGCCCGCAGCGCCGACTCGATCTCGGCCAGTCTGCGCCGCTCGGATTCGCTGAGCATAGCGCGCCTCCCACCCGCTGTGCGCATCAGCGTACCCACACGACAACCCGCACTACACCCCGCAGCAGGCCTTGCCAGACACCGTCAGCGGACGCCGCCGGCCGGCCCCTGCTGACCATGGCAGCACCAGCCTCGGCTCATGCTTGCCCACTGTGATGTGCCGTCGCACCGCTCACGGTCTCCAGGGCCGGGTGGCCACACCGGTCGGGCTTTGACGATCACAGGGGTACCGCGGGACAGGGCTTCGACCGGCAGACGATCGGGCCACCACTTGTCGTCACGTTCTGCGACGCTCTCAATCCGTCTCTGTGCATATGTGGATAGGGCTGTGGACAGACCGGAAGCGGTGGCATCACCACACCGGCTGGCGAACGGCCGGGCGCCGCCGTGCCATCCGGGCACCTCCGGGCAGACCTGTGCCCCGGGGCGAGGGCAGCGGATGCAGGACGAGGGGTGCCGCCCCGGGGTAGTGCCAGATCAGCCCAGTGCCGCAGCCCGCGCCGACAGCCCCGTCCACCCGCCGAGGTGCCGTAGGGCTTGCACGCTCCACGGGCTGCCCCTAGTCCGGGGTGGTCCTCCTGCCGATACACGATCACCAGGTCCACGTTGCGTGCCGGTTTGAGCTAGTACCGCGGCGCACCGAGCCGGTACCGAACACCTCGGTGACGTCGGTCTCCGGGCCGAACGCCTTCTTTGAACACGTCGTGCCTGTTGGGGGCCCGGACGGCCTGGGCCCGACGGCTGCGGCGATCGGTCGTCTGGGCCGCGCCGGGTGGCCCGGCGGTACAAGGTTCGCTCTGACGATGAGGATCGGTCCGAGGCGACCAGGGCGTACGCCCAGCTCAACCGGTTGATCATTTGTGTAGACGCGACTCGCCGGCGGGCTACACAGAACATCGCAAACAATTGGTGAGCTGGGGAGACGTCCACAGTTGGTGGTGGAGCAGCGGGTTACCCTGCAATCGAAGTAGGCAGTGCTTGCATGGGTGGTCGACGGGCAGCCTGAGCCGGAGGCGTGCAGCGTGTTCAACCGCGTGTAGAGCCAGGTTCAGTCGCCGTTGACACCACTCGGAGGAGCCCGAGAGAACGTTCAGTCGATACCACCGTGACTCAAGGCGATTTGATGATCTCCCCGAGTACCGGTGAAACAACACCTCCGACCGGCGATCGGGCATCGAGGACCGACAAGGATCGATCCGGGCTCGGAGAGGAGCAGCGATGTCAAGCGTCGCCCGGACCATCCATGAGAACAGCGAGCGATTCTTACCTGCGTTCGTACGGTTGAATACCGGCAGCGGAAAACTGGGTCTGTACTCGCCCTTGGACTTCCACTACCGGGACGCGTCGCCTGTAGCCGCGCCGGGCGAGGCGGAGCTCGCCCGGTGGGTAGTCCTAGCCGGATGCTTGTTTACCGTCACCGAAGCCGGAATCCCGATGGACGCGGCGCCACCCGGCACGAGCGGCCGCCCGATGCAGCTGTTCTATGGCGGCGCCGAACTGCTACTGACCGACCGACGGCTGCTCGGGATCGTCATGAAGGGTGAGACGGTCGTGGGCAAGGTGGGCGGCGGTTCCATCCTGGCCCTGTGCTTCCCGCTGGCGCGGGTGGAGGCGGTCAGCATTGACCTCAAGCGCCGGCTGGTCGGTGGTGTCAAGGAGAGCCGGCTGCATATCTGGAACCTCAGCGGCACGGTGACGGACCTGTTCGTCGACGACGTCATCGCGGAACCCGGCAACGGGCCCCGGGGCTTTCAGAAGTTCCGCGGTACGAAGCGCGATATCCTCGAGGCGTTCGTCAAGCCGGTCATCACGGCTCGACGGGCGGCTGGCGACGCCACAGACGACCAGCAGCTGCGCGCTGCCGAGCAAGGTTTTCGCCGGCAGTCGGCCGACGAGATCGGCGTCCAGTTCGTCGCGGACTGACGGGCTCGCGTACGAGACTGGCCCTGGTAGAGCCAATAGAACGGCAAGCCTCCGGACATTTATCGTCCGGTCAGCACACTCACCGCGGCCTCGCTCGCCTTGGCGGTCGCCGGCAGTACCCGGGCAAGCGAACGCAGGTTCGTTACGGTCTCCCAGACCAGGTACCGCGTGGGATTGTGTGCTATCGCCGCGCGCACGGTGCGCACCGCGGCCGCCGCGTCGCCCCGGGCGACGTGGCAGTGCGCGGCGCCCAGCAGGCCTTCCGCCTTCCACCCGTCGTTCGGCCGATCGGCGATCAGCGCCAGGGCCTGGTCGAGCTGGGCCAGCGCTTCCTCGGTGTGGCCGTTCGCCAAGAGTGCGACGCCGTAGGAGCAGCGCGCGGTGGCCTCGTCCGGCGCGAGATCGACGGCGAGATGTCCCTCGCGCAAAGCGGCCTCCGCGTTGCCCAGGACCAGGTACGTGTCAGCGAGGGCAGCCCTGGTGGTCCAGTGTCCTGGCCCTACCCGCGCGGCGGCGAGCAGGTCGCTCAACGCAAGGCTGGTATGGCCCAGCAGGAGGTGCAGAACGCCGCGAATCTCGCGTGCCTCGTGCTGCTCGGGCTGCATCGCGAGCGACTCGTTGAGTTCGGTGATGGCGTTGGACCACTGTTCCATCGTCCAGTAGGCCCGCCCACGCAGTACGTGCAGCAGCGCCGACTCGCCCCGCTGCCCAGCGATCACACGCAGATCGTCGAGCGCCTCGGGTCCTCGACACAGGGTCGGCAGGCAGCGTGCACGGCACAGCCGCAGCCTAATCATGTCGGCGCCGTGGCGCGGTGCGTCGTCGATTGTCCGGGTCAGTACCCCTATCGTGGCGTCGAGCTGTCCCGCCTCCCACAACGCGTCGGCGATGGCAAGCACCGGCTCGGTCGGGTCGGTGGAGTCCCACGCGGCCTGCCGCACTGCAAACTCCTCGAGCAGGCACGCCACGTGTTCCTCGCCGCGGTTGAGCGCGGCAAGACAGGTCGCCCGCATGTCCAGGGCGTCGGCAAGGCGGACCGGCGCCGCGACGCCGGCTTCGACCGAAGCACGCCAGTGCGTGACCGCATCATCGAGCAGTAGGAGCGCATCGGCGGCGCAGCCGTGCCGCACCAGCGCCGCGGCGCAGCCGGTGAAGGCGCCGGCGAGAAGCGGGGCGTACGTATGCGGGTCCGCGGCGACGAGCTGGCGGGCGAAGCTGGTCGCTTCGCTGACCGGCCCGACACCGGTGCCACCCCGGTCCAGGTCTATGTCTATGTCGGCAGCGAGACGGGCGAGATAGCGGGATGCGTGGGTCGCCGGCTCCTGCACAGCCAGGAGGCGGAGAATCTCTTTGCGCTCGACGGCGTACTCGTCGGCCACGTCGTGCCGGTCGCGGATCCGCGCTTCGCGCTCGAGGCGGCCGAGCGCGGCTTCGGCGGTCTCCGGCCCGCCGGCCCCGGCGACCGCCGCGAGTGCGGCGTCGGTCCACGCCCCGCGAAGGAGGTGTACGTCGACGAGCCGATGGTAGATGTGGCCGAGTGCGTCGTGGCTGCCGTCCTCGTCGATGTGTTCACGGTAGAGGTCGGCGGCCTCGGTGAGCAGTGGAACCTGGTCGTCGAGGAGGCCGGCCTTGTCGAGGTGGGTCGCGTGCCGGCGCAGCGCCCAGGCCAGGTCGACCCAGCTGATCCCGTCCGGGGTGTCGAGCACCGCGCGGACCATGGCGACCTCGGTGCGCGCGGCGATCAGCGCTAGCCAGGGCAGGCCGATCTTGTCGATGTGCATTCCGAGGGTACGCACTGCCACGACGTCGGTGTAGGCGAAGTTCTCGGCGTCGAGCCGGTACAACCTGCCGTACACATCGGACAGTCGTGCGATCAGACCGACGCTGGCCGTGCTGGTGAGCCAGCCGTGCTGGACGTCGTCGGCGGGTGGCGCATCGTCGCCGACGACGCCCGGGCCACGCATGAGCGGTACCTGGCTCAGGGTCTCGGCCCAGTCGGCGACCAGTTCGTCGTCCAGGTACCAGCACAGGTGGGCGCTCTGGTGGGCCGCGATGCGTTCGAGCGCGAGCGCTGCGTCAATCTCGTCGCCGGCGCGACGTGCGGCCTGCGCGAGGCGCAGATCGAGCTGCGTTGCCTGGTAGGTAAGTCCCGATGCAGCGAGCAGCGACGCGGCCGCCATGGCATCATCAGGCACGTAGTCAGCTCCCGCCAGCACCTGTCCGGCGACTGCGGTGGCCCAGCCGACCCCGACCACCACGTCGCGGTAATCGCGCAGCGAAGCGGTCCGCGGGCGACGCAGCGATCGCACCGCACGTTCCCGGCTGAGCTCGGCCGCGGCCGCGGCATAGTTGGCTCGCGCCTCGGCGTGGCGTCCGGCTGCCCGCACCGCGGACGCGTATCCGACCCGCGCGAGCGCCCGTTCGACGCGACCTCCCCCGCGGGGGGCCTGCGTATCGAAGGCGGCCTCTGTGACGCCGCGGTCCGCGGGGGTCGGGGGACGGGCAGGAGCTGGCTGTGCGAGGATGTCCGCCGCTAGCTTGGCGAACTGGAGGGCCCGGCGCGTCCGGCGGTGTCGTCGGGCGGCTGCGAGCGCCTCCTGCAGATACTTGCCGGCCCGTTCGTGCCGGCGCGCGCGTGCGTCCACCATCGCCAGGAGGGTCCACGCCTCGGCTGCGTCGCGGGGCCGGGTGGCCTCGTCGAAGGCGGCACCGGCAAGGCAGTTGGTCAGGTACAGACAATCCAGGGTGTAGCCCAGTTGGGCCGCCTCGATCGCGATTGTGCCCCTGCACCGGTGCCCGGTCGGGTGTGCGGCGAGGATGTCGAGGTACACATCCAGGGCGGCGGCGAGCTGGCCGGCGGCGCGCAGGCGGCGTGCCTGCCGCAGCGGTTCACCGGCGTGACGGCAGCGGCTCATGCGGCGGTTCGTTCCCCGGCCGGCATTGGCGGCTCGGCGAGGTCGCGCAGATGCTCTAGCGGCCGGGGGTGCCCGGCCGCGCGGGTGAGCAGATGCTTCGCCCGTGGGGTGAGCACCGGCACGGGTGAACCCACGTCACCCCGGACCGCCGGATCCGTGACGGCCGACCAGATGTCGTCGGGGCACGCGAACATCGAGCGCCGCCGGCTCGCGAGGAGGCAGGCGCGCCTGGCGACGGCTCGGAGCGCCTCGTCGGGCACCGGCCACGCGACGGGTTCCCGGGGCGCGGCGGCCCGGTGCAGGTGCTCGACGTCGATGCCGAACTGGCCGTCGGCATCAGCGGCGGCGCTCGCGGCGGCAAGTGCCCGCCGGGCGGCCGGCGTGACCCGGACCGTGCCCCGACCGCCCGCGGTGACAGGTAGCGGCGGAGGCGTTTCGATGGACCAGCGGTGTGCCTCGGCCCCCGCGATCAGGTGGTCCGGTCCGAGGAACCGGGCCGTGGCGGCGGCGGCCAGATCCAGCGCGTGCCCGATCGCGAGCCGGGCGGGAAGCGTCAAGCGATGTCCGGCCACTGCCCTGCCCGCGTCGTGCAGTGGTCCCATACACGCCTGCAGCGCCGGCCCGATCAGGCCGGCGACGAGTCGTACCGAGGCCTCGTCCCGGTCGGCGCCGCAGGCGTCGAACAGGGCCGCGCCGACGCCGTCGCCGGTGCGCAGAACCGCGAGTAGCAGGTGCGCGGGGAGGATCCGGTCCGCTCCGGTGCCGATGGCCTCCTGCGCGGCCGAGCGTAGGATCATGCGTACCGCCGGATCGAGCTCGATGGGTGCGGCGGCTCCGGTGCGGTACCACCCGGCGACGGTGTCGCGCAGGCGGGAGACCGGTACGCCCAGGGATTCCACCGCGGCGGCGCAGCCCCCGTCGCGTAACGCGGCGATCAGGAGGTGTTCGGGCCCGAAATGGGCGTGCCCGAGCCGGCGGGCCTCGATCAGCGCAAGTCGGAGCGTCCAGCACCGTTCGCCGGCCTCATCCACGAGCGCGTGGAGCCAGTCGGGATCGGGCGGCTCAGATGGCTCGGTCACGACCGGCGGTACCGGTTCGGTCGCGGTCACTGCTGCGGCGGCCGGTGGCGGGCCGTCCCGTGTCGGCTGCGACTCCGGCTCCTGTGCCGGTACCGGTAAGGGCGGCGCGGACACCGGGACCAGACCGGTCGCCGGGCGCGGGGGCACCGGGATGCTCGTCCCGTGCGTCAGATGCGCGGCCGTGATGGCGAGGCGGCGCCGCGCCGCGCCGAACGCGGCCGGATCCGCCGCGACCAGCCGGTCGAATAGGGCGGTCGCCTCCGCCATGGCCTTCGCGGTCCGCTCGGCAGACACCGCAGTCCCTGGCCATGCAGAGCTCGCCGGCGGTTCGTGGATCGCGGCGAACTCGGCCAGCGCGGTGCGGACCATGGTGCACCCCACGCCGACGTACGCCAGCGACAGCCACAGCACCGGCCAGGTCTGCCGACCGTCACGCCAGCGGGCCAGTTCGGCGAGCTGCACCCGGCGCAGACTGCGGACCGCGTCGACGTCCTCCTCCAGACCCGCGATCAGGCTGTCGGTCATGCGTTTCAGGTCGTTGTTGGCGTAGACGGTGTACAGCGTGCAGCACACGTGCGTGGCGCCGGCCAGGACGACCGCAGATCCGAGGCCGAGCCATTCGCTCGTGGGGGTGCGATCCCGGGTGAGGTCGGGCGCGTCACCGAGTCCGATGCTGCCGCACCCGATGAGGACGACCCGCTCGGGCAGCTCGAATGGCCGGTCGTCGTGCCTGGTGGTCACCAGGTCGTTCATGGTGAGCCGTTCGTCGGTCCCGTCTGTAGCCGCCAGCCGCAGCCCGCTTGCGGCGGCGTTGCCAGGGACCGGGTCGACGTGCCCGATGAGGGTCAACAGCCACGCACGGTCCCCGGACACCGCGTGCAGTACGTTGCGCAGGTCGGTTTTGCTCACCGGGCCGCGGATCACCCGTTGCACACCCCCCGGCCGGGTGAGGAGGTCCATGTCGTTCCCACCGTGCGGGGCCACGATCGCCATTCGCGCCGGCCATCGTTGCGGACGCTGCCCGGTGCGGGTACGCCGGGCGGTGTGCACGATGCCCCAGGACGGCATGTGTACGACGGCCGCGCGTTCGACGACCCGCAGATCCGTGTCCGGGCCCAGGGGGAGACCCGCGACGGGAAGGTGGCCGAGCGCGGTGGGCAGCGACACCACGAGGGTTGCGCCGTCCGGACCCGAACGCAGCTCTTCGACGAGGGTCGGAGGCAGGAACGCGGCTGCCACGCGTGCCAGCAGCGTGCGCTCGGCCTCCGGCGTCGCGCCGCGCGCCAGCGGTCCGCGCATAATTCGTGCTCTGATCGTCTGTGCATCGTCGCCGGCGCGGGCGAACGGCAGCGCGTCGAGCAGGTCCGCGTAGGCCGCCGCGGCGGGGGAGTCCGGGCCGAACGCCACCGTGCCGTGTGTCCAGACGCCCGCCGGATCGCGCACGGCCCAGTAGTAGACGTCGAGGACGGTTGCGGCGCTCCAGTACCAGGTGCACGGCGCGATCGACGTGATCTCGCGGTCGAGCGGGATCTCCTCGAGCGAGCCGTCCAGTCCGGGCAGACGCAGCCCCGAGCCGATGCGGATCCGAGGCGGCTGACGCACCGGGCTCAGCCCTTGGAGGACCAGCACCGCTGACGCGCCGTCGCTCTCGACACCGCTGGGCTCCGCCCCGGGTTCCCGCGTACCGATCAGCGGGGTGTCCGTGGCTGTCGCATCGAGGGCGACGAGCGCCGAAAGCGTGCGGGCATCCGACACCGCGGGCAGCACCTCGCCGCGGGTCACCTCGATCACCTCTGCGACGAGCTCGCTGTCGGGCCCCGCCGCCGCGAATGCTAGCGCGGTGGCGTGTGCGTCGAGTTGCACCCTGCTCCAGAACTCCCGCCAGCCTGCCGACGGCAACATGTACCGCCCGTGCTGCGCGGCCGAGAGCGCGGAGGCTGCGTACGCCAGGGCGGTGTCCGGCGCTCCCGCGGCCCGCTCGAGCTTCGCGAGCAGGAGGTGTCCCGCCGTCGCTGCGAGCGGGCGGGTGTTGGCGTCGAGCATGGCCAGCGCCACGAGCACGTCCCGGCGCGGGTCGGTGCGCGCACGGTCGAGCCGGCCAATCTGGACACCGGCACGCAACAGCAGGTCGTTTGCAGTCTCGTCGCGCCCACTGAACATGGCAACGCGTCCGTCGTCGCCGCCTACGAGCTCTTCGAGGAGCACCGCGGCGTCCTCAACGTCGCCGCTAGCGATCATCAGGCGCGTGAGCCACATCTCGGTGAGATGGAGCAGGTCGAAGTCGCGGCTGCGTAGCGCGATCCGGCGGTACCGGTGGATCACCGCGACCGCGTCACGCAGCGGCCACTGGGTGATGTGCTCCTGGATCTCGGCGGTCCGAAGCGCCCTCGCATACCGGCGGCAGGAACGGGGCCGAAGCAGCTCGATGGCCTCATGCCGGCGTTGTCCCGCCGTCGGGTTGCCGCTTTGCCCGAGAATGTCCGACAGCTGTCCGAGACACCAGCCGCGCACCGTCGCCGGCATCGCCCGGTCTGACGCTGTGGCGTGGGCCGCCAGCGTCAGGGCGGCCCGGACGTCACCGCCGTCGAAGGCGACAAGGGCCTGACAGATCTCGATCATGGGCTGCAGGGCGGCGGGAACGTCGCGGCACGCAGACACGAACGGACCGGCGAGCTCGGCGCGTGCGGACGACGCCAGGTCAATCGCGTTGGCGAACAAGGCCGACCGGCGCGTGAGGAGCAACCGCAGTCGGATTCGCCGCGGCAATATCCCGAGCACCGGACCCTTTGCCCACCAGGGCGGCCGCAGCATGCCCCGTAGCTTGAGATAACTGATGAGGTTCCAGCCGGCGAGGAGACCCAGCAGGCACCACCACCACCGGTTCAGGTCCACGACGATGCTGACGGAGCCGGCCAGGCACAGCAGGACGATCGCCGGCACGTCACGCCGACCAACCACGAGCAGGGCGACCGCGAGCACCCCCAGTTGCACACCGTCGCGTGTCCCCATCGGCAGTACGAGCGCCGCGAGTCCGGCGCAGACCGCCGCCACCACCGTCATCCGCCGCAGTAAGGGCCGCATCAGGACATCACGCAGGATCAGCCGTTCGCAGTCGGCGATGTAGGAACCGATGCGGTGTCGGTCGGTGCGGGCAGGTCTTATCCGCCGACGGTTGCCGATCGCATCGAGCAGCACTTCTACGGCCGCGGTAAGGCCGACCGAACGGGCGGCGGCGACCACCTCGACGAACGTCGTCCGATCCTCGAGCTGACGCTCCGCGCGGCCGTACTCCCGCAGCCAGCGGGCTGCGGCCGCGTCCGACTCCAGCCACCGCCGCCCGCCGCCACGGCGGCCGTTGTTCACCGTCTCACTCCTCATCGGCCAGTCCCAGCCGGTTGCGGATCATCGAGCCGAGAGTGTGCCTCGGGGCTCGGCGCAGCTGCCGGAGGCTCACCATCGGATCAGCGAGGTCCACCCGCTTCATCCACAGCTCGTACCAAGCCCCAGTACCTCCGGTGAGCGCCGCCAGCAGGACGACCACGGCGACCGGCGTCGGCGTGAAGACCATGGTCGTGGCGACGAACGCACCCCAGACGGGTACCGGCGCGTAGGTCGGCGTGGCCAAGCTGCCGAGCAGCAACGGGTACATCCACCACTGTGCACCTACATCGATGGCGACCAGCATCACCGTCACAATCAGCAGCTGATGGAATGCCTGCACCGTGGCCCACCGGCCGGCGCGGACCTTGCCGTAGGGAGAGCTGGTCGCGTTCGGTCCGGACGGCATCTGACTGTTGAGGAGTTTGACGATCGACGCGGACCGGCGCGACCCCGTCCGGGTCATGAGGTCGGCCAGAGGCGGTGTCGCCGGTGTGTGAAGGACAGCGGGCGCGGGCGCCGCGGCGAACGCGACATCGTCGGAATCGACCCGCGCGCGTGTCCGCGCCGTCCCGCTCAGCAGCAGGTCTGACCCAACGCGTACGTCGCGGAGTGGGCGGAGCCCCGGATCCGGTGACTCGGCGAGCGCGCCCATCAGGTATATCGAACTGACGTGGGGATCGCCGACACGATGCCGTTCCTGATCGGCGCGTGCCAGCAGCCGGCTCACCTGCTGATCGAAGCTACCGGATCCCGCGCCCGTCGCTACCAGCGTCGCCGCCAGCTCGTCGCAGTTGATTCCGACCGCCGTCAGAGCGGCGACGGCATGACTGCGCGGCGCGGTCAGGACGGCGCGGGCGACGTCGGCGAGCTCCGGTGCCCCGCGCCGGGATAGGGCAAGCGCCTGAGCCCGGACGAGCGAGGCCAGGACGAGATGGCTCACCCTGTAGCCACCCCACGACCCCGCGACGACGGCGCTCATGGCTGCCCCAGGGTCGGCGGCGGTGTTGCGAGCGTAGCTGTCGGAGTCGTGACCGGCGGCTGGGGCGCGGCCGGTTGCGCGGGCACAGGTGCTTGCGCGGGCACAGGTGCTTGCGCGGGCACAGGTGCTTGCGCGGGCACAGGTGCTTGCGCGGGCACAGGTGCTTGCGCGGGTGTCGACGCTGGTGCCGGCGTTGCCATCACATACGTGACGGTCAGCAACACCAAGTGGCGCGCGCTGATTGAGACGGCGTTCACGGCCGGCAATATGCCGCCGGTCGGCTCGCCGGGTGCCCGGTAGAAAATGTCCCCGCTCAGCGCCAGCTCGCGGTCGCCGGTCTCGGCGGCGGCCTTGCTGTAGTTGTGCAGGCGCCCGGCCACGTAGCTGCCGTCGTCAAGCGCGCAGCCGACGTGGATCGTGGCGTCCAGGTGTTCATGGAAGAGCAGCCACCACGATGACTGCTGGTCCTGCGTGCGGCGACTGCGGTTGTTTCGCCATGTGCGCCAGCTCGCCGGCAGCCACCGGTTCCACGGTTGCAGACCGACCAGCACAGCGAGCCCGATCGTCACGGCCAGCACCGCGGCTGCCCATACGGCGACCAGCGAAAGATGGGCGGCGCTGTACCCGTAGGGGTTGATGATCAGCCTGGATAAATTCGGCGCGCGCAGCGAGAACACACCTGTGACCAGCACGAGCAGCATCGCCGCCGACACGTCGATGGCGACGCCGACGAACACTATCGAGAGCAACTCCTGCACCGCCGTGTCGACGCGTTCTGGATGGCGCCGCAACGAGATGCGGTGGTAAACATGTGTCCATTCAGGGGTCCGGTTGACGTGGGCTTATGCGACTTGTCGCTGATCAGCTGGGTGGTTCATTCATGGTGCGAGTGGTCAGGCGATCGTGGGTGTGGGTAGCCAGGGTTTGCCCGAC
>Ga0137368_10004405_pt1 | contig 14997 bp, 18 predicted proteins | sample SagtaG_13_FD_104917 | JGI IMG/M metagenome (GOLD analysis project Ga0137368, IMG submission 104917) | Vadose zone soil microbial communities from Sagehorn Ranch, Mendocino, California, USA - Sage1_L_100_16 metaG | ecosystem: Environmental > Terrestrial > Soil > Vadose zone | place: USA...
GAGATCGAAGCTCCTCGGGTCGCCGGGGGTGCCATTGAAGAGCCGCACGTTCTCGGAGATGAAGTCGCGGACGTCGCCCGACGCCTCCAGGAGGTTGGCGAACTTCTGGTACGCGATGTTCGTCTCTCGATGGCGCGCGGCCAGCAGTTCGCGGTCCGTCTCCGTGCGGTGTGGAATGGTGAGCAGCATCTCGTAGACGGACTTCAGCTCGAGCACGGTCGCGTGCTCGGGCCCCAACGCGGCCTCAAGCTCGGCGAGCCGGTGGCCGAGGATCTGTACGTACGTCCGGGGCGCCACCGGTAGCACAGTGTCGTAATAGTGGATGGTGAGGCGTCCGTCGGAGAGCTCGAGACGCAGCTCCCCCCGGTCGAGGACTGCCCCGTATTGATCGCCCAGGCTCGGCAACAACACCTTGTTGGCCAGCTCCGCCTTCACCGGCATCCAGTCGATGTCGAAGAAGGCGGCGTAGGGCGAGGAGGCACCGTGCATGAGGACATCGAACCACCGGGCATTCCGGCTTCCAGCGATCCCCATGTGGTTGGGTACCACGTCGACGAGAAGGCCCAGGTGGTTGCTCCGGAGCGCTTCTGCGAAGCGACCAAAGGCCGTCTCGCCGCCCAGCTCAGCGCGGAAGCGGTTGTGATCGGAGATGTCGTAGCCGTGGGATCGGTTGGAACTGGTCTCGAAAAACGGCGAGGTGTAGCAGTCGCTGATGCCAAGCGTGGCAAGGTATGGCACGAGGCCGGAAGCGTCGTCGAAGGTCAGACCGGGACCGAGCTGGAGCCGGTAAGTGGCCAGGGGCACGCGCAGCAGCGCGTCGGGGTCGGCGACGACCGCGAGCAGGTCCTCTTCCCTCAATGGATCGGACATCGACACATTGGACCGTATGACATGGCAGGGTGCAAGTGCCGGCTGTTACGCGGGACCACAAGTTTCGTCGAGCAATTTCGTCGTGCAATAATGAACGGAGCGGGCATCAGCCCGGTCGGACTCTTCATCCCTATGGATTCGAAGATCAAGACGCCCCCCCCGGCGTAGGGGACCAGCGTCCACGAAACCGGTCAACTCCAGGCATAGGGTTAAGGTCCTCGGGGAAGAGCATGGACGGTAGCAGAAGGAGAGAAAATGCGCTACGCACTCGCTGTGCTGTTGGGCGTGTTGTGCTCGGTGAGCTCCGCCGCTGCTCAAGTGAGCGTTGGCATCGGACTTCCCAGTGTGAGCATCGGGATCAATTTGCCGGCGTTCCCCGAACTCGTTGTGGTGCCGGACTACCCGGTCTACTACGCTCCGAGAGGGGACGTGAACCTGTTCTTCTACGATGGCCTGTACTGGGCGTACCAGGGGGATAGCTGGTACGCGAGCTCCTGGTACAACGGGCCCTGGCGGGTGATAGGCCCAGAGGGCGTGCCGGCGTTCATCCTGAGGGTACCCGTGCGCTACTATCGCCATCCGCCTGCCTCCTGGGCCGGGTGGCGGTCCAATGCGCCGCCACGTTGGGGCGAGCGCTGGGGCCATGGATGGGAGCAGGGTCGAAGGGGATGGGACCAGTGGGACCGCCGCGTTGTTCATGCACCCGCCCCGCTCCCTGTTTACCAGCGGCAGTATTCAGGAAATCGATATCCCCAAGTGGAGCAGCAGCAGGCGTTGCAACGCGAGAAGTACCGTTATCAGCCGCGAGATCCCGTAGTGCGGCAGCACGAGCAGCGACAAGGAGCGCAGCCGCAGCCGGGGGAGCGTAAGCAGGTTAACCAGCGTTCCAGCCCGCCACCGCCGCCTCAACAGAGTGCTCCGGCCGTCTCACGCTCACAGCCGCCGCAAGGGGGAGGCGCCCCGGTCCCTCCTCATGAGGGAGGTCCGGCAGTCCAGCGTCAGAGACAGCAGCCACAACCAGCGGCAGTCCAGCATGAGCAACAGGCGCCCAGGTCGCAAGGGCAGCAAGATAGACCGCAAGGCAAGGGGCAAAGTAAGGCTGACACGCCGCAGCCACAGCACAGGCCCGAGCAGGGTCAGGGGCAGGAGAAGGGTCAGGGGCAGGGTCAGGAGCATGAGAAGGGTCAGGGGCGCAATAAGTAGCTCGATGCGTCGGACGCTGGGCTAGAAGGGCAGCGCTCACACCTTCACTGGCGCGAGGTTACGGGCCTGCTGCCATGGTTCGCTGCCACTGACGGCCTCGGCGGCGGCCCGTAAGGTCTGATCGGTGATCGCCGCATAGCGACGCATCATCTTTTCCGTCTTCCAGCCGCCGAGCTGCATCACGATCGGCGCCGTGAAGCCCTTGTTGAGGGCCATCGTCGCCCCGTGGTGCCGGAGGTCATGGAAATGGAAGTCCCTGAGTCCCGCCCCGCGCGATGCCTTGCGGAACACCCGGCCCACGTGGACACGGCTGTAGGGCCGTCCCGTAGGGCCTGGGAAGACCCAGGGGCCATCCTGGTGCTCCAGGACGCCTCGTAGGAGCTTACAGGCCGCCTCAGAGAGGATGACAGGCCGGGCGCCGGACTTCGCCTTGGGCAACAGGATGACGCCTTGCTCGAGGTGAACGTCCTCGCGGCGTAGGAGCCTGATCTCACCTTGGCGCATGAGCGTGAGGGCTGCGAGCTTCGCCATCTCCCGGAACGGGGAGGGCATGGGCTCGAGCACGAGGAGCTCTTCCTCCGGCCGCAACCAACGGACGCGCGTCGCGTCTTCGGGGAAGAAGGCGCCGCCTGGGAACCGGTATTCGGGCCGCCCCTTCTTGAGCGCGGCCCGGATGCTACTGAGGTCGCGATTGACCGTGCTCGGCTTCGTCCCTCGGCGGATGCGGCCGTTTCGGAAGGCGAACACGTCCGCGTCGCCGATCGCGCTCACCGGCTTGTTCAGGAACTCCGGCACCACGGACTCGATGGCCCGCCGCGTGTAGTCGACGCGGACGACACCATCCTCACCCTTCCCTCGAGCCCGCATGTCCAGGGCGTAGAATTCGAGCAGTTGGCGCAAGGTCGCCGGCCGCTGGCCCTCCTGCTCATCCTGGGCGGTTTCCGCCTTCAGGGCCGTGAGTAAGTCGCTCTCAGCCTGGCGCGCCTCGTCCTTGCTCGCCCGGAAGGCCGCGCGTCGGAGGCCACGATAGGCCACCCGCGCCTGCCAGACCCACTTACCGTGGTTCTTGATGCGTCGAATGGCCATCAGCCCCCTCCCTCGAGATACCGCGCGATGTCCGTCTTGCGTTTCGTCGTGCTGATGTGCGCGTAGATCATCGTCGTGGTTATGTCCGCGTGTCCGAGCGCTTCTTTGACGAGCTCTATGGGCGCGTCGTGTTCCCGGAGGCGGCTGGCAAACGAATGTCGCAACATGTGGGGATTAACCCGCTTGCCGATGATCGGCGACACCTGGCGCGCGAGAATCCACCAGATGGCCCGCGTGAGGAGCGGCTCGCGGAGCTTCGTCCTTGCGAGCCCAACGTTGGTGTCGACGCGCAAAAACAGGTAAGGCGATCCGGCTCGCCCTCCGACGAGCTTCGGCCGCGTGCGCGCGAGGTAGCCGCGCAGGATCACCTGGAGCTTCGGCACGATCGGGCATTCGCGCTGTTTGTCTCCCTTGCCGACGACGGTCAAGATTCCGGCCTCAAGTTCTAGGTCGGCGACGCGTGCGCTGACGAGCTCCGAGACGCGCAGCCCGCAGAGCAACGCGGTGGCGATCATGGCATAGTCGCGGCGGCCGCTCAGCGACGTTCGCGCGGCCAAGGCGTTGAGCAGGCGGTCCTGTTCGGCGATCGTGAGGTACTTTGGCACGCGCTGCTGTTTCTTAAAGACGTACGTGTCGGACACCGGGTCATGCGCGCAGAGCCCCTGGCGGCGCAGGAACTTGAAAAAAGAGCCGAGGGCATGGCGGCTACGGTTTACCGTCGTCGCCTTGCAGGCATCGTGCTGCTGCCGGTGGGCGAAGTACATTTCCAAAAGTTGGAACGTGACCTGACTCGGCAGAGTTACGCCGCCCGACTCCGCGAAGGCCACGAAGCGACGGAGGTCCCGCTCATATCCGCTGATCGTGTTCGGGGCGCGCCCGCGGACCGCGAGAAACCATCCGAGGAAGGGCGCGATCTGCTCGGCGAGCGTCGCTCCTCGGACGGCTGGGGACGGCAGGGAGGACGATGCGCCCAAAACATTAGTAGGGGCGGCCCCACCAAAGTCCAGGAGGGCGAGCGCCGTCGTGGTCATGACACGTTGGGCGAGAGCGCCTCGGCAACTTCATCGACCACCGACGCGAGGAAAAAGCATACCTCGTGAACGTTGCCGACCTCGTCCAAACCCTGTTCACTCGCGCGAATCAGCCCCGCAAGTCCGCGAAGCCTGAGGGCTTGATATTGTGGGTCGCTGTCTTGTTCCTTCCGGAGCCTCTCTCTGACTTTCAACGCCTGCGCGAACGTGAGGGGCTTCGCCTCGGTGGGTTTCGGTGCTAGTCTGAGCTTGCTCATAGCGTCTCCTTCACGGGTTGGGGTTGTGGGCCATGCCCCCGGCGGTGTCAGCCGCGCGGGGGCGCTTCGTTTTCTATTCTCGGGCTAGCCCGGAAATAGACTTCCATGTGCTGAGCGTGTTGGTGATCGACTCGCGTTCCGCCTCCTCAGCGGCGACGTACCGCGCCCACTCCGTCGTGTTCATCTCGGCCTGCACGGCACCACGGACACGGGCGCGCAGGGTGTTCGGGTTCATGGCATCGAGCTCCCAGCACCACGGGCCGTAGCGATCGACGAACCAGCGATAGCGCGGGTCGAGATCCTTGTCGGCGGCCGGGAATGCGAGATCCTCCCCGAGCTCCTCGGTGTCCTCTTCGGTGAGAGCGATCCGTCGGACTTCCAACCCCCACGCCCTGGAATAGTGCTCGACCGCAGCTGGGTCCCAGTCCTTGTCGGTGGGGTCAGCGCTTGCATAGCGGAGCAGGCGTTGCGGAAGATCCTGGTCGGACATTCCGCGGCCGGACGGGTCGTGATCGCCAAGGTAGAGCACGAGGAGCGGTCGCTTGGCGTCCCGCTGCTGGGCCAGGTCGTTGACCCGCGTGGCGCTGGCGTAGCCGCCGACCGGCAGGAAGTCTACCTCGAACTCGCGCAGAACCGGTTCGAGCGTGCCGCGGATCGTCCCCTTCTCCGACACCACGATGATCCGCTTGGGTTGACCCGCCCACTTATTCAGCCGGTAGGATGCCTGGACCGCCCGCGCGTACTCAGCCGGGCTATCCCACGAGGGGAGACGCTCAATCTCCCGGCCCTCCTGCACGATCCACTCCCACGGGAGCTCGCCCTCCTCACGGGCCCGCGTCAGCAGGGCGCCCACGCGGTTGGTGTTCCCCTTGTCCATCCCGGCGATGACGCCGCGGACGAAGAGCTGGTAGCAGATCGCGCGCACGCTCGCGGGCTGGATCTCCTCGAGAATGTCCAACGCCTCCCGCACCAACGCGAGGCTCTTCGGCGAGCGCCCGCGCCCCATTACTCCAGCAGCTCCGTCACCGGCACGCCGAGGGCCACGTCACTTCAGCGTCCGGGCCGTCGCGGCAAGAGAGGCGATAGCTTCACGCAGCCCCTGCTTGAGTAGCTGATCGTAGGTGAAATCAGGTTGCAACGCGTAGATCCAGCTCAGGGCGGAGGTTTCCCCGCTGATTGTGTGAGTCCAGACGGCAGGGGACGACGGCGTTTTGGCTAGCTTCAGGGTGAGCGTCAGCTCGTTGGACGTCGTCGAGGCGGGAAAGCCGAAGAGCCAGAGCAAGGGCCCATAGGCTGAGAGTCCGTAGCTGATGATCTTCCCCTCGTATTTCGTGGACGTGATCTCTCCGAGGAGAACGTAGTCGGCCTCGGATGCTCTGTTACCAACGAAGGTTTCTCGAAAGATCCTGGCGTTGTCGACTTCCTGAGCCACCGCCCGCGCAAAGTCGTCAGCTGGGCGGAACTGCCACAGGCCACTGTTCACGTGCATCTGCGGCCCCTCGGGCGTGTGAAACGTCTGCCAACCGAAGGGCATGAGGGGGATGAGATAGATCATGATGAAGTTGCTGTTTTCTTTGAGCCGCCTGTCCTCAAATGGCAAGACGATCACACTCACGTTCGCGAGCGGGTCAGTCGCGCTGCGTGGCTCGGGGGTGTACGACCAGCTCCGGCTACTGGCGCAGCCCGTCAATGCCGCGACCAACAAGAGTCCGCTCGCCAATCGCCTCATGGCTAGCCTCCGTGGAGCCAACGTCATCCCATCAATCTCTGGGCCGTGACGCCGAGTGCGCCAGCCAGCGCATTGATCGTGCTGAGCGGCGGATCGTAACGGCCCGCCTCGAGCTTGTTCACGTATTCGCGGCTGAGCCCGGCCCTCTCGGCCAGTGCTGCCTGGCTGAGCCCCTTCGCGATCCTGAGCTTCCTGACTGCCTTGCCCATCTGTTTCGGCGTCGGGGTCATAGTATGTGAACCCTCAGTTCACTGTCAAGTACGGTCTGACAGGGCCACCGCTCGAGCGTCAGCGCGCGGGCTCGTCATCACCGCGGGCAATGCTGCGGTCGCGATGCCGTCGGCCCCGCGCAGGCCGTTCTTTCAGACTGCATTTGATAGGCGCGATAGTCGCCCAGAGGATCAGGGGGAGCCGGGAACTCTTCATCATCCTCTGGGCCTCTGAAGGTCCGTTCGGTCGGTATCGCGACGAGCGTGCGTTTCCACTGGCGTGCCTGCATGCAGCGCCTGAAGATCCGCTCTGACGCCACATCGTATTTGATGGTCGCTTCCTGAATGCACTGGTCACGATCAGCCTGGAACTCGGCGATGCCGCGCCCAGGAGCTTCCCAGTAGTATTTCCCGCAGCCGGTGAGGAGGCCGAGGAGCAGCGCCAGCGTGATTGATCTCCAGTTCATCGTCAGCCTCCCTCAAGTGGGGTCCTCTAGCCTCCGCTCCAGCGCCTCGATCGCCTGCCGGGCGGCGAGGGCCAGCACGCGGAGCTCGTCCGCCTTCCGCTGGCGGCTCAGCCTGGCCCGACACTTCCCCGAGCACGCCTTCTGCTGGCCGGCGAGGGGCATTCCGCACCCCGGGCATTCTCCCCCAGAGCCCGCCACAAGCGCACGTGCGGCTTCTGAGCGGGGTTCGGGCATGGAGTCGGCTTGCGGCATGCGTTCAGCCCGCGAGGCGCCTGCGGGCGCGCGGAGGAGGTGCACTACAGCGTCGTGGGAGCGACGATCGGCACGCGGGGGGTATGAGGATAGCGGCTCCCTCAGAATCGCCCCGCGAAACCACGTGGAGGACGGGACGCAGCGCGGTCACTCGTCCTCGCGGAAGCCGCACCGCGGGCACCGAGGCCCAGCCTCGCGCGTGAGGATGGTAGCGGCGCATCGGACGCACGTCCAGAGCATCGGCGGGAGCCAGGACCAGGCGCTCATCGGGCGTGCCGGAGCCAGGTCGGGTCGGCCGGGTTTGCCACCACCAAAGTTCTTGCCCCTATCTAAAGCTGATCGTCATGCTTTATACGCCAGTCCCACAGGCGAAGGGGCTCGGATCGGGTGGGATGAAGATCCCTCCGCCGAAGTTATCGGCCCGGTTAACTGTGCCAATCATCCCCACGCCGATGAACCCGCTCGTGTAGGTGGTATCAGTGAACGTGAAGAGTAGCGACCAGACGCCAGCCGTGCGCCACCACACCTCGATCAGGCCCTGGATGTTGCGAATCCCCCCGCCGTCGCCATTGGCAATCGCCTGGGTGTGATCGTGAAGCAGGATACTCACCGCCGCGTCGATGCGGTTCAATCGCCAGAGATTCGTGGCCCGATTGATTTGGAGATCGTAGAAGTTCTCCGCCCCGCTATTGGGATTCTGGAGGCAGTGTTGTAGGAGGAACCGATCCGTGCCGTTCACCGTGACGAAATCCATGTAGGCTTCGACGCCGGGAGTCGTGGAGAATGAGGCGAGACTCCAATAGGCGTCCGACGCCCCAAGGGAGGAGGAGATCTGGTTCGCTGTCAGGTTGATCTGATTGGTGCCGGACTGTGAGGGGGTCGTCCACGTTCCGTTCCCTAGAATGGGCTCGTCGGCCCGGTTGAAGGCGTCGAGAATCGGGGGTGGTTGGGTACGACTCCATATCAGACTCCTCTGGGAATGCGTAGGAACAACAATGATCGACACCGCGTGAAATACTCCACCGTCCAGCTCATGGGTGTCACTGGCGACCGGCCTCGAGGATCGCCTGCCCGATCTGCCGCCGCACGCATTCGGCGAGCGCCATGTAGCTATTCGTCAGTACGTTGTGGAGCAGAAAACCAATCTCGGCCTCGGTGAGCGGGAAGAGTTCCGCGAGGGCCCGCTGAGCACATACGGCCGGCCGGGCCGTCATCGCCGAGATCTCGGGGAGCGATGGAAGAGCACCGTCGCGAACCATCGCGGCCGTGAAGAGTCCGGCGACCTCGAAGTAGGACGCGGCCAGAATCTGCTCGATGCGCAGCAAACGCTGGGCCGCCTGGTCGTTGATGGCCTGGTCGTCGGTCATAGCTGGAGAAACCGTTCCGCCGTCAGATCCGGCAAGATGTCCTGCTGGCTATTCACTCGGGTGAGCTCGCGGATGATCCCCGCGATCGAAGCGTCCGAAGCCCCCATGTTGCGCGCCGTCTCGGTGCTGAAGAAAAACGCCTGTCCGCTCAGCGGGCTCCGGATCCTGGCGGCAAAGGGCTCGAAGGTCGTCCGCGTCAGGCCGGGCCCCGTCTCACGGTAGCCCGAGAGGATTCCACCCTCGGCCTGGACAATCTGCTGGATCTTGTCGCGAACACCCTGCGTGAGTTGCTGGTTGGGCGTGGCGCCGCCGGTCTGCCCGACGTAGACGACGATTGAGGCCAGAATCGCTGGATCAAAGAGGTCGGCATAGGCGAAGGATTGACCGAGATCCGGCCGTCGCTCCGAGCCATCGGATGCGGTAGCAATGATGATGAACTCGCGATTGGGTGCCCAGCGATAGTTCAGGGCGCCGAGCAATTGTTCGCCGCTCTCGGCCTCATTGAGAGCAGCCGCAAACTGCCGGGCGGCCGTATCCGCCCACTGGAGGCTTCGCTCGAGGTTCGGATGGCCGGGTCGGCCTTGCTTGCCGCCAAGGCTCCCAGCGCCAGCGCCGAGAGCTGCGCCCGCGATGAGTCCGACGACAGCCCCAAGGGCTGTACCGACGCCAGGATAGATCGAGCCGATGGTCGCACCAGCTACAAGGCCGCCGACGGCCCCGGTGGCGGCCCCATAGCCCGCACTGCGCGTCTGGTAGGCGCCGTAGAGCGAGGCGAGGAAGCCAATCCCGGCGCCGACGGTGCCCAATGCAGCACCGCCGCCGACACCCGCATACGAACCGCCGCTCACGCCAGCGCTGATGAGTTCGGCCGAGCTTCCAGAGAGCGCCGCTGTCTCGGCAGCAGTCAGGCCAGTGTAAGCCAGAAGCGCCGCCTCATAACCAGCCCCGCCCGCCGTCAGCCCGAGATAGCCGCCGAGCGCTTGTACCCCTGAACCGATTCCACCGGCCACAAGATCCAAAATGCCGCCACCACCCGGCGCAGCCCCAACGACACCCGCGCCATAGCCAGCCACCCCGCCGGGCACGCCCGCAGCCGCCCCCTCGGGAACAAGCATGAACGCCCCACCGGCGGTGGGAATCGCCATCAGGCCGCCGCGATAGCCGCCCCCACTGAGCCCCAGCGCGCGGAAGATCGGGGAGGTGATCAGTTCGGCTGTCGCTCCCGTGATGCTCCGAAGGAGTGAGTTGGCGATGTTCTGGCCGAGGTTCTTGAACTTCCCGGTGACGACTGAAAAGAACGTGTCGTCGAGGCCCTGGGTTATGCTTCGGCCGGCGTTCCGACCGACGTCCCGCATGATTTCGCCGGTGCCGCGCGCTAGATCCTCGAAGCCTTTCGTGAGTCCGGCCAACGGATCGTTGCGCTGCATCTTCTGGAGTTCGAGATTGGCCTGGGCGATCTCTGCACGAAAATTGATGAGCTTTTCTAGGCGATCGTCCCCAGCCGCCGACTCAATATCCCGAAGGCGTGTGAGCTCGATGACTTCCTTCTGGATAGAGTCCGCTTGATCCTTCGTAAACCCAGCAAAGCTCGCGAGGATCTCTTTGCGGTCGCGATCAATGTCCCGAGCCTCACTCGCCCGCGCAATATAGGCCTGGATCCCCTTCGCAGTCTCACCAGCCGTCGGACCTACTCCAGTGGCCTCGGCGCCGCCGCCGAGCTCGAGCTCGAAGCCCTTCGTCGACTCCTCAATCTGGCGCTGGATATCGCGCTGGAGAATGCCTTCACGACCGGCCCCAAGAGCACCGCGCGCCTCAAGGGAGAGCGTCGGGTCGGAGATTTGCTCAAACCCGAGCGTCTCCTCGGGGAGATAGCCACCATAGAGCCGATCGAAGATCTGGCCACTGAGCGTCCTTGCGGCGAGCGAACGCGTTCCGACACCCGTCCGGAACTGCTCCTGAACGGCTCGCCGACGCGCCAGATAGGGCTGGGTCAGATCCTCCATGGAGACGTCGGCGGGACGTTGGGACTTCGCCAGTTCCTAGGCAACGCGGAGGGCCTCGAGCTGCTCGTCGCGCTGGCGAGCCGCCTGCGCCTCAATCTGGGCGCCGATGGCCCCATAGCTCAAAAACTGATTGCCCTGGGCGGCGAAACCCTGCTGCCCTGTCAGTTGCGCTATGATCTGGGAAATCGTCGCGGCATTGATCTCGGTGGCCTGCTGGCGGCCAGAGATCGTCGCGAGCGTATTGAACTGCGTGACCGCCTGTCCCCGCCGTGCCTCGGGCGGCTGGGTGAACCCTAGGAGCTCCGAGATCGCCGCGGGCGCCTGCGTGATGAGACCGACAATGTTACGGAAGGCTTGCCCCCAGCCCTGGTTCTGGCCGAGCTTCGAGAGTGTCGCGTCGAGCCGATCCAGCTCGCTCGTGGCCCCAGCGATCTGACCACGCACTTGACCCATGTCCCAGCTGCGCAGCGCGGTCTGGAACGCGAGCTGCTTGTCGATCGAGGATGTCAGCGCCGTGGAGTACGCGGCGAAGGCGGCGACCGCCACGCCGACGCCGACCGTCGCGGCGCGCAGCCCGCTGTCCATGTGCCGCGTGCCGGTGACGAAATCGTTGATCGTGAAGAGCGAACGAGATAGGAGCGGATTGAGATTCCCGATCGCTTGAGCGAATTCACTGGCGCCGCGATGGCTCTTCTGGAAATCCTGGAAGAGCTGATCCAGCGCGGTTGATGCCTCGTTCCTCGCGCGAAGTGTCAGCTCGATCGCGTTGCGTTCGCCAGCCATGTCAGGCCTCCTCGCAGATCGTCGGTTCAGTTACGAGTGTCTGCCGCGCTGGCCGCGCATCAGGCATCTCCAGCCCATATTTGATGGCTTGCCGGAGTCGCGACGGTACTAGAGCCGCGAGACTCTTCCCGGCGCGCTCGTCGAGGGACGGTTGCGCACTCAGCGCGGCGCCGTCGAGAAACCGGCGGAACCACGTGCGCACTGAGGCCGGGGCTTCAGACCACGTGCGACAAAAGCGTTCTTCGTCCTCGCGCTGTGCGATCTCGTCCCACAGATCTGGGTTGCTCATCGGCTGCGGGTTTCCCATTCGTCAATCCAGGGCTCGGGCACAACGTCAGGCAGCTCGCTTGCCGTCGTTGGCTCGCGCTCGAGCTCCAGTTCCGACAACACAAATGCCGTCGCGCGGTCGCAGGTGTCCCTCCATCGGGAGCCGTGGACCTCGCCGGGATGCTGCGAGTGCGCCATTTCGTGCACGAGGGTCTCCACAATCTTGTGAGGCCGGCGATCGAGGTTCCGCGCCTCGTCTATCAGGATGAGCTTGGCCCCGTCGTCACACATGCCGAGCGCGTCCCTGCACGCCGCCCACCTCACGCCCCACCCGCTGGGCCATGGGATCCCATGGAACGCGAGGTGCCACACCTCCCGCGCGAACGAGTCGAGTTCCTCGTGAGGAACGCGCGGTTGCTCCAGCACGCGCCACCAGTTACCGTTCATCTTCGTGTTCGTCGTCGTCACCATCAGACCGTCTCCGTCGGAGAATTAGTGGGCCATCTGGACCGGGAAAACCGCGCCCCGCCACAACGGCGGCTCGCCCGCCGGCACCGATCCAGTTCTGTTACGGCGCTGGCCCTGCACCGCTGGACGCCAGCGGTCGTAAGCCGGATCAGCACAGTCCCGACCTCGGGGGAAGCGGACGTGGCCATCGCGCCGCACCGGCAGCGTCTTTGAGATTCCGCAATCGCAGGTAGTCTTCCCCGGTGGTCGCAATCGTTGAGACAGTGATCGCGGTGGGAATCATCACGGGCCGCTGGCGAACCACCTTGGCGAAGGCGATCAAGCCGCCGAGCGCCCCAGCCGCGAAGCCGGCCGCCGCCGGCACGGAGAACAGCGCCACGACGATCACGATCGTCACCCCGGCGACGAGCATCGCGACGCCCCGACGCTCGATTCGTGTTTTCACCGTGCGATTCGACGCGCCGGGGGCTCGATGTAGCCGGCGTGCCATAGCTGCCAGCCGCGCTCTTCGTGTGTTGAGGCGCCCGGCTGGAGCTGCCGGCCCTGGGCGAAGAGCTTGGCGTACTTCCAAGCGAGGGGCGATGCACGAAGCAGTTCATCATCCTTGCGCACCATCTCGAGTACCGCGGCTTGGCGAATTCGAGCACCGACGAGGCGCTGACGCGCCTGCAACGTCGCTACCGTCCGCGGGCGGCTTCGGCCGGCCGGTGTCGCGGTCGTTTCGTCGTGCCACCCCCGCGTGGAGTTCCAGGCTTGGTGGCGACCATCGGAGCCGCGCGGCTCGCGACCGCCTGCGCGCTTGAGCGCATCCTGGAATTTCAAGAACGACTCCCGGGCGCGGGTGCGGATAATGGGCGCGCCATTTTCGCGTTGGAGCGCGGCGAACTCGAGAAATTCCCTGTCATGTGACATCTATGTCCTCCCGCTGCGACTCATTGGCTTCCGGTCCGGCCGCGCCGTCTTCGGCGACGTGGGCACCGGGGTCTTCGGGTTTTTCTTCGGCGCATTTGGGTTCTCTTGAGCCATTGCTTTTAGCCTCTCCTTGTTGTCGTCCCCTTCGATCCGTTGGGGAAGATGGCCCTGCACGCCGGCGATGACGCGACCGCTCGCGCGACCGCCGCGATTTCCGCGATGACCACACGCCGCTCGTCGAGCACCATCGCCGCCGGCTCGCCCGTCGGCGTGAGCGAGAACAGGCGCTTGAACCAGGTCGAGATTGTTCCTGGGGAATGGAACTCACGCGGCTCGGTGGTCGTCGTCGTCATCGTGGCCCTCCATTGCGTGAGGTCGCCCGTGGTGCGGGAACCTTGACGGTGTTGTCAGCGGTGTCGTCGTCCTCGTCCACCATGCGGACAGCGCCGCCTCCTGCGTCGATCAAGAACGGGTTGGTTTCCTCTGGCGCAAAATCCTCGGGGTCGAGTGCGGCCCGTTCATCGGGCGTGAGCAAGTCGAGCCGCTTGAGGTAGGCCGCCTGGGCCTCCACGAGCGGAAGGAATTTGCGTCCCCGCGGGCGGGCCTGGAGCATCGCCGGGATGCCGAAGTTGTCGCGCCACCACACGTCAGCCTGGTGAGAGACCACCAGCTCGGCACCGCGAATCACCCGCCGAGGCTCCTTCGCCGTCCAGGGCCACCAGCCCCACGGCCGCGTGCCGGGGTTCTCGCGGATCCAGGTCTCGAGAATCTCGGCATGATGCCGGCGCCAGAGCGCTGCCTACTTGACGCTGGTCGTGAACCAGTAGTTGTGCTCGACTTCGGCGATATAGGCGTCGTCCCCAACTTCTTTACGCTCGCAGTACGCTAGGTCCCGGCCGAGCTCGAGACAGCGCCGGCGCGCGGAAGTCAGTTGCGCCCGCCGGCCCATCTGCCATCGCCGGGGTGGCATCAGCCCGCTCCCCCGTTCTTCCGGTACCCGTTCTCGACGATCCGGGGCGGTCGCTCGACGTCATCCGGCGGGCCGGCGTCCAGGCGCAGCTCCCGCACCAGTCGCGCGAAGACGGTGGCCGCGTCCCGAGCGATGGCGTTCTCTGGCCGGGCCCGCGGGTTGCCCCTCTTGTCCTTGTACGTGAGCCCCTCCGTCGTCAGAACCTTCCGGGCAGCCTCGCCCCGATCCCAGCTTTCGGCCGCCAGCACAAGCAACCGCCGGTGGTGCGCCTCGAGCGCGAAGGCCCGCGAAATCTCCTCAAACCAGCGCCTGGACGCTGCAGAGAGGTGGCCCGGCGCCCGCTCAGTCGTCGTCATAAGCCGGAAACCAAATCCAACCGGGGACGCGAACATGAAAGAATGAGGCCCAAAGAGTCATATTGCAAAACTCCGGAACTTTTGACCGGCCCTACCCCCGACAGCGGACAGCTGGAGCGGCACCGTCGCGCGCCTGCTGTGGGCATCAGCGGCAATCCGATCTGTCAGCACTTCTGTCAGCAGTACTCATGCGTCTCGTAACCATCCGTCTTGATAGGGGCGATTCCCTGTTGGACGACGAATAGTGCTTGGTACCGCGAGAGAGAGGGGGGGGAGACCTCGATTATTTGCTGACATGTCGTGGAACTCTCGTGGCTGTCGGCAGAATCAGTCACGAGGCCCTCTGCTGACAATGCTGCTGACAGCAGGGTCGAGCCAGAACATCTCCGTCGTGCGATCGTTCAAGAGCTCGCCGGCCTGGGCGAGGTTGGCGACTGCCGTGTTCCAAGCCCATAGCCCGTAGCGGTGATAGGAGCAACGGCGCTTGAGGTCCCGACCCTTGAGGGCCCCGCGGGCGAGGACGCGCCGGATGTTCTCCTCGAGCGCGGCGATGGTGTTCTCGGCGTCGACCGGATCGGACTCGCGCCGTACATCGAGCTGGTAGCGGAGCAGGGTGACGACGGCCTGGGCGACCTCCTCATCGATACTGGTCTTCCGTAACTCCTCGCGTTTCCCCGTCTGGCGCGTGACCCCCCTCACGGTGCATCGTGGCTCCACCCTCAGGAGGGGCCACGATGAACGATCCGCTCCGACAGCTTCGCACCGAC
>Ga0137368_10004421_pt1 | contig 14970 bp, 16 predicted proteins | sample SagtaG_13_FD_104917 | JGI IMG/M metagenome (GOLD analysis project Ga0137368, IMG submission 104917) | Vadose zone soil microbial communities from Sagehorn Ranch, Mendocino, California, USA - Sage1_L_100_16 metaG | ecosystem: Environmental > Terrestrial > Soil > Vadose zone | place: USA...
AAGTGGGCGACGATTTGCTGAGCCTGATCTTCACCGCGTGTCACCCGGTCCTCACGACCGAGGCACGCGTCGCCTTGACGCTGCGGCTGCTCGGCGGATTGACGACCGACGAGATCGCGCGCGCGTTCCTCGTGCCCAAGGCGACGATTCAGCAGCGGATCGTGCGGGCCAAGCGCACGCTGGCGGCCGCGCACGTGCCGTTCGAAGTCCCGCGCGGCGCCGAGCTCGCCCAACGACTCGAGTCGGTGCTCGAGGTCGTGTACCTCGTCTTCAACGAGGGCTACTCGGCGACGGCGGGCGACGAGTGGGTCCGGCCGGCGCTCTGCGACGACGCGCTCCGTCTGGGTCGCATCCTCGCCGAGCTGGCTCCCGCCGAAGCGGAGGTCCACGGGCTCGTTGCCCTGATGGAGATCCAGGCGTCGCGCATTCGTGCCCGCGTGGGACCGGCCGGTGAGCCGATTTTGCTGCTGGACCAGGACCGCGGGCGCTGGGATCATCTGTTGATCCGGCGCGGTCTGGCGGCACTCGAGCGCGCGGAAGCGCTTGGTGGTGCCTCCGGACCCTACACGCTCCAGGCAGCCATTGCCGCGTGTCATGCGCGAGCCCACACGGCCGAAGAGACGGACTGGACGCGCATCGTGGCACTGTACGACGCCCTGGCGCAGCTGATGCCGTCGCCGGTGGTGGACCTGAACCGCGCGGTGGCGTTGGGGATGGCCTTTGGGCCGGCGGCGGGACTCGAGGTGGTGGATTCGCTGACGACGGACCCGGCGCTGGCCGCTTATCATCTTCTCCCGAGTGTGCGCGGGGATCTGCTCGCCAAGCTCGGCCGTTTCGCAGAGGCGCGTGCCGAGCTGGCCCGTGCGGCCGCATTGACGCAGAATGTGCGCGAGCGCGAACTGCTTCTCAAAAAACTGGAGGCTCTGTGAAAAAGGAGTGGGCACCGTACCTGCTGAGCATTCTCAGAATCGTCGTCGCCTTCCTGTACTTCCAAGTGGGTTCGGCAAAGTGGTTCGCCTTCCCGGCCGCGATCATGCCGGGCGGCGGAACGGCGCCGGTGGGATCGCTGGTTTGGTTCGCCGGGGTCATCGAGGTCGTCGGGGGCGCACTCATTCTTCTGGGCCTGTTCACCCGTCCGGTGGCGTTCATTCTCTCCGGCGAAATGGCGTTCGCGTACTTCATCGGCCACGCCGGTAATGGCTTTTGGCCGGTCTTGAATCAGGGCGGGCCAGCCATCTTCTATTGCTTCACCTTCCTCTATTTCTCAGCCGCGGGGCCGGGGCCATGGAGCCTCGACGCGCTGCTGGCTCGTCACCGCGGCACCGTCCCGGTTCTCTGAGTGGCGGCAGGGGAGACTGCATCGCGCTACGATCGCTCGATCGTAGAGGGGCCGCTCCGTGCCGCGGTCTGGAAAATTGCGTGGCCGACCTTGCTCGCCAACATCATCGCGGGGATGCAGGGCATCGTCGACCACGTGCTCGTCGGCAATCTGAGGGGTTTCGAGGCGAACGCCGCGATCGGCGTGAGCTGGCAGATCTTTCTCGTCGTCATTGTCTTCATTTCGTCGCTGTTTACGGGGATGAGCGTGCTGGTGTCGCGGTTCGCCGGGGCGGGGGATTCCGCGACGGTCGATCGCGTCGTCTATCAGGCGTTTCTCACCGCGATCGGCCTGTCGCTGGGCATCCTGGCACCGGTGGGTTACGTCGTGTCGCCCTGGCTGCTCGATCTGGTCAATGCGACGCCGGCGGTGCAGGCACAAGCGCTGCCGTATCTGCGAATCTTGTTCGGTTTCTCGAGCGGCATGATGATTTTCTTCATGCTGACCGGCGCGTTGCGCTCGGCCGGCGACGCGCGCACGCCGATGATCCTCGGCATCGCGATGACCGTCTTGAATCTCCTGTTGAACATCGTGCTCATCCGCGGACTCGGACCGATTCCATCGTTCGGGACGCGTGGCTCGGCGATGGGCACGTGCATCAGCGGCGGACTCGTGGCGGCGTACGCGCTGTGGAGGCTGTGGGCCGGCGGCTGGGTCGTGGCGTTCCCCCGCGGGCGCGGGCTGGGGCCCGATTGGTCGATCATCCGGGAGTTGTTTCGCTTCGGCCTGCCGACGGGAATCCAGGGCATCGCGATGAACATCGGTGGCGTCTTGATGCTGTCCTTCATCGGGTCGCTGGCCCAGAGTGCCGCGGCGCAGGCCGCGTTTGCCGTATCGTACACCGAGCTGTTTTCGCTCATCACCTGGACGTCGGTCGGATTGATGGGTGCCGCAGCGGCGGTGGCCGGCCAGAACCTTGGCGCGGGGCACCCGGACCGCGCGGACCAGGCGGTGCGCATCGCGGCGCGGTACGGTCTGACGGTGGCCGCATTCGTCGGCTTGTTCTTTCTGTTCTTCCCGCGAACGCTGCTCGCGATCTTCGGGATGCACGACCCGGTGGTGGTGGACATCGGGACGCAGCTGCTGCGGGTCCTGAGCCTGTCGGGACTGTTCGTGACCGTGGCGTTGGCGTTCACCGGCGGGCTGCAAGGCACCGGCGACACCAAGAGCCCGCTCTACATCTCGATGATTTCGCAAATCCTCGTACCGCTCGGTATCTGCTTCGTCGTGCGGCAGACCGGCACGCTCGATCCGATCGACATCTGGCTGGCCATCCTGGCCGGGCATGTAACGCGATGCGTCTTGAGTGTGCTGCGGTTCCGGCAGGGACAATGGCGGCACATCACCGTGACTCTCGGCGGGCAAACGCACTAAGAGCTAGGGCGGTCAAGAGACAACTGCGGCGGTCAAGAACAGAATGCGGCGGTCGCGTCGCGGCGACCGCCGCCGTCGCCGTTTGACCGCCCGACCGACGCTGTTGCAGTTTGACCGTTGTCATTCGTTGAAGTCGCGCGTTACGGAATTCCCAGCAGCTTGTGCGTTTGGAGACTAAGTCGCCACTGCGGATGCGCTAAGCAATAACGGACGGCGAGCTCTGTGTTCCGGGCGCGGTCCGGTCCGTCCATCGGCTGCAGCGAGAAGTAGCGGAAATCGAGCGCTCCGAACTGCTCCGGCGGCGCGCCCTCCTGCGGGTACACCAGCTTGAGCTCATCGCCGGAACGTAGGATGAGATCGGCTCTCGCCTTGGGGCTCACACAGATCCAGTCGATGCCTGGCGGCGGCACGAGGGTACCGTTGGTCTCGATCGCGACTTCAAATCCCGCTTCATGCAGCGCGCTGACAAGCGGCTCATCGAGCTGCAACAGCGGCTCGCCGCCCGTGCAGACGACCATTGGACTCGCCGCATACAGCGCGTCACTGGGCCACGCCGCGGCGACTGCCGATCCGAGCTCCGCCGCCGATGTAAATCGTCCTCCTCCCGGTCCGTCCGTACCGACAAAATCGGTGTCGCAGAAGCGACAGGTGGCGCTGGCGCGGTCCGCTTCCCGGCCGGTCCAGAGGTTGCACCCCGCGAAGCGCAGAAACACCGCCGGCCGACCCGCCTGCGCGCCCTCGCCCTGCAACGTGTAGTACAGCTCCTTGACGCTGTAGCTCACCGCGCCGCCTGCTCCGTCCGCTGGTAGCGAATCGGGTCCTCGAACCCGGCGTCCGCAAATCCCTTGAGGCGCAGCAGACACGCATCGCAACGCCCGCACGCCGCGCCGTCGGGTGCAGGGTCGTAGCAGCTCATCGTGAGCCCGTAGTCGACGCCGAGCGAGCGTCCGGTCGCGATGATTTCCTTCTTGGAGAGATGGATCAACGGCGTGTGGATCTTGAGACGTCCCCGTCCTTCGACACCCGCTTTGGTCGCGAGATCGGCCAGCGCCTGAAAGGCGGCGATGTACTCGGGGCGGCAATCGGGATAGCCGCTATAGTCCAGCGCGTTGACCCCGATGAAGATGTCGTACGCGCCCAGCGTCTCGGCCCACGCCAGCGCGAAGGAGAGAAAAATCGTGTTCCGCGCCGGCACATAGGTCACCGGAATTCCCTTGCCGATTTCACTCGTCGTCCGGTCCTTCGGCACGGCGATGTCGTCTGTCAGCGCGGATCCCCCGAACCGGCGGAGATCGAAATCGATGATTTCATGCCCGGCGACCTGAAACGCGCGCGCGATCCGGCGCGCGGTGTCGATCTCGTGCTCGTGGCGTTGGCCGTAGCGAAAGGTCAAGGCGTAGGCAGCGAAGCCGTCGCGCTGGGCCAGGGCGAGCGTGGTCGTCGAATCGATGCCGCCACTCAACAGGACGACGGCGCTCGGTTTAGTGTTATGCATGCCTAAAAAGCTACCCTCGAGGAGAATCCTCCCCCGCATCGGGCCTTTGCCGCAGCCCAAAAACCCCGCCGAGGCCCGCGAGATGCTCAAGGCGGAGGCGTTTCCGGCCCCCGATGTGCAGACCGTGACGCTCACGGCGACGGAATTTACGGCAATCTGTCCAAAGACCGGCCAGCCGGATTTCGGGAGCGTGGTCATCGAGTACACTCCGGCCAAGAAGTGCCTCGAATCCAAAGCCCTGAAATTCTATCTGTGGTCCTACCGGGATGAGGGTGCGTTCTGCGAGAGCCTCGCGGCGCGCATCGCCGACGACATCGTCTACGCCATCGCGCCGAAGTCGTTGAAGGTGCAGGTCAACCAGAATGTGCGCGGCGGTATCGCGCTGTTCGCGGTCGCTACGAGAGGCTGATCCGCCGCGCCCGATCCCACAGACCGGGCACGCCCAACTGCTGCGCCACCCGCTCGAATTCCGGGGTCGGGCCCCGCCACTGGAGGTCATCCACCGTGCCGACAGGCACGTCCGTCCGGAGCGTTGCCAGCGTGCGAAACAGGATCGCCAGCTCACGGTGCTCCTGAAGGGCGGCGGCGAGGCGCGCCGCGCCGCGGACCGCCACTTCCCATTGCGTGTGGCTCGCCGGGATTCTTTCGAGGTGCGCGTAACGGCCCAGGACCGCACCGGAGGCCTTCTCGCCCCACCCCGGGATGCCGGGGAAACCGTCCGCGGAGTCGCCGACCAGGGCGAGGTAATCGGGAATCGATGCGGGGCCGACGCCAAAGCGCGCGACGACGCCCTTTTCGTCGCGCAGCTCGCGCTTGCGCCGGTCGAGCTGCACCACCCGCTGGCCCTTCACGCACTGGCTCAGGTCCTTGTCCGGGGTGCAGATGATTACCTGCTCCACGGCCTTCGAGTCGGCGGCCACGCGCGCGGCGGCCGCGAGTGCATCGTCGGCCTCGAATTCCTCCATCGCCCAGACGACGACGCCCAACGCGCGCAGCGCGTCCTCGAGCGGATGGAACTGTGCCATGAGGTCGGGTTCGATCCCCGCGCTGGTTTTGTATCCGGCCCAGAGCTCGTCGCGGAACGATTCGATCACATGATCGGTGGCGACGCCAAGGTGTGTGGTGCCGCTTTCCAGCATGCCCAGGACCGATCCCAAAACGCCGATGATCGCTGCGACCTCGTGGCCGGTGCGGTCCTGCTGCCGCGGCATCGCGTAGAAGTGCCGGAACAGCTCGTACGTGCCGTCGAGGAGATGAACCCTCAATTACCCGTCGTCTGCTGGCGCCGCAGATCGAGCGCGAGCTGATCGCGCAGTGCGCCGATCGCTCTGCCGCGAATGTTGAGGATGCCTCCGGGAAGGTTGTCGAAGCGATAGCGCCGCAGCACCAGCAGATAGCTCCCGGGCTCCCGATCGATCACGCACGTCAGGTCCACCGCGGTCTCGAAGTAATGATTCGCGTAGATCTGCTTCCGGGCCACGAGGGTGACACTGGGCAGCTCCGGCGGTGCGTAGACGACCAGGTGCGTCACGCTCAAGATCGGACGCAGCCGGGGCAGCACGTCCTCCGACCAGAACAGAATCTCCGCGGCGCCGGCGGCGAGTGCACCATGCGGGTAGGCGGCGAGATAATTCCGCAGGGACGGCACGTTCTCATACACATACGGTGATTCGGCGAGCTGGGCGGCGAATGCCTCACTCGAGCGCTGGTTCAAGTTGCCGCGATCGTCGTAGATCGCCATCGCCGAGTCGCCGCGGGTGCGGTAATCGGTGACGTATTCGACCAGGCGGCGGCGCGCATAGGCGTTCAGCTGGGCCTGGAGCGCGGACGGGGATGCCGACCAGTTCATCTCGGCATGAATCTGGCGCATGTCGGTCGCGGGCAGCTTTACGACGCAGTCGCCGGGTTTGCAGTTCTTCATGTCGCTAACGTCGCGCGCGTTGATCGTGACGGCGGCGACGTCCGATTCCACGGCGGGATTGCTGAAGATCCCGAGCTGCGTGCGGCCGGGCGTGCGCAGCGATGCCGCAAAATCGCGCAGCGCGCGCACGTACTGCTCGCGCGCGACCGGCGTCGTGATGATGCCGAAGACGGCGACATCCCGACGGTCCTTGGTCTCCAGGACTTTCACGACCGGCTCGCCGCGCTCGACCGTCGCGAGCTGCTGGGCATCGAACCCGATGCCGCGTTCGAGGAACTGCGTCAACCGGGCCGGACGTTGCGGGGCGGGTGAGGCCTGCAGGAATAGCAGCAGCGTCAGCATGAATCCCCGTTCGTTGCAGTTGAATGTAGGGGCGCAGCATGCTGCGCCCCTACAACGATCAAATCAGTGAGTCGATGGGCAAGTGCGAGAAGAATTTCACGCCGAGGGGGCGCCAAAAGCCAGCCTCCGGCTCATTGGTGTAGCCGCCGGTCCACTGCAGGCGCCCAGCGGCGCTCCTCGTGACTTCGTACGCCAGGGCAGGGCTCGACCAGCGGTCGAAGAGTCGTCCGACTTCGGCGGCAAGCTCGGGGCTCTGCACCAGCACGCCGACCTCGGTGTTCTGCTCGAGCGACCGCGGATCGAGGTTGACCGAGCCGATGAATACCGACGTGCGATCGAACACGAACGTCTTCCCGTGCAGGCTCGCCCGCGAAGATCCGATGCTCATTCCAGAGCGCCGCGGCCCCTTCGCACCCGTCGCCTCGGCCTTCAGCTCGAAGAGTCGGACGCCCTCCGCGAGCAGGGGGCGCCGGTATTTCATGTAGCCGGCGTGCACGAGCCACACGTCCGTAGCCGCCAGCGAATTCGTGAGGACGCTGACGTTGACCCCGTCGCGGCGCCGCTCCCCGAAGAACTGGACGCCGTCTTTCCCCGGCACGACGTACGGGGACACGATCAGCAGGTCCGACCGCGCCCCGCGCGCGTACGGCGAAACCTGGACGCCGAGGTACATCTCGCGGCGCGCGCCGACCGGCTGGCTGATCTTGTCCGGCGGGTCGGCGATCACGCGGCCCTCGGCCCAGTGCAGGTGCAGCGCGTGCGTCCGCAGGTCTTTTGCGAGATCGGATCCCGCGAGGGCGCGGGCATAGTCCGAATCGCGGAGCCCCTCGCAGCGCGCGCCCAGCTCCTTGCGGGCGGTGGCGAATCGCGTCTCGTCGGGCGTGAATTTGCCGAGCTGCGAAATGGGAATCGCGAACTTGCTGGACCAGTACGCTTCGTAGCTTTGCAGCGACTGCCGGGCGACTGGCCCGCCGGCCAGCACGTCGACGTCCTGAAAGTCGAGCTCGCCGTGGCTGAAATACTCGTCGCCGATGTTGCGTCACCCCAGGATCACGGCCGCGCCATCGGCGATGAACTGCTTGTTGTGCATGCGGCGGTTGACGCGGGTGAAGCTGGTCAGCAGCTCGCCCAGCCGGTGCAGCCCCGAGCGGTGCACGTAGGGATTGAAGACGCGGATTTCGATGTTCGGGTGGGCATCGAGGCCCGCCACAGCTTCGTCCTTCTTGTCGAGCGTGCCCCAGTCATCGAGCAGGATGCGGACGCGCACGCCCCGGTCGGCGGCGGCGATCAGGCGGTCGATGATGAGCGAGCCGGTGTCGTCGGGATGGAAGATGTAGTACTGGAGGTCGAGCGTCCGGTCGGCGAGCTCGATCAAGACGGCACGCGCGACGAAGGCGTCGAGGCCGGTCGGCAGAAGCCGGAACCCGGAGCGGCCTCCGTTCTCCTCGCATCGAGGATTGATCCAGCGCTCAAGACGGGTCACGTCCTCGGAAGGATCGCATCGTAATCGAGCAACGCAAGGTGTTGACCGGAGGATCGAGGAGCTTGAACTCGGATTGTTGCGACATATATCTCACTTACCCATAGCGATATCGAGGTGAACGCATGAAAGGGTTGTGGCTTGCCGTCAGCGCTCTCGCAGCGCCTGCTGTTGTACTCGCTCAAACACCGAAGCGAGCGCCCGCGCAGCACGTCATCGTGGCCGTTCCCGACTCCATGACCTGGGGTGACGCGCCGCCCGTTCTGCCCGCCGGTGCGAAGGCCGTCATTCTCGAAGGGAATCCGATGAAGCCCGGTCCCTTCACGCTGCGCCTCTCGTTCCCGGGTGGCTACACGATTCCGCCCCACTATCACCCGACTCCCGAGCACGTCACCGTGATCCAGGGGACGCTCCTGGTCGGCATGGGGACGCAGCTCGATCCGACGAAGTTCGCCGAGCTGCCGGCAGGGACGTTCGGCATGATCCCGCCGCGGATGCGGCATTTCGCGCGCGCGAAGGGCGACGTCATCATCCAGTTGCACGGCACCGGGCCGTGGCAGCTGATCTATGTCAATGCGGCGGACGATCCGCGGCGGAATAAACCGGCGAGCTGAGGGGTGCTTGTTAGTGCTGGTATATTCGAGAGCCCGCATTTCAACGCCGCACTGGGAGACATCCGTGAGATTCTTGCTGCTAATGCTTGGTCTGGCCTGTGTCACCGCGCTGCTCCCCTCGTCAATCGCCGCGCAGGTTCCCGACGGCCAGGCCGTCTATCGTGAGCAATGTCGCAACTGCCACGGGGCGGCCGGTAAGCCGACGCAGCGGGCGCTGAGCCAGTACAAGAAGATCCCGACGTTCGACGTGACCTTCCTGGCGGCGCGATCGCAGGACTCGATCGTGGTCGTGCTCAATCGCGGTCTCGGGAAGGACATGAAGTCGTTCAAGGACAAGTTGTCCCCCCAGGAGATCGCCGCGGTGGCGAGGTACGTCAGGGAGACGTTCGGCACCGCGGCGAAGCAGCCCTGAATCCGTCAGAACGTGAGGGCCAGCGTGGCCGTCACGTTGCTCGTCTTGGGTAACCCGCCCTGCGGGGCGTCGAGGTGGTACTCAAGGGCGCACCGCAGATACTCCGGCAACGTCACGGGGAGAACCGAGCCGAGGACGTATCGCCGCATGCCGTCGTTTGCGGCGGAGTGGTTCGGGTCCAGCAACTCGTACCGGCCATAGACCGTGAGCGAAGTCTTGGGCACGAAGTACTGGCCGGAGAACCAGTAGGCCGACCCCTTCGTGTCCGGGGCGCCGCCCGGTAAGTCGATGTCCTTCGCGTACAGGAAGCCGCCCAGCAGCTCGAAGCCCCGGAAGATCTTGTTCGCGCTCGCGCCAAGGCGCCAGAAGTGTGAGGTAAGCCCCGGCGATGTCAGCGTGTCGAGGTCCGCGACCGATCCATAATAGCCGAACGCCTGCACGCCGGAACCGACATCATCGAGTAGAAACTGATCGGTGACGAACAGGTCCTTCCTCAGGTTGCCTTCCCCCACGTCGCCCGCGCCGTCCGGCGTGATGCCGTTCAACACCTGCGCCGAGAGCCGGTTGGATCCGCGCACGAAGTAGGCCTCGGCGCCGAGCCGCGGTCCGCCGAGACTGAAGGGGGTGGTCCCGGTGATGGGACCGTCCAGCCCCAATGGCATGGTCGGGCCGGGCAGCCGATCGAAGCCCGCCACCCCCCATTCGACGAAGTTGTGGAACTGCCCCCCCCGGAAGCCGCCGTAACTCTTCTCGGTGCCCCAGAGGCCCGAGATCTGAACGACGCGCTCGATCTCGCCGTCGGGTCCATGCGCGAGCTCGAAGAAGCCGGCAAAGTTGCGCGCGAAGGGGCCGGCGTAGAACAACACGACATCGGGCGCCGAGAACACGTTGCTCGCGGCCGCCGGGTCGCCGCTCGTCTTCTCGTACGTAAAGTCTATTTCCGCGCCGCCCGAGAGGTAGTTCTGAATCTTCTCGACAGCGACCCGTTCGCCGATCTCCTCGGGCATCCGGTACCCGGCCCACTTGAAGCGCTGGCCCGTCGCGTTGAGCCGCGGCGGCGCGGGATAGTGACAGCCGGAGCAGTTCATGTTGTACTTGCGCGCCCACGCCGGGATCAGCGCGTGTGCTGCAGCGAGCCGGCTCGCCGAATATCCGGCCATGTAGCGCCGAACCGATCCGGGCGTCCCGCCTGCCCGGGCTTCGGAGAGCAGAGTTGTAACGCTAAACGCCACCACTAGCAGCAGTGATCCTCGAGACATACCAGTCCTCCTCGGCTTCATTGGGGTTTCGCGAGCTCGGGAAATGTGTCTTGGAATTGTGGCTGCACGTTCGGTCCCGCCTTGCCCCGCAACGTCGCGAGGTAGAGCGCCAGCTCCTCGATCTCCTCGTGCGACAGCGTCGGCGGTCCGAAGGCCGCCATCTTCGAGTCGGGATGAAACCGCGAGGGCGCCTCGACGAAGCTGTGAAGCCAGGCGGCCGAATGCCGTAATCCGACCTCGGTCAAGTCCGGACCCTGATCGCTGCCCTTGCCGGCGACCGTATGGCAGCCGCCGCACTGCTGCGATTGAAACAAAGCCCGGCCGGCGCGCTCCTTCGACGAGAGCGGCCGCCCGACTTCGGGCGGCACATTGGGCCTCGCTTCGCGCACCGCGGCCCCGATCAGCAGACCTGAGCCCCCAAGCAGCACGGTCAGAGAGACCAGCGCGACGGGGCGATGCAGCAGGTTGCGGACGCTGCGCCGGTCGAAGAAGGGGAGCGCCACGAGCACCAGTACCAGCGCCGCCGGCACGCCGACCGCGACTAAGCTTTCCACGGACCCCGGCACGAGCTTCAGCAGCTGGTAGAGCGGCAGGAAGTACCACTCGGGGCGGGGGACGTACGCGTTGTCTGTCGGATCCGCCGGGGATTCGAGCGGCGCGCCGAACGTCGCTGCGAGCAGTACGATGACCACGACCACGCCAAGCGAGACGATCGCGTCTTTCCCGATGATATCGGGCCAGAACCGCACGCCGTGCCGCTTGGTCGCCGCATATGCCTCGGTGTAGTAGTTCGCGTAGCGGGGATCGGTGGTGCGTGGTGGCGCGCCGATTTCCAGCGCCGCCGGCCGGGGGGCGATCCCCTGGCGGATCAGCATGACGAGGTGCAGGAGAATGAGCCCGCCGAGGACCAGCGGCAGCCAGAGGACGTGAAACGAGTAGAAGCGGGTGAGCGTCGCGGCGCCGAGGTCCGGGCCCCCGCGCAACAGCGTCACGAGTTGCGCTCCGATCAGCGGTGTCGTGCCCGCCATGTTCGTGCCGACCGCCGTCGCCCAGTACGCCTTTTGGTCCCATGGCAACAGATAACCGGTGAAGCTGAACCCCATCACCACGAAAAAGAGGCCGACGCCGACGAGCCAGTTCGCCTCGCGCGGATACTTGTACGCGCCCACCGCAAACACCCGGATCATGTGGGCGATCAGGAGCACCACCATCGCGCTGGCGCCCCAGTGGTGCATCCCGCGCAGCAGCGCGCCGCTTGCCACCTGGCGGTCGATGAAGCGAATGCTCTCGTAGGCATGATCGGGCGAGGGAGAATAGAAGGTTGCGAGCACGACACCGGTGACGATCTGGATAATGAACGCGGTGAGCGTCGCGCTGCCCAACGTGTGCCACCAGGTGAGGCGCGCCGGCACTTCCCGGTCGAGGAGAGCGTGCTTCGCCCCGCGGAGGTCCAGCCGCTCGTCGATCCAGCGGAACAGAGCGCTCATCGCCTTACACCGACACCTTCTGCGCGATGCCGACCCGGAAATCCTGATACGCGCAGTAGAGCATGCCGTCCTCCACCTTCCACTCCAGCGAGTCGAGCGGCCGGGGGGGCGGCCCCGCGAGCACGGCACCGGTTTTCACCTCGAAGAGCCCGTGGTGGCAGGGACTGTGGAGCGCGCGCTTGTCCTTGTCGAAGAACACGATGCACCCCAGGTGCGTGCAGTGGGCGTTGTAGACGATGAATTGTTCGCCGTCCTCGGTGTAGACCCACACACTGCGCAGGGCGCGGCTCTCCAGCCACGCATCGTTCACGGTCTCTGAGAAATCGACTTTGGTGGGCGGGAGGCCGACGTCGAACAGGTCTGCTTCGCCGAGTTTCACCCAGCGCTTTCCCTCGGGCTTCTTGAAGGTGGGCGAGACAAAGGCCCGCAGGGTCGGCAATCCAGCCAGCACGGCGGCACCAAGCGCGCTCACCGCCGTGGCCCACTTCAAGAACCTGCGCCGGCTGCCGCCCGCGACGTCCCTCGGTTCCTCCGGCATTCGTGTGACCTCCGTGGCTCGATGTCGCGCGGATGGCAGAGCTGCGTTGCAGCAAAGGTCCGCAGATCGACGCAAGGTATTGCGAAGACGAGATGAAGACTTGTTCACAGAACATGCATTGAAGGATCGCTCATGAAAACCTCATCGTCGCGCGCACGCCTGGGGCCTAGGATCAGGCACACCCATTCGTCTTGAGGTTCACACATGTCGCACCGGTTCTGGCTCTTGACCTTCGCTGCAGCGTCTTTGGCCTTAGGCGCATGCGGGGATCCCACTGCCCCCGCGCTCACTGCGCGCGTCGTCTCGGTCGTCCCCTCCGGGGGCGCGACGAGCGTCGATCCCAGCGCGCCGCTCGTCGTGACATTCAGTCATCCGATGCAGTCCGGAATGGAGCAGTATGTCGCGCTGCACGAGGGCGACGTGAACGGTCCCGTCGTGGCGGGCACGTGGGCCTGGTCCGACGATCGCAGCATGCTGACCTTCACGCCAGCGCAGCCTCTCGGGGCGCAGACGCAGTACACGCTTCACTTGGGCGGCGGCATGCGCGCCACGGACGGTGGGTTCGTGGACTACGGCCCGTGCGTGGGACAGTACGGCGGGCAGTGGGCCACCCAGGAGATGATGGGCGGCGGGGGGGGCATGATGGGGGGAAACATGATGGGGACCGGGTGGCGCCATCCGAATGGGACGTACGGGATGGTGTTCTCGTTCACGACCGCCTGAGGAGAGTCAACCGGTGGGTACACGAACTGCAGAAAAGACGCGCTACGGTATCGGCAAGTCGGTCCCGCTGCCCTACGAGCAAGCCGTGGAACGGACGCGCGCCGCGCTCCAAGAGGAGGGCTTCGGCGTCCTCACCGAAATCGACGTGAAGGCCACGCTCAAGAAGAAGCTGGACGTGGATTTCAAGAAGTATGTAATCCTGGGCGCCTGCAACCCGCCGCTCGCATGGAAGGGGTTCCAGGCCGAGCCGGATATCGGGCTGTTGCTCCCATGCAACGTCATCGTCTACGAGGAGGATGCCGCGCGCAGCCGGGTCGCGGTGCTCGATCCGCTCGTCCAGCTTGGGATTACCGGGCGGCGCGACATCGAGCCGCTCGCGGCGGAGGCTCGGCGGCGGCTCGAACGTGCCCTACAGACGTTGCCGGGCGCGACGGCCAGAGTACATTGAGGAACTGATGAGGCGAAGTCGGCAGTCGACGATGCGACGGGTGCTCGCGAGTGTGATGCTCGCGGCGTTGACGCTGTCGTTCGGCGCCTCCTCCGCGGGAGCCTGGGCAGCGGCTCGGGGCTGCCCGCTCGCCCCCGCCACTTCATCGCACGGACCGGCCCTGGTCGCGGCGATGCCCGATGGCGTGTGCGAGCATACCGCTGCCGGTCCCTGTCTGGCAACGCTCGGCTGCGTGACCGTGGCCCCTGCCATCGCCCTGGCTCCAACACTCTTCGTCATACCGAACAGCGTAATCGTCGTGGCTGCTCGTCCGGCTCCGCATTACGGAGATCTGCTCCGGATGGGTCCGCCGACTCCTCCACCGAACCAGATCTGATCCTCGTCGCCTGAGGGCGACGCCCGCACGCCCCGGCATACCGCCGGGGTCTTGTCACACGTGTGCTCCGGCGAGTCGCCGGATGAGGAGGATCAGATGAATACGCAACTGAACACCCGGGCTCTTGCCTTCGCGGGCAGCGCCACGTTCGCCGTCCTCAACATCGTCTGTCTCACGATCTACGCGCTCGCCGCTCGCCCCGATCCCTGGATGACCTTGTTTATCGGCTCCGGTCCAAGCGTAGGTGGCTGGATCGTCTTCATCGCCGAAGGCGCCGCGATTGGCGCGCTCATCGGGTGGTTGGTGGCGGCGTTCTATAACCGGCTGGCCCGCACGGAGCAGCGTGCATGAGAGCACGCGTGCTTTCTCTCGTGGCGGCGCTGCTCGGTCTTGCCGCGGTCCGCGCCGCCGCGCAGAGCGATACGCTAACGCTCCCTGACGCTCTGCGTCTCGCGCGCGAGGCGAATCCCATGCTGCGGGCCGCGCGCGCATCGGCGACGGCCGCCAGCCAGCGTATCGGACCAGCCGGTGCGCTGCCCGATCCACAATTGCAATTCGGACTGATGAACCGCATGGCGTCGGATTTCGGCAATACGATGGACCCGATGACCATGAACCAGCTGCAGCTGATGCAGATGCTGCCCTGGCCCGGCAAGCTCGGCGGTGCGAAGCGGGCGGCGCGTCACACCGCGGCAGCGACGCGCGCGGACGCGGACGAGCAGGAGCGGATGCTCGCGGCGCAGGTCCGCATGGCCTACTCCCAGACGGCATACGCCGACCGCGCACTCGATGTGATGGGACGCACGCGCGAGCTGCTGCGCACCTTCCTCGATGTCAGCACGACGATGTACGCCGTCGGCTCGGCGGTGCAGCAGGACGTGCTGCGCGCGCAGGTCGAAGTCGCGCGAATGGGTGAAGAGATCACACGGATGGGGCAGGAGCGTGTGGCGATGGCCGCGCGACTCAACGCGCTGTTGGGCCGCTCGGCGCTGAGTCCCATCCCCGCGCTCGAGCTCCCCGAGGCGGACGCCGGCGAGTTGCCGGCGGTCGACTCGCTCGTCGCGTGGGCACTGGCGCAGCGACCCGCGCTGGTCGCGGGGGGCGAGCGCGTCGCGGCCGCGGA
>Ga0137368_10004444_pt1 | contig 14929 bp, 9 predicted proteins | sample SagtaG_13_FD_104917 | JGI IMG/M metagenome (GOLD analysis project Ga0137368, IMG submission 104917) | Vadose zone soil microbial communities from Sagehorn Ranch, Mendocino, California, USA - Sage1_L_100_16 metaG | ecosystem: Environmental > Terrestrial > Soil > Vadose zone | place: USA...
CTTCGAACTTCGAACTAGGAACCCTCGAACTAGGAACCTTCGAACTAGGAACCTTCGAACGCTCGAACCTTCGAACGCACGAACCTATCACCGATGCGGTCCAGCGGCCGAGGCCTGCTTGGCGACGCTTTCGGCTGCGCGTTTGGCTGCGTCGGGATCGCCGAGGTAGCGGCTTTCTCGCGCCCTCATGTTTTCGTCAAGTTCGTAGACGAGTGGAATCCCCGTCGGAATATTCAGCTCGACGATGTCGGCGTCGGAGATGTTGTCGAGGTGCTTGACCAGCGCGCGCAGCGAGTTGCCATGTGCCGCAATCAACACGCGCTGCTTCGCTTCGATGGCCGGCACGATCTCGTCGCGCCAGTAGGGCAGAAATCGCGCGACCGTGTCTTTGAGCGACTCGGTGAGCGGAAGTTCCTGCGCCGCGAGCGACGCGTACCGCGGATCGCGTGACGGGTGCCGCGGATCGTCTGCGGACAGCGGCGGCGGAGGAATATCGTAGCTGCGGCGCCAGATCTTCGTCTGCGCCTCGCCGTGGCGAGCCGCCGTTTCCGCTTTGTTCAGACCCTGCAACGCCCCGTAGTGGCGCTCGTTCAGGCGCCAGCTTTTCTTCACCGGTATCCACAGGAGATCCAGCTCGTCGCGCGTGATCCAGCAGGTCCGGATGGCTCGCTTCAGGACCGATGTGAACGCGAGGTCGAAGGTAAGCCCCTCGGCTTTGAGGAGCCGGCCTGCTTCCGCCGCTTCCTCTCGTCCTCGTTCTGTGAGGTCGACATCGGTCCAGCCGGTGAATCGGTTCTCTTTGTTCCAGGTCGATTCGCCGTGTCTCAGGAGGACGACTGTGTACATGTCAGCTCGCGCGCGAAGCCAGTTGCTTGATGGCTCGACGTCCGGCGTAGGTTGCCGCCGCGCCGAGTTCCTCTTCGATTCGCAGCAACTGGTTGTATTTCGCGGTGCGGTCGCTGCGCGATGCCGATCCCGTTTTGATCTGACCGACAGAGGTGCCCACCGCAAGATCGGCAATCGTCGAATCCTCGGTTTCTCCTGAGCGATGCGAAATCACGCAAGCGTACCCGGCTCGCGATGCCATATCGATCGCGTCAAGCGTTTCCGTGAGGGTGCCAATCTGGTTCAATTTGACGAGAAGCGCGTTGCCAATGCCTTCTGCAATACCGCGTGCGAGGATCTCCGGATTGGTGACGAAAACGTCGTCTCCCACCAGTTGCACGCGATCGCCGAGCTCTTTCGTGAGCAGCGCCCATCCCCGCCAGTCGCCTTCCGCGCACCCGTCCTCAATCGAGATGATCGGGTACTGCCGGCACCAATCGGTGTACAGCGCAACCATCGCTTCCGAATCGCGTGCCGACTCGCCAGATTTCTTGAACTCGTATCGGCCGTTGCCGCTCGCATCACCTTGCGATGCTGCCGACCAGAACTCGCTCGAGGCGACGTCGAGGGCGATGTAAACGTCCGAGCCGGCCTTGTATCTCGCCTTGGTGACGGCTTCGAGCACGATCTCGACGGCTTCCCGATTCGAGCGGAGATTCGGCGCAAAGCCACCCTCGTCTCCCACGCCGGTGGACAACCCTCGTGATTTCAGCAGCGCGCGAAGTGCGTGGAAGATCTCGACACCCGCGCGGAGTGCTTCGCGGAAAGACGGGAAGCCGAGCGGCAGCACCATGAATTCCTGAAAATCGACGTTCGAATCCGCGTGCGCCCCGCCGTTGAGAATGTTCATCATGGGCACGGGCAATCGATCGCCCGTGAATGCAGACGACAGCTGCGCAATGTGAGCGTAGAGCGGCATCCCTTTCCGGACTGCGTCCGCTCTCAGAGCAGCCAGTGATACTGCCAGGAGCGCGTTCGCGCCCAGACGACTCTTTGTCGTGGTTCCGTCCAGCCGCCTCAGGGTGTCGTCGAGATCACGCTGCGAAAGATCGTGTCCCTTCAGCGCGTCAGCAATTTCGTGGTTGACGTGCGAGACCGCCTTCGTGACGCCCTTGCCCAGATATCGCGTGGCGTCGCCGTCACGAAGCTCGAGCGCCTCGCGTTCGCCGGTCGACGCTCCGGACGGCACCGCTGCACGACCGCGGGCGCCGCCCTGCAACAGCACGTCTGCTTCAATGGTGGGGTTTCCCCGGGAGTCGAGGATCTCTCGTGCGCGCACGTCGACGATGTTCACAGGCGCTTCATCCCTTCCGATCCGCTTCCGCCTCGAGCCGCAGCGCTGTTTGTTCGATTGGGCCGATAAACGGTTCTTCGTCTACCGTGACCACGACGATGCCGTCTTCGGTGACGGTATGCCGCCGCCGATCTTCTTCCAGGTTGTACCCGATGCATGCGCCGCGCGGGATCAGCACGTCTCGATCGACGATGGTCCGCTTGATCTGTGAGTGCCGCCCGACGCGAACACCGGGCATCAGGATCGACTGCTCGATCGAGCAGAAGCTGTGCACGCGGACGTTCGGGCAAAGAATGCTGCCCCAGATGCGACTGCCTGAGACAATGCAGCCCGGAGAGATCAGCGAGTCGAGCGCCTCGCCTTTTCGTCCTTCTTCGGCAAAGACGAACTTCGCCGGCGGTGCTTGCGGCTGGTAGGTCCGCAGCGGCCACTCGGGATCGTACAGATTGAACTCCGGATTCACGTGGCAGAGATCCATGTTCGCTTCGAAGTAGGCATCGAGCGTTCCGATATCGCGCCAGTACTTCGCTGCCTTCTTGTTCTCATCGTAGAACTGGTATGAAAACACGTGTCCGCCGCGGATCAATGCCGGAATGATGTTCTTGCCGAAATCGTGGTGGCTGTCGGTTGCCGCGTCGTCTTCGAGCGCCGTCACGATGACGTCGACGTCGAACACGTAGATACCCATCGAGGCAAGCGCAAACTGCGGCACACCGGGAATGGACGTGGGACTTGCCGGCTTCTCCGCGAACCCCACGACGCGTTGCTCTTCATCCACCGCAACGATGCCGAAACGTGAGCCGTCCTGAACGGGCACCTCAATCGATGCCAGCGTCACTTGCGCGCGCTTTTCGATGTGAAACCGCAGCATCTTCCGGTAATCCATCTTGTAGATGTGATCGCCGGCAAGCACGATGACGTAGCGCGGATTCTCGCGAACGATTGAATAGAGATTCTGATAAACGGCGTCCGCCGTGCCCTGATACCACTGCTCACCCACGCGTTTTTGCGGCGGCAGGATCTCGATGAACTCGCCGAGCTCCTCCGACACGATGCTCCAACCCTGGCGGATATGCCGGTTGAGCGACAGCGACTTGTATTGTGTCGCAATGAAGATCCGGCGATATCCGGAATTCAGGCAATTGCTGAGGACGAAGTCGATGATGCGGTACGGCCCGCCGAAATACACCGCCGGTTTTGCGCGCTCCTTCGTGAGCGGCCACAGGCGCTCACCCACGCCTCCGGCGAGCACAATGACGAGGACATCGTCGTCGTGAACCACGTGATCTGACCCACGCACGATATCACGCGGCGTTGTTTGACATGACTTTGGGCGGCCCCTATGATCGATTGATCAGGCCCAATAAATTGCGCCTCTACATGGAGATTCGATGATGGTCAGACGTCGTGTCATTACGCTCGCCACGGCCCGCTGCCGCACAAGGCTGCGGCGCGCCGCTATAGCTGTCACGACCGCGGCCGCGTTCACGCTGGTCGGGTCGGCTGCCTACGCGCAGCAGACGCCCAAGCCGGACACCAAGAAGCGCAGCAAGCAGGAGCAGCAGGAGATTGAACAGCTCGTCAAGATGGTCGATGCCGTGATGGCCGGCCAACCCGCCCCATCCGATGTGCAGATGACGCTCACGCCGTATTTCTTGAAATCACAGGAGCAGCGGACATTTGTGCCTTTCGTGCTCGACGTCAAGGGTGCGCCGTCGGCCGATGTCGCGATGTACGTGCGCGTGGTGAATCCTTCCGCGCAACCTGATCCGAAGACCAAGAAGATCGAGTTCCCGTGGGACGATGTCAGCTTCATTCCTGCAGCGTCCGTGAGCGCCGGAAAATTGAGCCGTGTGTTCATGGCGGCCCCGGGCACCTACGACGTGTATGTCGCCATGCGTGAGCGGCTGTCCGAAAAGGCGCCGAAAACACAAACGGCGAAGATGGGTGTGCTGAAGACCCAGGTGGCGGTCCCCGATTTCTGGAACGGGGAGCTCGCAACGAGCAGCGTCATCGTCACCGACAAGGTCAATGTGCTGACGGCGCCGGTCGGTCCCGACGAAGCGCGCGATCGTCCGTTTGTCTTCGGCTCGCAGGAACTCGTTCCCGCGAGCGACATGGAATTCAAAAAGAGCGAGCAGCTCGCCACGTTCTTTCAGGTTTACAACGCGGGCCTTGGCACCGACGGCAAGCCCAACCTGGTGATGGAGTACAACTTCCACCGGAAGGAAAACGGCGCGGAGAAGTTCTTCAACAAAACCAACCCGCAGACAATCAACGCCTCGAACCTGCCGCCGACGTTCGATCCCGCGAAGTTCCCGGTTCCCGGCGGCATCGAGGTGCCATTGGCCAGCTTCCCTGAAGGCGAGTACCGGCTGGAAATCAAAATCAGCGATAAGGCGTCCGGCAAAACCTTGACGAAAGACATCAACTTTACCGTCAAAGGAGCGTGAGGCTGGACGGCTTGAGTACGCCGACAGCGAATCCCGCCATCATTTGAACATCCAGTCAAAGGGTCTGATCTTTCCTGGGAAAAGTGTGGGAAAATCAGACCCAATCCCTTTCGTGGCCCGTCTTTGAGAGTGCGCCGGCAGCGGGCCGGGGAGCAGAAGCCCATGGGCGCCTCGCAGACTCGCAGCGTCTTCATCCCGGCGCTGCTCGTGTGCGTCGTCGCCGTTCAGGTCGAGCTTGGCGCGCAGACGCCAGCCCCTGCTTCACCAACACGAATTACGCAGATCGCGAGCGCGACCACCGGATCGATTTCGGGAATGGTTCTCGACGATCGCGGCCAGCCGCTCGAGGGCGTCGTCATTTCCGCGCTCGGCGTCAGCAGCGCGTTTGCGACATCGGATCGTATCGGTCACTTCACGCTGCGGCAGCTGTCGCCCGGCCCGTATCTTCTTCGGGCACACCTGCAGGGATACTTGCCCGCGCGCAACGCAATGGTGAGCGTCCGCCCGTCCGCACGGACGCTCTCGTCCTTCACGCTGCGGAAAGAAGGCACTGCCAGTGAGCCGCGTGTTGTCGCCGCAGGCGTTGGCGGCGGAACCGAGGTGATCGACGCGCCCGACGGCGAGCGCGACGAAAGCGCGCTCGCGTGGAGACTGCGACATCTGAAGCGCTCGATCCTGCGGGACACGACGAGTTACGTGGTCGAGAGCACGCCGCAAACCCGCGATTGGCCGCTGACCGATTCGTTCGAAATTCTCGGACGCGCCGTTGAATCTTCTGCGCGCGCGGCGGGGTCGCTGTTCGGGAATCTGCCCCTGCAAGCACAAGTGAATCTCCTCACAACCGGCGCGTTCGATGAGCCTTTTCAGCTGCTGCAACTGGAGCGAACACGCAGCGTCGCGTACTTTGCAGTTGGCGCACCCGTGGCGATGCACGGCGATTGGACGGTCAAGGCAGCCTTGAATCAAGGCGACTTGAGCTCCTGGATCCTCGCGGGCAACTACGCGCGCCGCGAGCCGGCGCTTCATCGGTATCAGTTCGGCATGTCGTACGGCGTGCAGCGGTACGAGGGCGGCAATCTGGCGGCGATGGCGGCCGTTCCCGAGGCGGCGCGGAACGTCGGCGTGGTATACGCCAGCGATGAATGGAAAGTTGCCCAGCGCCTGATCGTCGGCTACGGAGGCAATTACGCTCACTACGATTACCTCGCACAACCTGCGTTTTTCAGTCCGCGTGTCAGTGCCACGTTTCTTGCGAGCGACTCGGCGCGCTTCCGAGTGGTCGCCACGCGCCAGGTGACCGCGCCAGGCGCCGAAGAGTTCCTGCCTCCTGCGCACTCGCCTGTGCTGCCGCCGCAACGAACGTTCGCGCCCCTCACGCGTGACGGTTTTGTTCCCGAGGATCTTCAGCACTACGAAGTTGTCGCCGAGCAGGTGGTCAGGGGCGCAACACTCGGCGTGCGCGCGTTCCGCCAGCACGTCGACGATCAGCTCATCACCGTCTTCGGCATGCGCACCGTCGACACCGATGCCGCGGAGCTCGGGCACTACGCTCTCGCCAGCGCCGGCGACGTGCAGTTGCGCGGCTGGGGGCTGAGTGTCGCACGCGAGGTCACGGGGTATTTGCGTGGCTCCATCGATTACTCCTTCGCTGCCGCTCAGTGGAGTGCAACGCCGCGCCTGACCGATCGACATCGTCTCGCGCGCCGGGTGCCGTCGGCACTCAGAAACGATCGCGAGAACATCCACGACCTCACGACCTCGCTCGAGACCATCGTTCCGCAAACGGCGACGCGCGTCTTTTTCGTCGTCAGGATGAATAGCGCCTACATCCGCGACGATGGCACCGAGGACGAGCCCGGCGTCGACGGTCGATTCGACGTGCAGGTGAGCCAGGGATTGCCGTTCGTGAATCTGTTCAAGGCGGACTGGGAGATGCTCGTGGGAGTTCGCAATCTGTTCCACGAGTCGTTGACGGAGGCCTCGCTGTACGACGAACTGCTGGTTGCCCGGCCGCCCAAGCGGCTGATCGGCGGCATCACGGTGAAGTTTTAGTCGCCGTCGCAAACCCCCGACGGCTCAAAACCACAGAGTTGCCACGAACGAGAGACACAGAGTGAAGCGGAAATTCGCCTGAGTTGTCAGCGTTCCCGCGAGCTGCGGCGAGTTCTCCTTTCTGCGTCCACTCCCGAAATTTGGATCACTTGGCCGACAGTTTGGATTTTACCGTCGTCCGGCCCGGCGAAATTGCTACAAGTGCAATGTATTCAGTGGGTTAGTGCGCATCAAGTCGTGTCCCTCGTGGTATACAGTTTGCTCATCTTGTCGCCGCGCCTTTCATGATCGACCAGTCACCCCTCGCGCCCGGGTCCCGTCGCCAGGATTGGCGCGACTGGCCGCGCACCGTGCTGCCGGTCGTGACCGCCCTGCTGCTCCTCGTCCTCGGCTTGGCCAATGTGGCCGAGCGTGCGACGTCGGATGCTGTTGAAGACGGGGTGCTCTGGGTCGACCGGAGCGCGGGAGTGGTTGCCGCCGAAGTGGCCAACGACTCGGCGGCGGACCGGGTCGGCATTCGGCCCGGGGATGTGTTGATCGCCCTCGACGGCAATGCGGTCGAGCATCGCGACGATGTGCTGGCGATCCAGCGTCGTGCCGCGCGCGGCGAGCGGCACACCTATACGCTGGTGCGGCTCGGCAGCCGCGAAGTGAAGGCCGTTGACATGGCGCCGGTCCCGAGCGGCGCCGGGGCGCTCTATTACGTGCTCGCTGCGGTCGGCATTTTCACGTTGCTCGTCGGCGCAGCGGTGCGTGCGCGCCGCCCCTTCGATCAGGCCACGCTGCACTTTTTCTGGCTCGCGGTCGCATTCTTTGGCGTGTTCACGTTCTCGTTCACCGGCCGGTTCGATCGCGCGGACTGGTTCTTTTATTGGGCTGACGAAGTCGCCCTGTTGCTTCTGCCACCGCTCTTCCTGCACTTCTCGCTTGTCTTCCCGGAACGCCCGCGGCAGCACGGATATACCGCCATGCTGGCGCGCTGGCTGCCGGCCGTGTACCTGCCGGCGGCCGCGCTCGCGTCGACGCGCATCCTCGCGCTCGTACGCAGCGACGTCGACCCCGCGTATTTCGTGCAGCTGATCGCCATGCTCGAGCGCCTCGAGCTGCTGTACCTCGCCGCCTTCCTCGCGGCCGCGCTCGCGGTGCTGATTCGCGCGTTGGGTCGCTCCCGAAGCGTTACCGCTCGACGTCAGCTGCGCTGGATTGTCTGGGGCACGGCAATCGGCGCGGTGCCGTTTGCCCTGGGTTACGCGCTGCCGTTTGTATTTGGCGTCGCACCGTCGCTGCCGATGCAGCTCTCCGCGATTCCGCTCGGGTTCATCCCGCTGGCGTTCGCGTCCGCCATCGTCCGCTATCGCCTCATGGATGTGGAGGTCATTCTCAAGCGCCTCCTGGTGTATGGCTCGGTTGTGGCGTCCGTCGTCGTCATTTACGTCCTCATCCTCCGTGCGTCGGGAGGGTACTTCGTCCAGAACGAAGACGAGCACCGCTGGATGATTGCGTTTCTCGCCACCGTCGTGGTCGTGCTTTTGGCCAGGCCCGTGAAGGACGCGGTCCAGTCCACGATCGATCGCGCGTTCTACCGCGATCGGTACGACTACCGCCGCGCCCTGGTGGCGTTCGCCCGCGATCTGAACGGCGATCTCGATTTGAATCGTCTCGCGGAGCGACTTGTGTCACGCGTCAAGGAAACGCTCGACGTCGATCGGCTGGCCTTGATGCTTGCCAACGAGTTCGACGAGTTTGAACAGTTGAAGGACATCGGCTTCGAAGGCGGCTTGCCGCGCCTGAATGCCGCATCCGGCGTTGGCGGACGCTTGTCGGCCGGCAGTGTCGTCCGGCTGGACGATCCGCTTGCCGTCGGGCGGTTTACGGTCGAGGAGGTCGAGTTCTGGCGTGATGCCGGGGTCTACTACCTCGTGCCGTGTGTGTCGCACGGGACGGCTATCGCGGCGCTCGCGCTCGGCCGCCGCGAAAGTGGCGAGCCGCTCACGAGCGAAGACATGGCGTTGCTCACCGCGGTCGCCGGCCAGGCTGCAACGGCCATCGAGAACGGACGCCTCTATCATCAGTTGCATCTCAAGGCCGCCGAGCTCGATCGTCTCCGCACGTTCAACGAAAACATCCTCGAATCGTTGGACGATGGGTTGCTCGTCGTCGGGCTCGATCAGCGAGTGATTCGCTGGAATCAAGCGCTCGAGCGGTTGTACGGCGTCACGCGTGCGGAGGCACTCGGTCAGCCGTTGGATCGCCTCTTCGAGCCGCAGTTTCTCGAGACCCTTCGTTCGGCGCTGCATGACAAGCCGCAGGGCACCACGCTCTTCCGCATGCCGCTCGTCTCCCGCGGCGCGAGAGACGGCACACGGCTTCTGCTCAACGTAACGACTGTTCCTCTACAGGCAATTGTCGGCGGCACGTCTCCGGCGGGCACGATTCTGATGCTCGAGGATATTACCCAGCGTACGCAGCTCGAAGAGCAGCTGCAGATCTCGGAAAAGATGGCATCCCTGGGCATCCTGGCCGCAGGCGTTGCCCACGAGGTGAACACGCCGCTGACCGGCATTTCGAGTTACACGCAGATGCTGCTCGAGCAGGCGGATCCCAACGACCCGCGCACGAAAGTGCTCGAGAAAATCGAGAAACAAACGTTCCGCGCCGCGCGCATTGTGAACGGACTGTTGACGCTTTCGCGACCGAACGCCGCCGACGCGGTCGAGCGCGCGCCGGTCGATCTCAATACGGTCATCAGCGACGTGCTCGCGCTGCTCGAGCACCAACTCGAGAAAGGAAGCATCAAGATCAGACGCGAGCTCTCGGAACAGGCCGTTCCGATCACCGGCTACGAGTTCAAGCTGCAACAGGTCTTCTTGAACCTGATTCTCAACGCGCGCGACGCGATGCCGAGCGGCGGCTGGCTCACGCTCTCAACGCGTGTTGAAGGGCCGGAGGCGATTGCCGAAATCGCAGACACCGGGAACGGCATCCCTCTGGAGCACCTCGCTCGAATCTACGATCCGTTCTTCACCACGAAATCGAGCGGGCAGGGGACCGGCCTCGGTTTGTCGATTACGTATGGCATCGTGCGCGAGCACGACGGCTCGATTCACTGCGACAGCGCGCCGGGGCAGGGCACGCGCTTCGTCCTGCGGTTCGCGGCAGCCGACGCCGGCGAGCGCCCTGCGGCGCGGACTGCCAGCCTTTAATATGGAGAGAGTGAGCGTCATCCCAGTTCCCAGTTCCCAGTTCAAAGTGTAGTTTAGAGTTGCTACAGCAGTATTAATCCACAACCAATGCGACCGAACGCTTCCATCCTCGTCATCGACGACGAGGAAATCATGCGGGAGATTCTCGAAACCCTCCTTACTCGCGAGGGGTATACCGTCCGCCTTGCCTCGAGCGGAGGCGAGGGGCTGGATCTCGCTCGATCGCTGCCATTCGACGCCGTCATCGTCGACGTCATGATGCCCGGTATCGACGGACTGCATGTGCTCCAAGAGCTGCACAAGCAGGACGACGAGCTGCCCGTCATCATGATCACGGCGTACGCGTCGATGGAGAACGCGATCTCCGCGATGAAGAAGGGCGCGTTCGACTACATTACGAAACCGTTCAAGAACGACGAGGTGCTCGGCGTTCTCCGGAACGCGGTCGAGCGCCGGCGCCTCGTCGCTGAAAACGTCGCGCTCAAACAGAACCTCCAGGCGCGGTATCACCGCTTTTCGGGCATCATCGGCAAGAGCCCACGCATGAAGCAGGTGTTCGACCTGATCATCCAGGCGGCGCCAAGCCGATCGACGATCCTCATCATGGGCGAGAGCGGAACAGGCAAAGAGCTCGTCGCCCGCGCCATTCACAGCAACTCAGCGCGCGCCGACAAGACCTTCGTCACCGTCAACTCCGGTAACCTGCCGCCTGACTTGCTCGAGTCGACGCTCTTCGGTCATGTCAAAGGCGCTTTTACCGGCGCGGTTTATCCCAAAAAGGGGCTGTTCGATCTTGCCGACAAGGGCAGCATCTTTTTCGACGAGATCGGCAACATTCCGCTCGAGACGCAGGCCAAGCTGCTCCGGGTGATGCAGGAGCGCGAGTTCATGCGGCTCGGCGGCATGGAAACGATCAAAGTAGACGTGCGCATCATTGCCGCCACCAATGTCGATCTGAAGCACGAAATGGAAGACGGCCGCTTCAGGGAAGATCTGTACTACCGTCTGCACGTCATCGCGGTCGATCTGCCTGCTCTTCGCGAACGCAAAGAAGACATTCCGCTGCTCGTCCAACACTTCCTCGAGAAGTACGGGCAGGAGAACGCGCGGCCGAATCTGGAGCTCGCGCCCGAAGCGCTGGATCTCCTGATGGACTACGACTGGCCTGGCAACGTTCGCGAGCTCGAGAATGTGATCGAACGCGCGGTCGTCTTGAGTGCGGGCATGCGCATCGGCCCAGAGCTCATTCCGGATCATCTCCGCCGGTCTCCTTCGTTCCAGGCGCCGCACATCGTCATGCCGGTGGAGGGTGTATCGCTGAAGGAAGTGACCGCGGCGTACGAGCGGCAATGGATTGAGTCTGCGCTCGAAGCGGCCGGCGGGATTCAGAAGCGCGCCGCCGAGCTGCTGCGGATCAAGCCCACGACGCTCAACGAGATGATCAAGCGGTACGACATCCGGCCCAGGCGCAAGCGTCTCGCGCCGGGTCAGCCAGCGGAGGTGCCGGGCAACGACGCAGCCGACGAGCTCGAGCCTGTAACGAGCGACGTCGACTGACCCCTGTTCGTTTTCGAACGCTCACCATTCCGCCGGCGAGCGCGTCGCGATCGCGCCTCCCGGCCTCGCTTGCCGCATCCCGTCTTCATGACCGTCGCCGCGATTGCATGCTGGCGGCCTGCGCGCCGCGCCGCACGGCTCGATCCGATGATCGCGCTCTGCGAGGAGTAGCGCTACTCGTAACGCAGCGCGTCAATGGGCTGCAATGCGGCCGCCTTCATCGCCGGATACAGGCCGAACGCCACACCGACGATAAACGAGAGCGAAAAGCCCACAGCAACCGCCAGGATCGAGACGTGCGTGTTCCAACCGGCGAAGGTCGTAATACCCATCGCGGTCAGCGCGCCAATCACGATTCCAGCGACGCCGCCACCGACCGTCATCAGGAGCGTTTCCACCAGGAACTGAATCGTCACGTCGCGCCTCGTCGCGCCCACCGTCCGGCGCACACCGATCTCCTGCGTGCGCTCGACGACAGACGTCAGCATGATGTTCATGATGCCGATGCCGCCGACAATCAGCGCCAGCAGCGCGACGCTTCCGACGACGATGCTGAAGGTGTGCTGCGTCCGATAGCGCTGCGCAAGGAGCTCGCGTGGCACGACGACGGTGAACTCATGATCGTGATGCAAGCGGACGAGCGTCTGTTCCAGGATTCTCGCCAGATCCTCTGAGCGCGTGCTGTTGCCGATCTGCACCCAGATTTCGTCGGCAGGCTGATCGGGCGTGATAGCGAGCGTTCGCCCAGACAATGTGCTGAACGGAACAAATACTGCCTGATTCGCATCGTGCCACGCCAGCGCAGCCCCCGCTCGACGCTCCGTACCTTGTTCGCGGAGGACGCCGACCACCTCGTAGTAACTCTGATCGAGACGGATGCGCTCGCCCATCGGATTGCGATACGCAAACAGCTCGCGAGCGATAGCCGACCCGAGCACGCACACCGGCGCGATCGTGAGTTCGTCAACTGCCGAAAGGAATCTCCCTCGATCCATCGAGAGCCCGAGGATATTCGCAAACGCCGGACGGACGCCGAGAACACGCGCGACTTGCCACCTGTCTGCACGTGATACCTTGATCGAGCGATTGATGAGAGGCGAGCTCGCGCGCACGAACGGCACAAACGACTGGACTTTAGCACTGTCCCCGGCGACAAGGCCGTGCCAGGAAGCGGGCAACGTGCTCGATCCGTTGCTGCGCGCGACCAGATTGTCCAGCCCCAAGGCTTCAACCTGCGCAAGCGCTTCGCGGCGAGCGCCCTCGCTGACCGACATCATCGCGATCACAGCCGCCACGCCGAGGACGACCCCTAACACACTCAACGATGTGCGCAGCTTGTAGCGGCCGAGCGCCTCGGTCGCGATCCGCAGGAATTCGCGGAGCTCAGCGAGGCTGGAGAACATTGCCGCTCTCGCGTTGTTCCGTGCCCTTGGGGAGAGCCACGGAAGCCGCGGCCATGCGCGGGTCTACCAGCATGACACGCTCGTTCTCATGAACACCGGCGACGACTTCGACCTCCTCCGTGCTGGATTCGCCGAGATCAACGGATCTCATTTCGACATGCGAGCGTCCAACAACGTGAACGACGAAGCCATTTTGCTCCTCGAAGATGGCGTTGAGCGGGACCCGGAGAACGTCGTTTCTTGCGCCCACGAGAATGTCGACGCGCGCGGTCATCTCAGGCCGCAGATCGGCCGTTGCCGGCTCGAGCTCGACGATCAGATCGAAACGCTTGTCGTCGAGTGGCCGGCCCGCCGATGCGCCTGCGAGCGTGCCGACACGGACGACTCTGCCGTTCAATCGCAGATCTGGAAATGCCTCGAGGCGGACGACCGCCGTCTGACCTGCGCGAACGCGGTGCACTTCGGCCTCGCCGACCGAGCTCTCGACCATCATTCGGTTGATCTCCGGAATCGTGACGAGTCCCTGGCTGTTGGTCACGCGATCGCCAACTCGGATCTTCCGGCGCGGAAATGCATTGAGGTACTCGTCGTATACAACCAGGCCCGCATGACGTGCGAAGAGGCGGCAGCCTTCGATGAGCTGCTGCAGCAGTTTCAGCCGCGTCTCTGTTTCTTGCAGCCGCGCGCGCGCGTGGCCGACTTGCGCTTGCTTTTGCACAACCTGCAGCGAGGCACGCTGCTGGTCGCGCGGATGCGTCATCTGGACGACGACGTCGGCGCGTTTCCGCGCGAGGCCAAGCTCCTCTTCGGCCTGCTCGAGTTGCTCGCCGGTCTTCGCGAGCTCATCGCGCGTAATGAAGCCTTTGTCCATCAGCGGCTTCAACTGCTCGTATTCCTGTCGAAGGCGATCGACGCGCTTTTGCGCGATTTGCAGGCGTGTGCGCGTTTCTTCAACCGTGAGCGCGCCTTCTCCCTCAGAGACTGATCGGACGGAGCTCTCGGCCTCCTGCCACTCGCCCTCGGCAATCTGCAGATCTATCTGCTGCTGGCGTAGCTCCTGCTGGACTCGCTCGACGTCGCGCTCGAGCTCCGTTGTGTCGAGCCGGACGAGCAGATCCCCTTGATTGACGCGCGTCCCTTCGGGCGCCAGTTCGCTGATTTCCAGTTCGCGTCCGGCCACCGGCGATCGGTAGGTGATGGATTGGATGGGCCTGAGCGTCCCGTTCGTCGTGAGAGTCGCGGTCAGCGGGCCACGCCGAACCACGGCGACAAGCGACGGGTCAGGATTGCCGCGTCGCCAGAATGCGGTGCCTGACACGACCAACAGCACGAGCAACGCGGCCACGAGTGCCGAGCGTTTTCCCATGCGGCCTCGTGCGAGGGCAGATGTCTTCACGGTTGGGTGGAAACAAAAGGCAGCGGCGACGATGGTGCAGCGATATCGCTCCGAGGGTTGAGAACCCCGAGCACTGCGCGCAGCCGCAGAACGGCCACCGCCGAGTCTGCCAGCGCCTGAATCCTGCGGCTTTCCGCCATCAGCAAGCTCGTCTCGGCGGCAACGACGTCGAGATTGTTCGACAGACCTCTCTGGTAGCGAAGCTCGGCGACCTCGACTTCCTTCCGCGCGACCTCGACGCTCGTTTCGGCTGCGGTCAATCCGCGAAGCAGCCGGTCTCGCTCACGAACCGTTCGCCTCACGTCGGCCACGATCTGTCGTTCGACGGTGGTGACCTCGCGCTGCCGCCGGTCGCGATCGATCAGAGCGTTCTGGTACTCGATACGTTGCGCCGTGCGATCGACAGGCATCGCAATCGTGAAAAAGGTCGCGAATTGAAAGCCGTCGACGCCAAAGCTGCGCGCGAACGTGTCGGATGTTTCCCGCCGTGTGAGCGCGAAATTGACGTCCACCTGCGGGAGCAGTTGATTGCGGGCGAACGACACCTGGTGGTCTGCATCTTCGCGATCGACCGTGCGGCTTTGCAGGTCCAGTCGATTCTGCAAGGCACTGGCAACAGCGCGGTCGCTGTCAACGGGACTTTGATCGGGCCGTGGGATGTCTCGTTGAACCTCGAACGCGGCGGC
>Ga0137368_10004451_pt1 | contig 14913 bp, 13 predicted proteins | sample SagtaG_13_FD_104917 | JGI IMG/M metagenome (GOLD analysis project Ga0137368, IMG submission 104917) | Vadose zone soil microbial communities from Sagehorn Ranch, Mendocino, California, USA - Sage1_L_100_16 metaG | ecosystem: Environmental > Terrestrial > Soil > Vadose zone | place: USA...
GGCGTGGTGGCGCACGCCCGAACGGGCGACGCTCGCCGTCGCGCTCACCGTCACCGTCGTGCAGGTCGCGTTGACGTACCGCTACAACGACTTCCTCGGTCGCTTCCTGCTCGTGCCGGTCGGGCTCGTGATGCCGCTCTCCGCGCTGCTGTACCGGTACCGCGTGGTCGCGGGAGCGATCGCGGTGGTCGGTGCGGCGACGCTCGTCCTCACGCATCTGTACGACAAGGCGGAGCCGGCGGGGATGAACGGCACGGTGGCCGTGTGGAAGCTCTCGCGTGCGGAGGTCCAGGGCCTGACGCGGCCGGGGATGCCGGAAGTGCTCGCGGAGCTCGACCGCCGCATCCCCGAGCGCGCGTCGGTCGGCGTCATCCTCGGCCCCGACGACTGGGACTACCCGATCTACGGCCGCAAGCTCGAGCGCCACCTCGTGCCGCTGCCGAGGGTCGGCTCGTTGAGGAAGGCCGAGCGGCTCGGGTTGCGCTGGGTCGTCGTCGGCGCGACACCGCCCGGGCCGAAGTACCTGCCGGAGTGGAAGGTGCAGTACTTCCCGGACTCGCAGTGGACGCTGATCTGGCGGCGAGGCGTCAGCCGCTGAGCCGCACGCGCAGCAGCACGAGGATCGCCTTGAAGCCGTCGCGCCACGTGATCTTCTTGCCCTCGGCGTACGAGCGTCCGTAGTACGAGATCGGCAGCTCGTACAGCCGCAGCTTGCGCTTGCACACCTTCGCGGTGATCTCCGGCTCGATCCCGAAATCGTCTTCGCGGAGATCGAGCGAGCGCAGGACCTCGGTCCGGAACGCCTTGTAGCCCGTCTCCATGTCGGAGATCGTCGTGTTGAAGAGGACGTTCGTGAGCAGCGACAGGAAGCGATTTCCGAGCAGATGCCAGAAGAGGTACGCGCGCTGCGGCCTGCCGCCCGAGAGGCGCGAGCCGAAGACGACGTCGGCCGCGCCCCGCACGATCGGCTCGATCAGCTCCGGCACGTCGGCCGGGTCGTATTCCATGTCCGCGTCCTGGATGACGGCGATCTCGCCGTCGAGATGCGGGATCGCCGCCCGGATCGCCGCTCCCTTGCCGCGGTTCTCCTGACGCACGACGACGACGCCGTCGCGGTCGCGCCACCACTCGAGCACGCGCGGCGTCCCGTCGGTGGAGCCGTCGTCGACGACGACGATCTGCTTGTCGAGGTCGAGCGCGCTGACGCGCTCGAGCACCTCTCCGATCGTCGACTCTTCGTTGTACGCGGGTACCACGAACGAGACGCGCATCCGCGGAAGCCTACGTGGGGAAGCGCTCGGACTCAGACGCGTTCGGGGCGCCTCCGTGTTTCCACGGATTCGATGGGTAGGCGTCGTCCAAGAGGCTTCGCCGGTGGACTTCGACCGTCGGCCGATCCTCGTCTTCTGGGAGACGACCAAGGCGTGCGCGCTCGCCTGCCGCCACTGCCGCGCGTCGGCGATTCCGCAGCCGTTGGCCAGCGAGCTCTCCGCACCGGAGGCGCAGCGCTTCCTCGAGCAGCTGGCCGGCTTCGGGCGTCCGCGTCCGGTGCTCGTGGCGACCGGCGGCGACGTCCTCATGCGACCCGACCTCCACGACCTCGTCGCGCGGGCCGCCGAGCTGAAGCTACCGCTCGCCCTCGCGCCGAGCGTGACGCCGTTGCTCACCCGGGAGCGGGTCGCATCGCTGCGCCGGCTCGGTGTGAAGGTCGCCTCGATCAGCCTCGACGGCGCTACGGCGTCGGTGCACGACGGCGTCCGCGGCGTGAAGGGTCATTTCGAGGCGACGCTGGCGGCGATCCGCCTGCTCCGGCTCGAGCGGATCACCGTCCAGGTCAACTCCGTCGTGATGCGCGACACCGTGGAGGAGCTGCCCGCGATCGCCCGCATCGTCAAGGAATCCGGGGCGTCGATCTGGGAGCTCTTCTTCCTCGTCCAGGTCGGCCGCGGCGCGACCGCGGCCGAGCTCACCGCCGACGAGAACGAGCACGCGTGCCATTTCCTCGTCGACGCGTCGCGGTATGGCTTCATCGTCCGGACGGTGGAGGCGCCGTTCTTCCGCCGCGTCGTCGCCGAGCGCGTGAACGGCGACGCCCCACCGGCCGACGGTCTTTACCCGCGATTGCTCACGACGCTGCGAAACGAGCTCGGCGCGCCCGTCGGCGGTCCGCGCGCGCAGACGAAGGGAACACGGGACGGACGCGGCGTGCTCTTCGTCGGCCACGACGGCGAGATCGCGCCGTCCGGGTTCCTGCCGCTGGGGCTCGGCAACGTCCGGGACAGCGACATCGTGCGCGTCTACCGCGAGCATCCCCTTCTGCGCAAGATTCGCGCCGCGGAGTTCAGCGGACGCTGCGGGAACTGTCGCTACCGCGACCTCTGCGGTGGCTCGCGCGCCCGAGCGTATGCCAAGTCCGGCGATGCGCTGGCCGAGGATCCCGGCTGCGCATTCGTTCCGCAGGCGTAGTCGTTCGACGCGACGCCCTAACCTGGTGGGCGCATGCCGTGCACAGCTCGCAGCCGCTGGTTCCTCGCGTCCCTCGCAGTTGGGTTGACGTTCGGCGTGCCGCCGGCTACCGCCTCGCAGAAGCCGGTTCCCTCGCTGCAGCCGGGCGCGACTGCAAAGCTCTGGCGGCAGCTCGTGCACAGCAGGCACGCGGCGACGGCAAAGGACTGCGCGCCGCAACGGCTCGTCTTCTACACGCAGACCGACTGGCTGCGACTCGCGACGAAGCTCGCCGCGCACGCGTCGCCGTGCGCGCAGTACTACATCTCGATTCCGCCGCTCTCTGCGAACAAGACGGCGTTCCGGACCGACCAGGCGTGGCGGATTCGAGCACTCGGTCCGCAGTTCCACGCGGTCGCGGAGGTCAACTACACCGGCTGGAGCTCATGGGTGACGACGAACGGCGGCTGGCTCGCAGCGGGCGTCGAGGCGCGGCGGCAGCTGGCCGCGGCCGGGTTCGACGTCGCTGCAGGGGACACGTGGGCGGTCAACGAAGCGTCCTCGGCGGTCCGCGTGGGCACGGGATCCGCGCGGGACGATCTGCGCGCGCTCGTCCAGGGTCTCTACGCCGGCGACGGGACCGTTCCGGCGGTCAAAGGCACGGTGTTCATTACCGGCATCGGGCAGTCGACGACGCAACTCGTTCAGTACAAGGCGAACCTCGAGAGCTGGTTCGAGGACACCGCGTTCTGGAGCGACATGGCGTCGTGGGTCGCCGACTGGTCGCAGGAGGTCTACGGCGACGTGCGCAACTACGCGGTTCCCGGCGCGCCGCTCGCCACGCGCCGCGACGAGCTGAACGCCTTCCTCGCGCACGTGCCGACGCTCGCGACGGCAGGTGGAACCACCGCGGCGCCGTACCTGCAGTCGGCGTACAGCCCGCTCGCGAACGCGGCGTGGCAGTACAGCAGCGCCTACGGTTGGACGGCGGTCCCTTACGACCAGATGGAGGACTTCGTCTCCGCGCAGGTGGATGCGCTCGCTTCCGCGGGATCGCACTGGGGATTCGCGTGGGCGCTCGCACAACCCGACGGGATGACCGCGACGGAGTTCGCAAACGAGACCGGCGCAATCGCAGACCGTCTCGGCTCGGCGATCCACGACGCCGCAGTGCTCTCGCCGGATGCCGCCTGCGCCGGGACGTGCACGCTCGAGCTCGCCGGCGCCGCCTTCAACGAGGGGTGGAAGGACTTCGCAACGTGGTCGCCGCCGACGCTCGTCTTCGCGAACGCGCCGTTCACCGCGCCCGCCGGAACGGCGGCGCAGCTCACGCTGCAGATCCAGATCGCCGGCATCGTCAAGGCCGAGCCGCAACCGGTGCAGGTCGCGCTCACGTCGAGCTCGCCGCAGGGCGCGTTCTCGGCGACGGCGACCGGCCCGTGGAGCAGCTCGCTCACGCTCGCGATCCCGCCCGGAGCGACGAGCGCCGCCGCCTTCTACCGCGACACGCTCGCGGGAACGGCGACGATCACCGCGAATGCACCTGGACACGTCGCCGCGACGCAAACCGAAACCGTCACGACCGCGCAAATCACGACGCTGACGATCTCGCCGGCGTCGGCGACGCTGCGGGTAGGTCAGACGCAGACGTTTACGGCGACCGCACTCGACGCCGGCGGCAACGTCGTCTCGGTGGTACCGGCGTGGACGGCGACCGGCGGGACGATCGACATCACCGGAACCTTCACGGCGACGACGCCCGGGCCCGGCAGCGTCGTCGCGACCGTCGGCGTGTTTACGGCGACGGCCGCGCTGAAGATTCTCCCCGCGCGGTTACGGGTCGTCGCGATCCGCTACGCGCGCGTGCGCGGCCACGTGCGCATCGTGTTCTCGCTGGCGCCGCATGTACGCGCGCGGATCTCGTTCGCGACCCCGAAGCTCGCCGCCCTTACCGTGACGACGGATGCGCACGGCGTCGCCCGCTTCACGACCAAACGCGTCGCGCCGCGTCGCTGCTACCGAACGAGGATCAAGTCCGTGCGCGCACGCGGTCTCGTTTGGGATCGCATCACGCCCGCGAACCGATACTGCCGTTAGGCGCATAGTCTCACGTGGATTGCGTGTCGCGTTTGCGACATGCTCGCTGGTACCGGACGGCTGGACGACCTGAAGCGGGCGATGGAGGGCGTGGCGCCGTCGCGCCGGGAAGACGAAGAGCCGGCCACTGAATCGTTCCAATCGACGTCGGCCATAGAGAGGGGTCCGCCGAGCGGCTGACCCCTCTCAACGGTCTACCGAACGTAGAAGTCCGCGAACTGGCCGGTCTTGTAGTGCCCCGGCAGGTTGCAGAACAGGGCGTAGTGCCCCGGCTTGAGGATGAGGTTCAGGGTCCTCGCCTGACCCGGTGGCACGCCGCCGATCTCACCGACAGACCCTGTCTCGTCCGCCTCGTTCCCCTTGAGCAGGTTGCCGGCGGGCTTGTTCGTCTTCACGACCACGAACTCGTGCTTGATCTTGCCGATGTTCGTGACCACGAACCTGACCTTGCCTTTTGGCGCGCCTTGTGTCCCCGGAAAGACGCTGAACTCGTCGACCTGCACCGCCACGAGAGGCTTGGACGTGACGGCTCCGGCCCTCAAGACCCCAAGCGAGACAGCAATCACCGCGACGGCACCGATCCCGAGCGAGAGCTTCCGCATTAGACCGACTCCTTTCCCTTTGTGCTGGATGTCGCATAAGTCGCAGACAGAGCCGCCCATGCCATCCGGGTCTTCGCTGAAACCGCCGCCGGACTGCAGTTCGCGTCACTGGGGTACACCTCACACGGTGATGACGATCTTTCCCTGGGCGTGTCCTTCGCCCAGGTACTGGAAGGCGTCGGCGATCTCGCTCAACTCGTACCGCCTGTCGATCACCGGCGTCACCTTGCCGGCCTCGAGCAGCTCTCGCAGGACCTCGAGGTCCGCCGCCTTCAGCTTCGCCACGAAGAACACGGCCTTCTGCTCGCCCCGCCACGCAGCAAGCCGCACCCTGATCACGTGGCCGAGAGGCCCGAGAAAAGGATTCGTCTTCGGTGCTCCGACCATGACGAGCGTCGCATGCGGGTTCAGCACGCGCCTGTATCGCGACCACGACCTGGTCCCCGCGACGTCCAGGATCACGTCGTAGCGCTCGCCGCCTCGAGTGAAGTCCTCGCGCGTGTAGTCGATCACGCGATCGGCGGCGAGCGATCGCGCCTGCTCGACATTCCGTGTGCTGCAAACGGCCGTTACCTCTGCACCGAGCGCTTTGGCGATCTGCACGGCGAACGTGCCCACGCCTCCCGACGCCCCGTTGATCAGGGCCTTCTGTCCGGGCTGAAGCTGCCCGTGGTCGCGCAGACCCTGAAGCGCGGTGATCGCGGCGACGGGTACGGCCGCTGCCTGCTCGAACGTCAGGTCGGCCGGCTTCGGCGCGACTGATTCGCTGACGCACACATACTCGGAGAAGGCTCCGCTCCTCCCGAAGACCTCGTCACCCGGTCGAAACTTCGTGACGTCTCTGCCGACTGCTTCCACCGTCCCCGCGAAGTCCATGCCGACCGCGCGGTCTTTCGGTTTGAGCAGCCCCATGATCGGGCGGGCGACGTACGGCCTGCCCGCGAGCCCGTACCAGTCCACCGGGTTGATCGAGGCCGCGCGGACGCGCACGAGGACGTCGTCGTCCGCGGGCTCCGGCTTCTCGATCTCCTCGAGCTCGAGAACCTCAGTCGGTGAGCCGAACCTGTTGTGGACGACCGCCTGCATCGGTGCTCTCCTCTCATTACAGTGTAAGTTTACGGCGTACGATATACGTACGGCGTAAGATCTGTCAATGGCCACGAACACGCAACCTCGCCTCCCACTCAGCCGGGACCGGATCCTCCAGGCAGCCCTCGAGCTCGTCGACACGGGCGGGATCGAGTCGCTCTCCATGCGTAAGCTCGGCCGGGCACTCGGGTTCGAGGCGATGTCGCTCTACAACCACGTCGCGAACAAGGACGACGTCCTCGACGGCATCCTCGACCTCGTCCTCGCCGAGAGCGAACCGCCCGCGCCGGAGGGAGACTGGGACGCGGCCATCCGCGCGAGCGCCGTCTCCGTCCACGACGCACTCCGGCGCCACCCCTGGGCGTGCATGCTGCTGATGTCGCCCGGACACGCCCGTCCCGCGCGGGTGCGGTACATGGACTTGCTCCTCGGACGCCTACGCGAAGCAGGCTTCTCCGCCGAGACGACCTACCACGCCTACCACGTGCTCGACGGGCACATCTTCGGCTTCTCGCTCTGGGAGACCGGTCACACGTACACGCCGGAGCTGACGGCGGACCTCGCGGCGGCGTTCGCGCGGACGATCACCGCCGACGAGTACCCGCACCTCCACGAACATGCGCGACAGCACTTCGCCGAAGGGCCCCACCGCGAGGTGAGCGCGTTCGAGTTCGGCCTCGACCTGATCCTCGACGGCCTCAGGAAGATCCACGACGCGGTCTAGCGTCGGGGCGCGCGTGCCCCCAGCAGAAAAGCGAGAGCGACGCGGGCGAAGCCCGCGCCCGCGAAGCGGTGCTCGGGCTGGCTGAATGGAGGCGGCGGGAATCGAACCCGCGTCCGAGGCCGCACCGACAGAACGTCTACAAGCTTAGGCTGCCCTTTCGTCTCGCCCGGACGGCCGGGGTGCAGCCGCCCTACCGCCGGGCCAGCCATCCTTTGGTCTCGCGCCTCCGGCGATTGGCTTTCCTTCGGCGCCAGCCCGTTCGTTGTCGCCGCTGACCGAGCCACGGGCCGAGCTCGGAGCGACGCGTCACCTAACTAGTTAGGCGGCGAGTGCGAGGTTGTCGTTCGCACTTGCGTTTTTTCCCGGTTGATTTAGGAGGCCGACCGGGGACCTCCGCTTGCAGCTCTGCCGGAGAACCGACCACGTCGAAACCAGGTCGCCCCCGTATGTGCGGTCATTGTAGCCGGTCTCGAGTCATATCCTGATCGCCTGACTGGTAACGCACATCGGGCAGGGCGCGCGCCCGTCTCCGTCCGCCGTTCCGCCGACGACGCCGACTACGCCGTCTCGGTCGAGATCTACAACCGCGTGTGGCCGCACCGCGCCGTCGCTCCCGAGGAGGCGGCGTCGTGGCGCCGCTCGTCGCTCGCCTCCGCGGAGTACGTCGCGGCGGTGGACCGCGTCGACGCCGGCTCGGCGGTGGCGGCAATCCTGACGCAGCACCCGCACGTCTGCCTGACGCTGATCACGGTGCTGCCCGAGCTCCGGCGCCGGGGCGCGGGCGGCGCGCTGTACGAAGCCGTCTCGGTGTGGGCGCGCGAGCACGGCGTCCACCTTCTGGAGACCAACACCGACACCGACGACGACGCAAGCCTCACGTTCGCGACCCGGCGCGGCTTCACCGAGCATTCGCGCGAGGCGGGCCTCGAGCTCGACGTCGGCCGGTTCGCCGGCGACGCGCCCGCGCCTCCGGGCGTCGAGATCGTCTCGCTGCGTGAACGGCCGGACCTCGCGGAAGGGACGTGGGCGGTCGCGGCGGAGTCGATCCCGGACGTCCCCGGCGGCGAGGATTGGACACCGCCGCCGCGCGAGCGCTGGGTCGAAGACTTCCTGCTCAGCCCGGCTTCACCGCCCGAATCGCTGTTCGTCGCCGTCGCGGACGGCGAGGTGGTCGGCTACGCGAAGCTGCGGCTCGCGCCCGACCGGCGCTCCGCCACGCACGGGATGACCGCGGTAAAGCGCGCGGCCCGCGGCCGCGGCATCGCGACGGCGTTGAAGCACGCGCAGATCGCGTGGGCGAAGGAGAACGGCGTCGAGCGGCTGCGGGCGACGAACGAGGAGCGCAACGCGCCGATACGGCGGGTAAGCGAGCGGCTCGGCTACCGCCCCGCGGCGGGCCGCGTCATCTTGCGCGGCCCGCTCGCGAGTGCTTCTCCTAGTGCGCGTCGAGGCGCGTGAGGTACAGGATCGGCGTCGCGGGCGCGGGCGCCTGGCGCCGCACGACGTAGATCAGGTCGCCGAAGCGGTCCGCGGTCGCCCCGTTGACGAGCGGATCCTCCGTGCTGTTCAACCGAGCGACGACCGTGCCCGAGCCGAAGTCGGGCGACAGCTCGACGACGGCGACGTCCGAGCCGACGGCGAGGTTCTCGACGTAGTAGAGCGTGTGCCCCTGCAGGATCAGACCGTCGCCGCGTTGCAGCGTCCCATCCACGACGATCTCCGTGGATACACCGGTTGCGGTGTCGATCGCGTAGAGCTTGCCGGTCGTGATCGAGACGGCGACGAGCGTCTTGCCGTCGGGCGTCGCCTCGATGCCGTTGCCGCCGACGAACGGAACCGGGATCGTGTCGACGGTCGTGCCGAGCTCGCCGTTCGGCGCGATCGGGATCTTGAAGATCGCCGATAGGCCGCTCGTGGCGGAGTTCGTGTTCGTGAAGTAGGCACCGTCGTTCGTGACGGTGACGTCGTTGATGAAGCACGTGGGCGTCGTGAGCGTGTAGTCGGCGAGCAGCGCGCCGCTCCCGGCGTCGTAGACGAACGCGTGGCAGGTGCGCCCGCCCGCGACGAAGAGGCGGTCGCGGTTGTCGGCGAAGACGCCGAACGCGCTGCCTCCTGTCTTGCCGGCGACGAGCACGGAGCCGTCGCCGGCCCGAAGGTCCCCGGCGTAGATCGCGCCGTTCGTCGTGTCTCCGGCGTAGAACGTCGAGCCGCGGCCGACCGCAACGCCTTCGGCACGCCAGCCCGCGGGAAAGTCGATGCGCGCCGGGAAGTTCGGCGACGCGGCCGGCGTCCCGCCGACGAGTGCGATCGCGACGAGCGAAAGGGCGGCCGTCGTCCAGGCCATCCGAATCATGTGTCCCCCCTACTGTGACGGCGATGTCGAGCGGGACCCTAACGAATCAGCGCCGCGACTTGAGGGCGCGCTCGATCTGCCGCTCTGCGTCGCGCTTCGCGAGGTCGCGGCGCTTGTCCCGCTGCTCCTTGCCGCGCGCGATCGCGAGCTCGACCTTCGCCCTGCCGTTCTTCCAGTAAAGGCGCGTCGGCACGAGCGTCAGGCCGCGCTCGCGGACCTTGCCGAGCAGCGAGTCGATCTCCTTGCGGTGCAGCAGCAGCTTGCGGTCGCGGTCGGGATCGTGGTTGTGGATGTTACCCGACCCGTATTCGGCGATGTGCGCGCCGACGAGCCACACCTCACCGTCGCGCACGTCGGCGTACGCCTGCTGGAGCGTCGCGCCGCCGGCGCGCAGCGACTTCACCTCCGTGCCGGTCAGCGCGATGCCGGCCTCGAACCGCTCGAGCAGTTGGTACTCGTGCCGCGCCTTGCGGTTCTCCGCGATCTGCTTCTCGCCGGCCATCGCCGGCCAGGCTAGCGGAGCAACCGCACGCGTCCGAGCGCGTCGAAGAGCTCCTCTTTGCCGGCGAAGCCGACGACCGCGACCGACGGATAGCCGTCGCGGACGACGGCCGCGCGTCCGTCGAACGGGAAGAACGTCGCAGGAACGCCGCCGAGCACGAGCGTCTTCGACTCGGCGAGGCGCGGTGCGAGCAACTCGGGTGGAACGACCCGCCGGTACGTCCAGACGTCGAGCGTGCGGTAGTGCGCGATCGTCGCCGTGCCGCCCGCGTAGCGGCGCTCGACGATCGACTCGAGGCCGCGGGGGCCGAGCCAGAAGGAGCGGTGCGCCTGCGCCGGGGTCAGCCGCCGCGTTGAGAGAAGCTTCCCTGCGGGCGCAACCGACACGGGCCGGCCGCCGCGCGGCCGCGCGAACGCGGTCGCGGGCACGTCCTCGCGCGTGACGCGCTCGACGTCGGCGACGTCGATCATCGAGACGACGACGCCGTGCTCGCGCCAGACGATCGTGCGCGGCAGGAACGTCTGCGCGTCGACGTAGACGATCTGCTCGAGGCTGTCCTGCAGCGGCAGCGTCAGGCGATACGTCGTCCGGCCTGCGAATGTCGTTCGTGCCGGACGCGCGTTCGCGCGCGCGAGCGCCTCGCGGTAGCGCGAGACGGGGTCGAGCAGCTGCGAGCAGCCGGCGGCGATCGTGCCGCACGACGTCCCGAAGAGATGCACGCGTGCGAAGACGACGACGCGGTCGAAGCGCGCCGGCGTGACGAGCGTCTGCGCGACGAGCGTGCCGTCCTCCCCGGTCTCGCGCCAGCTCGCGCGCCCGCGCGACGGGTCGTACCAGACGTCGCGACTCTGCGTCCGCTCCGTGCCGGCGATTCGCGAGAACACCTCCTCGCGGAGGTGAAGGACGGTGTCGTCGCCGCCGAACGCGGCGAGCGCCCGCGCCTGCACGGACTGCTGTCCCGCCGGGAGCACGAGGACGAGCGCGAGGACCGCCGCCGCGAGCGCAGCCGCGCCGACCGCGACGCGCGGCAGCGCACCGCGGCGGCGTGCGGGACGTGCGCGGGCGAGCGCGTCCTCGATCTCCTGCGCCGGAACCTCGAACCGCGCGGGCTCGGCCGCACGCTCGAGCAGCGCCGCAAGTTGTGCAGCCTCGCGCGTGTCGGCGCCGGCGAGTGTCAGCTCCAGCTCAAGCTCCGGCATGGATTCCCTCCCGCTCGAGCGACTCCCGCAGCGCGCGTCCTGCGCGCAGCATCAGCATCTGGCACGCGCCAACGGTCTTCCCCATCACCCGCGCGACCTCGTCGAACCGGTAGCCCTCGACGAGGCGCAGATGCACGACGAGCTGGTAGTCCGGCGGCAGGGAGCGCAACGCGCGCGCGACCGCGTCGCGCTCCGGCAGCGTTTCGTCGGCGTCGGCCCGCGCGACCACTTCGGCCACGGGAACCTCGCGCGCCGCGCGCTTCACGTGATCCGCGGCCATGTTCGCCGCCACGCGGTAGAGCCACGCGAGCATCGGCTTGCCCCGCCAGACGAGCAGCGGCGCGCGCCGGTACGCGGCGACGAACACGTCGCCCGCGAGGTCCGCGGCGTCCTCCCGCGAGCCGAGCCGGGCAGCGAGGTAGCGGACGATCTCCGGATAGTGGTCGCGGAACAGCGCATCGAAGTCGCGCTGGTAGCGCCGGAACGTCCGCTCCTCGCCACCCTGCACCTCTCAGGCGGTCGCCGGTCCCGGCCGCCGCCTCGTCCGCACGAGCGCGAGCGCCGCGGCGAGCGCGAGTGCCACGACGACCACGCCGAAGCCGGCCGGACGGATCCAGTCGCGGCCGCCGTCGGCCGCCGGCAGCGGGAAACCGCCCGCGTCGGCGAGCAGCGCCGCCGTGTCACGGTCGACCTTCAGCGGCTCGTCGAGGATCAGGAGCTGCGTGTCGGGCTTGTAGAGGAACTGGACGTTCGCGGTGAACCACGGGTTCGCGCGGTCCGGCCGCAGGTACACCGTCGCGAACCGCTGTCCGCTGTCGATGCCCGGCTCGACGCGCGTGCCGTCGAACAGCTCGATCAGCTTCGCGGGGTGCGCGACCGCCTTGTCGTTGACCGTCGCGGCGATCACGCGCGGCGCGGGATACGGCTCGAGTCCATCCGCGATGCGCTCGACTTCACGCACGAACGACGCGTCGATGCGGCGGAACGGAATGCTGAGCGCGCCGTTCTCGTCGAGCAACCGGAACAGGTTCGGCTTGACGTAGAAGAAGACGGCGCGGAACGTCCGCTCACCGCCGCCTCCCATCGTCACGACGACGCGGTAGTACGAACCGACCGGGACCGGGTCGAGCACGGCCCCGACCGCGGCGTCGCCGCCGCTGCCGCCCGGCAGGTCGGGCGGATCCTGGAACAGCGCGATGAACTGCTGCGACTGCCCACCGCCGACCTCGTCGCAGGCGGTCGCGCCGCAGACGGCGACCGACTTCACTTCCTTCGCGAGCGCGGCGCCCGGCCACGCGAGTGCCGCGAATGCGAGGGCAACGACTGCCCGTCTCATCTGTGCCTCCCTTGGCGGATGACACTCGCATATCCGCCGGGGAAGGCGAAACCTCACGCGGGCGAGAGCTCGACCTTTCCTTCGCTGCGCTCGATCCGCTCGACGCGCACGTGGACCGGGTCGCCGAGCCGGAAGGTGCCGCCGCCGCGCCGGCCGGCGAGCGCGGTGCCGAGCGGCGTCGCCTCGAAGTAGTCGCCCGGCAGCCGGCGTGCGGGCAGGAAGCCCTCGAAGACGTCGCCGAAGCGCACGAAGATCCCCGAGCCGATCACGCCGACGATCTCGCCCTCGAACGGCTCCTCCCACCCGCGCTCGAAGAGCACCGACTCGAGCAGCCACGCGAGGCAGATCTCGTCGGCGAGGTATTCGATCTGCGCCGCCTCGCGCTCGCGCACGGAGAGGTGCTCGGCGCTCGCGCCCAGCTCCTCCGGCAGCGGCTCGTCGTCGACGCCGAGCTCGCCGAGCAGCGCGCGGTGTGCAACGAGGTCCGGGTAGCGGCGGATCGGCGAGGTGAAATGGCAGTAGGCGCGGCTCGCGAGACCCGAGTGACCGAGGTTGCGCGGGTCGTAGCGCGCCTGCTTCAGCGAGCGGAGGACGAGCGCCGGGAACGCGTCGCGACCGCGGCCCGAGTGCTCGACGTACGTCGCGACGTCCTCCGCCGCCCGCGCTGCGACGCGCGCCGCCTGCGCAGGCGTCATCGACTCCGGCGCGGCCGGCGTCGGGACGTCGAGCTCGGCGAGCTTCGCAAGCAGCAGCTCGACCGACTGCGGCTCCGGCTGCTCGTGGACGCGATACATCGCCGGCCGGTTGCGCGACGCGAGCAGCTGCGCGACCGACTCGTTCGCGAGGATCATGAACTCCTCGACGAGCGCGTGCGCCTCCGGCTCTCCCTGCCGCCTCGCCTCAGCGACGCCGCCGCGTCCGTCGAACTCGAACACGATCTCCGGCGTCGTGATGCGCAGCGCGCCGCGCGCGAAGCGCGCGCGCCGCAGTTCCTGCGCGTGCGCGTCGAGCCTGCGCAGCACGTCCGCGTGCGCGAACGCTTCCGCGCCCGCGAGGATCCGTTGCGCCTGGCCGTACGAGAGGCGCGCGTCGCTGCGAATCACGGAACGGTAGAACGATGGAGGCTCGGCGGTTTTCGATCCGGCAGAAAAGCTGTGCGGGAGCTCGACCGTGACCGTGAGGCGGTCGACGTTCGGGCGCAGGCTGCAGAGATCGTCCGCGAGCTCGTGCGGGAGCATCGGCGCGACGAGACCGGGGACGTACGTCGAGAAGCCGCGCGCCGAGGCGCCTCGGTCGAGCGGCGCGCCCGCGCGGACGAAGAACGAGACGTCCGCGATGTGGACGTACGCCCGCTCGTCGTCGATCGAGAGCGCGTCGTCGAAGTCCTTCGCCGTCTCCGGATCGATCGTGAACGTCGTCAGCTCGCGGAGGTCGGTGCGTCCTTCGAGCGACGGCTCGGGCGGCGAGAACGGCTCGAGCTCCTGCAGCGCGCCTTGCTCGACGAGCAGGCCCTCCAGCACCGGCTCGATCGCGCGTGCCGGACCGAGGACGCGCTCGACGCGCGCCCGCCCACGTATGCGCCGCGCGACCACGAGGTCGCCGGGCCCCGCGTCGGCGAGTCCCTTGCGGTCGAGGAGCAGTGGCGTGCCCGGCGTGAAGTACGGCTCGCCCACGACGAGCTTGCCGCGCCGCGACACCTCGACGACGAGAAGCTCGTCGGCTATCGGAGGAAGAGGTGGAGGGCTGCCTGCAATGCCTCGTCCACCTTAGTGCCCGGCTCGTCGACCGCGTGCAGGTCGGGCCTGACGCCGCGCAGCGCGAGATCGCGCCCGCCCGGCGTGAGGTAGCGCGCGGTCGTGAAGCGAAGCGCCGCACCGTTGCCGAGCGGCGTAACCGCCTGGACGACCGCCTTGCCAAAGGTGTTCTCCCCGACGACGATCGCGCGGCGGTTGTCCTGCAGCGCCGCGGCGACGATCTCCGCAGCGCTCGCGCTGTCGCGATCGACGAGCACGACGAGCGGCAGGTGCGTCGCGCCCGGCCGCGCGCTGTAGACGTGCCGGTTCGCGTGCGCCGCGACGAGCGTCACGATCACGCCGCGGTCGAGGAAGAGCGTCGAGATGCCGACCGCCTGGTCGAAGACGCCGCCGGGATTGCCGCGCAGGTCGAGGACGAGCCCGGCGGCGTTCCGCCGCGCGAGGCGCCGGATCGCGCGACCGACGTTCGGCGTCGCGCCCAGCCGGAACGCCGCGACGCGCAGGTAGCCGATCCGCAGCTTGCCGTCCTGCAACAGCCGGGACTGCACGACCGGCGCGTCGATCACGCCGCGCACGACGGAGACGTGCAAGACGCGTTCGCGGCGTCGAATCGTCAGCTCGACCGGCCGGCCGACCTCGCCGACGACGCGCTCCGCCGCGCGCTCGACCGATTCGCCCGCGGTCGGCTTCCCGTCGATCTCGACGATCAGGTCGCCGGAGCGAACACCGGCGCGCGCGGCCGGCGCGCCTCGCTTGGTGTCCATCACCTCGAACCCGCCGTGCGCGGGCAGCACGCTTGCGCCAATCCCCGA
>Ga0137368_10004454_pt1 | contig 14907 bp, 20 predicted proteins | sample SagtaG_13_FD_104917 | JGI IMG/M metagenome (GOLD analysis project Ga0137368, IMG submission 104917) | Vadose zone soil microbial communities from Sagehorn Ranch, Mendocino, California, USA - Sage1_L_100_16 metaG | ecosystem: Environmental > Terrestrial > Soil > Vadose zone | place: USA...
CCACCCAACCCGGCGTTCCCCGCACTAGGCTGCCCCCAGGCTTCACCAGGCCGCTGCGACGACCCAGCGGGGACGGTCTCTCACCCTCCCTCGATCAACTCGGCGCCTCGTGGCGCACAGCTCGGCCGCGAAGAAAGCCGAAGCGGCCTTCAGGATTTCGTTGGCGCGCTTGAGTTCCGCGTTCTCCCGACGCAAACGCCGCAGCTCAGCAGACTCCTCCGTGCTCACACCGGTCCGGGTACCAGCATCGACCTGCGCCTGACGCATCCACTTACGCAACGTCTCGGCGGTCCCGACACCCGGCTTCGCCGCCACCGCGGTGATCGCCGCCCAGTCCGACTCGTAATTCGGCCGCACCTCGGCCACCATCCGCACAGCCCGCTCCCGCAGCTCCTGCGGATACGGTTTGGAACCTGACATCTCTCGATCCTTCCCAAGACAGGAAGTCTCTACAAGATCCGGGGCGGTTCAATGACGAGGTGCCCGTGGAGCACGTCGACTTCGCGCACCGGATCGTCGATGGTGGGTGGACGTGATGCACGGGCATTCCGCGCACCCCCCGGCCGGTCGAGGTCTACCGCGGCAGGCTCATCCTGTACGGCTGCGGCGATCTCATCGACGACTACGAGGGCATCGACGGCTATGAGGAGTACCGCAACGACCTGCGCCTGCTGTACTTCGTATCGGTGGCGCCGCACACGGGCGGTCTGGTCCGGCTGCGCATGGCGCCGATGCAGGCCCGCCGGATGCGCCTGCACCACGCCTCGAACGGCGACGCCGAACATCTGCCTCGCGTCCTCGACGACGTCAGCCGCCGCTTCGGGTCACGGGGTCGCACACGCCCGTGACGGAATGCTCCACCTGCGGACCCGGTCCCTGTGATGCGCCGGTGTCGAACCCTGCGGGGCAGCACTCGACGGCTTTCGACGTGGCGGGCCGCGCAAGCAGGTGCCTACGCTTGTCCCCACCCTGGCACGCCGCTGCGGCGGTCATTGCCGTAGGTCCGGGTCACGGTCATGCACCGGTAACCGGTAGGTGTGGCCTTCGATGCCCCACTCGCCTACGGGTGGGCGCAGTCCGGCCTCGATGGCGCGGATCACCGGTCGGCCGATGTGTGCGTACACAAGCCGGCGGACGCCGAGCTGCTCGGCCTGCGCGGCGGTGCTGTGCAGGCTGGCGTGCCCGCCCACGCCACCCCGGAACCGGATCGGCCGGTCCCAGGCGGCGGCCTCGGCGAACAATCAGGTCCGCCCCGGCGGCCCAGGCCGGGAACCGCCAGAACTCCGGTGCCCACACCACCAGCCGGTCCCCGGCGCGGATCGCGTACCCGCAGGTCGGGTGAGAGGTGTGCGCCACCGGGTGGGGCTTCAGGTGCAGGTCACCGGCGGTGTGCCCGGCCATCGCCAGCGCGACCCCATGTTCGGCCGCCAGCCGGCGCAGCGCGGTACGCAGTTCGCTGCGCTCGTCGGTGACCAGCCAGGCGTCAACCCGCCCGGCCGGTTCGGCGCCGGGGCCGCCGTCAAAGGCGATGCGGCTCCGGGCGAATTGCAGCAGCAGCCCGGCCGGCGCGTACCGGGGCGAGTTCATCGCCCCCACGCCGAGCAGCGTCAGTCGTAGCGAGCGAACCATGACGACCTCCATAGCGGGTTCAGGCGTGTCGCGCGGGCTGGCGGTGTCCGCAGCCCGACGGCGGGGGATGCAGCGCAGCCCGAGCGCGCCGGGCAACGAGTGCCCTCGCCCGTCGCTACCCATGATCCGTATCGCGGGCGTGTCTTTGCCACTGCTCACGGCTAATCACGTAAACGGCTGAGTTCTTCCACGGGCCACCGTGCTGCGCATCACCGGCGAGTTGGCGGGCCTGGCACAGCGCAGCACCATCGACGCGGAACGGGTTCTCAGCAACGCCCGCAGGGCGCTGAGCCGGGCCGCCGGCCGGGCGCGGGGTCGGCTGCAGCTGGCGCCCACCATCAAGCGGGCCAAGCAACGCACCGGGACTGCGCCGCGCAAGGTGGCCGCCGACCGTGGCTACGGCGAGGCGAAAGTCGATCAGGACCTCGAAGACATCGGCGTGGAAACGGTTGTCATACCGCGCAAAGGGCAACCCGGCCAAGCCAGACGCGAACACGAACGCGCACCCAGCTTCCGACGCCTCATCAAGTGGCGAACCGGCTCCCAGGGACGTATCAGCCACCTCAACACCGCTACAGCTGGGACCGCACACTCATGGACGGACGCGAGCGCACCGGGATCTGGTGCGGACACGGGGTCCTGGCCCACAACCTCGTGAAGATCACCCGCCTCGCGGCGGCGCAAGGCGTCTAACCGAACGCCCGAATCGAATCCGCCCCACCACCGGCACCCCGGCTGGCCCGGCCTCAACCTCCGTTTTTCAGGGGGAAGTAGTTAGACGGGCAGGCGGTCTGTTCTCGCTCGCTCCCGTGATCTGGTGCAATGGAAGCGTACGCGCCGGCGGTAGTTGGTCTGGTTTCGGAACGCGCAGGTTCGCCTCGGGTGGGAGGTTTAGGCTGCGACCATGGGCGTTGACTACCGAAAGGCGAAGGAGAGGATCAGGGCGATCTGGAGCCTTGGCGACTACCGCTCCTTGGCGATGCTGCTCGAGCCGGCCGCCCACGAGCTGGTCGACGCGTGCGCGATCGCGGCCGGACAGGACGTGCTGGACGTGGCAGCCGGTAACGGCAACTGCGCGATGGCGGCGGCCCGCAGGGGCGCCCGGGTGGTGGCCTCTGACCTGACGCCTGCCCTGGTCCAACTGGGCCGGGCGAGAACCCAGGCCGAGGGACTGGCCATCCAGTGGGCCGAGGCCGACGCGGAGGAGCTGCCCTTCGCGGACGGCCGCTTCGACTGCGTGACCTCGGTGTTTGGGGCGATGTTTGCACCACGCCCGGACGTGACGGCAGCCGAGCTGTTCCGCGTCCTTAGGTCCGGCGGCATCGTGGGCATGGCCAACTGGACGCCCGCAAGCTTCGGGAAACAGCTGGCCGAGGCCGCGGCCAAGTATCGGCCACCGCCTCCTGTGGAGCTGCCAAGCGCATTTCGGTGGGGGGAGGAGCAGACGGTCCGGTCCTTGTTCGAGGGGTTTGCCTCTTCGATCCGGCTCGAGCAGCGCGTCCTACGGTGGGAGCTCGAATCGCTGGCCGCGATGCAGGCCGTGCTCCAGGGACAGGGTGGGGCGGTGATGGCCAAGCAGATGCTCCCCCCGGAGGTGTACGAGCGGATGGGCAGGGAGATCGAAGCGCTGGTCAGCCGGCACAATCAGGGGAGCGGGGATAGGGTCGTCATCGACAACGAGTACCTGCTCGTGGTGGCACGTAAGACCTGAAAGTCTTCATCCGCTCTCAACGCTGGCCCAGCCGAGCGCAACGTCCTCGTCGTCCGCGGCCACGCCTCCACGTTCGCAGGCAGGGCCGGGCGCCACGATGGTTGCCGTAGCCCGGCGCAGCCAGCGCCTCGCCGGCCAGAAACTCGGCACGTGCCTCCCGCGTCGCCAGCGCCTCGTTCCGCTGAGCTGGCAGCAAGTGCGCTGAGCGCGGCGCGAGTACGGCCTGGGGCTCATCTGGCCCGTCGAGCGCATTGAGAACAACCTGGCGCTGCGCGCGAGCGCCGATTTTGCGGCGTTGTCCATGCCCTTTGAGCCTGCACCGCGAGGTCTGAACGACGACAACCTGCCCGTCGCCCGGACCGGGCGCCCGCGCAACCCGTGGGACGACGCCCCGGGCAGCTGCGCCCGGTTTGCCCGTTGCCGGTACGGGTAGCCAACGTCGTATACGGCGGCGGGGGAGGGGACCCGCGCACGAGACCGGGGAGTGGGTGATGCGGCGGTATCGGGACGGCGAACCGGAAACCTACCCCTCCGGCGTGTGAGCCCTGGCACCCGCTGACCACAGGAGGAGATCCGGATGTCCGCGAAGGCAGGCGAGAAGGCCCAGAAGACCGGCGACTTTCATTGCGCGAAATGCGGCGAGAAGGTCCACGTGGTCGAAGGCCACAAGATTCCGAAGTGTCCAAACGGGCATAGCGAGTTCGACACCCGTACCGGCGAGCCCGGCAACAGGTGACCGGACGCCGACGTCGCCCACGGCACCCCGCGCGTACCGCGACGGCGGCGGGGTGAGGTTGGACGCGGCATCGGGATACCTGACCGGGCGGGAGGTGACGTACAGATGGCAGGCATCGAACTTCGCAGCCCGGCGTTCAACGACCACGGCCTGATTCCCATCCGCCAGGCCACGACCGCGAGAACCTTTCGCCGGCCCTGCAATGGTCCGGCGTCCCGGACGGCAGGGGCTGAGCTCGTGGTGCTCTGTGAGGACCTGGACGGGCCGTCCGGCACATTCCTGCACTGGCTGCTCACCGGCTGGGGCGGGCCGCAGCCACCGGCCGGCGACCAGGCGCATCGATACTTCTTCCGGCTGTACACGCTGCCGCCACCGGTGCGGCTGCCGGCCGACCCCGACGCCGACGACGTCCACCGCGACGTCGACGACGCCGCGCTGGCCAGCGGCACCACCGTCGGGCTCTACCAACGCCGGTTCACGCGACATCCGCGAGGTCGTGTCGCAGCGGCGCCGGCACGCCGCAACTGGGCTCGGCGCGCCGGCGACCGAAGAACGGGCGGCGCCGGCGAAACCTTCGCTCGTCCCGCCACCGGTCGACACGTACGGTAAAGACGTGCCAGACGGCCTGATGACGGTGTTCCTGTGCGGTGACGTGATGACCGGCCGCGGCGTCGACCAGATCCTTGCGCACCCTGGCGATCCCCGGCTGTGGGAGCCGTACGTCCGGGACGCCCGAAGGTACGTGGAGCTGGCGGAGGAGGTCAACGCCCCGATCCCTCGCCCGGTCGACTTCTCCTGGCCGTGGGGAGACGCCGTGCAGGTGCTCGACGACGTCGCGCCCGACGTACGGGTGATCAATCTGGAGACCAGCATCACGCGAAGCGACGACGTCGCCCGCGGCAAGGCGGTGCACTACCGGATGGCTCCCGACAACATCGCCTGCCTGACCGCGGCCCGACCCGACGCCTGCGCCCTGGCCAACAACCATGTGCTCGACTTCGGCCCCCGGGGGCTCGACGAGACGCTGGACGTGTTGACCGGGGCCGGGATCCCGGCGGTGGGCGCGGGCCGCGACGCGAGCGAGGCCCGCCGGCCCGCGATCATCCCCGTCGGGCGTGACGGCCGTGTGATCGTATTGTCGCTCGGTGCGGAATCCAGCGGCATTCCGCTGGGTTGGGCCGTCACCCGGGACCGGGCCGGCGTGGATCTCCTGCCTGATCTATCCAACACCACGGCTGGCGAGGTCGCCGACCGGGTGCGTCGGGTGAAGCGGCCCGGCGATGTGGTCGTGGCCTCGATTCATTGGGGATCCAACTGGGGCTACGAGGTAACGGCCGAGCAGGTCGGCTTTGCGCACCGGCTCGTCGACGGCGGCGTGGACATCGTGCACGGGCATTCCTCGCACCATCCCCGTCCGATCGAGGTCTACCACCGCAAGCTGATCCTGTACGGCTGCGGCGACTTCATCGACGACTACGAGGGCATCAGCGGCCACGACGAGTACCGCCATGACCTGCGCCTGCTGTACTTCGCGTCGGTGGAGCAGGGCACGGGCCGCTTCGTCGGGCTGCTGATGGTACCGATGCAGGCTCGTCAGATGCGCCTGTATCACGCCTCGGCCGGCGACGCCGAACATTTGCACAGCGTCCTGCGCCGGGTCAGCCACCGCTTCGGGTCGCTCGTTGACCTCGCCCTCGGTGGCAAGCTCTACCTGCGGGCCGCACGCCCGTGATCCGCCATCGCGCAGCACCGCCAACCACCGGGTGGGGCCGCGGCCCACGCCAGCCGGCACACCGAAGATCGCGGTGACGTGGGAGCAGGCCCTGCTACCGCGGTTTCGGCCGGCTCGGGGGACAGCGGTAAGGCCACCACGCGCCGCGTCGAAGGTGCGAATGGGCGCGCCGCCGCCGGGCCGGCCGGCGGCCGCCGCGGTGGTGCCGGCGGCGCTGCTGACCGCCGACGAGGTGGGGCGCGCGCTGGGGCTCCGGTGACGGTACGGGGCGCGGCCGGGTCGGGTGCGCCGAGGCACACGGCCGGGGAGCGTGGGAGGGTAGTTGCGGGTGGGAGTCGTCGGTGGGCCCGGCGCGCCCGTGGCCGAATGAGGAGCCGACCATGACCGCGGCGGAGGACGGGACCAGCTTCGCCGACCTGGAGCTGCTGCCCGAGCTGCTAGCGCCATTGTCCGGTCTCGGCTACGAGGAGCCCACGCCGATCCAGCGGGAGGCGATTCCGCCGCTGTTGCAGGGCCGCGATCTGGTCGGCCAGGCGGCAACCGGGACGGGGAAGACAGCTGCGTTCGCGCTGCCGGTCCTGCAGCGGATGCGCCGTGACCGTCCGGAGTCCGATCCCATGGCGCTGGTCCTGGTACCGACCCGTGAGCTGGCGGTCCAGGTTTGCGAGGCGATCCATCGCTACGGCCGCGAGCTGGGCGCGCGGGTCCTGCCGATCTACGGCGGACAGCCGATCGGCAGGCAGTTGCGAGCGCTGGAGCGCGGCGTGGACGTCGTGGTGGCGACACCCGGCCGGGCACTGGATCACATGTCCCGGCTGACGCTGCGGCTGGACAGCCTCGAGGTGGTGGTGCTGGACGAGGCGGACGAGATGTTCGACATGGGCTTCGCGGAGGACATCGAGGCGATCCTCCAGGAGACTCCGGCCGACCGGCAGACGGTGCTGTTCTCGGCGACGATGCCGCCGCGTATCGACGGGATGGTCCGCCGCCATCTGCGTGACCCGGTACGGATCGAGATCGGGCGCCAGGCGGCGGCCTCGGGCGAGGCTGCGCGGGTACGGCAGAGCGCGTACCTGGTCCAGCGCGCACACAAGCCCGCGACGCTCGGACGGGTGCTGGATGTGGAGGCGCCCGGAGCGGCGCTCGTCTTCTGTCGGACCCGTGACGAGGTCGACCAGTTGACCGAGACCCTGAACGCGCGTGGTTACCGCGCCGAAGCGCTGCACGGCGGGATGAGCCAGGAGCAGCGTGACCGGGTGATGGGGCGGCTGCGCGGCGGGACCGCTGACCTGCTGGTGGCCACCGATGTCGCCGCGCGGGGACTGGACGTCGAGCAGCTCACCCATGTGGTCAACTACGACGTTCCCTCCGCACCCGACGCGTACGTACACCGCATCGGCCGGGTCGGTCGGGCCGGCCGCGAGGGTGTGGCGATCACCCTGGCCGAGCCGCGAGAGCATCGGATGCTCAAGACCATCGAGCGGGTCACCAAACAGCGGATCGCGGTGGAGAAGGTGCCGACCATCGCCGATCTGCGTGCCCGTCGGCTGGAACTGACCCGTGCGTCGTTGCACGAAAGCATCCTGGAGGACGACCTGGAACCCTACCGCGTCGTCGTCGAGACGCTCGCCGATGAGTTCGACGTCATGGAGGTGGCGCTCGCGGCGGTGAAGCTCGTCCACGACGCGGGCGGAGCCGCGGCCGACGAGGAGGAGATCCCCGAGATCAGCACCCCGAGGACCGGTGCACACGCGCCGGGCCCCCGTACCGCCGCTGAGCGTGACACGCGGCGCGGCCGGGGACCGGCGGACGGGACAGTCCGTCTGTTCGTCGGTGTGGGGCGCAGCGCCGGGATCCGCCCGCAGGATCTCGTCGGCGCGATCGCCGGCGAGTCGCGGCTGAGCGGACGCGATGTCGGAGCCATCGAGATCGCCGACCGCTTCTCGCTCGTGGAAGTGCCCCAGTCGGCCGCCGCCGAGGTGATCGCCGCCCTCCAGCGCACCACCATCAAGGGAAGGAAGGCCACCGTCCGCCGGGAACGCACCAGGAGCCGGTAGCGGGCTGGGCACGTCTAGTCTCATTGTGAATGATGATCTTCGAACTCTCGAGGGCGACCCGACGGGCAGGTCGGACAGGGTGACCTGGCCGTCCGCGGCCTTCACGCCGGGTTCAATCTGGACAAGGGGCCACGGGTTCATCGCGCCGGGGTGTCCTTCCAGCGCAGGTCGTCGGCCAAACGGCGACTTTCGCATCGACCACCAGGGCGGTCACGCGGCCCGAGGCGGTCGTGATGTCGTTGGCCTCCGGTGAGCAGCGCCCGGGTGCGAATGGGGAGGCGGGGGAGTGGGTAGGCGAAGTGGTATGTCTGCACAATTGACGAAAACTGATCAACTTGCGGGCCTTCGCGAGCTGGGCCAGCAGCTGCGGGTCGACGCGGTGCGGTGCAGCGCCGCGGCTCGTTCGGGTCACCCGACCTCGTCGATGTCGGCGGCGGATCTGATGGCCGTGCTGCTGGCCCGGCATCTGCGTGTTGACTTCACCGCCCCCGACGATGTCGGCAACGACCATCTGATCTTTTCCAAGGGGCACGCCTCCCCGCTGCTGTACGCGCTGTTCAAGGCCGCGGGCGCCATTACGGACAGCGACCTGTTGTCCTTCCGTGCCCGAGGTAGCCGTCTTGAGGGTCACCCGACCCCCCGCCTGCCCTGGGTGGACGTGGCCACCGGCTCGCTAGGGCAGGGCCTGCCGGTCGGCGTCGGGCTCGCCCTGGCCGGCAGGCTGGACCGGCTGCCGTACCGGATCTGGGTGCTGTGTGGCGACAGCGAGCTCGCGGAGGGCTCGATGTGGGAGGCGTTCGAGCACGCCGGCCACGAGCGGCTGGACCACCTGACGGCGATCGTCGACGTGAACCGGCTCGGCCAGCGCGGCCCGACCCGGCACGGCTGGGACACCGCCGCGTACGCCCGGCGCATCGGCGCGTTCGGCTGGCACACTCTGGAGATCGACGGCCACGACCCGGCGCAGATCGACGCCGCGTACGCCGAGGCCGCCGCGACCGGGGGGCGGCCTACGGCGATCCTGGCCCGTACCAAGAAGGGCAAGGGCGTTGCGGCGGTGGAGGACCGGGAGGGCTTTCACGGCAAGCCACTCAAGGACGCCGAGCAGGCGATCGACGAGCTGGGCGGACGCCGGCAGGTGCGCGTCGAGGTCGCCCGCCCGCCGCGGCGCGCCGGACCTGTCCATCCCCGACCGGGGCAGGTGACCCTGCCCACCTACCGGGTCGGTGAGAAGGTCGCGACCCGGACTGCGTTCGGCGCCGCGCTGAAGGCCCTCGGTGACCAGCATCCGCGGGTGGTGGTGCTCGACGGGGAGGTCAGCGACTCCACCCGCACCGACCAGTTCGCCGACGCCCACCCGGACCGTTTCGTGGAGTGCTACATCGCCGAGCAGCAGATGCTCGCCGCCGCCGTCGGGCTGCAGGTGCGCGGATGGGTGCCGTATGCGGCGACCTTCGCCGCGTTCTGGACCCGCGCCTACGACTTCGTGCGGATGGCCGCGATCAGCCGGGCCGACCTGCGGCTGGTCGGCTCACACGCCGGGGTGGCGATCGGCCCGGACGGCCCGTCCCAGATGGGCCTGGAAGACCTGGCCGCCTTCCGGGCCCTGCACGGCAGCACAGTGCTCTACCCGTGCGACGGCAACCAGACCGGCCGCCTCGTCGTGGCCATGGCCGGGCGCAGCGGGATCAGCTACCTGCGCACCACCCGCGGCGACACCCCGGTGATCTACGGCCCCGACGAGGAGTTCCCGATCGGTGGCAGCAAGCTGCTGCGCCATTCCCCGGGCGACCGGGTCACGATCGTGGCCGCCGGGGTCACCGTCCACGAGGCGCTCGCCGCCGCCGATACCCTCGCCGCCGACGGCGTCGCGGCCCGGGTGATCGACCTGTACTCGGTCAAGCCGGTCGACACCGCCGGGCTGCACCGGGCCGCGGCCGAGACCGGCCGGCTGGTCACGGTCGAGGACCACTGGCCGGCGGGGGGTCTCGGCGATGCCGTGCTCGACGCGTTCACCGCAGACGGGGCCGGGCCGCTGCCCCGCGTGGTGAAGCTCGCCGTTCGCGACATGCCCGCATCGGCAACCCCCGAAGAACAGTTGCAGGCCGCGGGCATCGACGCCGATGCGATCACCGCCGCGGCCCGCGACCTCGTCTCGACAACCTAGGCAGGATGGGATGGCCCGACCGAACGACGAGGTCGCGGCCCTGTTGCAGGAGTACCCGGACCTCACCTCGATCACCGGCGGTGAGCAGTTCATGGCCGTGGACGTGGCCGAGGAGATCGTCGCGGCGCTGTCGGCGGTCACCGGCTGCACGCGTGCACGTGCGCGGGTTCGCTGCGCCGGATGGGGGCGCGGCGCTGCAGTACTTCACCGGGTCGAAGGCGCACAACATCCGTACCGCCCGTTCCTGAGCGGGTCATCACCGATCAGCAGGAGGAGGATTGCCTGATGAGGTACGACGAGTTCCTGGCGAGGGTGCGTGAGCGAGGCGAGTACGCCGACCAGCAGGAGGCCGAGCGGATCACCCGGGCGGTGCTCGGGGTGCTGGCCGGCCGGCTCAGCCCCGGCGAAGTGAAAGACCTCGCCGCCCAGCTGCCTGGCCAGGCCGCCGCCGCGCTTATGAGCAATGGGCCGGCCGAGGCGTTCGGGGTGCAGGAGTTCCTGCGGCGAGTGGCGGCGGCCACGGGGGCCAGCGAGAAGACCGCCGAGTGGGACGCCAGCGCGGTGCTGTGTACGGTGGCCGATGCGATCTCTGGTGGTGAGCTCAACGACGTGCTCACCCAGTTGCCGTCCGGGTACGCGGTGCTGTTCGGCAAGCCGACGCTGAGCGGCTGACCCAGGGCAGGACACGGGAAAGGCAGCCGTACCCGGCCTTCGCGCCGGGACGGCGGGGCGGCGGGGCGGCGGGTCCAACTGTGGCTGTCCGCACGCGATGGCCTGGGTCTCCGCGGAGCCTGCGCTGCCGCTTCGCTGACCAGTGCCGGGCGGTGGGCGACACCGGCGCGTCTCACCCGCAGCTGCCTGGGCCGGCCCCGGGCGAGGACGAACGGAGGTGCGAGGGCGTGACCACAACGCCGTTCGCCTGCGGGACGTACGCCCGGCCCGCGGTTGGCGGCGCACCAGGCGGCGAAGCGGCTCAGCTCCTCCTCGCCGGTGGCGGCCCCGATCCGGTACGCCGCGGCGAAGGGTGCCGCCCGGTTCACCGCCCTGTCGACCACCATGGACCGGACCGCAGTGAAGGATTGACGTCCCGGAGATCGTGGCGTGCGGGAAGCCGCGCTGGCCGACTGCGACGACGTCGAACCGCTCGCGCAGGACGGCCGGAAAGTACGGGTAGCGGGTGGCGAGGGTGTCCAGCGGCGAGGCACCCATGCTGGTGGAGAAGACCAGGGTGCCCAGCCGCCGCCCGAGGGTCGCGGCGTCGTGCCGGGCCACGCCGATCGTGATCTGCCGGCGATCGCGGTCGACACAGCGGTTAGCCTGTATGTATGCAGGAGGCGGTGTCCGGGAGCGACCTCGATGGCTGACGCCGACGATGTCCGTCGCCTGGCGCTCGCGCTGCCTCACGTGGCCGAGATCGACAGCGACGGCTTCGACTTCCGGGTGGCCGACAAGGGGTTCGTGTGGTCCTACCCCGAGCGCAAACCGGGCAGGCCGCGCCGCATCCGGACCGACATCGCCGTGCTGTACGTCGGCGACGAGGCGGAAAAGCAGGCGCTGCTCCTCGGCGAGCCCGAGGTCTTCTTCACCACGCCCGGCTACGACGGGTTGCCCCTGGTGATGCTGCGGCTGGCTCAGGTGAATGTCGATCGCCTGCGGGAGCTCGTCACCGACGCGTGGCGCATGCGTGCCCCAGCCGTGCTCGTCGGCGACCTCGACGGCGCTGGTTCGTTGAGCCCCGGTCCGGGCTGAGCAGAGCCGATCAGTAGGTCGAGCGTGGCGCTTGCCTGGCGCCGCAACCGGGCCTGCGATCGGCCGTCGGTCGAGACGCGTAGCGGGAATCGTGGCTGATCACCACCGGATCGGGTTGACAATCCGCCGTGGATCTCCGCAACGCAGGGCCATCGGCCACCGTTCCGGCCGGCCGCCACCCCCGGCGCTGGCGGAAACATCGGCGGTATCGCCCGTCCGCGGGTCGAGTACGCGCCATATAGCAGGAGCTTTCAACCAGCTGGTTGACGCGCGGGCATAGTCCGGCTAACGTGAGTTTCAACCGAGAGGTTGAAACGAGGGGCGCTGATGGGAGAAGACCCACTGTCTCGCATCTTTTCCGCCCTTGCGGATCCGACTCGGCGCGACATGGTCGCCAGGCTCGCCGAGGCCGACGCGACAGTGAACCAGCTCGCCGAGCCGTACCGAATGACGCTGCAGGCCGTCTACAAGCATCTCGGGGTGCTGGAGCGTGCCGGCCTGGTGAGCCGGCCGCGAGGGCCGCAGCCTCGGTCGGTGCACCTGGAGGCGGAGGTCTTCGACCTGATGGACAAATGGATCGAGCGCTACCGGCGCCAGGCCGAGGAGCGGTACCGCCGACTCGACGTCGTCCTGGCTGCGATGAGCGACAACGACGAGAAGGAAGGAGACGCACCATGACCAGCATGGCGGAGACAACCATCGAGGCTGACCCGAAGTTACCGATCATTCGTCTGACCCGCGATTTCAGGGCCACACCTGAGCAGCTGTTCCGGGCCCACACCGATCCTGTGCTGTTCGCGCAATGGGTTGGCCCGCGCTCTTTGGACACCAGGATCGAGCACTGGGACGCACGCACTGGCGGTAGCTGGAGGTTCGTTTCAGTGCGCGACGGTGTGGAGTTCGGGTTCCACGGCTGCTTCCATGAAGTGCGCCAGGATCGCATCGTGCAGACCTTCACGTTCGAGGGTGACCCGGACGGCGTGACGCTCGAGACGCTGTGGTTCGAGGACCTCGGCGATGGCCGTACCCGGCTGCACGCACAGTCGCTGGTCGATAGTTTCGAGGGCCGCGACGCGTGGCTTTCCGGTGGTATGGAGACCGGGGTCAACGAGGGCTACGCCAAGCTCGACGGGATGCTTGCCGATGGCGCTGTCTGATCGGCCCGCCGAGCGGCACCGGGAAGTTGGCGGGGCGTTCACCGACAGGGTCCACGGAACCCGAGTCTGGGACGTGCCCTCGCCGGTTGCCGGTTGGACCGCCCGCGATGTCGTGCGACATCTCACGTCGTGGTTCCCGGCCTTTCTCGCCGCCGGCACAGATATCGAGTTGCCCAGAGGACCGACCGTCGACGATGACCCGGTTGCCGCATGGCAGGTCCACTTCGACGCGGTGCAGGCGGTGCTCGACGAGCCGGCGACGGCGGATCGGATCCTGGTCGATCGGCATATCGGCGAGTTGCCGCTGGACCGTGCGATCGACCAGTTCTACACCGCTGACGTGTTCATGCACACCTGGGATCTTGCCCGCGCCACCGGCCAGGACGACCGGCTGGACCGGGACTTCTGCACACAGTTGCTCGCCGGGATGGAGCAGATGGAAGAGGCAATCAGATCCTCGGGTCAGTACGGCGCCAGGGTCCCTGTTCCCGAGGACGCCGACCCGCAGACCAGGATGCTCGGATTCATTGGCCGCGACCCTTTCTGGGCACCGGCCCACGGGCGCACGGCTGAGTAGCTACCGGTCCGACGCGCGAGGGTGTTGGGGGTCGGCTGGGTGCATCGTGGCCCAGCGGCCGTTGGTCCCCAGGACGCGCGTACCCGCATGGCGACAGCCGTCCGCGGCACAACCGTGAATGCAGCGTCGCACACTTCATGGCTGGCTGCTGGTCGGCACACTGCCGCGAGTACGTTGGAATCCAAGAACGCCGCCGCACGGCTCGGATGGCAGCGCCTCGCTGTCTGTTCTGGCTCGGGTCCGGGAAGATGGCGACATGGTGCAGGACCTCGACATTGCTCGCTGGCGGTTGCGCAGTCAGCACGTGGTCTCGCCCTTCGCTGTTTCGACGCGCGAGGCTGTCGGTTCGCTGCTGGCCGTCCAGGCAGAGAACTTTGGTCAGGCGGCTTGGGCAGTGGCCTCGCGCACACAGAACCCGGACCAGGCCGATCTGACGACTCTCCTCGACGACGGCGCCGTCATTCGTACGCACGTGCTGCGGCCCACGTGGCACTTCGTGCTGGCCGAGGACATTGGCTGGCTGCTCGACCTGACCGGTCCCCGCGTACGGCGGGTCACCGGCCAGCAGCTACGCAGCACCCACGGCCTCGACGAGCGCTCCGTCGACCAGGCGGTCGCCGCTGTCACGGCGGCATTGGCGAGCCGAGGACAGCTCACCCGCGCGCAGCTGGCTGACGAGCTGCGCGAGCGCGGTATCCCGGGCAGCGGGCAGATGCTGATGATCCTGCTGGCCCACGCCGAGCTGGACGGGCTGATCTGCAGCGGAGGAATCGTTGATGGCGAGCACACCTACGCGCTTATGGGTGAGCGCGTGCCGACACTTCGCCGGCCTGGGCGGACCGAGGCCCTGGCCGAGCTCGCCCTGCGGTACTTCACCGGGCATGGCCCGGCGACCGAACGGGACCTCGCCTACTGGGCGACGCTCACGCTCACCGACGTGCGCGCCGGCCTGCAGCAGGTGCATGATCGGCTCGACTCGTTCCAGCACGACGGGCGCACCTTCTGGCACGGCCCCGGGGATGTCCCCTGTGGGCCGCAGGAGCCCGTAGGCCACCTGCTACAGATCCTCGACGAGACATACCGCGGCTACCAGGACTCCCGCTGGGTGCTCGATGCGGCCGGCGACGTGCCACGCACTCGGGAGACCGCGGCCGGAATGGCCCTGGTCGACGCACAACTCCTCGCCGCCATGCGGCGCACCATCGCCAACGACCACGTGCAGTTCGACCTGCGGCCCTACCGTGCCCTGACAGCTCCAGAGATCGAAGCCCTCGACCAGGCCGCCACACGCTACGGCAAGTACCTGCGGCTCCGGGCCCGGCTCGCTCTGCCGTAACCATCGCGCTCGGTTTCCTAGCGGCGGCATTGCGCCCCCCGGCCGCACGACCGGCG
>Ga0137368_10004470_pt1 | contig 14879 bp, 4 predicted proteins | sample SagtaG_13_FD_104917 | JGI IMG/M metagenome (GOLD analysis project Ga0137368, IMG submission 104917) | Vadose zone soil microbial communities from Sagehorn Ranch, Mendocino, California, USA - Sage1_L_100_16 metaG | ecosystem: Environmental > Terrestrial > Soil > Vadose zone | place: USA...
CCCTACCTTCTGCAAACCGACAACACGGCGCACGGTCAGAAGTGGTTCCGCATCGCCGACGTTCGCGCCTCCCGGTAGCAAGGGGGTAGCAAGAAACCTGAAAGCCCCCTGCACCGGCTGGGACGCCTGGACGCCGCCGCCCTCCTCCCCTCCAGCGTTTCCAAGCCCTTGCGAACTGCTGGGAACCCCTGGACCACCAGCGGATCCGTTTCCCAAGCTGAGGGTCGCCGGTTCGAATCCGGTTTCCCGCTCCAGTTTTCGAGGTGACGACGAGGGCTTCCGGGGCGACCCGGGAGCCCTTCGTCTTTCTTGGCGGCGGGAAATCCTTGCCCGGGCAAGGTGTCGGTTTGCGCTTCCCCGCGAGGACGTGGGGAATTCGGGCGTGGCCCTCAGCCCCAGAGAATGAGGTCTCGCACGGAGGCGCCGGCGCCTGGCCGGTGCCGGTCACTAACTGCGCTTCCACAGACGTTCTTCGATCGTGGCTTCTCAATCACCGCTGCGGGGTGGTGAGCGGCAGCGAGATCACGTGCCTGTCCTTCGGCGTACGCTCCCGCTCGCCGAGGCCCTTGATGACGAGCTCCCCGTTCCGGTGCCTGCGGAAGACGATCTCGTTGAGGTCCGGCAGGGTGATGTGACGCTTCATGAGGACGTGCGGCCAGAGCACCTCGTAGGCGACTGGACCTCGACTTACGATCTTCCTGCAGGAGGAGGTGCCGAACGAGATCGCGGACGCCGTGCGAGATGTCGCGCGCAGAGCCGCACCATCAGCGTCGTGAGCACGCCGATTCGGCCCGCCGGTGCCCGAACGCGCCGTCGCGCGTCACTCGCGTTCGACCACGTCCAGGATCGCGCGCGCCAGGCGCTCGTCGCCGAGCATCGAGCGCAGCCTGGCGACCGCTTCGGGCTCGTACGCGTGCGCGCGCCCGTGGCAGCACTCCTCCAGGCAGCGGCGGAGCTCCGCGGCGTCGATCCCGGCCTTGGCCAGCGCTCGCGCGACGTAGTTCGTCCTGAGGATGCACTCGACGAGCCGGCACCAGCGATCGGGATCGCCCTTCGAGCTCGGCGGGGGCGCGTCGCCCCCCTTCCAGACCGCGCCGGTCAGCGTCTGCTCGCGCGTGAACGGTCGACCGCGCAGCGTGCGCCCCTCCGCGATCAGGCGGAAGCGGTAGATGCCCGGCCAGGACCCGACCACCGCGACCTCGAACACGCCGGGCTCGACCTCCGGCATCGCGAGCGTAGCCGCCGTCCCGTCGGGGCGGGCGAGCTCCGCCGCGCACAGCGCGCGGGCGGCGACCGGCAGACCGTACTCGGTGAGGCGCGCGCGCACGGTCATCGTGGCGCCCGGCTCGTTGCTGGTCTGCGCCAGCGCCGCGCGCATCCGCAGGTTGGAGAACGCCTGGACCGTGAAGCTGAAGCGGAGCCCCTGCGCCGTCGAACCGAACGCGGTCGACGGCTGGAGCGATCCCAGGCGAAGCCGCTTGTCTTCGAGCGCGAGCCGCGCGAACCAGCGGCCGGCCTGCTCGCTGTGGCCATCGATCGGGATGGGAAGGCCGATCCGGTAGAACGCGACCTGCCCGCTCGCCTCGTAAGTCGCCATCGGGTGGGCCGCGGCGACCGCCGGGTCGATGACGTCGCCGTCGGGCGTCTCGAGGCGGTAGCGGATCGCGTACGGCACCGGCGTGAGCAACACGCACTTGGCCTCGATGTCGGTCTCGTTCAGCCAGAACGGGATGCGCTGCTCGACGCCGGGGGTGACGAACCCGTCCGGATCGAGGACGATCTCGTTGTTCGTCACGCCGGCGAAGATCTGCTGGTAGTACTTGGCGAGCCTGTAGGTAGCGTCGGGCGTGAGGTCGCCCGTGAGGAGCATGTAGCCGTCGTTGCCGCTGCACAGCGCCTGCAGCGCTGCCGGGTTCAGGACCTCGGGGCGGCCGAGCCCGATCGCGAAGACCTTGCCGTTCAGCGAGTCGATGAAGTCTTTGACATCGGCGATGTAGCGGCGCGTATAGGGCCCATGCTCCTCCTGACCGTCTGTCAGGACGACCATCGCCTTGACGTCGAAGCCGGACGCCGGCGCCAGGATCCCCTGCGCGAACGCGACGCCTTCGCCGATCGCGGTCCAGCCGTTCGGGTTCGGCGCGTAGGCGGCGATGGCGGCGTTGATCGCGACCTTGCCGCCGCCCGCCGCGCCGGTAAGCCCGATGCCGGCGTGGGCGTCCTGGTCGAAGGTCGACACCGACATCGAGTGCTGGTCGTCGAGCACGATCACCGCGGTCGGCGCCGAGAAGCGGAGCACGTCCTTGCGCGCGATCCCGGGCGCGATGCCCGAGTCGAAGTTCATGCTGTTCGACTGATCGAGCAGCATCGCGATCGCCGCCTTCGGGCGCGCGATCGTGTTGGCGGTGAGCTGGATCGGGAAGCTCTGGCCGCTTTCGTCGCAGGTTACCGTCGCGGTCGCGGTCGCGGTGTCGCCGGCGGCGGTGCCGACGTAGGTGAAGAAGATGCGGCCCTTGACGTCGTGCTCGGGATCTACCGGCACCGGCGAAGACAGGACGCCGAACATCGTCCCGGCCGGTCCGGACGTCAGAGTCGGGCCCGCCGACACGCGCAGCGTCACCGGGTCGCAGACGTCGAGATCGAAGACCGCCGCGGCCGCGCGCGTCTCGCCGCCGGGAACGTCTAGGAAGTTCACGGTCGAGACCGCGGCAGTGAGCCGCGGCGCGTCCTGCTGCGCAAAGCTCGACGGGAACTCGTACGTGTTGATGGTGCGGTGATCCATCACGTCGGCCGGCGTCGTCGTGATCCCGGCCATGGGGTCGTTTAGGCCGAATCCGGCGCCGCTCGACACGAACGGCGCACCGGGGTTCGCGAGCTGCCACTCGGCCCAGAGCAGATCGATCCAGCAGTGATGCAGGTAGAAGACCGGATCACCCGGCGAGGCTGTGCTGGCCATGACGCCGCCGACCCAGCTGTGCGGCGGGTTGTGGATCACGTCCTCGAGCTGCTGCCAGAACACATCGTACGTGCCGAGCCCGAGCGTCTGCGTCAGCTGTTGCTGCGTCGGCAAGGAACCGCTGAACGTGCGGCCGAGGTTCCACGCTGAGTTGAACTGCCCGAGGAAGCTCGTCCAAAGCGGATCCGACGTGCTCTGGTCGACGATCGAGTTCCAGTACGGGATCGTGATTCGGCCGTCGATCGCGCGCAGCGCGTCCTCGAAGCGTCGCAGGAAGTCCCGATGCCACGGGAGGAAGTGCGACGTCTCGTGGATGCCCATGTGGAACAGCGTGCTGTGCTGATTCGCGAACGCGTCGATCGTTCCGTTCGACTTGAGCTGGTAGAGCGCGCTGACGAAGCGCGTCTTCTCGTCGCTCGTGAGATCCCGGTAGTTCTTGCGGCAGCGCATCTCACTTGTCTCCCGCCCGCGCCGCACGCTCGCGGTGCTCGACGTAGCGCACCGCCACCTCCATCAAGCTGTCATGCCAGTCGTAGGCGTAGTCGTGAAGGAAGTACTTTCCGCTCGGCAGCTGCCCGAACCGATGCAGCTCCCCGTCTATGCGCAGCTCGAACCTGCCCTCGCGCTCGGTGATCTCGATCACCGAGCCGTGATGCTCGCGACGCTGCGGCTTCATGCGCCACCGCCCTCCGTTGCCTCAGCTCATTCGGCCCTGCTCCGCACAACCACATGGAACTCGCACGGGCGGCTCGCTCTATTCGGCATGTTCGGCCTCCTACAGCTGCGCCGTGCCGGGATGTGTAGGTAGGTGCGACGGCGCGGCCGCCGGATCAAGGCCGGCCCTGGGTCGCACCATAAGTGGGAGTCCGAAGACGAACCACCGGCTCGAAGACGAGCCTACTGCGAGGCTGCAGCGACCCCGGACGGCACGTGAAGGCCGGTCCCGAGGCGCAGGCGTCGTTCAAGAAGCTCCCACGGTTCCTAGGCCGCTTCATCGAGAGTGCACCGGCGCGCGGAGTGGAGCTCTGGGCGCAGGACGGAGCGCGCCAGCCCGCCACCTTCACGCTCGTCCACAATCCGCCGGCGGGTCCCTCACCATGGACCATGCGCCCGCGTGCGCGGTCGAAGCTCGACGGCCGCGTCCGGACGGGCAGACGCTCTTGCTCTCACTGGTCCGCGAGGCGGCGCGGCTCGACCGCGCCGGCGCGGACGCGACGGGCCACGCGGCCGCCGCGGCGGCTCCCCGACGTTGGCGAGGCGAGCACGAGCGGCCGCCCACGCAACGACCGCTCCCGGTCGCCGCCGGGCCCGAGCCGCAGGCTCAGGCGAACGCGTTCCGCAACGACTTCCGCCACGCGGCGCAGGTCGATCGCCGTCGTCGCAAGCTGGGCTGGGCTCAGCAGCAGCTCGCCGCGCGCGTCGGCGTGCACCAGAGCGAGATCAGAGACATCGAGCGGGGTGCTGCGCTCCCGGGATACCGGATGCTCGCCAAGCTCGCGACGGGCCTCGAAACCGTGGTCGCCCTCGTCGCGCTCAAACCGGCGCCGTGTCGCGTTCGCTCCGCGTCGAAGCCGCGCCCCCTCGCACGCGCGCCGCGTGTTCCCGAGTCCGCGCGGGCGGTGAGGCAAAGAGGCGTTAGGCGCAGCCGCGCCCGCGCCCGTGAGCTACGCAGCCCACCCAGGATTCGCGGGCAAGGTTTGGGCAAGGTCTTGCCCAGCCGGACGGGATTCAGCGGGACTGAACCAGCGGGGAACCAGCGATTTCGGCCCATTTCCGCGGGTGCGGCGCCGTCCGGTCAAATTCCCAAGCTGAGGGTCGCCGGTTCGAATCCGGTTTCCCGCTCCAGTTTCCGATGATGTGACGAGGGCTTCCGGGGCGACCCGGGAGCCCTTCGTCTTGCGGGAAGCGCGACAACCTTGCCCGGGCAAGCGCGGGTGTTGCATTTCCTGTCAAGGCACTCGGGATTCCAGCCGTGACCTTCAGATCGTGGGGTCGAGGTGCGGGCTCGTCCGATGCGCCCATTCTGGTCGACCGTGCGGTGGTTTGACGTGGAGCCCTCCTGCGCCGAGGGGTGCATCGGTGTGTGCGTGTGCCCGACCATGAGAACGTCGGCGTTCGGCTCCTCCACGACATGAGCGGTGTCGAGCCGATGGGGATGGAGCTCGCGTGCAGGCGCCGGGACGGCCGTGCCAGATGGCGCGCGCCACAATTCGTGTCGCATTACGAACGCCTGCGGCGCCCGGTCCGCACCCACATTCACCTTGCGGCAACCACCTCCCGACCCTTTCCTGGCGGCAATGCGACCTCGTCGCACACTGCGTGCGTTGGCGTCACCATTGGTGATTTCACGCCGAGCGCAAATGCGTCCCTCACCTCGAAGCTCGCGCCATGAGAAGAAGAGGATCTCCCCATGGAACTGAAGATGTCCCTTGACGGGTTCACTCACGGGGTGGCAGCGTCCGCGAACACGGCACGACAAGAGCGAACCCGACCGCGAGGCGGGGGAGCAAAAGCCCGGACCCTCGAGGTCCTAGGGCGTACCGAATGCCGGCGAGTGCGGGCTCCGCACCCTCCGGACGTGCGTTGGGGGGGGGAACGATGGAGGGCACTCATTCCGCGAGCGCCAGCGCTCGGCAGTGTTGCGTCGCCGCCATTCTCGGCGCGGGGCTCGCCGCGTGCGGCGCGTCCGATACGCCGCCGCCCGCCGGCGGCGGGCCGGTGGTCCAGGGCGGCTACACCATCACCGTCCGCGCCGGGGTCACCGACTACGGGTCCGGGCGTCGCGGGCTCGCCCTCCTCGCCGCCGTCCGCGACGAGGACGGGGCGGGTCCCTCGGCGGAGTGGGACGCCGAGCTGCTCGGCTCCGCCGGGATCGTCACTGCGGGCGCGATCACGTATCACGCGCCGGGGCCCGGGTCGTACGTGGCGTGGACGTGGCCGAAGCTCGCGGTCAACACCACCGAGCAGCTGCAGCTGCGGATCGGCCCGACACCGCTCGACCTAGCGGCCGTCCCATTTACGGCGGCGCCGCCGGCGACGTCGCTCGGCATCCCGCAGCCGCGGCTCGCGCTGGACGGCCGGACCGTGCAGTGGCCCGCCGTGGCGGGGGCGGCGGCCTACCGCTGCATGATCTCGGGACAGGGCGGGATGGCTGAGCGCCTTGGCACCACCCCGAGCTGCGACGTCGCCGCGCTCGCTCCGGGCTCCTACGTCGTACAGGTCCAGGCGCTCTCGGTGAACCTCGCCGCCCTCGGCGCGAACACCGCTCGCTCGCCGGCCCTCCCGTCCCGGTTCGACGTCGCGGAGGGGCGGCTCGGGATCCTCGTGCCCGACGCCGGCGGCACGCCACTCCAGCTCGTCGCCGCGGCCGGAGCGCTCCGCTTCGGCGGGGTCGCGTACATCGCCGTGTGGACCTCGATCACCGCACCCGACGGGACGCCCACCGGCGCCGCGTGGAGCACGGGCGTGAGGCTCATCGGCGGCAGCGCGATGGACTCGGCGACGCTGATGCCCTATCCCGCGGCGGCCCCTCGCGCGCTGCTGCACGGCATCAGCTACGCGCTCCGGGCCACGCCGGGCGACTACCTTCTCATCGCCCGGAGCGACGCGGAGGAACTGTCGGTCCCCGTGCACCTCGGCGCGCCCGCGCAGCTCGCCGAGCCGACCGGGGTGACCGCCGCGGGCGAACCCACCGGCGGCGGCGCGGTGGCGTGGAACACGGTCGTCGGAGCCACGAGCTATCTCGTCCGTGCCTACGACCTCGACGGGTTCGAGGTGGCGCGAGGCTGGGCCGCCGCGCCCTCGCTCGGGTTTGCGAGCGGCACGTTCACCTCTGGTGACCGCTACGATGTGTACGTCCTCGCGACCGACGCCGACATGATCGGCGGCGCCGCGCCGCTGCAGGTGGCCGCCGCGGAGACGACCTATCCCACCGCCTTCACCGCCCCGTGAGCGTTCCCATGCCGCGCCCCCCACGCATCGCTCCGAGCGCATTTGCGCTCGCCTTCACGACCGCGCTCGCGTTCGTCTCCTGCAGCGAGAGCTCGCGCCAGAACACGCTCCCCTCGATGCGCCTCAGCCCGATGCAGGTCGCGTCGGAGCTGCCGGACGCCTCCCTGCTCGTCGACCGCGACACGACGACCGCGGTCGCGGTCGCGGTGGGTGCGTCGACCCGCGTGACGCTCCGCTTCGATCATCTGGTCGAGATGCGGCGCGTGAAGGTGCACGCGACGCCGGGGGTCCGGGTGGTCGTCGGAGGGACGGAGCTCGAGGCTGGCGCGGGCTGGACCGGAGCCGATCTCTCGCGGCCCGTCACGGCCACCGAGCTCACGCTTCTCCCTGAGCGCGCCCGGAGCCGCGGCGTCGGTCGCCGAGGTCGAGGTGTGGGGTGCGGGGCTTCCTCGCGCGCCTCGCGATCCGCGCGTGCTCGCGGCCGCGAGCGCCTCCGAGACGTTCGCGTTCGAGGACGCCCGCGTCGCGCGCGCCGCTCCGTCGAGTCTTGTGCTCCACCCGCAGGGCCTGGCGGCGGGCGAGCCGTGCGCGTCGGCGACGCTGGCGACCCCGCTCGCGGGGCAGGCGAGGCGGGCGTTCCTCGTGTACGAGGCCGCACTCGCTCGCGCGATCTCGCTCCGCAGGAGCCTCAACGCGGCCGCGCCGCAGGGCGGGCTGTGGCTGACGCCGCCCGGCGAGGCGGGGACGCTCGTGGACGAGCTCGACCCGGAGGCGCTCGAAGCGACGAACGGCGTCCTCCTGTGCCTCCCGATCGACGCCAGCGCGCCGGTGACCGTGCGCGATCTCCGGATCGTGCTCCTGCTCGACGCGGGTGACGCGCCGATCGATCGCGACACCGTCGCCCGGTCGAGCGCGCTCGTGGACGGCGACCGGAAGACGGCGCGCGCGCTCTCGGCGGGGCCGTTCACGATCTCGCTCGACCGCGCCGTCGAGGTGGAGCGCGCGGCCGCGATCGTCCCGTCGGCGGTGCGCGTCGACGCGATCGACGTGTTCGACGGGAACACGTGGGAGAGCCGGACGCCGACGAGCCTCGAACCCGACGCGACGCCGCTCCCGATCGTCGGAACCTCGCTGCAGTCGCTGCGCGTGACACTCGGGCGCGGCGTCCGCGCCGACGTGCCCGCCGGGAGCATCTCCGAGATCTCGATCGAGGGCAGCGGCGTTGGACGGCGTGTCGGGGTGCCGCGCATCGTCGTCACGTATCCGGCGCTCCGCCACGAGGGTGGGAGCGACATCGGGGAGCGGTTCGGCGACCGGGCGTACGTCTCGGGATGGGCGGAGTCACCATCAGGGCCGGGCAGGGTCGAGGTCGATGGGGCCCGGGTCGACGTGGCCGGCTCGTTCAGCGTGCCGCTCAAGAGGCTAGTCGGCGCGGAGGGCTCGTGGAGCGTGGTCCTGCGCGCACGATTCCCGGATGGGCGCGAGGTGGTCCGGACCGTTCACCTCGACGACGAAGGTGGGACGGGGGGCGCTCCCACGGACCCGCTCGTGAGCTCCGCCGACCACCGCTACGGCCGGGAGGACCGGCAGTCGCTCGGTGTCGTCGATCGAGAGCACGGCGGGCAGGTGAAGCTCGGCACCGAGCTCTCCGTCGACGTGCCGCCAGGTGCGGTGACGGGGGCGACGACCCTCGGCATCACCCGGAAGGGCCCCGAGTCGATGCCCCGGCTGGATGCCGGCATGATCAACGTGACCGCACCGGCGCACGGCGCCTATCGCTTTCTGCCGAAGGGACAGAAGTTCGCGACGCCGGTCAAGGTCACGATCCCCTACGACCCCTCGCTCCTGCCCGAGGGCGTCGGTCCTGACGAGATCCGGACGTACTTCTTCGACGAGGGGCGCGATCGCTGGGTGGCGCTGCCGCGCGCAGAGCTGCAAGGCGGCGCGCGCCGCCTCGTCAGCGAGACGACCCACTTCACGTTCATGGTCAACGCCGTCCTCGTGCTGCCGGAGCACCCGGGGCCGACCTCCTTCGACCCCACGTCGATCAAGGAGCTCAAGGCCGCCGACCCGTCCGCCGGGATCGACCTGGTGCAGCCTCCCGAGGGGAATGCGATGGGCACGGCCCAGCTCGCGTTCCCGATCCGCCTGCCGCCCGCCCGTGGCGCGTACCAGCCGCGACTGCGGCTCGCGTACGAGTCGTCGAACGGCAACGGGTGGGCCGGCGTGGGATGGACGCTTCCCTCCTCGAGCGTCGAGATCGACACGCGGTTCGGCGTGCACGTTCCCCGGGCGGAGCCCCGGTACGTGCTCGACGGAGCGCAGATCGTGCCGACCGGCGCGCCCGCGACGTGCGAGGGCACGAGCGCGCCGGGCGAGCTGTACGTGGAGCGGGTCGCCCGGGAGTTCAGCCAGATCGTGCGCTGCGGCATCGACGAGCGCTCCTACTGGTTCGAGGTGTCGGACCGGAACGGGACCCTGTTCGTGTACGGGTTCGGGCGCGAGGCCCGGCTCCGCAGCCCACGGCCGGACGGCGCCATCGGCGCGTGGTTCCTGGAGCGCGTCGTCGATCCGAACGGCAACCTGACCGAGCTCCAGTACGAGAGCGACGCGTGGGGACCGAACGACGCGACGCTTCACGGGGAGCGGTTCCGGCAGGTGTACCTGCGCGCCATCCGCTACACCGGGCAGGCCGCGCGCCAGGGCACCGGCGCGGTCGCGGGCGGGACCTCCGGACCCTATGTCGTCGACGTGCTGAGCCTGACCGACGCCGGCGCCCTCGTCTCCCGGCCGGACCCGATCTCGTCGGCCAGGCTCGGATTCAAGGTCCTGACGCGCCGGCTGCTCGGGCAAATCCGGGTCTCGCTCGGCGCGACACCGGTCCGCGAGTACGAGCTCGGGTACGAGCCGGGGTCGTTCGGGAAGTCGGTCCTCCGGAAGATCACGACGTACGGCTTCGAGGGAAGCACGCGCGTCCTCTTCCACCAGCACGGGTTCGAGTACGAGAAGCCCGATGTGCGACTCGCGGACGGCAAGGTGCACGGGTTCGGCACGACGACCGTGCCGTGGAGCTTCGAGGGGTGGGAGGACCCCAACCAGCTCGTCCAGACGATCGAGAACGCCCACAGCAGGCAGGGCGGCCTGTCCTTCGGGATCCCGGGCGTGTTCTCCATCGGCGGGAACAAGGGGAAGTCGTCGAGCGACAGCGTCACGCAGCTCGCGTTCGCGGACGTGAACGGCGACGGGCTCCCCGACCGGCTCGCCGGCGGGAGCGCCGGCGCGGTCGTCGCGTTCAACGCAGGCCTCGGGCCGCACGGCGGGGTGCTGCGCGCGACGCTCCCGGCCGGCGATCCGAACCCGGGCGTCGATCCCGGGCCGATCCCGGTGGGTCTGGGGACCGAGCGCGGCAAGGGGAAGGTGACGAACTACAGAGCGGGGTTCCTCGGGATCGGCGCCTCGAAAGGCAGCTCGAGCTTCTCGAGCATGCAGACCTCGGCCCTCCAGGACGTCGACGGCGACGGATACCTCGATTGGGTGGCCGGCGGTACCGTGCTGCGCGGCCAGCCGCGCAGCGACGCGTCGCGCGCGATCTCCTTCCAGCCCTGGCCCGGGCCGGGCTTCGAGAGCGACCCCACGCGGCATGGCTGGATCGCCGAACTCCTCGAGGAGTTCGTCGAGGATCGGCAGCGACCGTCCGACGCCGTGATCGAGTGGGTCGCGCCATTCACCGGCGACGTCGACGTGACGGGCTCGCTCGCGTTCGTCGATCGCCCGAGGCCTCCCGCGGAGCCCGACTGGGACGGCGTGCGCCTGCGCGTCTACCGGGCCGACGAGGTCGATGGCGGGTTCGTGACCGAGCTCCTCGCCGAGGCGGCGACGGGCCTCGCGCAGGGCGGAAACCCGGTGCCGGTGAACCTCGCGGCGGTCCCGGTCGATCCCGGGACGCGCCTCTACTTCGTCCTCTCCACGCTCGGCGACTTCCCCGTTTCCCTCGGGACCCGCTCTCCTCTCGAGGAGACGGAGTTCTCGCCTCGCATCGTGTACCGGGGCGTCCCGGCGGCGGAGCGCGATCGCGTCGACCCGAGTGGCGCGAAGGCGTTCGTCTTCGACGCGACAGAGGACTTTCGGCTCGCGGGCGGCGGCGTGCAGGCAGCCGTCGCGCCGACGGCCGGGCGGGTGCGCATCGAGAGCACGGTGGTGAAAGCTCCTTCCACGGCGAACGTGCAGTACTGCATCCAGCGATACCCGGACGGCGCCGAGCACCTCGACGTCCCGTGCGACGGGACGGGGTTCGTGCTCGTCGCGGCCCGGCAGTACGGCGGGCCGGTCGAGCGGACGGAGGCGTTCGACGTCGAGACGGACGTCCTCGCGCGCGACCGGCTCGTGTTCCGCATCGAGTCGAACCTCTCGTTCGATCCCGGCGACGTCGAGTGGCATGTCCAGGGGCGCCTCACCCAGGTGCTCGGCGACGACGGGCTCCTTCAGCCGCCTCACCCGTCGATGGCGGCGGCGGCGGCGTTCACGGCGGACCCGTACGTCCCACTCCACGTGTCCATCGACCCGACGCCGCTCCCCGAGGGCCGCTGGTCGCCGACGCCGGACCCCTTCACGCTCCTACCGCTGCGCGTCCCGGAGGACGGTGAGCTCCGGATCGTGACGCGCCAGGACGACCTCGCCGGCCCGCTCGACGCGGTCTGGCTGGCGGCGCGGACCAGGGACACGCTCCTGTTCGAGCAGTCCGCGGGGGACCCCGCCAAGACGGTCACGGTCGCGGTGGCGGCGGGGCAGGAGATCTTCTTCGAGCTGCACTCGCACGGAGGCTCCGACCTCGCGTGGGTGCCCGGGTTGACGCTCGTGCCGTCGAGCGGGAGCAACGCCCGCGCGCTCCAGGTCGGCACCGAGGTCCCGATCAACCGGACGCGCGACTCGGTCGTCGACCTGGCCGGCGACCCGCAGCAGATCCGCTCGCCGTTCGCGGGCGGGTACCACGGATGGCGGTACGGCGCGTGGCACGGGGACAACGGGGCACCCTTCGATCCCAACGGGATGATCGTCCTCTGGCCGTTCCTGAAGGGACGGCTCTGGGAGGATCTCGCGAGGCGGCTCGGCGATCCGGACAGCCTCGAGTCGCAGGCCATCGCCGCGACGTCGCCGCTGTTCCCGCGCAGGCTTGGCACGTACGCCGGCGGCACGAAGTCGGGCCTGAAGCCCGGGGTCCCGGCCTGGGTGAGCACCGAGCGGTCCACCTTCGTCACCACGACGACCATGCACGGGTCGCGCGAGTTCGTCGTGCGCGAGGGGCCCGACGCGCTGCAACTCCTCGCCGCGTTCAGCGGAGTGGGAACGCTGCGCGCCAGCGGCGGGAGCAACGACCTCGTCGGGATGGACCTGTTCGGCATTGCCGGCCTGAACCGCACGACCGGTGGCTCTGCGCAGTGGGGAGACCTCGTCGACATGAACGGCGACGGCCTGCTCGATCGCGTCGGCCTTCGCCTCCAGGTGAAGGACTGGCGACACTGGGAGTTCTACACCGAGCTCAGCACCACCGGCCTGAACGACCTCACGTCACGGGAGCCGATCCGGCTCGACTTCCCCGTGCTCCGCTCGAACACCGACATCGGCGGCACCGCGAACCTGGGGAAGACGATGGCGTTCGCGAAGATGTCGTCCGACAGCCCGACCATCAACGCGGTCGTCGGGTCCCAGACGGCGACGTTCGGCGTCGGCGCCGCGCTCGGCCTGAACCTCAGCTCCGCCAATAACGAGCTGCTCGACGTGAACGGCGACGGGCTGCCGGATCTCGTGAGCCATCCGTCCTCGTGCGCGACCGCACTTGGGTCGTGCTTCGCCGTCCGGCTGAACCTCGGGACGGGCGAATTCGGCGAGGTCGACCTGCTCCCGGTGGCGCCGTGGGGAGACGGCGTGGACACCCTCTGGAAGGTCCTCGGGGACTCCGGGGTCGACGCCGCCGCCTACGGCCCCGACCGCGTCCGCCGCACGACCGCGACGACCCTCAAGAGCAGCGTGGGGGTGACGTTCGTCTTCGGGGTCTCGCGTTCCTGGGAGAGCACCATCGCGCAGACGTCGGTGCAGCTCGTGGACGTCACTGGCGACGGGCTGCCCGACTACGTCCGGAAGGGCTCGCGCGACGGCGACCTCCGCGTGATGGTGAACACTGGGGCCGGATTCCTCCCCGAGGTGCCGTGGTACCTGCCCCCCTGGCCGGCCGGCGTGACGCAGCCGTTCCTCTCGGGCGAGGGGCTCTTCGGCGGCGCGTTCAACATGCTGTTCAACGCCGCCACGGGAGGGATGCGCAGGATCGACGCGGTCGAGGCGAACGGCTCCTGGACCCCGCAGGCGAGCGAGGGCTGGGGAGTCGAGGTGACCGTCCCGATCCCGCCCTTCTTCGCGCTGTCGGGCTCGTACGGCGAGGAGGACTCGACCCGGGCCGCGGGGCTCCAACTCGGGATGATCGACATCGACGGCGACGGCGCCGCCGATCACGTCCTGAAGGCAGAGACGCGTGACGATGGGACCACGAACCTCGAGGTCCAGGCCCGCCTGAACCAGCTCGGTAACGCGAACCTCCTGAACCGGGTCACGCGCCCGCTGGGCGGAAAGATCGACCTGTCCTACGCGCGGGCCGGCAACACCGTGGCGATGCCGCACCACCGCTGGGTGCTCTCGGAGGTGATCGTCCGCGATGGGCACGGCACGGATGCGCGGACGCAGTGGGTCCCGGGTCACGATGTCCCGACGCGCTACGGGTACGAGTACGGGCGGTACGACCGCTACGAGCGGGAGTTCCTCGGGTTCGGCAGCGTGAAGCGGACGGCCGCCGACGGCACGCAGGTGGTCCGCACCTATCGGAACGATCGCTTCGCGTTCAAGGGTCTCCTCGCGAGCGAGCGGGTCGAGAACGCGTCGGGGGCGATCCTCGTCGAGACCGTGAACGCGTACCGCAACCCGTACGCCGAGCCGGAGTTCCGCCTCCTTGCGGGCACGAGCGACTGCGAGCGGCAGCGCCCGTTCTCGCTCTCCGAAGGCGACTACTTCTGCGGCTCCATGTTCCCGGCGCTCCATGAGTCCAAGGAGCGCTTCTACGAGGGAGAGGGCACCGCGCGGATCACGGCGCTGCAGGCCTTCACCTACGACCCGGTGAACGGGAACGTCACCGCGCTCGACGACTTCGGCGACGCGAGCGCCGCCAACCGCGAGGACGACTCGCACGCCACCATCGCGTACTACGACGACGACCTCGCCCGCCGCCTGCACTCGATCTCCCGTCCGAAGGAGGTGACCGTCACCGACTCGGCGGGCCGGCAGCTCCGCCGCCGTGAAGGCGAGTACGACACGCGCGGGAACCTGCACCGGCTGGTGTCGTGGGTCGACAAGTCCAGGTATGCCGACCAGTTCCTGCACTGGGACGACCTCGGTCGCCTCGAGAAGGTGGAAGGGCCGGCGGTGGCGGCCGGGCGGTACACGCTCGTGTACGGGTACGACGACGTCGTGCGAACGTTCCGTGAGACCGTGAAGGACTCGCACGGCTACACCTCCACGACGAAGTGGGACCACCGGCTCGGCGAGATCGACACTACCGACGTGAACGGGCAGAAGACACGCAGGGTGTACGACGCGTTCGGCCGCATGAAGGACCTGTTCGGGCCGCACGACGGATCGAACCCGGAGATCCGGGTCGACTACGCGCACGACTCCGCAACGCCATGGGCGCGGACGCGCCACCGCCTGGCCGGTGCCGCGACGCTCGACACGATACTGTTCCTCGACGGCCTCGGCCGGCCGGTGCAGACGAAGAAGACCGCCGAGGTCGAGGGAAAGGGGATCGGCTGGGCCGTGTCCGGAAACGTGCGGTTCGACGCGGTTGGCCGGATCGCGACCGAGGGCCAGGGCTATTTCGACTCCGGCACCGGCACCGCGTATCTGGACCGTGCTCCCCTCCACCCGAGGTCCGTCG
>Ga0137368_10004478_pt1 | contig 14864 bp, 8 predicted proteins | sample SagtaG_13_FD_104917 | JGI IMG/M metagenome (GOLD analysis project Ga0137368, IMG submission 104917) | Vadose zone soil microbial communities from Sagehorn Ranch, Mendocino, California, USA - Sage1_L_100_16 metaG | ecosystem: Environmental > Terrestrial > Soil > Vadose zone | place: USA...
AGTCGGCGGTCATGGCGAGCTGATCGCGGCTGAAGAAGTCGCCTTCGATGTTGCCGAAAATCACGGCGTCGTACGCGAAAAGATCGGCCCGCTTGACGGGAAAGCCGCTCGCCAGCGCCGCCGATCTCGATGCGCCTGCCTGGACGAAGAAGGTGTCGCGGCCTTCTTCGTTCTGCCCTTTGCGTACCACAGAGTCGAACTCCAGTCCGGAGTCGCGCGACAACGCGCGCTTCAGAAAGGTGTGCTCGAATCCAGGCGCCCCTTCGACGACCAGCAGTCGACGCTTGCGTCCCTGAGGCGGCACGAGCACGCGCCGCACGTTGTTTTCCGCGACGAGCTCGCCCTGATCGACCGGGATTTCCACGGTGTACACCGTCGGCGAGTCGGGCGATGGCGATACCGTGAACACTTCATGCACCGGGGCGCCGTCGCTCGAAGGAGATACGCGCCGCACATCGACCGGGCGGCCGTTCTCGCTGACGCGAATCTCAATCGGACTCGTGCCGTAGCCGTGACTGGCAGCCGAGACACTGAGATCGACCGACGAGTCCGAGAGGAGCGGCTCGCCCGCGGTGGCGTTGATGACCTCGCGATCGCGCGACGATTGAGGATTGCCGATGCCGATCGCGAACACCGGCACGCCGAGCGGACGCGTCGAGCCGGCTTCTTCACTCGCCGTGTCGCCGCCGTCGGAAAGGACAACGACTCCCGCGAGCCTCTGGCCGCGGTAGCGTTCCGCGGCGCCGGCAAGGGCGCCGCTGAGATCGCTGCGCCGCGCGTCGGCCGACAGCTGGTGGAGATCGCCCTTCGCCAGCGATTCTCCAAATGTCAGCAGCTCTGTGCGAAACCCGGCGCCCAGCTGCTGCTGCACGGCCGCCGCAACTGCCGCCGCGCGCTCGATTCGCGTGGAGCCCTGGGCCTCGTCTCCTCCATCAGCAATCCGCATGCTGCGCGAGACATCGATCAGGATCGGGACGAGGCTATTGCTGGCGCCCGCGGCCTCGACGAACGTCACCGGACGAAGAAGAAACGCGACGAGGAGAAGAAGGGTGGCGGCCCTTAGCGAGGTGAGCAGCAGACGCTGGCGGCGCGTAAGACCTAACGCCGGCCGCGCATACGAAAGCCACGCAAGGAAAAGCACAGATCCGAACGCAAAGAGGTATCCCCACCACGGGAGAGCGACGGCAAACCGCATTGTCCTAAAGTGCCTAGAGTGCCTGGAGTGCCTAAGGTGCCTAGAGTGCTTCGTGCCTAGAGTGCTTCGAGTGCTTAGAGTCCCTGCCGTGCCTGGTGCTAGGCACCCCAGGCACCCCAGGCACCCTAGGCGCTCTCTAGGCACCCCAGGCACCCCAGGCACCCTAGGCACTCTATTATTACTGCGGTTTTCGTGGTGCGGCGAGCGAGCGGTAGTACTTCTCCACGAGCGGCCGGTACGACTCAGACACCGAATCGTGTCCGCCGGCGTTGAGCCGCTCCTTGTTTTCACGCGCGCGCAGCTGGTCGGAGACCTGTGTTTCAACCTGCTCGAGCGCTGTGAGAAGACTGTGTTTCAACGATTCCCAGCGGGCGAAGTCTTGTTTGAACGACTCGGTGCCTGGCGCAGAGAAGCTGCGCCACCAGTCCTCGGGCGTTTTCGTGCCTATCATGTCCGGGTTCTCACGGCGGATCTCGTCGGCCAAACGGTTCATATCGCGCATCCGCTCGTTCACGTCGCGCTGCAATTGCCCGAGCGCATTGGCAGAGCCCTGGCCAACGCCCGTATTCGGCGATGCCTGCTCACCCTGGCCGCTTTGCCCGCCTTGACGTCCCTGCTCACCCTGACCCTGACCCTGTCCTTGTCCCTCGCCCTGACGACCGTTTGCCTGTTGTCCCTGCTGATCTGAATTGGATCGGCCTCCGCGCTGACCGCCGTTCGTTTGCTGCGTTCCGCGCTGCTGTTCGGCCTCGCGTTGGGCGCGGGCGAGGTCGCGTTCCATGCCGGCAACCATTTCACGCAGCTGCTGCGTTTTCGTGAGTTGATCCGAGAGGCGGCGTGAGTCGGCGTTCTGCGCACCGGATGCCCCACCAAGACGCTGCGCAACTTGATCGAGCGCCCGTGCAACGTCTTCGCCCTGGCGCGCCGCCTGTCGAGACGCGTCGGCAGACTGCTCGCCGTTTGCGCTCTGCCGCAACGACTGCGCGGACTGGCGCATGCGATCCGCGACTCGCTGGCGCTCGAGCTCTCGGGCGGCATCGTCGGTGGCCTTGTGCTCGTCCGCGTCGCCCTGCCCGCTCCTGGCCATCTGCTTGACGTTCTCTTGAAGATGCTCGGCACGATCGGCGAGACGTTCCTGCTCGCCCGCAAGCCGGCGCCGCGCGTCCTGTCCTGCTTGCCCCGGCGCGCTCTTCGACGCCTCGTTCGCCACGCGCCGCTGCGCATCGGCAAGTTGCCGCGTTTCGAGCTGCAGATCGCCGAGCGCACGACGACGATCGTCGGGGCGCGAGCCTTGAAGCTGTCGCTCGAGATCGCGCAAACGCTCGGACGCGCGTTCGCCTTTGGCACTGGCCTGCTGCGGATCCTGCCGCCCGAGATCGGTTGCGGCGTTGCGCATCTCTTCGGAGATTTCCCGCAGCTGACGCGTGCCCTGCTGCTGCTGACCCGACGAAGACTCGCCACTCTGCTGGCCCGAACTCGCGCCACTCGAGGGACGGCTGCTTGCGAGCTGCCGCGAGAGCTGCTCGGCCTCCTGGCGAAGTTGATTCTGCTCGCGCGTCAGACGTTCAAGCTGCCGCTTCAATTCTTCTTCTTCGATCTGTCCGCGGTTCCGGGCCAGATCGCGCTGCTGACGATTGAGCGCGTCCTGGCGCCGCGCCAGCTCACGGACCTTGTCCAGCGGATCGTCCTGCTTGGCGTCCTGACGCTGCTCTGTTGTGTTCGGCGTTTCGTAATTGGTCTCGTTGCGTTTCCGCAGCTCCCGATCGAAGAGCGTTGAAAGATCGGCTTGCGATCGGTTCATGCCTCCACCGCCGCCCGCCTGTTGCTGACGCGCGACCTGCCGACGGCGGTTTTCTGCGTCGGCCTTGAGCAGTTGGTTGAGCGCGTCCATTTCGTGCGGAAGCGAGGCAGACGTGTCGAGCTTGTCGAGCTCGGTAACCGCCCGACCCATCGACTCGATCGCACGGCCCATCGGATCGGCTGCGCCGGGGGCCGGACCGGCCGCACCGCGACGTCGGCGAGAATCGCCCAGGGTTCGGGCCAGTTGTCCTCCGGCTTCCTCCGCACGCTTCTTCACATCGGCCTGCGCTTTTGAAACGGCGTGGATGTCGTCGGCCGGCTTCCCGTCTCGGGCGCGACGCGTGCGGGCGTCGAGCTTCCAGGTCGCGACGATGATGTCCTTCTGAGCTTCGATGAGACCCTGCAGCCCCTGATCGTTGCCACCGCCTCCCATCATCGATTGACTTTGCACAGCGACGAATTCTTCTTCGAAAGGTTTCACTTCGAGGAAGAAGATATCGCTGCGCGCTTCTGTCGACCGGCGGCCGCGCGCGACGTCGCGGGCGCGCGCGTAATAGGTGACGAAGTCGCCCGGCTGCACGCCGAGATCTTCCATGAACATCGTGTGCAGGCCGCTGGCTGTCAGTCCGCTCCTGAGTTTGCCGAAGGGCACCACTTTTTCTTTGCCGCCAGGTGATTGGAACACGAGCTCCAACGACGCTATGCCGTAGTCGTCGTCGGCACGTGCCTCGATTTCCACTTCTTCGAGCGGAGTGACCTGTTTGTCGCCGGCAGGCCGCAGAATGCGCACGTCCGGCGGCCGATCCTCGAGCGTGCGAATGAAGTACTCGGTGTCGCCGGGATTCTCGAGCCCATCGATGTCGGCAAGCGCGACGCGATAGGAACCGTCGTCGTCAATTTTCAGCTGGCCCTCGAGCGCTTGTCCCTGCGCGTGAAGAGCGATCTGCTCGCCGGTCGACATGGCGAGCGCGGCATTGGCGATGGGCTTGTCCGTGGTCACTGTCAAATGTGCGATGGTGCCCTCTGGCCCATAGATGTCGCCGCTGTCTTCGTCGGTTCGCGGTTCGAGCCCGAGCCCTCGGGGGAACTCATAACGCACATCGATGCGCTGCACGCGCGGCGGCCGGACGACCGAGATTGTGTAATCGGGCGAGCGCGTCCCTGCAACCGCCACGTGATACGCAAACGGCGTGGTCACGTTCTCGATCGTGAAGCGATACAGCGCCGCTTCGTTCGCCGGTTGCATCCGCACGTCGCGAGACTGCTGGCCGAGCGCGACGGTGAGCGTAGGAACAAAACCGTTCACGCCCCTCACGCGCGCCGTGATGGTGACCGGTTGACCGGCGCGCACCTTGGCAGCGCCCGGTGACACGTCGACAGCAACGCGCGCCGGAAACAGATACGCCGCCGCAAATCCTGTGGCGCGTTCGATCGACGGCGACAGAAGCGCCATCACGACAACCAAAGCACCGGTTGCTGCAGCGGCCTGCAGCAGTCTCTGACGGATCGACGCCGGCGAGATGATGTCGTCCATCTCGAGACGGCGGCTCGCATCGAGGGCGTCGGCCGCGACCCATTCGCCGATTGCCGGCGACGATTCGGGACGAGCGGCATAATCAACCGCCGTCACGAGGACATCATCGAGTCCGTTCGACTGTTCTTCTATGAAGCGCGCAACCTGCCGATCGGAGGGACGCGCACGGAAAGGCCACAGAGCGCGCGCAATTACCAAACAGGCGCTCGCAATGACAAAAGCGAGCGTGACAACGAGCGGGAACCCTTCGCGAGCGACAATCCAGACCGCCGCGAGTCCGGCGAACAGGATAACGGCGGCCACAACGGCAGCGAGCGCCCACGCGCGCAGGACCGCTCGTTGCGTCCAACGTCGCCGGACTTCCGAAAGCACCGATTGCAGCTCGAGCAATCGCTGACTCATCTCGCCTCGTTTGCTGGGCGTCCCTTGCATATCCTACGCCTAAAGCAAGCCCCGTTTGCTGCTAAAGATTCGATGGTTTTGATGGGCGCTTGTTATATTGCTCTCCGGCCGATAAGTCCTTCCGAGGCAAGGACTCCCAGCACAATCAAGAGCCCAAGCTGCCACAGCCGCTGGCGCTCTTCCTGCTCCTTTGCCTCGCTAGCTGCGCGCACTTCTGCTGACTGACTGAGTCGGGTGATTCCCGCCGAAAACTCCTCCACCGTTGTCGCGGCGGGGTTTGATTCCCGAATATCGACGTTAATTGCTACTCGCCGCTCAGGCGCACCGCTCGTCGCAGGTGGCAGACTATATAGTCCCGGGAGGGCGACTACGCCGGGTGGCACATTGGGCAACGTCCAAACCTGACGCTGTTCCCGTCCTTGCGTCAGGTATTTGACCGATTCGACGGCGAACGGCACGAACGCGGGATTCAGTGGAAACCGATTCCACTGGTTATCCAGATCGGAGGTGAACACGAGGAGCCGGCCTCGGTTGACGATCTGTTCCGTTAGTGCAGGGGGGCCGCCCGAAAACCGCGCCAGCACGGTACGCTCCTTCTGATCCTTCAGACGTCGGTACTGCTCGACATAGACGTCTCCAAGCGCGCCCGTCGGACTGGAGAAGGGACGAAATATCGGATGACGGACGTCGACCGCGACCAGCGTCACGGTTCCACCCGCGTCCGACTTCGAATCGCGTTCGATGCCGAGATCGACTCCGAGCGTCGCTGACAGGGTGTCGTAGTCGATGTCGGGCCCGAGTGCCACGAGTGCTCGGCCCCCGTTTTGAAGATACGACGCGACGGTTTCACGTCCCTTCCGATCGAGCGTGCGTGTCCCGAGAATCACGAGCGCAGCAGGACTGTCGAGCTCCTGAGCCGACATCGCCGAGAACTGCCGTCCGTCAACCGCGCGCACCTGATAGCCCGCTCCCTCATTTGCCACACCGAGCGCGCGCTCGACATAAATACCCGTTCGAGACGAGCCCGGCGATTCGGCCGTCAGGACGATGACCGGAACCGCCGTCGCCGGATCGAGCACGAGATAACGAGCGTTGTCTGCCTGATATCCAGCGGCATCGTCGACAGACACCTCGACGCCCCCGCGTGGCGGAAGCGCGGCCACGAGCCGCACCTCGGCAGCCGATTGCGGCGCGATTTCGACGCGATCGGTGGTGAGATCTCGGCCATCGACCTTCAGCCGCACGGGAACTCGGGCCGGTCGAGCGCTGAAGTTGTGAACCGCCGCAACCACCGCCTGGCCTTCACGACGCACCGCCGTGACAGCCACATTGCTCTCGGGAGGGCGGATTGGTACCACGTCTACCGTCACACCGTCGGGCACCGCACCTTCGTCAGCAGTTTCCCAGCCGGCCTGCTGCAAATCTGTGACGACAACGATGCGCCCGGCGCTTGCACCAACGGCTTCTGCCGCGCGCGAGAGAGCGGTGCGATACCGCGTGCCACCGGCGCCCGGACGCGAAGCGTCGATAGCGGCGATGACGCCGCCGCGATCGGTCGTCGGCGGCACGACGAGCGTCGCCGCATCGGCGAACGTGACGAGACCGACAAGCGCCGCCGGCGGCGTGTCGGTCACCGCACGGCGTGCCGCTTGTTTCGCGGCGTCGAATGTGCCGGGAGCCGACATGCTCATCGATGTATCGAGCGCGACGATGGCAATCGGCGAGGTCATCGCCGCCACCGAAGACCTCAAGTACGGACGCGCGAAAGCAAACGCCAGCAACGCCAGCGCGGTGACGCGCAGCGCGAGCAGAATCAGCTCGCGAATGCGACGGCGGCGCTGCTGCTCGACGGGCGCTTTCTGCATGAGGCGCACGGCTGGGAAGTCGACAACGGCTTCAGTGCGCCGGCGAAACAAGTGGAGAACGATTGGTATTGCGGCGGCAAGCGCGCCGGCGAGAAACAGCGGATAGAGAAACGAGAGGCCAAACATTCGCGATTCGTCAGGAATTCAGCATTTCACATTCAGAATTCAAAAACGCCAGGTTGAAGCGTCTGATCACCACTCGACTCAAAAGGATTTCTTGCGGGTGAAGAGATACGACATCAACGCCGTTTCGAGCGGTACGGATGTGTTGAGCAACGTGTAGTCGATGCCCGCCATCCGCAACTCTCGTTTGTAGTGGCTGATCAGTTCCCCGACAGCCTGCAGATACGGCTCGCGTACCGCGTCGGGAATCGCCAGCACTTCCTCCTGCGTTTCCATGTCTCGAAAGCGGGCCGCCTTGTTGAACGGAAAGTCGAGCTCCGCCGGATCGAGCACATGGAACACGATAACCTCGGTGCCCCGGTGGTGAAAGTGTTTCAGCCCGTCGAGGACGCGGTCCGTGTCGTCCAGCAGGTCTGAAATCAGAACGACGAGGCCGCGCTTGCGAATGGCCTCCGCGAGGTCGCGAAGCGGCTTGGCGACGTCCGTCCGGGTACCGAGCTTGATTCGCTCGAGCGTCACCAGAATCGACGTGAGGTGACCGGGACGCGCGCGCGCCGGCAGCATGTGCTGAATCCGATCGTCGAACGTGATCAGGCCAACGGCGTCACGCTGGCGGTTCATCAGATACGAAAGCGCCGCCGCGAGGTACGAGCCGTACTGCAGCTTCGTGATGCCGCTCGAGCCGTATCCCATGGATGCGCTGACATCCACCAGGATGTGGCAATCGAGATTCGTCTCTTCCTCGTACTTCTTGACGAAATAGCGATCCGTCTTCCCGTACACCTTCCAGTCGAGCGTGGAGAGATCGTCTCCGGGAAAGTACTCCCGATATTCGGCGAACTCGACGCTGAATCCTTTGAACGGGCTGCGATGGAGGCCGCTGAGAAATCCTTCGACGATGGCGCGCGCCTTGAGCTCCAGCGTGCCGAGCTTGGCAACGACGGCGGGATCGAGATATTTCGTGCGGGGTTCAGAAGGCGCCATCGTCAGGCTCTGACTACAGTCCGCTGGCGGGCGCCGGCACGGCGTCGAGCAGTTGCTCGATCAAGTTGTCCGCGGTCACGCCCTCAGCTTCCGCATAGAAGTTCGGGATGACGCGATGGCGGAGAATCGGCTTCGCAAGCGCCTGGATGTCCTTCACCGAGACGTGATGTCGGCCGCGCATCAACGCACGTGCTTTGCTGCCGAGAATCAGCGCTTGAGAGGCGCGCAGACCGGCGCCCCATTTCACCCACTTCTCCATGAATTCAAGCCGCGCGCCGCGGCCGGGCCGCGTGCTGTCGACAAGGAGCACCGCAAAGCGCGCCACTTCGTCGGCGACGAGCACCTCGCGAACGTTCTCCTGGAAGGAGAGAATGTCGCGCCCGTCGAACACCCTCTCGGGCGAGGTGTGCGTCGCGCCAGTTGTCTGTGTCACCACTCGCACCTCGTCTTCCGGCGAGAGGTACGTCATCACGATGTTGAACATGAATCGATCGAGCTGCGCTTCGGGCAAAGGGTATGTCCCTTCGAGCTCGATAGGGTTTTGTGTCGCCAGCACGAAGAACGGGCGCTCGAGCTCGTAGGTTCGGCCTGCGGCCGTCACGTGATACTCCTGCATCGCCTCGAGCAAGGCCGCCTGCGTTTTCGGCGGCGTTCGATTGATTTCATCCGCGAGGAGGATCTGCGCAAAGATCGGCCCGTGCACGAACCTGAGCGCGCGCCGCCCGCCCTCCTCGTCCAGAATCTCGGTGCCGGTGATGTCCGCCGGCATCAAATCGGGCGTGAACTGAATGCGTTTGAAGCTGAGATGCAGAATTTCCGCAAGCGTCTTGATGAGCAGCGTTTTCGCAAGTCCTGGAACCCCGGTGATCAGGCAATGGCCGCCGGTAAAAAGGGCCATGAGCACCTGCTCGACGACTTCGTCCTGTCCGACGATGACTTTGCGCAGCTCGTGGAGAATGCGATCGCGCCCGTCGGCGACTCGCGCCGCGAGCGTCGTGACTTCGGTTGTTTCCGGCATAAGGGAACTCAGTGGGTGAGGGTGTAGATGACCTCGTTGATGAACATCTGGTAGGCCAGCGCGGTCCACTTGACGTAGCCCGGATAGTCTTCCGCGTTGGACCACTCCATGCCGTCTCCCATGTCCGTGTTCCAGTTGATCAACACCATGGGCCGCCCGGTGTCATCGAGGATGCCGCGCAGATGAGGCACGAAGCCGCCCTTCTCCCACGTCCGCCCCTGAAAGAACGATCCGAGTCCGGGAATCTGGGGATACTTGTCGACTTTGTAAAAGACGGAATAAATCGGATGCGGAGGCTCTATTTCGACGATTTGCCGATCGGGAAACACCTTCTGCAGCTGCCGAGTGGTCAGCTCCCACTCGTAGGGACCATGGAAGTCGTCCATGGTGAGCGTCCCGCCGCGCAGCAGGAACTCACGAAGCGTTGACGCGTCTTTGTCGCTCAGCACGAGATTGCTCGGTTCGACCATGTAGATCCAGGGGTGACGCCACAGCGCGTCGCTGTCGAGCGTGATCACGATGGGATCCAGCACCTCGATCGCCGTCACACTTCGGAGCCGGCGCGTGAGATTCTGTTCCGCCGCGGGTGCGTCGATCGCCCAGGGCTCTTCCCAGTAGCCGACGCGAAGCTGGCTCTGCGCCTCGCCCGCGAACGAGTTGTATTTGACGCGGGCAAAGGTCCACTGCAGGCCCGCAAAGCGGTCGTCGGCCGGCACGGGCGGAGTCTGCGCCACGGCCAACGCCGCCAGCGTGAGCGACGCGAGAAAAACCGGGACGCGCTTCATTGACGTGGCTCGGAGAGCTTCAGCAGCAAGTCCTGTGCTCGCTCGAAGGTCGGCGCGATTTCGAGCGCAGCGAGCGCTTCGCGTTTGGCTTCGTCACGCCGCCCGCTCTTGAACAAGCTTTCCGCGAGATCGGTGTGGACGGCGGCGCGATCGATGGCGCCCGCGGCGAGGGCCACTCGAAACATCTTGATCGCCTCTCCTGTTTCGCCCGATGCAAGAGCCATGCGACCGAGCGAGGCGTGCGCAGCCGCGTCAAACGGATCGATCGCGACAATCCGCTGTAGCGCGATTTTCATGCGTGGGGCATCTTTCACCGCGTCGAGCAGACCGACGAGCTGGCGGGCAGCGGCAACGTCGGTGTGATCCTGCGCCGTGAGTTTCTCGAGCGCTTCGGCCGCTTTCGCCTTATCGCCGCGGGCGAGGGCCACCTCCGCGATCTGCATATACGCGCCTTCAGGCCCCGTCGACATGGGAACGAGCGCTGCCGCACGCTCGAACGCCTGAATCGCGCCCGCCGGATCGCTTCCGCGCAGCGCACGGCCGAGGGCCATCTCCATCGGGTAGCTGCCGGCATGTGAAGCGGCGACTGCCTTCAGCTTCTCGAGCGGCATCTCGGGGTTGACATCGTCCGGCGCAACAAGGGCACGGCGAAGCGCCCCAAACCGTTCGCCGAGAAACGCGTCAAACGAGCTCTGCACGGCGTCGAGGTCGACACCCAGCACCTTCTGAACAGCGGTTGCTGTATCGATGCCATCTGCAAACGACTGCACCAGTGCGCGCAGCTTCGCATCGCCGTACTTCTTCACGAGGTGTTCGACGAGCAGCGAGGCCTCGTAATAGGAGAGCGAGATCGTGCGCGGGTTCTGGAAGCCCGAGTTCAGGTCCTTGATCTTGAGGACCTCGCCGGCGTCGAGAGCGTGCGCAAACGGCAGCTCCATTTCGCGTCCCCACCCGGGGCGCGCCCGAGACTCCTCGAAGACCGAGATCCCTTCGGTCAGCCAACGCGGGATCCGCTGATTCGACAGTTGAAGCGTGATCACGTGCGCGAGCTCGTGCCAGAGAGTCGCGCCCCAATTGAACTCTCCCGGAGCCCGCGCCTTCGGTGAATCCATCGTCACGACGCGGCCAAAGCAGGCGCCAAGCGCGCCGATCATGCCTGGGAGCCCCGCGGTTCGGACCGCAAAATCGTCATGGCGCGGAAACACTTCAATGAGGATTGGCCCTTTGGGGACGAAGTCCCACCGCTTGCTGAGCGAGGCGAGCGCTTCCTGCGCGAGCGACGGCACATACTCCTTCATCACCGCGGCTTCATCCGGGTGAAGCTTGATCACGAGGTCTCCGTCCCGGATGGTTTCGAAGGTGCTCAGTGTGTCGAGCAGACCCAGCAGGTTGTAGGTGAGAACGTCGAAGGGATCGGCCCGAAACGTAACGTCCAACGCGCGGCGCGCGTTGTTTTCGTCGCCGGTTCGCATCAAGTGAGTCCCGAGCTCCGCCTGCGCGCGCGTGTTGTCGCGATCGATGGCAATTCCCTTCCGAACCTGCTCGACAGCTTCGTCGAAACGGTAATACTGAGCAGTGATCGCGCCAATCACGCGATACGCCTCGCCGTAGAGCGGATTGATCTTCAGCGCGGCGGCCACGGCGCTTTGAGAATCGTCGCCTTTGCCTTCGACGAAATCCATTGCCGCTTTCAGAGACAACGCTTCGAGGCTGTTCGGATTGATGGTCAGCGATTTGAGAATCTCGGCGCGGGCATCAGCTCGTTTGTCCTCGTCGATCGCGAGCTCGGCCACGAACAAATGTGCGGCCACATCATTGGGATTGAGCTCGATTGCATGTTGCGCGTACTTCAGCGCCGCGGGCGGATTCTCTTCGGCCACTGCCTTCGCCATCCCAAGCACCGCCGGCCCGTAGTCGGCGTCTGCCTTGAGAGCGGCCTGATACGACCGCGCCGCTTCCTGGCGGTTGTACTTTTCGTAGAAGAGATCGCCCCACGCGGCGTTGATGGCGGGATCGTTCGGTGCAAGCGTGCTCGCTTCGCGGAAGAGCGCATTTGCGTCTTCGAAGCGGCCCAGCGCACGTGCGGCGCGCGCGGCGCGCGCGTAATCGTGAGCCGTGGCTGCCGGCGTCTCGCTGAGAAGCAGAACCTGCAGCGTGCGTCGTGCCGGGCCCCGCTGGCCGGTATAGAGCTGCAGCAGCCCGAGCTCGAGTGCCGCGTCGCTCGTGCCGTTGGCAAGAGCGAACGGCTGCAGCAGCGCGATTGCTTTCGAGTACTCGCCGCGTGCGCTCAGCGCCTGCGCGCGCAGGACCGCAAATGATTCCTCTTTCGCAAAGGGTTGCGCGAGCGACTCGACCTCATCGAATCGGCCGGCACGCAGCGCGCGCTCCGCCGCGGTCCGCGCGCTCGTCAGCGACGCGTTGCCGGTGCCTTGCGCATGACCGGCGGGACCGAACAGCATGAGGACGACGAGCAACGCAGAGCACCAGCCGAGCCGTCGCGCCAGCAACCGCATCGTTCGACCGTATTCGCTTACCCGCGCGTTCATAGAGACCTGTTGGCCAGTATAGTCCGATCGCAGACGGTGCTAATACACCGGCCGCCACGTAAAGAACGCAATCGCACACAACGCCTGCAGCATCGCGAACCCGACGAGCCAGCCCCAGCGGTGTCGCTCAGGCACCGCGGCGCCGAGCCAGACGAACGTCGGGAAGACCACTGCTGTCACACGACCCATCGAAAGCAGTCCGCCCATGACGAGCGGGGGAAGCACGTTCAGCAGAATGAGGGCGGCATACGGCACGCCGAGACGTCGATAAACCGGCCACACGCTGACGAGCATGAAAATCAACGCGAGCGAGTAAATCAGGTCGAGCGTGCGCGTCGAGGCGTAGTCATAGAGTCCGTACTGTTGGACAAACGCGATCCGCTCATCGACGAGGGCGTCCACGCCGCGGTACACGCGACCCCACGCCGCGTTCTGCTCCGCCCACTGCAACGCGTTGCCAGTCAGCGAATAAATAAAGGTGGAATACAAGAGCATTCCAACACCGGGCGCCGCGGCAACCGCCACTTGGAGGAAGAAGCTGCGCCGGTCGCGCGTGTCCCAATATTTCCGGAATGCAAGCAACGAGAGCACGATGGACAGCAGGCAACCGTTGGGGCGCGTCAGCCCTGCCGCAATTCCCCACACTGCGGCTTTCCACCGCTCGTCCCGCTCGAAGTGGTAACACGCGGCTACGCTCGTCAGGAGAAAGAGCGCTTCGGTGTACGCCGTGCTGTAGAAAAGCGCAAATGGATACGTGGCCAGCAGACCAACTGTCGCGGCCGCTGACGGCTCACCGACATGAGCGCGCGTAAACCGGAACACATATCGCAGCGCGAAAAAAAACGAGACGAACGAGATGAGGACGCCGACCCACGTCAGCTGACGCGCAAAGAACAGCGAGCTGTACCGCATCAGCATCGGGAATAGCGGAAAGAACGCGATGTTCTGCTGGGTGCTGCCGCGCGACGCCTCCCACTGGTAGCCGTCCAGTGCAATGCCCAGATACCAGCCGGTGTCCCAGCGCGCCGGCAGATTCAGGAACTCGTTTGCGTAGACGCGCCACGGCGGCGTATTCGGCGCGTAGCCAATCAGCGCGACGCCGAGAAAGCCGACGACGAGCACGCCCAGGCGAGTCGAGAGGAAAACCGGCCAGATGATGCGGCTCTCATCCGAGGGTCGCCGCGATCTGACGGCCGTGACGATGCGTTGAACGATCGAGGGCCGCCGACAGATCCAGTGACGGACGAAAAGAACGATCGCGCCGATGATGACCGGGCGCATCCAGGAGGTGATCGAGATTCTGCCGAGCGGCGTCCACTCGCGAAACCCGCCTGTCGCACTGATAGAGAGGCCGATCAGGATGAGACCGACGCCCAGCGCATCAAGCAGACGCGCCCAACGTGGCAGAACTGGTGCGCCGCCGCTGGTCACATTCGCCACGAAACGTCACATCGCCAGATCACCAAATCACCCGATCGCCACATCTTGATGGCGCCTATTCTCTCCCGAGTGCACGATCTTCAATCTGGATTCGACGCCGTAGAAGCCATCCGAAACCGGCAAGCGACAGAAGGCCGGTGATCGGCGCGCGGACGATCAGAGCCATGCCGATGATCTCGCCAATGACCGCCACATAATTTGGATGCTTCAGAAAGCGGTAGGGGCCCGAAGCGATGAGCGGCGCGCCGGGCAACACCAGCACCCGAAACGTCCAGCGGATGCCAAGGGCGTTGATGGCGGAGATCTTGAGCGCCTTTGCGAGTCCGAAAACCGCGAGGCCGACGCCGAGCAGGTCTCGGGGCGACGGCCCTGTCGCGGCGCCTTCAATGGCCATCAGGAGGAAGCAGCCAGGGTACACCCACCGCATCGTGTCGATGACGTCGCCTGGCGGCTCAATAGCGCCGCGTGCGCGGAGCACCGATTCGTTGTGTGCAGACAGCGCGGCCTCGCCCGCCATGATCAACATCACGGCGAGCCATGTGACCGCAGCCACCGTAACCGCTGGGTCCATCAGCGCTCGACATCGCCGGCGTACCGCATCATCGACCTCGCGAGACCGGGCCAGATCTGCGTGAGCCCCGCTACCGTGCTAATGGCGGCAGGCGAAGCAACGAGCCGCCGAACAGCACGGTTGAATCGCCACTTCGCTGCAAACGACCGTCGGCGCCGCCGAGCAAGCACGGAGGACGCAATTCGAGTGTCGAGCACACCAGTCAAGACATCGATTGCCACTTCGCCGGCCATGACCGCTCCGCGCAGCGCAAAAGTCATCCCGTCGCCGGTGATCGGATCGATGAAGCCCGCGGCGTCGCCGGCAAGGAGCAGGCCGGGCATCCCCGGACTCGACGCATCAACAGCCATCGGGCCAAGAACCGTCGGCCGGTCGACCATGCGCGCGTGAGCAAAGCGCGGAGCCAGTCGTTCGTCGCTTCGCAGATATGACATCAGCAGAGCCGACGAATCGCGCCATCCCGGCGTACCCTGCTCGTGCGGCACCACCAGACACGCGTTCGTGAGTCCGTCCGGCAACGGAGCCACACCCATGTAGTGAGCGGACCGCACGTGCATCTCGCCGCCCGTCGACAGCCCCTGAACGTTGTCGAAATACGCGC
>Ga0137368_10004480_pt1 | contig 14858 bp, 13 predicted proteins | sample SagtaG_13_FD_104917 | JGI IMG/M metagenome (GOLD analysis project Ga0137368, IMG submission 104917) | Vadose zone soil microbial communities from Sagehorn Ranch, Mendocino, California, USA - Sage1_L_100_16 metaG | ecosystem: Environmental > Terrestrial > Soil > Vadose zone | place: USA...
CCGCTGCAGGCGTTGATGGCGACTCGGTTCTTCTCCGACGAGCAGCTCGTCCGCCTGCCAACGTTTCTGGCCGAGAGCAGTCTGACGAGCGCTTCCGGACGCCCTTTGAGCTATGGGAGTCGCTGCAAGCGGATGTTCCGAAACGCGACGCGGCCGGTGTGCGATGCCACCGCACCCCTTCAGTGTGGGGCGGCGACGCAGACGAGGAGGAGTCCTGTTCTGGCGAATCGGCTCATGTGTGCCTCCATGCGGTCGGAAGCGTGGAGGTGGACAAAGTCGCCGGCTATCCGGTTGAGCGCATGGCGGGCGGCTCCGAGCGAGTGGCGATGGATCGGCGGTTGTGTCGCGATCCCCTCCCGGCCGGCCGGGGGCGTAGCTGCCAGGGCGGGCAGAGCAGCCCCTCGGCCCGCAGCGTGGCCAGCGCGACCCTCGGGAGCTCCTCGGGCATCTCGATGGCGAGATAGCGGGGCTGCCACGCGGGTGCGAACTTGCGGTTGAAGCGGTACAGCGACTCGATCTGGAACGGGCCGGACAGGCGCCGCAGCAGCCAGCGGGCCGCCCGCAGCCGCCCGGGCACGTCCGGGGCTGCCCCGGCCGCCAGCACCGCCCGAAGGAACGAGAAGTTCAGCGACAGCCGGCGGATCCCCAGTTCGGGTAGCCGCCTGGCCGCCTCGACGATCAGGAAGTCGTTCAGCCAGGAGGGCGCTTCCCGGTCCCGGCGCATCACATCGAGGCTGGCCCCCTCGACCCCCCAGGGCACGAAGTGGAGGAACCCCCGCAGCAGCCCCGCAGCGTCGGCGGCCGCGACCACCAGCGTGTCCGGGTCGCGCCGGTCCAACAGGCGCCCAAGGGTCATCGAAAAGCCCCGCTCGACCGCCTCCCCCCGCCAGCGCCGGGACAGCTCGCCGAGCGCGGCCACCTGGTCAGGGTCGAGGTCGCCCGATCGGCACACCAGCGACGTGAAGCCGGCCCGGCGGGCCCGGTTCCAGCTCTGCCGGGCGATCCGGACCGCCCGCCCCTCCAGGGTGAAGCGGTCCAGGTCGAGCACGGCCTCATCCCCCAGGTAGAGCGTGGTCAGGCCGGCGGCCCGCCAGGCCGCGGCGGCCGCGGCTCCGCAGCCAAGCACGGCGCCGACCCGGCCCTGGGCGACCACCTCACCCAGGAAGGCGCCGATCGCGGCTGGCCACTGCTCGGGCGGTCCCAGCGGGTCGCCGGCGGCCAGCGCGACCGACCCAACCGTGCCGTAGGCGACCAGGGCGTCGCCGGCCCGCACGGTGGCCCGGTCGTCGCGGAGCGCGAAGTAGGCCAGCGAGTCGTCGGAGGCGGCCACGACGGCGGCCAGACCCGGGTCGGCGGCCGGGCGGGTCAGAGCCGGCGCCAGGAGGCGGGCGGCCACGACCAGGACACCCACGTAGAACACGGCGGCCACCGAGCTGGGGAACAGCCGACCGAAACGGCCACCCAGCGGCACCCCGGTCCCCAGGCCCAGCGCCATCCGGCCGGCCTCGGCGAGCATGCCGCCCAGGCCAAGGTCGGCACGCACGTCCCGGTCGTTGACGACCAGGCCGACCATCCCGTAGGCCACGGTGGCGGCGAGCACGGTGAGGGCCGGCCCCAGCAGCGGTGGGCGTTCGCCCCTGGCCGCCCGGGCAGGGAACCGGCCGGCCTGGCCGGCCAGCAGCCCGGCCAGGAACGCCTCCACCAGCGCCTGCTCGACGTCCAGGCTCATCACGACGTTGAGGGCGGCGCTGCCTGCCAGCAGGCCCACCGCGCCCAGCCAGGCGGTGCGGTGACGGCGGCGCAGCCCGCCGGCCAGCAGCAGCAGACCGATCCCGGCCGCCGCCACCGCCACCGTCGCGCCCTGCGACACCGCCCCGGGAACCAGATCGTCCAGCAGCCGCAGCCGGTCCCGCTCGGCCGGCAACAGGGCCGAGACGAGGTTGAGAAGCCCAGCCAAAACGGCCACCGCAGCCGCCAGTCTGGCCACCCGGTCCCGGCGCCAGGAAGAGCGGATGCGGGCTGGCCGCGGGCCCAGCCCACCCGCGTCCCGTGCCTGTGAACTAAGAGGGAACCTCGTGGCTGCCATCGCGCTCGCCTCTGCCGCTCACGCAGGCGGCCATGGGCCTGCTCGGCCAGGCCGCGGCGGGACGACGACCACGCCGAAGGCCATGTCGTGCCCGCCGCCCACGGCTACCAGCCCGCCAAGGGGCACGTCGGCCCTGCCCGTCGGCGGCCATCGGGTGGCGTAGGCAACGTCCGGGATGGCGAGCCGAGTCGATCTGCGCCCGCTCTCCGCGGCGACGGTCACGAGCGGCCCCGCATCGTGAGCAACGTCTCGCGGACCAGCACCAGTGCGAGGTTCCCGTCGCCGGCCGGATGGCTTGTGGTTCGATCCAGCATCGCGCTCGCTCCTCGGCGGCCTCTCGACCTTCCTGGCAGGACAATAGCCGAGGCGGCCGGCGCGCGTCGCCCAGGCGCGGATTGCCACTGCGGCGGTACGGCTCCCTGATCGGGCGGGGCTGGGCGGATGGAGAGGGGTTCGAACGCCCGCACGCTCCTACGGGGTCAAGGTCCGCGTGTCAGCGTGGGCGGCTACCGGGCGGAGCGGGCCGCCCAGCCGGCGGTCGCCAGGAGTAGGCCGGCGAGGCTGAGCAGGCCCACGCCGAGTCCCGCGATGCTGGCGGTGGCGGCGACGAGCAGGGGGCCGCCGGCGTCGCCGAGTTCACGGCCGACCTCGGCGGCGCCCATGGTCTGGCCGAGCCGGCCAGGCGGCGCGGTGGCGGCCAGGGCGGCGAAGCCGAGGGGGGTGACCAGGCCCGCGCCTGCGCCCACGGCCAGCCCCGCGAGGAGCAGGCCGGGCAGGCCGGGCAGCGCCGCGGCGGCGGCGAACCCGACGGCGGCGAGCGAGAGCCCGCCGGCCATGCCGGTCGGGCCGGGCAGCCGGCCGTTGTCGTGGGCGCGGCCCACGCGAGGCTGGACGAGCGCGGCGGTCAGGGCGAGCAGGGAGACGGCCGCGCCGGTGGCCAGCGGGCCGAGGCCGGCCTGGGCGCCGCGGACGGGCAGGAAGCCGACCCCGGCGCTGAGCGCCGCGGTCGCCCCGGCCAGGGCCAGGACAGGCTGCAGGAAGCTCGGCTGGGCCAGCCGGCGGGCCAGGCCGAGGACGGTCTCGCGCGCCCGGGGCAGCGGCGGGGCGGCGGGCAGCGTGATCGCGGCCCAGGCGGCCACGGCCAGGCCGAGGGCGGCCAGGGCAGAGAACAGCAGCCCGAAGCCGCCCGCGGCGACCAGCCCGCCGCCCAGCAGCGGCCCGGTGGTGTAGCCGAGCCCCTTCCAGGCCCCGTAGCTGCCGAACGCCCGGCCGCGCCGGTCGGCGGGGCTGAACCGGGCGACCAGCGCGCCAGCGGCGGGGGAGAACGCGGCGGCGGCGGCGCCCTGGGCGAGGCGGGCGGCGGCCAGCGCGTCCTGCTCACCGGCGAGGACGAACCCGGCCGAGGCGGCCGCGAACGCCAGCAGGCCGCCGAGCAGCACGGGGCGGGCGCCGACGCGGTCGGCCAGCGCGCCGAAGGCTGGTTTGAGGAGGACCTCGGCGCCGTCGTAGAGGGCGAGCAGGACGCCGAGCTCCAGCAGGGAGGCGTGGCGGCCGGTGGCGTAGCGGCCGAGGTTGGCGGCGATGGCGTGGGCGCCGAAGGCGGTCACGAACCCGGCCGCCAGCAGCGGCCAGGTCCGCCAGCGCGCCGGGGCCGGCGTTGCAGGGGGGGCGCCGCCGGCCCCGGCGGGCTCGCCGACCACCACCGTTAGCCGAGCAGGCGCCAGGCGAGCAGTGCCAGGCAGCCGAGCAGGAAGGCGGGCACGCTCACCGCCAGCACCGCAAGCAGCAGGCGCAGGCGTCGCAGGGTGGCGGGGAGCTCGGCGAGGAGCTGCTCGCCGCGGGTGACCGCCACCTCGCGCAGGCGGCCGGTCAGGGTGGTGGGCTGCCGCATCCCTGGCTCCTTCCTCGGGGTTGCACGGTCGGAGAATGCCGTCGAGTCATGTTACTTATTATACTGTAGCAACTGTTACGATCAAGCGCTGGTGGTGGTCGCTCGGGGACGTGGACGAGTGGCATCGGCGCGGGCCTCGACCCGGCACGCCGCGCAGGCGACCGGGTGAGCAGGAGGGCGGCGCGGCTGCCAAGCAGCCTCGTCCAGCGGGGGACCGGTCCGGCTCGCGGTGGGGTGGGGTGGGGTGAGGGCGCGGCCGCGCCGCGCCCCGGCGTCGGCGCCCAGCACGGCCGGGACCAGCGCCACGATCGCCCCGCCCGGGTCGGGGTGGCCCGGCCGGTCTGGTGCAGGATCGGAGGCTGCCGCCTCGGTCGCGGGGACGACCAGGCCGAGGAGCAGCCCACCGCCACGGCCGGGCTGGCCGCGGGTAGCCGAGCAGGCCCACGCCCACCGCCACGACGGCCAGCAGCTCGGTGGCGTCCCCGTCGTGGCGGTCGACGTCGGCGGCCAGCAGTGCCATCCCGGCCGCGAGCAGCCAGGACGCCAGCGCGCCCAGCCGGTGGCGCACGGGTGGGCGCCCTGCCCGAGGTCCTCCCTCGGGCTGCCTGGCCGGACCAGCACGACGCGTCATGGCATGCCGCGCGCCCTGGTCAGGCGAACCGGACCACGCAGGCCAGGCCGGCGACCAGGCAGTAGATCGCGAACGGCGTGAGGGTGCGGGTCTGGAACCAGCGGATCAGGAAGCGGACCGAGGCGTAGGCGGCCACGGCGGCCACCAGGCTGCCGGCCAGGACCTGCCCGCGGATGCCGTCGCCGTTGGGGCCGAGCAGGTCGGGCAGCTTGTAGACCCCGGCGGCCAGGATCACCGGGGTGGCCAGCAGGAACGAGAAGCGGGCCGCGTCCTCGTGGTCCAGGCCGCGGAGCAGCCCGGCCACCATGGTGACCCCCGAGCGGCTGATGCCCGCGAAGAACGCCAGGATCTGCGCCGATCCGATCAGCACCGCCTCCCCGAACGCCAGCGTGGCGAGCTGCCGGGACGGGGGCTGGGCGGCGCGCGCCACCAGGCTCGGGGTGACGGGCGGGCCGCCGCCGGGACCGTCGGCAAGGGCCCGCAGGCGCGCGGGATCGAGCCCGGCCGCCAGGATGTCGGACCGGTGAGCCCGCCGGCGCAGCCGCTCCCCGGCGAGCAGGATCACGCCGTTGCAGGTGAGGAAGACGGCCGCGGCCAGCGGCTTGGCGAACAGGGTGCGAAGCGCGTGCTCGAACGCTACCCCGACCAGCCCGGCCGGGATGGTCGCCACGACCAGCAGCCAGCCGAGCCGCTCGTCGGCGGTCTCGATCCGGCGGCGGGCCGCCGAGCGCACGAGGCCGCCGACGATGCGGACCCACTCGGCGCGGAAGAACACCAGCAGCGCCAGCGCGGTGGCCACGTGCAGGCCGACCAGGAAGGCGAGGTAGGGGGACTCCTGGGGAGACTGGTCGACGACGACCTGGTGGCAGCCGAGCAGGGCGGGGACCAAGAGCTAGTGGCCGAGGCTGGACACCTGGAACAGCTCGGTGACGCCCTGCAGCAGGCCGATCACGATGGCTTGCAGGTAGCTGATCACAGGATTGCCACAGCTCCTTGGTAGGAATGGGTCAGGGCTGGTGGACGGCCTGGTAGACGCGCTCGGCGTAGTCCTCCAGCCGCTCGGCGCAGTGCTTCAGCCGCTGCTCGGCCGTTGCGGCGGAGGGGGCGCTGAACACGTCGCGGACCTTCAGCTCCCGGTACCAGCGGCGCAGCCGCTCCAGGCTCTGCTCCTCCTCGTCGAGCTCGGCCAGGGTGAACTTCTCGATCCGGAGCTCCTTGTCGAGCTCGGCCTCGTACTTGCCGCAGTCGGCCACGAACTCGGCCCATTCCGCTTCTCGGGCGGCGGTGAACCACGCCTCCAGGCGGGCCGCGTTGGCCTCGTCCCGACCCGAGGCCTCGAGCAGGACGACCTCCCCGTCGCCGCGCCTGGCCAGCGCGACCGCGCGGTCGAGCCCGCCGGCGAACGCGGGGGTGGCCGGCAGCGCCCAGACCCCCTGGCCAAGCGACAGCGCCCCGACCCGGTGCAGCGCGCGCCAGACCGCGACCCGGTGGCGGGACGGGTCGGCGGGCAGGCGCACCACCAGCACGATCCACTGCATATGGCTCCTCCTCGGCACGCGCGGACTGTAGCAGGTGTTACGCTCCATGATCGAGGGGAGCAGATGTCAGCTCGGTAACGTCACTGGACCGCCGACTGTGAGGTGCGTGTCATGACGGGGATCAGCCAGGCGGCAGCACACCGCGTCGGCACCGGCTGATGGGCCACCTGGCCGACCGGATCCTCGCCCTGCACGGCTGGGCCGTGCTGGTCGTGGTCTTCCTGCTCCCGGCGCTTGAGTCCTCCGCCTTCGTCGGGTTCGTGTTCCCCGGTGAGATCGCCGTCGTGCTTGGTGGGGTGCTCGCCTCCGAGCACCGCGCCCCCCTGCCCGCAGTCATCGCGGCCGCCGTCGCCGGCGCCATCATCGGCGACAGCGTCGGCTACCTCGTCGGGGAGCGCTGGGGCCGCCGGATCCTCGAAGGCTCCATCGGCCGCATCGTCAAGCACGAGCACCTTGACCGGGCCGAACGCTACCTCGCCGAGCGGGGCGGCAAGGCCGTGTTCCTCGGCCGCTTCACCGCCGCCCTGCGGGTCCTGATCCCCGGGCTGGCTGGCATGGCACGCATGCGCTACCGCACCTTCGCCATGTACAACGCTCTCGGTGGTGCGGCTTGGGCGATCGGGTTCGTGCTGCTCGGCTATGTGGCCGGGACCGGCTGGCAGCGGGTCGAGCACACCGCCGGGCGGGCCAGTCTGCTGCTGCTGGTCGTGCTTATCGCGGTCGGCGGGGTCGTGCTGGCCGCCCGCTGGATCGCCGGCCACCCCGACCGTGTCCGTGCCCTGGCCGACCGGCAGCTCCAGCGGCCCTGGATCCAGCGCATCCGGGGCCGCTACCAACGCCAGCTCGCCTTCCTGGCCGAACGGCTCCGTCCCGGCGGGGCGCTCGGCCTGTCGCTGACCGTCAGCGTGCTCGCCCTGGCCGGGGCCGGCTGGGCGTTCGGCGCGGTCCTCCAGGACGTCCTTGCCGGCGACGAGGGGGCGCTGCTGGACGGGCCGGTGCAGCGCTTCTTCCTCGCCCACCGGGAGGCCTGGCTCACCCCCCTCATGCGTGGCCTCACCACCTCGGCAACGCCGCCGTGCTCATCGCCCTGATCCTTGCGGTCGGGCTCGTGTGGTGGTGGCGGCGACGCACCTGGCGGCCGCTGTGGCTGCTGGTCGGCGCCTACCTGGGCGCCTGGGTGCTGTCGGAGACCGTCAAGGACCTCACCCACCGGGCGCGGCCACCGGCGGCCCAGGCGATCGGCCACTGGACCGGCTACGCGTTCCCGTCCGGCCACACCACCAAGGCCACCGCCGTCTACGGCATGCTCGCCGTCCTGCTGGCCGCCGCCACCCCCCACTGGGGCCGCAAGGTCGCACTGTGGACCGCCGCGGCGCTGCTGGCCGGCCTGGTCGGCCTGTCGCAGCTGTATCTGGGCGCGCACTGGCTGACCGACGTGCTCGGTGGGCTCGCCCTCGGCGCGGCCTGGCTGTTCGTCCTGCTCGCCGCCACCCGTACCGTGGACGCGCTGCGCGCGGCACCCAGCGACACCAGCCGACGCCATCCGACCGCCGCCCACCCAGGCAACCGGAGATCCCAGCGGAGGACACTGGGTTGGTGGCGCCGGCGCGGCCGGTACGGGACAACCGAGGAGACGGATAACAGGCCATGCCTGACCAGTCGATCGCCGAGTTCGCAAACCGGATCGCCCAGCACCAGCCCGGCCGGCTGCTCGCCCTGGTGGCGGCCACCTGGCTGCTGGCCGTGCCGCTCCTGGTGCTGCTGTGGCTGGCCGTTGGCGCCATCCGCCGTCGCCAGCCACAGACCGTGAGCCTGCTCGCGCTGGCCGTCGTCGGCGCCCTGGCCTCGTTCGGGCTGCACCAACTCGTCGACCACCTGTACTTCCGGCCCCGCCCCTACTGGGCGCTGCCAGCCGTGCACGCCATCGGCGCCCGCCGCGGCGACAGCTCGTTCTTCTCCCTGGAGGCCGCCGTCGCCGCGGCGCTGGCGTGTGGCCTGCTGCTGGCGGCCCGCCGCTGGGGGCTGGTAGCCATCGGGACCGCGTTGCTGGTTGGCCTGGGGCGGGTTGCCACGGGCGCCAACTACCCGTTCGACGTGCTCGTGGGTCTCGCCGTCGGGGTGGCGTGCACCGCGGCCCTGCTGCCCCTGCGCCACCGTACCGAGCGCCTGACCGGCCGGCTGCTGCGCACGCCGGTCGCGGCCCGCGGCCCGCGGCGGCGGGAGCTCCGCCTGGGCGTCATCGCCCTGATCCTGCTGGCCGTGCTTGGCGGCTGGCTGGTCGCCCGCGTCCAGGACCACGGGCTGCGGATCGCGCTCAACCGGGCCGACGCGCGCCTTGGCGGCCACCTGCCCACCGACGCGCGGCTGTACCGGCCCACCACCATCGACACCCTCGCCGCGGGCCGCTGGCGACCCACCCGCGCGCGGGTGTACGGGCAGGTCACCTACGTCAACCGCGAGCTCGACGGCGACGTCCACGTGGTGCTCAAGGCCCCTGACGGTGCGTTCGTGGTCCTGGAGATCATCCCGGAGCTGCCCATCCGCGCTCCCCACGACGACGACCGCATCACCGCCTGGGGGATCGTCCGCCACGACGGCCTGCACAACTGGTGGGAGCTCCACCCGCTCATCGGCTGGGCCCACGGCCGGATCACCGCCCCGAGCACCGGCGGCCTGGACGACTAAGAGCCTGCGCGGATTGGTGGCGGGTTCAGGGGCGCCGTGGGGGTCGGGTGTCCCAGCGGTAGAGCGTCCACGCTTGGCGGATCAGGCGGCGCAGCGTGATGATCGCGTGGGCCAACGCCAGGAACGCGTCGATGACCGGGTCGTGGCGTTCGGTGTTGTAGACCAGCTTCTTGAACTGGTTGCCCCAGGCGTTGGTGCGCTCCACCGGCCACCGCTTGGTGGCCTGGATCGGGGCGGGCGTGCCCTTGGTGGCGATCTGGCCGCGCATGTCACGCTCGTGCAGCAGGTCGCGGGTCGTCTGGCTGTCGTAGCCGGCGTCCAGGTGCACGACTGGCTGGGGTGGCAGGGGGCCAGGCCGCGCCAGGGTGTCCAGGGTGGGCCAAGCAGCGGCGAGTCGTGGCGGTTGGCGCCGGCGCTGACCGCGCCCAGCGGGATCCCGCGGGCCTCGGTCACGGTGGAGCGCTTGCGGCCCTGTTTGCCGCGGTCGACCGGGCTGCGTCCGCTGGCCTGGCCACCGCAGGGCGCCTTGGTGATGCACCCATCCACGGCCAGGTCACCCAGCTCCAGGCCCACCGTGCGGTCATAGGCAACCAGCACCAGTAGCTCCAGCCGGTCGAAGATGCCCAGGGCGATCCACTGGTCGCGGTCGCGGATGGTGGTCGCCGAGCAGGTCTGATCGGCGATCTTGCGGTAGCCGCAGCCAAACACCAGCACCTGCACCAGCTTGTCGAACACGATCCGGTCAGCGACTGGTCGGCGGTGGCAGCCAAGCGGGTGGTCGGGGTGGTCGGGGCCGCGGTCGGGCAGCAGCGCGCGGAACTGGTCCACAGGGGGTCGGTGAGCCACGATGGTAGGGCAGGCACAAGTTCTCCCAGGATCAGGAAGTGGTAGCACCTTCATGATCCCGAGGCTTGTGCCTGCTCTGCTACAGCCGGTTCCTTCCGCCCCAATCCGCGCACGCTCTAAGCGTGCCTGTCCTGTGGCATGCTGCGGTCGCCTGCTTCAGGTTCCACGTGGCGCTTCTCATGGGACGCATTGGTGTGCTTGCCATCCAGGATGGCATTCGGCCTATCTTGGACCTACTCCTCGGCCAGACCTGCGGTGGCCGGACCTGCGGGCCGACCTGGGGAGTCGGCTTGCCGATGATGCCCTGTCGACGTCGCCCACGTGCCGAACCGCATGGCTTGGTGGCTGCCACGACCTCCCGTGGCGGTGGTGGGATGGCCAGGCGCCGTGGGCGCCATGGCTGAGTTCTCGTCTACGGCGACGGCCGGGGACCTCGACCTCGTCGAGCGCGGCCTGACCGCTGCCGAGGTCGCCCAGCGGGTGGCCCGCGGCGAGGTGAACGACGTGCCGGCCGCGCCCACGCGCACGGTGTGGCAGATCGTGCGGGCCAACGTCTTCACGCGGTTCACCGCGCTGCTTGGCACGATGGTCGTGGTGATCCTGCTGGTCGGCTCCTTCCAGGACGCGCTGTTCGGGGTCGTGCTGGTGGCCAACGCGGCCGTGGGGATCGTGCAGGAGGTGCGGGCCAAGCGGACGCTGGATCGCCTCGCCGTGCTCACCGCACCGCGGGCGAAGGTCGTCCGCGACGGCCAGGTGCGCGACCTGGCCGTGCGCGGGTTGGTGCTGGGCGATGTGGTGGAGGCGGCGATCGGCGACCAGGTCGTGGTCGACGGCCGGGCGCTGGTCGTGGCGGGCCTTCAGGTCGACGAGTCGCTGCTGACCGGGGAGTCGGACCCCATTGAGAAGGCGCCGGGCGATGAGGTCTTGTCGGGCTCGTTCGTGGTGGCTGGCTCGGGCCGCTACCAGGCCACGCGGGTGGGCCGCCAGGCCTATGCGGTGCGCCTGGCGGGGCAGGCCCGCCGGTTCACCCTGACCAGGTCGGAGTTGCGTGATGGGACCAACCGGATCCTGAAGTACGTCTCCTGGGTCATCGTCCCCACCGGGATCCTGCTGTTTTGGAGCCAGCTCCGGGTCCAGGGAGGCTGGCGCCGTGCGGTCTCGGGTGCGGTGGCCGGGACCGTGGCGATGGTCCCCGAGGGGCTGGTGCTGTTGCTGAGCATCGCCTTCGCGGCGGCCGTGGTGCGGCTGGCGCAGGGGCGCGTCCTGGTCCAGGAGCTCCCGGCGGTGGAGGGCCTGGCCCGGGTCGACGTGCTGTGCATCGACAAGACCGGCACCCTCACCGAGGGAACGGTCGAGGTCAGCAGCATCCAGCCGCTCGGCGCCACCACCACCGCCGACGTCGAGGCGGCCTTGGCGGCCATCGCCGCCAACGACCCATCGCCGAACGCCACGACGCATGCCATCGCGGCGCGCTTCCCTGGTCGGCCGGCCGGGTGGGTCGCCACCGGCGCGGTGCCGTTCTCGTCGGTCCGGAAGTGGAGCGCCATGGCCTTCGAGCGGCAGGGGGCATAGGTCCTCGGCGGCCCCGATGTCCTGCTGCGGGCCCCGGGGACGGGCGCCGACCCCACCGCTCGCCAGGCCGCCGACCGCGCCGCCGACCGCGTGGCCGCCGGGGGGCAACGCGTGGTGCTGCTGGCCCACGCGAGCGCCCTGCCGGACGAGCAGCTCCCCCCCGACCTTGCCCCCGCGGGCCTGGTGGTGTTGGGCGAGCGGCTGCGCCCCAACGCGGCGGCGACCCTGCGCTACTTCGCCGAGCAGGACGTGACCGTGAAGGTGATCTCCGGCGATAACCCCCGCACGGTGGGGGCGATCGCCGGCCGCCTGGGCCTCCCCGGGGCCAGCGACCCGGTCGACGGGCGCGAGCTGCCCGATCACGACGACTCCGCCTCGGGCGATCCCGCCTCGCTCGCCGAGGCGGTCGAGGCCCACAGCGTCTTCGGGCGTGTGGCACCCAAGCAGAAGCGGGCGATGGTGGCCGCCCTGCAGGCCAACGGGCACACCGTGGCCATGACCGGCGACGGCGTCAACGACGCGCTTGCCCTGAAGGACGCCGACATCGGCGTGGCCATGGGCGCAGGCAGCCAGGCCACCCGCGCCGTCGCCCAGCTGGTCCTGCTCGACTCGGACTTCGCCGCGCTGCCCCCCGTCGTCGCCGAGGGCCGCCGGGTGCTCGGCAACATCGAGCGCACCTCGAGCCTGTACCTGACCAAGACCGCCTACGCGATGGTGCTTGCCCTGGCCACCGGGGTCGCCGGGTTCGTGTTCCCGTTCCTGCCGCGCCACCTCACCCTGATCGCGTCGCTGACGATCGGCATCCCCTCGTTCTTCCTGGCACTGGCCCCCAACGCCGAGCGGTTCCGGTCGGGGTTCGTCCCGCGGGTCCTGCGGTTCGCCGCGCCGGCGGGGATCCTGGCCGGCATCGCGACCCTGCTGGCCTACGAACTGGCCAGGCGCGAGCCGGGGTTGTCGCTGGCGCAGGAGCAGACCACGGCGGTGATGACCCTGCTGTGGGTGGGGCTGGCGGTGCTCTCCATCATCGCCACGCCGCTCACCGGCTGGCGGGTGACCCTGGTGGGGGCCATGGCGGCGGCCTTTCCCGCGGTCCTCCTCGTCCCGTTCGCCCGGCGGTTCTTCGCGCTGCAGGCACCGCCGCTGATCGTCTGGCTCGCCGCGATCGGCATCGCCGCCATCGTGTGGTCATTCGCCCGGCTGTTTGTCCCCGGAGACCAACCCGTGGGCCCACGCGGACAAATCGTGGACACCTAAAAATGGGGCTCTATTAACCTGAATGTGGGCGAACATGGGTTTGCTCGTGTGGGAGTCGGAGGGTAATTGGGCCGCAGGCGAGCATCACCAGCGCGAGCGCGGCTTGGGCGGAGTGGAACCCGTACGCGCGGCGGGTGATGAGCCGCACCTTGTTGTTGAGCGCCTCGACCCGGGCGTTGTTGACCCCCAACCGGATGGCGGCCAGGATGCCGTGGCGGTGCTTGCGGATGGTGCCGGCGAGGGTGACGAACGGCGCCAGGCGGCTGCGGCTGGCCTTGGCGCACCAGCGGTCCAGCAGCTGGGTCGTCTCGCTGGGGGTGAGGTCACCGGCGAAGACCTCGCGCAGGCTCTCCTTGAGCGCGTAGGCGCGCCATGCCGCGCCGCCGTGGCGGCGCAGCCTGCGCAGCGTGGCGGCCTGCTCGCTGGTCAGACGGTCGGGGCGCTTGAGCAGCACCCAGCGGGCACCCTTGAACCGCCTGGCCTGGGCTGGATCGACCGTGCGCAGCTGGTTCCAGACCTGCCGGCGGACCTGATCGAGCGCGTCGGTGGCGAGCTTGACGACATGGAACGGGTCGATGCACACGGTGGCGTTGGGCGCCTTGGTCGTCACCGACTTCAAGAAGGCCGGGCCCATGTCGGTGGAGACGGCGGCAAGCTTGGCTGCGCGGTCGGTGCCGAGTTCGGCGAAGAACCGGTCCAAGGTGGCGGTGTCCTTGCCCTCGGCGCCCCAGGCGACCTTGCCGCTGCGATGATCGGTGACCAACGTGAGGTAGCGGTGGCCCTTGCGCCAGGCGACCTCGTCAACGCCGATCTCGAACAGTTCGTCCAGGCGGCGGTGGTCGAGCCTGTCGACCACGACCCGCTGGCAGATCGCCCCGACCGTCTGCCAGGCGACCCGGACCAGCCGCCGGACCGCGGACTTGTCCATCCTGGTGGCCAGCCACGCGACCAGGTCCTCAAAGTCGCGGGTGAAGCCCGACTCGACCCTGGCGAACGGCACGCCCTCGGTGCGCACCCCATGCGCAGGGCAGGCCAGCCGGCGCAGGCGTGCCTGGACGACCAGCCGCAGGCGGCCAAGGTCCAGGTGGCGCCAGGTCGAGTCCACGGTGCGGGTGTCGTAGCGCGCCTTGGTCGAGTACTGGCAGTCGGCGCACACGAGCCGGCGGCGGCGCAGCGCGACGGTGACGCTGATCCGCGCCGGCTCGAACGAGACCTCGCGCACGGTGGTACCAGGAAGGGCCAGAAGACGGTTGAATGCAGCAGTGACGCGCACGGGCAGGTGACCTCCGGGTTGGGGCTGGTACCTACAACCCTACGGTCTGGCCCGTGCGCGTCGCGCATCCGGGGCCTGCCACCTCGTCTGTGCAGCCCACCAGCACCTTCAGACCCCAAGGACCTGAAGCGCACCCACATTCACTTCAGGAGCCCCCTAAAAATGCTTCCTGGGAGTTCATGCTGCATGGTCGAGTACCTCTCCGACAGGCGGGTGCTGGTCGGCCGCGAACGGGCTGCCGATCTGCGACAGCACCTGGGCTGGAGTGATGGTGTGCGCCCACCGGTCAGCGTCGGCCACCAGGTCCACCAGCGCCTGGCGCCGGTGGGTGTGGGTGGCGGCGCGGCGCAGGCTGCGCCACAGCCACTCGATCCGGTTGGCATCCGGGTCATAGGTGGGGGTGTAGACCAGCACCAGGTCTTGGCCGACCTCTCCAGCAGCCCGCGCAGCAGCCGCGACCCCTTGGGCGTATGGATGCTCAGGTTGTCCAAGATCACCATGGCGATCTTGCCGCGCGCCCGCGAGCGTGCCACCGCGCGGCGCAGCTGGGCGCACAGCGGTGCGGCGCGGCGGCCGTCGGCCAGCTCGAAGTCCAACCTGCCGTCGCGCCAGTCCACCAGCCCGAAGCCGTACTGCTTGCGGTTGGTGCCAGGCGCCTGCACCAGCCGCTGCCCCGGCCGGCCGGCGCGGGACCACACCCGGGTCAGGGTCGGGTGCAGGGCGACCTCGACCTCGTCTTGCAGGTACAGGTCCGCACCGCCGAGCAGGCCGAGCAAGCGGGGCAGGTCCTCGGGGAACAGGTCCTCGGCCAGGGTCGCATCCGGGACCAGGTCGACAGCGGGTGGAGGCACTCGTGATGCGGCGGCCCCAAGCAATGCCTCCACCCTCACGCGTTTTTTGCCCACCCCGGCTGGGCCTGGCCTTGCGGTGAAGCACCCAGCGGGGCCGCTTGCACACAAACCCGGCCCGGTGCAACGCGACCCGCACCGTCTCGATCCCCGCCCGATGCCCGGTCTGCTCGGCCAGGTAGTCGGCCAGCAGCCGACACGTCCACAACGCACTGTCGACCCCCACCTCGTGCG
>Ga0137368_10004484_pt1 | contig 14850 bp, 7 predicted proteins | sample SagtaG_13_FD_104917 | JGI IMG/M metagenome (GOLD analysis project Ga0137368, IMG submission 104917) | Vadose zone soil microbial communities from Sagehorn Ranch, Mendocino, California, USA - Sage1_L_100_16 metaG | ecosystem: Environmental > Terrestrial > Soil > Vadose zone | place: USA...
CAACAGGGCATAAACGGCGTCAGCCGTGGCCTTGGTGGTCTTCCAGTCTTGCGTCTGCTTCTGCTTGAGCAGCCAGACGCGACATTCCTCGACCGCCTGCCGGTCGGCCACCACTTCGTCGAATGCCTCGATCATCAGGGCCTGCGTTTCGATCGGCGCGCGGTACCACCACCAGCTCAACTCGGTCTCGCGCCAGAACATACCCAGCTCTTCGTTCGTCACGCTGCGTTCCTTGATCGATTTCATGATGTCCTTGGGCGTGGAATCGCGAGCAGCGTTAAGAGCGTTAAAACGTTTCAAGGCGATGGCGAGATGGCCTTGCGACTGGCGGTTGTCCACCTTGAGCCAGTGTTTGCGCGACTGGGTCAGGAAGAACTCGATCGCTTTCTGGTGCGGCGCAGCGACGGGTTGTTCTTTGAGGAAGAAACTCCGGCCATAAAGATAAAGCGCGTCCGTGGCGCCGGGCACGTAGTCCTCCGGCTTGGGCCATTTCTGTATCTCCCGATAATGTTCGTCCATCCAGTTGTCGAGTCGGTTCAACGAGCGGATGGCCGGCTCGACGCTGATGTCCACGCCAAGTTGGCGGAGGCGTCCAAACCCGGTGGTGATGTAAAGCGTGATGTAGTCGTTGCCGCGCCCGCCGGGAAACCACGGCCAGGAACCGTCGGCCAACTGCAATTCCGCCAGCTTTTGCAACGCGCGCTCGGTCTCAGAGTTGAGCCGGTTTTCGTCAAACAAGATCCCGACGTTCCTGCGCGCGTGGCTTTCGTCTTGGCTCTGACGCAGCCACGGCGTTTCCTCGAGGGCTACGCTCTTGAGGTCCTCGTTCTTCTCGAGCGGCGAGTCGAGCGCCGGTGTGCCTTTCCATTGGTCGAACACGCGGCGAATCTTCGGATCCGAGTTTGCGATATGCCGGGCGAGCGCGTTGGCATAAAGCCGGTTGAACGTCTGTTCGGTGCACTCGTGCGGGAACTCCATCAAGTACGGCAGCGCCATCACCGCGTACCAGGCAGGATTTGAGACCATTTGCACCGTGAGATTCTGATGGCGAAGGGTCTTCGACTTCGCCGATTTGAGCAGCTTCTCGAACTCAAACTTCTTTATGGCGGGGCCGCGAATCGGCAGCGGCAACGATTCGGTCACGAAAATGTAGCGCGACAACACGGGCAAATAGCCTTCCTCGCCGTCCGAGACGCTGTCCGTCGCGCCGACCGCCTTGTACGTGAGGAACGGCGCGCCGTCGGGTATGCGGATGCGCCAGGAGAAGCTGCGCGATTCTTTGCCCGGAATGTCGAAGGCGAGTTCCGGCTTTGGTTCTGGGTTGTCGCGGCGGCTCCCCCTCACCCGCCCTTCCGGCACCCGCTCCCGCTCCGAGGGGGAGCGGGACGGGGTGAGGGGCTGTGCTCCGACCGCTCGGAGTTCAAGCGCACCATCCGCCGATTCCCCGTTCAGTGCGCTGTTGAACGTGAGCCGCACGGTTCCGGTCTGCCGGTTGGTTGACTGGTTCGAAACCTTGACCGTGAATTCGAGACGGTCGCCCTCGCGCACAAAGCGCGGCGCGTTCGGTTGCACCATGAGCTCCTTCGAACTGATGGCTTTGCCTTCGAGGAAGCCGGACCGGAGCTGTTTGTCATGAGCGAAGCCGAGGAACCGCCAGGTTGTGAGCGCCTCGGGCATGGTGAACGTCATGCGCACGACGCCGTTGCTGTCCGAGACCAGGTGCGGGAAGAAGAATGCGGTTTCGTTCAGATTCTTGCGGGCGGCCACTTGGGATAGGTCGGGGCCTTTAGGTCGCCCTGCCGACGCCGGCGCCGTTCCGTCCTGAAGTGCCAGCTTGTCGGCGGCAAAAAAGGCGTCTTCTCTTTTGGCCTCGGCTGGCATTGCGAGAGGCGCGCCATTGGCCCGCGCAGCTTCCTTGAGAGCCAATCCGTACCGTTGCCTCAGGACTCCCCTCGAGTCGGCAAACGCATATCCCCAGAGGTTGGCCACCAGGTCCGCCGGGAACTCTCGATAGCGCACGTTCACCGCTTCGTAAGCCTGCTCCCATTGGCCCTTCAACCATTGAAAATGCTTCGTGCCATTCTCGAAGGCAGAGGTTGCAGTCGAATAATCCTGATAAAACACGGAGAAGCGCTGCTGCCAATCGAGCGGCAGGAACGGGTCCAACGATTGGTCGTAAAGCGTGGCCACCATTTCCGCGACCGCCTTTTCCACTTCCGACTTCGGACTTTGGACTTTGGATTTCGTAACAACGGCCGTCCAGGTCTCCTTCTGGCTCGGGCCAAGTTTCGAATTGAAGTGCTCCCAGGTGAGCTCGAGATTCTTGTTGCTCCACGGCACGTCGATGTGGCGCGACTCGAGGTAGGCACGGTTCTCGCGCACCTGCGTCACGTGCAAGGTGAACCCGCCGCGCATCGCCTCGGTGACGGCCTGCCGGATCTGTTGCTGGGTCTGCCCCGCCGTGGTCCAGAACCGTTGAATCATCTTGTGCCGATGCTCGATCTCGATGAACGCGCGCCCCTCATCGTAACCCGTTCCCCACAAGGCCATGAATTCTTCGCCCGGTTCGAGCGACCAATTCGGCGCGCCGAGTAAATGGGGAATCTTGATCGCCAGCTTCGTCGCGTCCGGCCTGACCACACGGATTTGTGCCCGCGCCGTGACCTTCTTGCCGAAGCGATCCTGCGATTCGAGACGCGCGCGATAGACGCCCACTTCAAGTTTCAGCGAAACCCGCGCGCCGCCATTCGTGTCCGTGGTGAAGCCCCGTTCCGCAACGACCTCTCCAAGCTCCCACCCAATCGGGTCGGAGAGGTCCGGTTTCTCCGGGGTCGGTCCGGGTCGGTAACTACTGATTTCGCCCAGGTACGGGCGGTGCACCTGGTCGGGTTCCTTGAGTCGGTGAATCTTGAGCACGCCCTCGGCCACTTGCGGCTCGCCGTCGAGTGTGGTCGTGCCGATGCCCACGTCCACGGGTTGGTCCTCGGTTTGCCAGTCTCCGGCGCTGAGCGTGGCCTGGAGCGCGGCGAATCCGACATTGATGGCGCGTTGTGCCGAACGCGTCTCGCCCGCTGCGTCCGTCACCTCGGCGGAAATGCTGAACGTGAACGACGCCTCGTCGGTCTCACTCACCTTTGGATCCGGCTTCGCCGCGAATTCGATCTTGAACGTGCCGTCCGTCTCCGTGGTTACCGCGCCGTGGGCGATCTCCTGGCTGGCGGAAACGCTGCGCATGCGCCAGGACTGGTACCAACCCCACCAGTAGGGCCAACGCACCTCGCGCACGACGCGATACTTCACCTGGGCGCCATCAATCGCCGCGCCGGTGTAGCTCTCGGCCTTGCCTTGCAGGTTCACCTTTTCGTTCAATTTTGCCGCGATCTTCGGAGCGTCGAGCGTCACCTGAAATTTGGGGCGCTTGTATTCCTCGACGTTGAAATTCGCCTGGCCGCCTGGCCCCTCGTTCACATAAATGCGCATCGTGCCCAAGACCCGGTCGCGCGGCGCGGTGAAACTCCCGTTGAACGACCCGTAGTCGTTGCAACGATGGTCCGCTCGGGCGATCTCCTTGTTGTTTGGATCGGCGAAGATGACCGTCAACCGCCGACCGCTCAGCCCCTCGTAGCTGTTCTTCTCTGCATCCACGTGCAAGCAGATGCCTTTGTATTGGATCGTCTGGCCCGGTCGATAGAGCGCGCGATCGGTGAAAAAAACCGTTTGGTCGTGGCCCTGCTGTCGGTCGTAAGGATAGACCGAGTATTCCTGTTGCGAACCCACCTCGCGACCGCGGTGCCGGGCGCGAAAGAGATAACCTCCTCCTCTGCCGTTGGCCGGCAGAACGAAGAAGCCGACTTCGTCTGTACTCAATGGCGTGTTCGCGATCCGATTGCCATTATTGTCCCGCTGCCACGCCATCACTTCCGCGCCGACAACCGGCTCGCCCGAGTTGGCTTCGAGGACAAAGCCTTCGATTTTGCCGCCGCGCGGCCGGACGACCAACGCGATCTCGCTCACCCAGATGTCCGTAAACGTGAGCGGGTTGTCGGTGTCGCTGAAGTCCGGATTATGGCTGGCGATGAGAAAATAGAATCCGGGCTTCAGATCGGTCGGCCCCGGCACTTCTTCCATACGCTCCTTGTAATCGGGTGTCGCCGGCAGGTTGGCGGACCAGGTGAGCGCCGGCGCTTTGGCCAGGAGTTGTTTTCGCTCCTCATCATTAAGGCTTTCGGGACGGTTATGCCGTCTCTCCAGAAACTCGTTCCAGTCCCACGCCACGGCGCGGAAGTGGATGTTCGTCAGATTGCGGTAAGAGACACGGATGGCCGGCCACGGCGCGCTCCAAACGCGTTCCGTTGAGATCGCCGCAGATTTGGCTTCGATCTCCTGAACCACGTTGTGACACAGCCGGCCGCCGGGACTATTGCGGTGCGCATTGGCGCCGCGCCTCGCGAGGCTCCGCGCTTCGACCAGATCCTCCTCCTGCTGCACTGCGCGGGCCCACTGATACAGCGCCATGGCGGAAATCTCGTGATCGGCCCATTTGTCCACCAGCGTCTTCAATCCAGCCTTGTAGCGCGCGTTCTTTTCTTCGCCGAACGCAACGTTGAAGCCGTACACCAGGCGGGCGAGATCCGCGTCGATGAACGCGCTCTGGTCGGCGTCGTTCTGGTGGAATTTGAGCAGGTCCTGGTAAAGCCGAATGGCTTGGAGGATCGGCGAGTTGTCATCCGCATCCGGCCGGCGCGCCGCCGCCCCTTGCGGGTCCCACGCGCTAAATCTTTCCGCCGGATCGAAGATCGGGCTGGCGGCGGACAATTCGAAGGCATCCTGCGGTTTCGCGGCAGCCTGTTCGCCGCTGGTGTAAAACTTGAGCGCCTCCTGCGCGATAAAATCGTAGAGGGTTGGGCGATACGTGTCGGGCAAGGTGCCCTTTTGCAGCAGGTCGTCGAACGTTGCGATGGGCGTCTTCTTCAGGGTGTCTGCATGGGCGAGCGACTTTTGAAACCGCCGGTCCATCTCGGCGAACAAGCGCGGCAGGTCCCAGGTCGTGAAATCCTTTCCCGGTGCCTGCGCGGTCTGCGTGCGCTGCATGAAGCGCCAGCGGTTGTTCTGGAAATAATGCCAATACCAGTTAGCCAGGATCGTCTCGAGCAGCGGGACGATCTCTGTGGGCGCCTTGCCGATCTCCACCTCCAGCCGCGTGATCTTCTCCTCCGGCTTATTGCCCTGAATGGTCCCCTCGAGAACAATTTTTCGCGCGATGCCTTTGGCCGCTTCGCCGAAGGCTTTCTCCCTCAGCGCGCCCTGGATGATCGGCTCCAGTTTCTCGATCGCCGTCTTGGGCAGTCCCTTTTTCACGGCGTCGTCAACCTCTTTCCACAGCGAGTCGCGCGAGGCGCCGTAGGAACCGGTGGCAGTCATGAATGATGCGGATACGAGCACGACAACAACCCATTCAACCCATTTCATAATTCGCATATTGCCAGACCGCCGGGTTAGACGGAATCAAAGACCAGATGCTCCAGCGCGCATAGCGGTTCTTGGGTGAGAGGTACGTGCTTGCCGTGTTGGGTAGGGAAGACAAACTTGTCAGCCGGACCTCGCGGGCACCTCTTTAGCGCGCCGCGGGCGTTGATCTCTAGCGCTGATTTTCAATCTGTGTATCCATCCAAATCGTCGCGGGAGGCGCAAATTTCCGATAGGGGCCGCGGGATTACGCCCGGACAGCATGCGCGATCTGCGCAACCGGCTGAAAAATCTGACCGCCCAACACGCAGGCAAACAGGTCGGCGACATCACGGCCAGCGACATCAGCGCGCTGATCAGCAAGCCGCAGTGGAGACCGAGTGCCCGCTTCAACGAGCGCAAGGTGCTCAACAACTTTTTCGCCTGGTCGGAGGCCAGGGGTTATTGCGCCAACCCGGTGGCCGCCGTGACGATTCCCAAGCGCAAAAAAGGCTCCGTGGGCATTCCTGGGCCTGGCCGACGTGCGAAAGCTTCTCCAGACCGCCCTGGCGTTTGAGGGTGGTGCGCTCGTGCCAAACATCGTGCTTCGCTTGTTCTGTGGCTTGGGGCCCGAAGAAGTTGCGCGCCTGCGCTGGTTCGACATCGACCTGGAGTCGGGCTCGATCCACGGCTACCCATAATTGCGCCTTGCTCTATCTATGCTATACTGCGCCATGTCCTTGATTTTAGTGGTCTTCTTTGCTGTTTAAAGGGTTTGGGGTTTTCGTCTTCTGCGGCTCTGTAAGCCGCAGCACGCTGCGCTTGTAGTGGCGCTTGAGATCGATTCGAGAGCGCCTCGTCATTTGGAACGCGCTGCGGCTGGCGCTGCTCACACAGTCCGCGCTCCGTTTTGGTTGCGGCGCCGACTCGCAGTCGGCAGCCGTTCCCACTTCGCACTCTGCGCTACGATGCCGTCGCTCCGCGACGACCACTGGGCTAAAGCCGGGAAACCCTCGGCGGTACAAAAGTTTGTTCCGTACGGAACAAACTTTTGTACCGCCGCTTACTCGAGTCCACACAGACGGGGCGGCGGGCCGTTCAGTTTGGCGGGCTGGTCTTTCGCCAGGGCGCCCGCGGCAATCAGCAACGTGCAGGCGAGCGCAGCCGTGGTAGTTCTCATGGTTTGACTCCGGCCGGCTGTTCAGCGTCAAAGACTTCATAAACCGTTCCACTCAGCACGAGCTGAACGTTCTGCCCGAGCGCCAGCCAGGGCAGAACCTCGGGTTTCCTGGTGACCAGGTCGAAATACTCCTTCGAATTGAGCTGTAGGCGGACGCGCTTGGCGTCTTTGAGCTTCTGGACCCCCGCGTCGATCCATTGATTTCCGTTCCGATAGAAACTGCGGCCGGCGACGAAGCGGCTCTGCTGAGTGTATTGAGCGACTCGACTGACCTCCGTCTCCACGCCCGCACTGGGGGAGATGCCATAACCTTGGCGGACGGCAGGAGTGCCGCCGGCGGCGCCAAGCGGGGCGGCCAGAACCGCGCCGCCGCCAAACCCGCGGAGCGACTCCTCATTGCCGAGCGCGACGCCGTCGGCAGGACTGTTCGCGGACTTCAACGCCAGCTCGCTTCGTGATCTCGTCACCGGAGCGAGTCCGTTTCGCTCCAACGTCAGCCGGTTGTAAAAGTGGGTGGTTGCTTCGCGCGCAGCGGTGTCCTCCTGAAATTCCGGCAACGACTGCGATATCAGGGGCACGCCACGCCTGGCTTCGTCCTCGACGATCAGGGAGGCCGTGTAAGGGGTCACGATGCTGTATCTGCGCGCCAACTCCGTGACCTCGTCTTTGAGTTCGGCATTCTCGCCATGCAACCTGATTTGCTCGAGCAGATAGCCCACCCGCCGCGTCGCCCAAAGCCGCGGGATGAAGTCGTGTTCGGTCGTCTCCTCCGGAACTTTCACGTCGTAGCTGAATTTTTTCCTGGCACCCTGAACCGTGGCTTCGATCAGCACGGCCGATGCGCCCTTGCCGCTGTATCGGCCGACGAGCACCAGTTGTTCCCCTTTGAACAGGTCCGGCAAGGGCGAGGGATAAAGTTTCGTCGCCCGGAAGTCGCCGGTGAATGTCAGCGTGGGATTCGTCACCACCGGGTCTTTGATCTTCGCAAAAAAGTTCGACACCTTCACTTCGATGTCTTCCTCCGGCAGGACGTACTGGCTGAAGGCCCGGGTTTCCTCGGTGATCTTGTCCAGCAGGTGGGTGTTGACATCGAGGCCGATGCCGAAACAGAAAACGCGGACGTTGCCGTCGCTGGCTTTCTTCACGCTGCCGACAATCTGGTCTTCGCTGGTGGTGCCGATGGTGGGCAATCCGTCCGTGAGGAAAATGACGACGAACGGGCGGCCTATTTCGGATTTCGGATTTCGGATTTCGGAGTCCGAGACCTGAGCCTCCTCACGTCGGCTGCCGCCCGGTCGCAGGGCGAGCGCGGTTTTCAGCGCGTCGTCGATCGCCGTGCCCCCAATCGGTTTCAGGTCTTTGATGAAGTCGGCCGCCTTGGACCGGCTCGCCTTTGAGGCCTCGGTCAACTGACCAAAGACCGGCTCGGTTTCGGTGGAGAACCGAATCACTTCGAAGCGGTCGGCCTCGTTAAGGTTCTCCACGCAAAAGAGCAACGCCTTCTTGGCCTGTTCGAGTTTCTTGCCCGCCATCGAGCCGGAGGTGTCGAGCACGAACGCGACATCCTTGGGCGCGATTTTCTTGTCCTTCATGTCCACCCCCGGCGCGGCGAGCAGCAGGAAGTAACCGTCCTCGCCGCTGTCCTTATAGGTCATCAGGTTAACGCCAATCTCATCCTCCTCCGGCGCGAAGAAGAGCTGGAAATCCGCGTCCGGCTTCACGTCCTTGGCCTCGAAACCGATCATCGCCCGATTGCCACCGTGCCGTTTGATCTCAACGTCGTGGCTGGGGGAATAGATCGACTTGAGCGGACGCTTCGTTTCCACGTCCACTTTCAGGCTCACCGTTGGAATTGGTTTGGCGGAGAATTTCTCGGTGTTGAGCGGATAGCTGAATCCAATCAGCCCGGAGTCGGATTTGAGCAATTGGGTGTAGGATAGCGAAATGCGCTTCGTGGCCCGCGGTTCGATGGGGAAGATGCGCACCTTGAACACGTCCTGGCCGGCGTATTCGAGCAGCGCCGGGTCTCTCAGCTTGCGCACAATGTCCTCGTAAATCCCGCGCGCCTTGTCGGCCGACATCAGCTCGGCCTCGACCGGTTTGCCATCGATCTCCAGGGCGAACTTCTTCAATTGCGCCCCCTTGGGCACCGGGAACATGAACGTGCCTTCGATGCGCTGCGGATTCGGATTATAAAAGTCCTGCTCGATGGACGTGACAGCAAACTGGTCGTTGATGCGAACGCTGGCCTGGTGTTTGGTCACCTCCAGCGGAGAGAACTGATAGACGCGGGGCGGCGGCGGCATGGGTCGTGGCCACGGAGGTGGGTGCTGCGGAGGTGGCCAGGGAGGCGGGTAAATGGGTGGCCTTGGCCCCGGCCACCAATGCGCTTCATCCACGATGATCAGGCCGGCGGTCCAGGCCGAGTTGATCGCGACCAGAAAGAGAAACGATAAACAAATCCAGCGTTTCATGCGTGGTTAGACAGGAACGGCCGGGAAATGCTCCCGCGGAAAAATGCCGGGCGGCATTGGACGGCCGAAACTCTGCGCCACTCTCATTACCACCCGGCTTCAGGCGGGTGGTAAGTGCGCCGGCACGGGAAAACGGTTTTAACCGTTTTCCAGGCCACCGGACTCTGGTAAGCCGCTAAAGCGGCTGAGTTGACGTGCGCGTGCAACACCGGGCTAAAGCTGCTGCGCTTTCGGCTGAAGAACGTTGCGAGGGAGCGGAGAGTTTGTTGCCCCTTTCCAGCCGGCAGCGGGAGGAGTTGATGCGTATCTTTCGCGCTTATTCTCCAAAGCTGATGCCAAGCGCTCGCGCCGTCTGGATCAGGTCCCCGTTGAGCGGGACCGTGCGCAACCGGCCGATCGCTTCGGTGATCTTTACCGGCACGGTGTCGGGCGGTCTCAAGGCAACCATGTAACCATACATCTGGTCGGCAACCATCTGGACGGCACGCGCGCCGAACCGCGTGCAGAGAAGCCGGTCAAAGGTCGTCGGACCACCACCGCGTTGCAGGTGACCCAACACACAAACGCGGGATTCCTTGCCCGTGCGTTTCTGGATTTCGGCCGCGACGACCGCGCCGATGCCGCCCAGACGCGCTTCGCGTTGGGCTCCGTTTTCCCCGGCCGTCACAAACCCCTTGCCCCGTTCGCAAGCGCCTTCCGCTACCACGACGAGCGTGAATTTTTTCCCCTCTCGTTCGCGTTCGAGAATCTTGCCGCAGACCTGTTCGTAGGCGAACGAAATCTCCGGAATCAGAATGACATCGCCGCCACCGGCGATGCCGGAGTGGAGCGCGATCCAGCCGGCGTAACGGCCCATGACCTCGAGGACCATGACGCGGTTATGGCTTTCCGCGGTCGTTCGTAACCGGTCGAGCGCGTCGGTGGCGCAGGCCACGGCCGAATCAAACCCGAACGTCATGACCGTGGCTTCCAGGTCGTTGTCGATGGTCTTGGGCACGCCGACGAGCGGGACGCCGAAATCAAAAAGCTGTTGGGCAATCGTGAGCGAGCCATCGCCGCCAACGACAACCAGGGCGCGCAGGCCGAGTTGTTCGATGTTCTGTTTGGCTTGCGCGAGGACTTCGGCCGGTACTTGGTGGACTTCGCCATGGCCGGTCTTGGCTACGAACCGGCCTTTGTTGGTGGCGCCGAGAATGGTGCCGCCTATTAAAAGCAAGCCGTCCATCTCGTGGTACTCGAGCTTTCGGTAGCGGACCGGTTCCAGCAAACCCTCGAAACCGTCGCAGATGCCCACCGTTTCCCAGCCGCGCTTGGCAGCCGCTTTGACGACCGCGCGAATAACCGCGTTCAGGCCGGGACAATCACCACCGCCGGTGAGGATGCCGATGCGCTCGCTCATCGCCTTCGTTCCATCGGGCGGATGCTAGCGAGGCAGGGGCAAACCGCAACGAACAATCGCCTGCGCGACGTCGCATTTGTCCACCTGGCCTGTCATCGTTCGTGCAAAATTGTGCCCCATGTGGGACACAATTGGGTCGCAAACCGGCGAACGCCATTGCGGATTGGCCCATGAACGGCGGAACGCGTTGTCCAGCTCCCTGGCAAGGATCGGCCATTACTCGGTTGGTGGTGCATTTGTGTGGCGCTTGCCGGGCGCGCAATGGAGGGTTTTACTTTCCGGCGATGACAAAACTAAAAATTGACCCACTCACGCCCGAACACTGGGATGACTTCGTGCAGCTCTTCGGCAAGAATGGTGCCTGCGCCGGTTGCTGGTGCATGTGGTGGCGTTTGCCACGTGCGCAGTGGGTCAAGGGCAAGGGCGACGCCAACAAGCGCGCGATACGCGATCTCGTCAATGGCGACACGGTCACCGGCCTGCTCGCCTATGCCGGTCGGCTGCCGGTCGGCTGGTGCGCCATCGCGCCGCGCGCCGAGTACCCGCGCCTCGCCAAATCGCGGACGCTCCAACCAGTGGACGATCAGCCGGTCTGGTCAGTGACCTGTTTCTTCGTGGCGCGACCCTGGCGGCGACGAGGTGTCACCGTGGAATTGCTCAAGGCCGCGGTGAAGTTTGCCGGCCGGCACGGGGCGAGGATCGTCGAAGGCTACCCGGTCGAGCCGAAGAAAGATCAGCCGGATGCGTTCGTTTACACGGGGTTGGCGTCGGCGTTCCGGCAGGCCGGATTCAACGAGGTATTGCGCCGGTCGCCAACCCGGCCAATCATGCGGTGCGAAGTCGCCGTACGCCGTTAATCGGTTGATGCTTCCCCCAAATTCGTAGCCGGGCTTGCGTGCCGAATACGTCCGGTTGCCTTGACGCCGAGACCGGCATCCGGCGGTGAAAAGACGGCCGTTACGGCTACGGTCAGGTGCTGATCGCCGGCCGACAGTTGATCGTGCTTTGTGGCAACGGCGACCTCGCCATCGTCACGGCCTCCCCGGACAGGCACGAGGAAGTGGTCCGTTTTCCTGCGATCAGGGGGAAGACGTGGAATTATCCGGCCATCGGAGGCGGTTATCTGCTCGTCCGCAACGCGCTCGAGATGGCCTGCTTCGACATTGCGGCGCGCTGAAGCCAAAGCTGCCTCGCGGAGCGACGGGATGACAGGAATCGCGGGTTTCAACCCACGGTTTACGGCTGAACCTCCGGGTACTTGACTGCGAACGGTGGACTGAATCTCGCGGCATACCGTCGCTCCGCGACGAGGCCTCGGGGCGTCCGTTCCTGCTCGGGCTTGGCTGAAGGTACAGGCACGCCAGAATTTAAGTTCCGGTGCGCCCACGAAATTCCTCCATGAGCTGCAGAATCTCCCCGCGCAGTGCGAAATGTTCGGCGCGCGTACCGGAAATCAGTTCCACTGGCAACAGGTTCTTGGGCGCGACTTTCTCCAGCGCGCTTTGCGCCGCGTGCAGATGGCCGAGCGCCCGTTTGAGGCACGCGACGACGAACGCCCCTTCGCGCTGATCGCGACCGTAGGCGAGGCTATCCAGCGCGCCAGCGAGCTTGGCGCCGGTAATCTGGAACTCGGAAATCAATCTGCCAAGGTCGGCGTCGTCCATCTTCCCGAGCCCAAGTTCGTCGCATTTGTGCCAGAGAGCCATGCTGCCATTAAAAGCGCGCAGTGAGAGGGGATGCGAAATGTCGCCATCCTCGTCGCGCACCCAATCGACTCCTTCAGTGGCCGGATCGGGCTCCAGAGGATTCTCTGCGGCTTCGGCGCAGGCGCGATTGATCTCGTCGATATCCAGCCCGCCACTCTCCTCTTCGGCGGAATACTCGGTTGGGGCAGCGTCAGACTCCGACTCCGCAGTCTCCTGACGGCGGCGCTGTCCTTCTTCGTCGTCGAGCGCTTCTTCCAGCCACTCCCAGCCCATTTCCTTCGCGATGAGGCGTTCCTGGTCGGGGTGGTCGGCATACTTGTCGAGAAGCTCCATGTATTTGTCGGTCCGCGCGTCGCTTTCACGCATGAACTTTTCGTAATCGAATTCGTCCCACTCCTTGTCTTCCGGCGGCTCGTGCTTGGCCGCTTCGAGCGCCTCGCCCAGTTTGTGCATGAAGCCGGCGAAGCCCGCCTGCGCCTCGCCCTGCCGCTGCGCCTCCTCCTCGAGCGTGAGCGTCCACGCCGGGGTCGAAACGCTGAGTCGATACTCGTGGCTTTCAACAACCACGCGCCCGTTGACCGCGCTGAACCATTCGAGGTAAAGGCAGTTGGCTATGTGTTCCGGTACGGGCAACTTCTTTTTCAACCGCTCGTAAGCCGCCTCCAGCGGGAGGTCGAACACGCGCACCTTGCGCGACGCGGTCAGGTCGCCAATGGTCCCGCGCTGAAACGGATTGAAATGCTCGTCGGGCGGCAGGGGGATCGTCTCGCCGGGGTTCTCGAAAGTGAGCAGGCACCCGGCGAGGTCAGGGCAGGCGTTGCCCTTGAGTTCGAGCACGACCGGCTCGGTGAGCCCATGAAGCCAGATCTTGCCCCGGACGACGCCGCGCTCGCGGTTGTCGATCTCGCCGCGCTGCACACTGTCATGAATTCGCCACGCCATGGGCAACGCAGCCGAGACTACGGCACGCCCCGCGCCAAGACGAGATGAAAATGGAAATTCGGGCGGCGCATCTCCGAATTGCTGGTCTTGCGCCGCAGGGGGGTGCTCAACAGGGACAACAGAATCGTCGTGTAGGCCGGGTGATGGAACACTCTGTGTTCGCGTGCGTACCAATTTTTGTCCCGTATGGGACAAAAATTGGTACGCACGCGAACATGGTTGCCTACCGATTTTGGTGAGAGTATCTAGCGAGGCGGCCCATCGAAGCCATGAGACGAGGCATTGCAATGGGCCGTTGTTGAGATTCGAAACGTTTCGAACAAATTCGGTCTGCCAGTATTTTGTCCCGTATGAGACAAAATATTGTCAGACCTCAAGTCTAGCCAGGTCACCCATTTTTCTCCGCACCCGGCTTACCATCTGGCCATCCTTCGGCTTGCCCGGAATGGACGACTTCGTCGTGACGCCCGGCACAGCCTTCGCTTCGCGAGGGCGTCGCGATGAATTCGATCAAGGTTGCGCTTCCGTGATGTCCGCCACGGTGGCCGCCTCGGTGTTGACCGTGTAATTGCCCGCATCAGTTCCGGTCACCGAAATTCCGCTCACGCTGACCGCCTTGCCATTGCCCACTTCCGCGTCCGCGAATTCTGCCGTGGTGTAGCTCGCGGTCAGCTCGTCACCCTCAATCCGGTCGTCCGCGAGAGTGACCGTCGCGGCTGTGGTGCCGTCATAAACCTTGTTCACACCCACGGCACTGACCGTCAGTGTGCGCACGGTGATGTCCGCGGCGGTGGTCGCCGTCGTGTTGACCGTGTAGTTTCCCGCATCGATTCCGGTTACCGAGATGCCGCTCACACTGACTGTCTTGCCAGTGCCAACATTCTTGTCCGCAAATTGTGCCGTGGTATTGCTCGCGGTCAGGTCGTCACCGCTCACGCGGTTGTCCGAAAGCGTGACCGTCGCGGCTGTGGTGGCGTCATAGACCTTGTTCACGCCGGTGGCGCTTACCGTCAGTGTGCGCGCAGTGATGTTCGCGGTCGTGGCGGCACTGGTCGAGGGGAGCTGGTAATTGCCCGCATCGGCGCCGCTCAGGCTCAGGCCCGTGGCGGAGACCGTCTTTCCGGTGCCGGCGTTCTTGTCGGCGAAGGTGGCCGTGCCGCCAACCAGGCTGACCGCCTCGCTGCCCACCACGCCGCTGAGAGTGCGGGTGGCGATCGTCGCCGTCGTCGTGCCGTCGTAAGTCTTGTTATTCGCGGTGATGCTTCCGGTCAGCGTGGCCGCCGTGATGTCCGCCGTGGTGGAGGCGCTGGTCGAGGCGAGCTGGTAGTTGCCCGCGGCGGTGCCGCTCAGGCTCAGACCGGTGGCTGTGACCGTCTTGCCGGCGCCGAGGTTCTTGTCGGCGAAGGTGGCCGTGCCACCGCTCAGGCTGACATTGTCGCTGCCGATCACCCCGCTGAGTGCGCGGGTGGCGATCGTGGCCACCGTCGTGCCGTCGTAAGTCTTGCTGCTCGCGGTGATGTTCCCCGTCACCGTCAGTTTGGCTACGGTGAAGGATTGGTCAACACTGGTCGCGGCGTTCCAATTGGCATCGCCGGATTGCGAGGCGCGCACGGCTACGGCGCCCGCGCCGAGGAGGGTCACTGTATTGCCGGAAACCATTGCCGGACCGGAGACGATGCTGAAGCTGACGGGCAGACCGGACGA
>Ga0137368_10004493_pt1 | contig 14839 bp, 14 predicted proteins | sample SagtaG_13_FD_104917 | JGI IMG/M metagenome (GOLD analysis project Ga0137368, IMG submission 104917) | Vadose zone soil microbial communities from Sagehorn Ranch, Mendocino, California, USA - Sage1_L_100_16 metaG | ecosystem: Environmental > Terrestrial > Soil > Vadose zone | place: USA...
GCGGTCCCGACCCGCGAATGTCAGTCTGACCCACCGTCGCTGTCCAGGACCGTCCGCTGCTCCAGGCCGAGAGGACAACCACTCGACCGAGCATCACCCCTTGACCTTTTGCTCCATGTCAGAGCGTCGGGAGGGTGGAGAGCGTGTGACTCTGTGAGAGAACCCGATTCTGTTTCCGAACTCGCGACGTGTCCGCATCGACTTCCGCAGCTTGCTCGTCGTCGACGTCCGCGACGAAGCCGACGGCGGGCACAGCCAAGCTCGCGGATCTCGGCAACGACGGAGTCCAGCTCCACGGAGTGGAGCCCGTTTACGGCGATGGCGAACTCGTCCTGCGCCAGGCGACGAGCCATACGCGTTACGCGCGGTCAACCGAACGCCATCAGCCGGCGAGTCGCTCGTCGATGCGGTCGAAGAAGGTCGACCACCCGGAGCCGGCGCGCTCGTACTCCTCCGGCGACATCAGTCCCAGCTGCTCGAACTGCATCTCGGTGCGCCCGTCACCGAGGTCGATCAGCAGGACGACGATCAGCTCGTAGCGGTCGTCGTCGGGCTGGTCGGAGACGGTGAACACGAGCCGCTCGGGCTCCACGACCTCCCGGTAGACGCCCGTCCAGTGGATCTCGCGCCGCTCGGGACCCGCGAGCATCGTCAACCGCCAGGAGCCGCCGGGCCTGACGTCCATCGAGACGGTGGTCAGCGGCACCTCGCCGTCGGCTGCTCCGAACCAATCCGCGAACGCCTCGGGCTCCGTCCACTCCCGCCACACTCGCTCCCGTGGAGCGTCGAAGACCCGGGTGATCGCGATTCCGACCCGAAACGCATCATCCGCGCTTGGCGGCTCCGTCATCGTCGCGTCGTCCTGCTCGTCGTCTGCAGGCGCTCGTCGAGGCGGTCGAAGCGCTCCTGCCAGAAGGGACGGTACTTCTCGAGCCACTCGGCAGCCTCGCCGAGGCGCGCGCCGTGCAGGCGCGAGGGTCGCAGCTGCGCCGAGCGCCCGCGGGTGATCAGCCCCGCGCGCTCGAGCACCTTGAGGTGCTTGGACACCGCCTGAACCGTGATCGGGAACGGCTCGGCGAGCTCGTTCACCGTCGCCTCGCCGTCTGCAAGACGCGTGAGGATCGCGCGGCGGGTGGGATCCGCAAGGGCGGCAAACGTCTCTGTCAGCTGGTCGACCGCCACGTCGCTACGCCCCCGAGGATCGTTTGGTGTCCGACTTCTTCATCCGATCGGTTTATCAACTAGTTCTTTGATGGTACCTGGGTGGCCGGATTGCGCAGCACGTCCAACGAGAGGAGGATCGTATGGGCAGGATCGTCGTCACCGAGTTCGTCTCACTCGACGGGGTCACGGAAGACCCGGGCGCGTCGGAGAGCTTCAAGCATGGTGGCTGGACCTTCGAGATCGACCGCGGCGAGGGGCCGGCACGAGAACAGCGCGTGTCCCTCAGGCTTTTCTTCGACACGCCCAAGACACGCTTGAACGGGAAGAAACCACGTCGCGCTGTTGCCCTCATCCCGCTGCCATCGCGATCCCGGCCCTCGCGGCACTCGCCCTCGTCAGCAACGTGTGGCGTCGCCCTGGTGAGCGCGTGTGCTCGCTGGTGGCGTACGAGGCGATCCGCTATCGCGAGCCCGGGCGGGCAGCCCGCTGGCGAGCACGTGCGTGGCGATGATGGTGCCGGCGACCTGCGCCCCGACGGCGGAGCCGATGTTGCGCATAACGGTGTTGACGCCGGTGGCTTCGCCGGTCTCATGCTCGTCGACCGCGCCGACGATGAGGTTGGGGATCGCGGCGAAGGCGGCGCCGACACCGACGCTGGCGATGCAGCTCCAGAGGATGACCGGTCCGACGGAGTCGTGGGCGAGGGCCATGCCCAGCAGGGCGCTCGCGGTGATGCTCACGCACGCATGAGAGAATCCGTCACCGGACCGCCACCGAAAATCCACGGCGCACGGGACATCCTCGTTCGTAGCGGACCTTCGGGACTTATTGATCGGAGCAAGCGGAGGTCACCGCGGTCCGCAGTGACCTCCGAGGACTACTGACTCGAGCAATCAGACGTCGCTTGTCGACTACCGCGGTTTGCGGCTGGCTTCATCCAGTTTCAGGCTGCCGTTTCCATGGCCGTGCCTTGACGTATCGCCGAGAAACCGCATGGTTGACCGGGAAATCGAGTCTCGCGAGCGTTGCCCCAGCAGGCGACAGTTTCCAACTGGTTTCGACGGGAGCGACGGGGGTCGATCCGTGGATTTACACACCGTGGGATCGAAATCCGGCTGTAAGCGCCCGTTCGCGGGCATACACTGAGCCCGGCAGAAGTTTCGGCGGTTGAGTTCATCTTCCAGCCGGAAGAGGAAGGCGGCTACTACGTTTACGCGCCGGACCTTCCTGGCCTCCATACGCAGGGAGACACGTTCGAGGAGGCTCGGGCGAAATGCCGAAGAGGCGCTCGCGTTCTACGTCGAGGGGCTGCGCGGGGAGGCTCGTCCCCTCGGCGCGGGCGTGATCCGCCAGAGACTGCACATCGGGAGGTCGTCCGACAGCGCGGAGCCACGTTCGCCTTCGTCATCCCGAGCGGGCGATCTTGCTGGTCGTCCGCGCTCCGCGCCGCGCCCGCTCTCCGGGCCGCGTCGGATCCAAGCATCCAGCTCGCGAACAGGGGCCGTCCCCAGACCTGAGAAACCGATCCGCTCGAACCCGCACCTGTCGGCCCAGAGCGGACACTCTGTTCCGGGGCACTCTTCCTCTGGCCCACGCGCCCGATGCAGGATGCAGAGTGGAGGTGCATGCACGCCGACATCTTCTGCATCGCCCAAAATGCCCCGCATCAGAGCTTCACTGATGTGATTCGACGATAATTGCGGACGCCGAGAGGAGGTGAGATGAAGCTGAGGAAGGAAAGGCCGGAAGTGGCGCCGGGAATCGTCGAGATGCACCCACGCTGGGAGGGCATCCTGCGCGGCGAGAGCCCGCTGTCGGGGATGCAGCGGATGTACCGGCGCTTCTTCGCGCTGATGCCGTCGCCGTGGCGGTGCAAGTTCTGCAACGCGCCCTTCAAGGGGCCCGTCGCCGGCACTCTCCGCTGGATCGGCTACGCGCCCTCGGCCAAGAACCCGGGCATCTGCGCGCGCTGAATCGAGTGGGCGCCGAAGGGCGGCGCGGTCGTTCCGGTCTCGGTTCTCATGGCCGACGTGCGCGGCTACACGAGGATGACGGAGGGTCTGTCGCCGCTCGAGGTGACCCACCTGGCGAACCGCTTCTACGAAGCTGGATCGGCGGCGCTGTTGTCGGCGGACGGGCTTCTCGGTCAAATCGAAGGCGACCTGGTCATGGGGCTCTTCGTCCCAGGCCTCGCGGGAAAAAACGTCTATCGGCGCAAGTCGGTGCGGGGCGCCTTGCGTCTGTTCGAGGCCGTCGGATACGGCGGCGAGGGCAACTGGCTGAACCTCGGCATCGGGATCGCAACCGGGGAGGAGTTCGTAGGCAACGTCGGCGGAGGGGGATACAAGGACTTCACGGCGCTCGGTGACGTAACGAACACGGCGGCACGGCTGTCCTCGGCCGCGGCGCCGGGTGAGCTGCTCGTGGACGCCGAGACGTATGCGGCTGTCGCGCACGATCATCCGCAGGCCGAGCGGCGCGAACTCGAGTTGAAAGGCAAGTCGGTGGCGGTCGAGGCCTACGCGATTCAGCTCTGGAAGCAGTAGGTCTCGCCGAGCTGCTTCGAGAGTCTGAGGCTCTCGGAGAGGTCGGCCGAGAGCCGCTTGCCCGCCGTTCCGAACACAGCGGAGTCGCTCTTACCGGCGGCGTCCCGCATCGCCTCGAAATCGTGGCCGACCGAGGTCATCGCGTCCATCCAGCGCGACGCCGTGTCCTGCGCGGAGGCCGGTGGTCGCAACTGCCCCTGGCGATGGATTGCCTGCCAGAAGAAGGGCATGAAGGCGTCGAGCTTGGCCGCGAAGGCCGGCGTCGGCGTCGGCTGTCCGAAGTTCGCGGCCGGCACCTTGTTGAGATTGCGGCAGTTCTGGTCGGCTCTTGCAGCGAACTCCGCCGCCGTCAGGCGCGGGCCCTTTCCCATTGAGCCCATCACGAACGGCGAGGCGACGCCGAGTCCGACCGCGACCAGCCCGGCCACGAGGAGCCCTCCCTTCAGCTCGCGCCGCTTTGCGAAGACGGCGACGGCGAACAGCAATGCGGCAATCGGCAGCGCTACAACGGTGGTGATCCACCAACGCCACCAGTCGATCATCGCGACCAAGTTCGTGTGAGCTCCCTCGCCTCCCGTACTAAATGTAATAAAGGCCTAGAGCGGATTTCAACGACCGCGCCATCGCTCACCTACTGCCGGCGATGCCGAAGCGGATTGCGCGCCGGACCTCGTTGCGCGCTACATCGCCGGGCGCGACGGAGTGGAGCAGCGAGGTGTAAAGAGCGGGAGCGACGGGACTCGAACCCGCGACCTCCGGCGTGACAGGCCGCGCAAGGGCGAACACGATCCTCCACCAGAAGACCCGGAAGAACCCGTTTAGCAGGGACTTACGCGGACTCGGCGAGCGTGGCTTACATGCTCCTCCACGGCGTTTTCGGAGGCTCCCGCCCCATCCACACCCCATGCAGTTGTCGCTCGCGCTGGCCAACTGAACGGTCCGACCGAGTCGCGCCGCGCTGTCGCCTACCTCATCCGTCCGGGAGCAGCGTCTCGAGGACGCGTGTCTTTCGTTGGCGTGCGGCTTCCTGCTCAAGTTGTCGGCGCGTGACCAGGCCGAGGTGCAGCGCTTGCCGCGCCGCCATCGCTGCCTGTTCGGGTTGAACCGCGTCGGCGACGTCGATGAGCGTTCGGGCCGGCGCCGTGACCGGCATTGCGTCTCGCCAGGCGGTGGCGACCTTCTCGTCGTCGGGTCTGGTGTGGATGACCACGCCCGGCGGACGACGGAGCCCCCGGTACCTACGCGCGACAAGCAGGTGGACCTTGTCGGGAATGTTGTCACTCAGCTCGAGTAGCCGGAGCGCGCTCTCGTGGGAGAGGACAGCCTTGTCCATTCCGACCGCCATCCACTTCTCGCGAATGTCGTCGTACTGCGAACCCGGGAAGCCCCAGACGCGATAGAGCCCCCGCCGCACCCGCTCGAAGCGTCCCTGTCGGATGTGATGGTTCAGAAGCTGCGAGCTGACCCCGTACTTGCGCGCCTGCCGCGCGGTGAAGTAGCCGCTCTGCTGGTAGGACTCGGCCTCCAGACCGCGGACGTTCGGCCTCTTGTCATGCATAAGTGAAGGATTACTTTACTTTCGCGCACAGCACTTCGGCTGGCAGTGGTTCTACCGCGACGCTCGTCGCTCTCGCCCGTCACTCGCCGAGAAGCCGTCGCGCCACCTCGTCGGCGGCCTGTGCATCGCCGTCGAACGTCCAGCGGAGGGCGGCTGGCAGGGTCTCGGCATCCCAGCCGCTGTATCGGTCGTGGTGCTGGAGCGCCCAGGCGACGAGGCCTCAGAGGACCGAGAAGTGGTGTCCCCGTGTATCGGTCAGTAGAGCTTGAGTTCCTTCGTGACCGTGAAGTCGGAGTAGTCGACGGTTCGGACGCGCCCCATATCGTCGATCGTTTCCGTGTGCGGCACGTCCGTCTGGGTGAGCTGGACCTGTGGCTTCTCGCCCGACTCATCGAGCGTCAGCTCGACCCGAACGCCACGGAGTCGCGCGAACGCGGTTTCGAGAGACGACAGCCATCCGCGCGGGACGTCTTCGCCATGCGGCACCCATGTTGCGATCCAGCCGAGGCGCTCGTCGACATGATCAGCTGGGGTTAGCGCGCAACGGGTGTAGAAGCACTCGATGCCCGTCGCCCGCGCCTCGCGACCGAGCTGGACAAGCGCCTGCATGCACTGGCGTCCGGCGTCGCCGGCACCCCAGCGGACGGCGGCGCAGCCCATCCAGCCGAGAGTGTCGAAGCAGCGGTACAGGAACTCGGTGTCGCCGACTTTGACCGCCTGCTTGCCGAGTTCCTCGACGGCGTCCGGGTAGCCGATGAGGTAGTAGCGGTCGAACTCGCCCTCAGGGATCTCTTGCATCCCTCGCTCGGCGACCTGGCGGATGACGACGAGCAAACCGATCGGAGCTCCGGTTGCGCCCCGTTTGACCAGCTCGGCGGCGATGTCGCCTCCGACCTTGAGAATGCGGAGCGTCCGTTCCTTTCCTTGGAGACGCGCGTCGGCGGCCTGCTCGAGGTACTCGCCGCAGGCGATCACGAACCGCTCGGCGAACTCTTCCGGGACCCTCTCCTCAGTGGCGGCGCGGCCAATGCGTTCAAGCGCGGCACGGGCGTGATCTTCAAGTGCGCCCTTGACCTTGTAACCGGGAACGTCGTTATCCGGCTCGTCCCGCTCTGCGGCCTCGCGGGTTGTCGCTAATGCTCTGGTCACTGCGGCGGCGTAGGTGTGTGTGTCGCTGTTGGCGATGGCGGCGTTGGCCAAGCGCACGAGAAACTCGAGAGCGTCGTCGGCCTGGGGAGGCGGGGGCGTTCGGTAGAAGATCTCGTGCGTCGGCGGGGGCACCGCCTTCTCGGCAGTACCAACCTCATCGCGATCCTCATCTCCGCGGCGACGAAGCTCGGCGCGAACGGAAACGGCGAACTCGGTGAAGAAGCGCGCGAGCGCGGACGTGGACAGACGCCGCTCAAGCAGAACGAGCGGCTCAGCCTCGCGCTGCGCGAGTGTCGTCAGCATGAAGCTTCCGTAGGCGAGTACCGGAACCAGACCGACGGCGAGCTGGCCGACGAGCCGATCGCTACAGGCGAAGCCGCCCAGGGGCACGAGCGCGAGCGCGATCAGCACCAGCGCGGCGAGCAGGTGACGCGGCGAAGCGCCGCGGAGGAGCGTTCGGTACGGCGACATCTGGAAGGCGAGGAACGAGAAGTTGACGGCGAAGACGGCGATACCCAGCCCAAGGCTGAGTAGCGCGGCATTGTGGGCAGCGAGAGACTCGCCGTTGGCTGTCACGGCGAGGACCACGCCGAGGGCGGCGAATGGGACGAGGCCCGCGAGCGCGAGTGCCCATCGTGAAGGCCACCGACGCCGACGCGACAGCTTCATCGTGGGCCAGCGTAGCCCGACGCCCGAAACCGTTCCAGCCCGCTCGCCTGACGACGCCTACAGTGGCGTTGTGCTCTCACCAGACGAGCTCGAGGCCGCTCTCAGTTCCGGTTACGAGCTTCGTGGCCTCGAACTCAAGGGGCCAGGACCGCGCACCGACGCACAGCTGTTCGCGAAGGTCACTCGTGCCGCGCTCAGCATGGGCAATCTCCGCGACGGCGGACACGTAATTGTCGGCATTGACGACGCTGCTCCGGCGGCGATGCTCCCCGGCCTCCAGGGCGAGGATCTCAACTCATGGCTCGCCTTCGACGACGTGGCCCGAAAGATGGCGGAGTACGCCGATCCGCCACTCCGCTTCGACATCGCCGGCGTCCGCGTTTCAAGTGGTGTCACCGTCGCCGTCATACAGATCTTTGAGTTCGCGGACATTCCGCACTTGTGCGCCAGGGACTATCCCGGCGTCCTTCGGAAGGGCGCCCTCTACGTGCGACCGCGGAAGGTGCCGGAGACTTCTGAAGTCGCGTCGTCGATCGAGATGCGAGAAGTCATCGACCTCGCCACCGAGAAGGCCCTTCGCTCCTATATCGAGACGGCCGAGCGCGCAGGATTGAGGCTGGGAGTTTCCGAGCGAGAACCAGAAATCCCATCAGACGAGGAAAGATACGACGAGGAGCGAGCGAGGGGCTGGCTTTGAGCGAGATCACAGACATGATCCGTTCAAAGGGTCACTGGGACGTTGGGATTCGGCCACAGCCCTTCACCGAGCATCGGATCGACTATGGCGACCTGGACGAGATCTTGGCCAGTGCAGTCGTGCGGTTTCGAGGGTGGCCAGTCCCGTTCATCGACCACCGCGAGGACTTGCTCCGCGGCGACGACTGGATCGGCCAGGACATAGACGCCGAGATCGTCTCCCACTACGAAGCGTGGCGCTTCTTCTCGAGCGGACAGTTCATCCATCTCCGCGCCGTCTCTGCGGACTGGCGTACCGGTAACGAGGGCACCGTCGTACCTGAGGGCGCCAGCTCGGCGATCGAAATCTGGGAGATCCTCTACTACCTGACCGAGCTCTTCGAACTCGCGGCCCGTCTGGCGCTAGGTCGGGCCGGCGACGAGAGGATGACTATCGACGCTCGGCTCAATGGGCTACAAGGTCGGGCTCTCGTGGTTGGCGAACCGCGACGCATCCCCTTCTCAGCGCCTCGGCGCGCGACGGTGGAGAGCCACCGGCAGACCGTCACGCTGCCTCGTGAGCAGCTTGTGGCAGAGCCACGCGAGAAAGCCGTCGAAATGGCGCGCGAGTTCTTCCTCCGATTCGGTTGGAAACCTTCGCTCGACCAACTCACCGAGCATCAGCGAGAGCTGATCGAGCACGCCTGAACCGGCGCGTGAGAGTTGCACTTGACGTGCAACTAATAGTTGACCATACTATGGGCCAGTGAGTGCCCTGGGTGATGCGCTCGAAAGGAGCCGCCAGATGATCGAACAGGCGCTGGCCGAAGCCCGCAGGGAGCTGGCCGACCTCGACGCGCGCAGGGACGAGCTTCTTCAGCAGATCGCGGAGGCGGAGGCCGTTATCGGCGGCGGCTCCGCCGGAGATCGTTCCAGGCTTGCCGAAGCCACGGCGCCGGCCGCAGCGATGACGTTGCACGAGGCGCTCGCCCGCGTGCTCGAGGACACCGGGAACGAGTGGATGACGGCACGCGAGCTCACCGACGAGGTAAACCGGCGCGTGCTGTACCGGAAGCGCGACGGTAGCCCGGTGGAGGTCAACCAGGTGCACGCGCGCACGAACAACTATGGCGACCTGTTCGAGAAGAACGGGCCGAAGATCCGGCTGAAGAAAGGAGCAACGGTGGTCACGACGCAGACTCCGAACGTTGTTCTGTTCAAGGACGACGATGAAGGCTTCTTCGAGTGGCAGGAGAGCAATCCAGATGGCAAGTTCATCAACACCGAGCGCAAGCCGAATCCGAACTACCTGGTCCTGCACAAGTCCGGGTGCCCGCACTTCAAGGGCAGTGACTCGCTTCGTTGGACGAAGGACTACGTGAAGATCTGCTCCGGCGACCGCACCGCGCTCGACGCGTGGGCGCGCGAGACGGTCGGCGGCGAGATCACGCTCTGCGGCACTTGCTTCGGCGGCTAACGGTCCTGCCCTCTTGAGGTGCCATCCCCTGTCAGGCGCGCGCTCGTTGCCGCTCGGCCGGGTCCGTCCGGTTGGCGTGCGTACGATGGCGGCGCGCTCGTCCCACGGGCGGCGTGTCGGTTACCGGGATCTCGAGATCACTGGCCGCCGCGGCAGGCAGAGCCGCGGCGGCCGTTCTAATCCGTCCGGTCGCCTCCTCACACTGATCCTCCGTCGGCGCGCGCGTCTGCCAATCGCAGCTCCGGCCGGTAATCGACGAAGGAGGATTAGAGATGGAAGCCGGAACTGCCGCGGCGACGCTCGCTTCGAGCGCCGATCCGCACGTGTTCCTGATCGGCCGGCCGCCGATCACCGAGTTTCTGCAGTTTGTTCAGACGCAGACGGTCGAAGGCCAGACGACCGCGGTGCGCGCGCTTGCTGACGAGTGGCGGGCAGCGAACGATCGAATTCACGCGCTGGAGAAGTCGGAAGCAGGCATCGCGGATTCTCCCGGGGTGGAGGCGTTGTCGCCTGAGCTGAAGACTGTCGGGGACACGTTTCTCGCGGACCCGCTCGTCGAGCGCTCGTATCCGTTGGGGAACGTCAGCGTCGGGATGGTGCATCTAGACAACGTCGTCGTGTTCCAGAAGTTCGTGAATCTCGCGTACACGCAACAGCTCAGTGACTATTTGGGCTCGGAGCCCGAGCCGGAGACAGTCTTCGACTTCTGCCTGCCGCGCGAGCGACGGTACGACCCGCCGGTGACGAAGGGCCAGACCGCTCAGGGGGGCTTCGTCTTCAACTCGCCGTCGACGGACTTCCGCATTCTTGGGGTCAAGGCGCTTGAGCCAAACCAAGTTTCGGGGCTCGACGTGAGCGGCGTGGCTGCAACTGTCGTCGCCGTGGCCGTGGGTTATGGGAGCAACTACCTGATGACGCTGCGTGTCGGAGGGCGCCTCGTCCTTTGGAACGGCAGCCACCGCGCGTACGCGCTCCGGGCGAATGGAATCGCACGAGTCCCATGTGTGATCCAGGACGTGTCACGGCGGGACGAACTGGAGGCCCATGGCGGGCCGGACCACCCGCTCAACACGCACACCGACTTGTTCCTGACGCACCCGCGCCCGCCGCTACTGAAGGATTATTTCGATGAGCAGCTGCACACGATCGTGCACGTGCCGCGACGGTATCGGCAGGTTCAGCTCGGATTCAACGGCGGCCAAGCGGATCTCCCGGCCGCATAGGAAGATCGAAGGACGGCCGTTCCACCAATCGCGCCAACGCTGCTCGTAGGCGCTCCGTCTGCAGCTCGAGCGGAAGCTCGCGTGCTGCGTCAGCGACCTCCTGCAAACGCCAGAGCTGCGCTTGTTCGTCGCGGCGAAGATCTTCACTCATCGTCATCGTGCTGGTCCTTCGGACCTCGCCGTCGTTCTCCTGGTCCTCGTCCTTCAGCTGTGCGCCGTCTGCGCTCCTTCCTCGGCGGGTCCCAGCGTCGTCGTGAGCGGGGTCTAGGGTTGGCCTCGTAGTGTTCTCGGCCGGCCGAATCCACTCGGAGCCCTTCCGCGCCGAGCGCGCTCTCAATCATGCGACGCGACGAACTCGAAGAGCTGCACTACATCACACGGATCGAGAACCTGCCCTCGATCTCGGAGCGAGGGATCCTCTCGCACGCACGGGCAGCCGCAATTCCGCACATCTCCGTTGCGATGCCAGAGATCCAGGACATCCGCGCGACGAAGGGCGTACCGCGGGGACGGCCTCTCCACGAGTACGTCAATCTCTACTTCCACGCCCGCAATCCGATGATGTGGATCCGGCTCGATCAGCATGAGGAGCTCTGCGTCGTCCGTGTCAGCCCGGACGTCCTCGATATCCCCGGGACGGTCGTGACCGACCAGAACGCGTCGAGCAAGTACGTCCGCTTTGCTATGGCACCCGACGGCCTCGCTATCGTTGACCGCGAACGTACGTTTGCAGAAGACTGGCGGCATCCTGACCAGATTACGTACTGGAGGCAGAAGTCGATGAAGTGTGCTGAGGTGCTCGTCCCTGACCGGGTTCCGACCGAGCTGCTGACCGGCGTCTACTGCTCGTGCGAACCGTCACGTGCGGCGGCGCAGGCCATAACGAGCCTCCCGTGCACGATCAATGGCCATCTCTTTTTCCACGAGGCCTAGGCAGATGGTCAACGTCGTCGTCGGCAATCTGTTCGACTCCGAGGCGCAGACATTCGTGAACACCGTCAACTGCGTTGGTGTCATGGGGAAGGGGATCGCCCTGGAGTTCCGGAAGCGGTTCCCAGACATGTACGAGGACTACGTGCGCCGCTGCGAACGCCGCGAGGTGCGCCTCGGTCGGCCGTACCTCTTCCGCCGCGCTGCTCCGCCGCACATCCTCAACTTCCCGACGAAGAACCACTGGCGGTCGCCTTCGCGCCTGGAGGACATCGTGCGGGGCCTCGATTACCTGAGGGAGCATTACCGCGAGTGGGGCATCACCTCGCTCGCAGTTCCACCTCTCGGATCAGGACACGGGCAGCTCGAGTGGCGCGTCGTCGGCCCGACGCTCTACCAGCAGCTGAAGGAGTTCGACATCCCCATTGAGTTGTATGCGCCTTTCGAAACGCCGCATGAGGAGCTTCAGCCGGCGTTCCTCGATCAGGCAGTGGACACAGCGGGCGAGGGCGTGCCCCCCAGTCGAGTCGATCCTGCGTGGACAGCCCTCATCGAGATCCTCGCGAGGCTCGAGCGTGAGCCGTACCACTGGCCGATCGGCCGTGTCTCCTTCCAGAAGATCGCTTACTTCGCAACGGAGCGTGGCATCCCGACAGGGCTTGAGTACCAGCGCGGCAGCTATGGACCCTTCGCTCCGAACCTTAAGTCCGTCATCGGCAAGCTCATGAACAACGGGCTGATTCGAGAAGAGCCACTCGGGCGCATGCTCGAGGTCCGCGTAGGGCCAACGTATCCGTCCGCACGCGCGGCGTTCAGAGAATCGTTGGGCGAGTGGTCAGATGGAATCGACAATGTCGTCGACCTCTTCTCGCGCCTGCGAAATCACGACGCTGAGGTCGCCGCCACCGTCCACTTCGCATGGAAGGAGCTCCGCGACCAAATGGACAAGCTGCCGACGGAGACGGATGTCCTGGGCGAAGTGATGGCCTGGAAGATCCGACGCCGTCCTCCACTGAACGATCGGGAGGTCGCCGAGACGATCCGAAACCTGAGCATGCTCGGCTGGATCGAGGTGCGCGCCAGTGAGGAGCTGCCGGTTGACGAGAGCGACCTTGTCGGGGCCGTCTAGTTCGTGCCGGTGTAGGCCGGTCACCTAGGCGCTCAGGCAAACAGGCGATCGCCGACCTCGGGCCAGTACCGATACATATCCCGCGCCTGGTCGAGGATGAGGTCGGTGTAGTAGTTGAGGTCCTGCGGTGCCGCGCCGCCGGCCCCCGACGCCTTGGTCAGTTCCTTGCGGTGCCGGCGGAGGAGGCGCTTGATCTTCGTTCGCACCTTCGCTTGCGTGGCCTCCCGGTTGGTCCAGTCCACAGTCAGGTCGGTGCGGATGCTCGCGACGAGCTCGTGGGCGATCGCTGCGAGGTCGGGATCCGCGGTGACGTGCTCGACCCCGGCGGCGAGCGCGTCGTAGAATGCGGCCTCCTCCTCGCTGAGGCCGAGCTGCTCATGGCGGTGTCGGGCGTCGCGAAGTTCCTTGGCGATCTCGACCAAGCGCTTGACGACCTCGGCGCTCGTTAGCTGCTTGAGCTCGTAGCGGCGCAGCACCTCCTGGACCCGCTCCCCGAACTGCTGGGCCTGGATGCGGTTGGTGCGCATTCTGCTCTTGATCTCATCGCGCAAGAGCTTCTCCAGCAGCCGAACCTGGACATTACGGTGCTCGGTCTTGCCGGGCAGTGAGTCGAGGAACTCGTCGGAGAGCACGGAGAGCTCGGGGCGATCGTTGTCGGCGAGGCCGAGGACATCCACGACCTCGCGGGCCGCGAGCCCCTCGGACATGAACTGGCGCACCGCCTGCTCCGCCTCCTTGCTTGCCTGCGCCTCGGGGACGGCGATCTTGCGCACCTCGGCCGCGAGCCGGTTGAAGAAGCCGACCTCCTCGCGTAGATCGATCACCGCGGGCTGGGTCCGCGCGAGGGCGTACCAGCTCGCCAGCGCCGTCTGGGCATCGAGGAACTCACGCGTTCGTTCCTCAGTTTCGAGGACATGGTCGTAGCAGTCGAGGAAGAGCCGGCTCGGGTCGGCCTGGAGGTGGAGTTCCCCCTGGCGGTAGCCGGCGGGGTGGAGCAGGGCAGAGATCACCTCGTACTTCTCGTACAGCCGCGCGACCGCCTTGGCGGCGGGGATGACCGGATCGTCGATCTCGGTCTGGTCGTACGCCTGAAGCGACGCTCGCAGGTCCTCGCCGATCCCGATGTAGTCGACCGCGAGGCCGCCGGGCTTATCGCGGAAGACGCGGTTGACGCGCGCGATCGCCTGCAGGAGACCGTGGTCACGCATCGGCTTGTCGACGTAGAGCGTGTGCAACGCCGGCGCGTCGAAGCCGGTCAGCCACATGTCCTTCACGACCACGACGCGAAGGGGATCGTCTGGGTCCCGAAACCGCTTCGCGAGCTCCCTCAGCTCAGCCTTCGAGCGGCGGAAGCGCGAGACCTCGGGTGGGTCGGTCGCCTGGGCGGAGATCACGCAGTCCACGGCCTCGGCGCCAAGCCGCTCGCGTAGTAGGTCCGTCACAGCCGCGGCGATCCGGCGCGAGTAGGCGACGACCATCGCCTTTCCTGCGAGCGCGTCCGAGCGCGCCGTGAAGTGCTCGGCGACGTCATCGGCGAGCGCCTTCAGTCGATCGGGCGCACCGACCACCTTCTCGAGCTTCGCCCACGCGGTCACGAGCTTCGCCGCGGCCATCTCTTCCTCGGCCTCGAGGACCACCTCGACCCGGGCGAGGTCATCCGGGTCCTCGATCGCGATCGGGATCTGGCGCGACTCGTAGTAGATCGGCACCGTCGCGCGGTCTTCCTGGGCCTGGCGCATGCGGTAGATCGAGATGTAGTCGCCGAACACGAGCCGCGTGGAGCGGTCGGCCCGCTCCACCGGCGTGCCGGTGAAGCCGATCCGGATCGCGTTCGGAAGGGCAAGCGAAATGTTCTCTGCGAACTTGGCGTACTGAGAGCGGTGCGCTTCGTCTGCCATCACGACGATGTTTCGCCGCTCCGAGAGGACCGGCATTTCGCCGCTACCGGGGGGCGGGGCGAACTTCTGGATCGTGGTGAAGACGATTCCGCCGGCCGGCTGGAGCCGGAGCAGCTCGTGGAGGCTCCGCGGCCCTCCCATGACCTCCTCCGCCTGGGTGCAGGCAGGGGCGAGGTGCGTTGAAGTGAACGTATCGGCGAGCTGGTTGTCGAGGTCGGTGCGGTCGGTGACCGCGACTAGGGTCGGGTTCGCAAAGCGGGGGTCGCGGCGGAGCTTGTTGGCGAAGAACACCATCGTGTAGCTTTTGCCGGCTCCCTGCGTGTGCCAGACGAGCCCACCGCGGCGGTCCCGATCCATCGCGCGGGCGACCGACTCGATCGCCGCGTTGACCGCGTGCACCTGGTGGTACTTGGCGATCACC
>Ga0137368_10004497_pt1 | contig 14835 bp, 9 predicted proteins | sample SagtaG_13_FD_104917 | JGI IMG/M metagenome (GOLD analysis project Ga0137368, IMG submission 104917) | Vadose zone soil microbial communities from Sagehorn Ranch, Mendocino, California, USA - Sage1_L_100_16 metaG | ecosystem: Environmental > Terrestrial > Soil > Vadose zone | place: USA...
CACGGGTGGCCGCCTCTTCATGCCGTTCGGCACTCCAGGCGGCGACGTCCAGCAGCAGGCGATGCTCCAGGTCTTCCTGAACACCACGGTCTTCGGAATGGACCCGCAGCCCGCCGTCGAAGCACCCCGCGTCGCGTCGCGCAGTCATCCGGATTCTTTTTGGCCGCACTCGATCGCGCCCGGCAAGGTCGAGGCTGAGCGACGCATTCCGCGCGAGACCCGCGACGCGCTGGCGGCGCTTGGTCACGCGGTCGCGGAGTGGCCGGAGTGGGAGTGGCGGGCCGGCGCCGTGTGTGCGGTCAAGGTCGGGCCGGACGCTACCCGGTGGGCCGGGGTCGATCCGCGTCGCGGCTGCCACGCCATCGCACGGTAGGTCTACGGGTCAACCCCGGAGCGTCTACTCCTCGACGGTCGTGCGCGTGACCATGCTCGCCGTGCTCGGGCTCGGCGCCCCGCCCGTCGCTGCGCAGCCCCTGCCTGCACCGGCCGTCGCGGCGTCTCCTACGGGCAAGCTCCGAGCAGAGCGCCCTGTCTATCGGGTCGGCGACCAGTGGGCTCGCACCGACGGCGTGTACGAGCTCGTGCGCATCGACCGGGACGTCTACGTCTTTGCCGCCGGCGCAGGCAAGGAATTCCACCTCACGAAGGATCTCGGCGTGACGAGAATCGTGCTCGACGGGCGGACCGAGCTCGACATCGAATCTTCGCCGAAGTTCGGCTGGCCGCTCGAGGTTGGCAAATGGGGTGGCGGCCGCGCCACCTGGCGCTCCACGCCGCCCAGGCCGTTGGTGAGCTTCACGGGCGCGGTCAATGTCTCCTGGCAAGTCGAGCTGTCCGAAGATCTCGTCACGGCGGCCGGGACTTTCCGGACGTTACGGATCACGCAGAAGATCGAGACGGTCTCGGGGTCGTTCGGCGGCAGCGGCCAGCAGTTCGGTCAGTTCTTTCTCTGGTACGCGCCGGACGTCCAGCGGTTCGTGAAGGCCGAGGGCAATCTCAGGGGCCTCAGCTGGGAGCTCGGCGGTGCCGCGCGGTCGCCCGCCCCGCCCGTTGCCGTAGCGCCGCCGCCGGTCCAGCCACGCCCGGAGCCAACGTCTCCAGCTACGTCGTCGCCGCCCGTCGCGACCCCGGCCCCCGCCGCGCCGCCGCCGCCCGCGAAAACGCCATCGGTCCCCACACCACCGCCATCCGTCGCGGTGGCGCCCCGAAGCGACACCGAGGCGCCGAAGATCACGATCAACTATCCCCTTCCGGACGCGAGACTAAGCGAGGAGAACATCCTGATCACGGGCCTGGTCACCGACAACGTCGAGGTCGTCCGCCTTCAGGTGCTCGTGAACGGGGTCGAGGCAACGCCGTTGCGCGATGTCGGCGTGATGGGCCGGGGTGTCCTGGTGGGCGCGCTTGCAGCGCTCAAGCCGGGGCCGAACGTCATCGAGGTCATCGCCACCGACAAAGCGGGGAACGTCGCTCAGGTACTCCGTACCGTGAACCGCGTCGTTGCCGCGCCCGCACCGGGGCCGGCCCCAACGTCCGCGGTCCCGCGTCGTTAGGTCGCCGCGATCAGGAGGTGGCGGGCGCCGCGAGCGGCGTCGGCCGCGAGGCGACGGGCTCTTCGCGGATCGCGAGCACCAGGCCGGCGGCGAGGAAGCCCATGAGCGCGGCGGACACGAACGCGATCTCGTAGCCGCCGGTCCACTCGTAGATCCAACCGGCGAGCGCCGCCCCGAGCGCCGAGCCCACCTGGTGGGACAAGAAGATCCAGCCTGAGAGCTCGCCCACCGAGTATCGGCCAAAGATGTTCGCCGTCAGCGTGGTGGTGGGCGGCACGGTCGAGATGTAGTTCAGCCCGTAGACCGCGGCCCAGACGTGGAGCGAGGGCGCGTCCCAGACGTAAAGCAGGAATAGGAGCGAGAGGCCCCGGACGAAATAGTAGAATGCCAGCGGTCCCCGCCGGCCGAACCGATCGCATATCCAGCCCGAGCCAAACGTGCCGAGCACGTTCATGGAGCCCATCACGCCGAGTGCGGTCGAGGCCTGCAGCTCGCTGAAATTGTGCTCGAGGGCGTGCGGCATGAAGTGGGTGAGCACCATGCCGTTGGCGGTGTAGCCGCAGATGAAGAACGTCGCCATCAAGAGCCAGAACTGTGGCACCTTCAGCGCTTCCAGGATGGAGATGCGCTGCGACCGTTCGAGCGCGGCCGCCTGCGCCGCGGCGACGGCCGTGCCGGTGGCCCCGTACGGGCGGAGCCCGCGATCGGCGGGGTCGTCGCGCACAAGGAAGAGCGCCACCGGGACCACCAGCGCGAGGAGGGCTACGCCGAGCCAGAGGTAGCTCATGCGCCACCCGAGCCAGAGCGTCAGCGCCATGGCGAGCGGGATCACGACGAGCTGCCCGGCCGACATGCCACCGGCCGCGAACCCGATGGCGACGCCCCGCCGCGCCTCGAACCACCGCGCTGCCACGGTCGCCGCAGTCGGCGTGGAGAGGCCGCCAGCGCCTAGCGCCAAGAAAAGTCCTATGGTGACGTAAACGTGCCAGAGGCTCTGCACGAAGGCCGCCCCGACCGAGCCGGCCCCGAGCAAGAGAAGTGAGATGGTGACTATCCGCCGTGGCCCGTAGCGATCGGCAAGGCGGCCGACCAGGGGACCGGCAGCGCCCAGGAGGAGCAGCGAGATTGCCGCGGCGCCGGACAGGGCGCCCCGGCTCCAGCCGAACTCTGCCTCCATGGGCTTGATGTAGACCCCGAAGGTCGAACGGATCCCTGACCCGGCCATCATGCAGAGGGTCACGGCACCCAGCACGACCCACGCCGGGTGCACACGCCGGATCGAGCTCACGAGTCTAGGATGCCACCTTCCCGGGGCGGAGATTCAGGAACACTGGAGGGCAGGGCTGGGCCGGGGAGTGCCTCCCCGGCCAACCCTGCTGTCGACGTGGGGCTAGCCGACGACTTCGGCCGGCGCCGCACGCTTGAATACGATCGCGTCCCCCTCGGCGTCGACCGTAACGGTATCGCCGTCGGAGAGCTCGCGCTGGAGCAGCTTCAGCGAGAGCGGATCCTGGACCAACCGCTGGATGGTGCGCTTGAGTGGCCGGGCGCCGAACGTCGGGTCGTAGCCCTCGCGCCCGAGGAGAGCTCGGGCTCCATCGGTGACCTCGAGCTCGATCCGCCGCACCGCGAGACGGCGCCGGAGGTGTCCGAGTTGGATGTCCACGATCCGGGCGATCTCGTCGCGCCCCAGGGGGGCGAAGATCACCACTTCGTCGATCCGGTTGAGAAACTCCGGTCGGAGCGTATTCCGTAGCTCCTGCATGAGGAGCGGGCGGACTTTCTCGGGTCGCTCGTACTCGCGGAAGATGTGGCTCCCAAGGTTCGAGGTCATGATGACGACCGTGTTCCGGAAGTCGACCGTGCGTCCGTGGCCATCGGTCAGGCGACCGTCGTCGAGGAGCTGCAGCAGGACGTTGAACACGTCCGCGTGCGCCTTCTCGATCTCGTCGAAGAGGATGACCGAGTAGGGGCGCCGACGCGCGGCTTCGGTGAGCTGCCCGCCTTCGTCATAGCCGACGTAGCCCGGCGGCGCCCCGATCAGACGGGCCACCGTGTGCTTTTCCATGTACTCGGACATGTCGATCCGGATCATCGCGCGTTCGTCGTCGAAGAGGAACTCGGCGAGCGCGCGCGCCAGCTCGGTCTTCCCGACTCCGGTCGGGCCGAGGAAGAGGAACGAGCCGATGGGCCGATTGGGGTCGGCGAGCCCCGACCGAGCGCGCCGGACCGCATTCGCCACGGCGCGGAGGGCCTCGTCCTGGCCGACGACGCGCCGCGCGAGCCGCTCCTCCATGTTGACGAGCTTCTGGATCTCGCCCTCGAGGAGCCGGGTGACGGGGATCCCCGTCCACTTGGCCACGGTGGCGGCGATATCCTCCTCGTCGACCTCCTCGCGCAGCATGCGCCCCTGTGCGTGTTGGTCGGCGAGTCGCGCCTCGAGCTCGCCGAGTTGCTTCTCGAGCGCCATCAGCGTGCCGTAGCGAAGCTCGGCGGCGCGGTTCAGATCCCCGCGGCGCTCCGCGTCGGCCATCGCGTGCCGCGCCGTCTCGATCTCCTCCTTGATCTTTCCGATCCGTGTGATGCCCTCCTTCTCGGCCTGCCACCGCGCCTTGAGGCCGTCGCCCTTTTCACGGAGCTCGGCCAGCTCCGCGTCGATCTTCGCGAGCCGCTCGCGCGAGACGGCGTCCTGCTCGCGCGCGAGAGAAACACGCTCGATCTGAAGCTGCATGACGCGGCGCTCGATCTCGTCGATTTCCTGCGGCATCGAGTCGATCTGCATCCGGATGCGCGCGGCGGCCTCGTCGATGAGGTCGATCGCCTTGTCGGGCAGGAAGCGGTCGCCGATGTAGCGGTGGGAGAGCACGGCCGCCGCGACGAGCGCGGTGTCCTTGATCTTCACCTTGTGGTGGACCTCGTACTTCTCCTTCAGGCCGCGCAGGATCGCGATCGTGTCCTCCACCGAGGGCTCACGGACCATGACCGGCTGGAACCGGCGTTCGAGCGCGGCGTCCTTCTCGATGTGCTTGCGGTACTCGTCGAGCGTCGTCGCCCCGACGCAGCGCAGCTCGCCCCGCGCCAGCGCGGGCTTGAGCATGTTGGCCGCGTCCACGGCCCCTTCGGCCGCGCCCGCGCCCACGAGGGTGTGGAGCTCGTCGATGAAGCAGATGATGGCGCCTGCGGACTCGGTGATCTCCTTCAAGACGGCCTTCAAACGGTCTTCGAACTCGCCACGATACTTCGACCCTGCCACGAGAGCGCCGATGTCGAGCGCGACGAGCTGCTTGCCCTTCAGCCCTTCGGGCACGTCGCCGGCGACGATCCGCTGGGCGAGGCCCTCGACGATCGCCGTCTTGCCGACACCAGGCTCACCGATGAGGACCGGGTTGTTCTTGGTCCGGCGCGAGAGCACCTGGATCACGCGCCGGATCTCCTCGTCGCGGCCGATGACCGGGTCGAGCTTGCCCCGGCGCGCGAGGTCGGTGAGGTCGCGGGAATAGCGGAGGAGCGCCTGGTACTTCTCCTCGGGATTCGGATCGGTCACGCGCTGTGTCCCGCGAATTTCCACGAGGGCCTTGTAGATCGCCTCGGCGCTGACCCCGTTGGCCGTCAGGACGCGGCGCGCCGCCCCATCGCGCTCCTGCGCGAGCGCCAGCAGCAGGTGCTCGGTCGAGACGTATTCGTCCTTGAGTCGCTCGGCCTCGGCCTGGGCCCGATCGAGCGCCTGCCGCGTCCGCTCGCCCAGGTAGTGCCCACTCGCGCCAATGACCGTCGCCAGCTTGCCGAGTGCGGCCTGGAGCTCGCGCTGGATCGCTTCGGGGCGCGCCCCGAGCTTCGCCAGAACAGGGCCGACGACGCCTTCACGCTGCTCGAGAAGGGCGACGAGCAGATGCTCGGGCTCGATCGCCTGATGGTCGTGCTGATCGGCCATCGACTGCGCCGCCTGCAACGCCTCCTGCGCCTTCACGGTGAATTTGTCCAGTCTCATGCTCTAACTCTTCCTTCTTTCAAGCTCGCCTCGACGGCGGAGCCATGGTCGTTCTGCTCGCTCGCACAACCTCCGTCTACGTCCTGCTCGACTCCCGCGGGCTAGCCCAGGTACGCCCGCGGGTTGTCTCGGCGGAGCGCCGCGAGCTTCTCGTACAGCTCGCGTTCCTCAGGCGCCACATCGCTCGGCATGACGATCTTCACCGCCACCAGTTGATCGCCCGCGCCGGGACCCTTGAGACGCGGCATCCCGTAGCCCGGAAGTCTGAATGTGCGTCCGCTCGACGTCGCGGGCGGTACCTTCATCGACACCTTGCCGCGCAGGGTCGGCACCTCGAGCGTGGTGCCCAGCGCGGCCTCGGGCGCCGTGATCGGCAGGGTCAGATGCACGTCGTCGCCCTTGCGCTCGAGGAACGGGTGTGACGCGACCGTGATGCTCAGGTAGAGGTCGCCGCGCGCTCCCGCAGTGCCGGCGCCCTCGCCGGAGACGCGCACGCGCTGGCCGCTCTTCACGCCCGCCGGTATCTTCACGTCGACCTGACGGCGCGCCCTCTGCCAGCCGCCGCCGCCGCACGCGGCGCACGGCTTTCCCTTGACATGGCCGGAGCCTTGACAGGTTCCGCAAGGTTCCTCGAGGTCCAGGGCGAATGTCTTCCGAGCGCCGTGGAAGGCCTCGTCGAGCGAGATTTCGACGTTCGCCTGTACATCCTCGCCGCGGGAGCTTTGGTGCCGATTGAAGATGTCTTCGATTCGCATCCCCCCGCCCCGTGGCCCACGTCGCGCCTGCGCCCCCAGGTCGCCGAAGATGGTGCGGAAGAACTCAGAAAAGTCCCCCGGGTTTCCGAGGTCATCGCCGTATTCCACTCTGAATCCGCCGCCGCGGCCCCCGGGCGGGGCCTGGGAATATCCCTTCCAGTCGGGTCCGAGCGAATCGTAGCGGCAGCGCTTCTCGGGGTCGGAGAGGACCTCGTACGCTTCGCTGATCTCCTTGAAGCGTTCGGTGGCGTCCTTGGTCTTTGCGACGTCGGGGTGATGCTTTCGCGCGAGTCGTCGATACGCGGACTTGATCGTCTTGTCGTCGGCCTTCCGGTCGACTCCGAGGATCCGATAGTAGTCTTTGAAATCGACAGCCATCGCGACCTAGCCTACAAAGAGTATAGCAGATAATTTGAGTCTTGCACGCTAATGGCCGATAACCACAAACTCACGATTTGTTCTATTGAAATAATGAATTAGTGAGCTATTTGAGCTACTGCTCGGCGCCTTATCCTCGACCCACACGGAAGGCGACGTACAGGGACATCGGTCCGCGCTGAAGCAGGACCGTGAGCGGATCGCCTTCCTTGACGTCACGGGTCAGGCGCTCGAAATCCACCATCGTCCGCACCGTCTGACTGTTGAGCTGCTTGATCACGTCGCCGCGCTGGACGCCAGCTTCGGCCGCAGCGCTCCCATCCTCGACGCGGACCACGACGACACCGTCGGTCGACCGGAGGTTGAGTTGCCGCGCGATTTCGGGTGTTACGGGGCGGACCTCGAGCCCGAGCATCGAGCGAGCGCGGCCGCCCGACCGCGGCTGCTGGGCCTGGCGCTCGTCGGGGGCTTGACCCACCTTGACCTCGAAGGTTTTCTCGCTCTGCTCACGCCAGACCTTGACCTTCGCCGTGCGGTCGGGGGAGGCCAGGCCGACGGCGCGCTGCAGGTCGCCCGGACCTTCCATCGGGCGCCCCTCGAACTCGAGCAGGATGTCGCCAGGCTTGAGGCCGGCCTTTGCCGCGGGGCTGTCCGGCACTACTTCGTTGATGAGCACGCCCTTCGGGTCCTTGGCGCCGAACGAGCGAGCCAGCTCGGGGGTAAGCGGCTGGATCGAAACGCCGAGCCACCCACGCGTCACGCGGCCCTTGTCGCGGAGCTCCGCGTAGATCTTCCGCGCCATGTTCGAGGGAATCGCAAAGCCGATGCCCGAGCCGCCCGCGACGATCGCGGTATTGATCCCGATCACCTCGCCCTGCATGTTCACGAGCGGCCCACCGGAGTTGCCCGGATTGATCGCGGCGTCGGTCTGAAGGAAGTCGTCGAACGGGCCCTGGTCGAGCTGCCGTGCCTTGGCGCTGATGATGCCGGCCGTGACCGTGGCCTGCAGGCCGAACGGGGAGCCGACGGCGAGCACCCAGTCCCCCACCTGGATCCGGTCGGAGTCACCCAGGCGAGCGTGCTTGAAGGTGCCCTTCCCGTCGTCGAGCTTGAGGACGGCGAGGTCGGTCTTCTTGTCCACTCCGATGATCTTGGCCTTGTGCTTTCCGCCGTCGAGCGTCACCACTTCGATCTCCGTGGCCTTCTCGACCACGTGGGCGTTCGTGAGCGCGATCCCCGTTGCATCCACGATGACACCCGAACCGAGGCTCCGCTGCGGGATGCGTTCGGGTACCTCGCCGAAGAAGCGCCGGAAGAACTCCTCCCCGAAGTACTCCTCGAACGGCGTGCGGCCCTGGAGGCCAGCCCCTCGCGAGAAGGTGTTGATGTTGATCACAGCCGGCTTGATCGCGTCCGCGATCGCGGCGAACGTCCCACCCTGGGGCGGCATCTGCACCGGGAGGAGAGGCAGCGGACTGACAGGCGCCTGCGCCAGCATCGGCGGGCGCCGGAGCTCGGCGCGGGGCGCCGTGAACGCCCCGAGCGCGACGCCCGCCACCAGGGCGAGTACCAGTGCTCCGAGAAAAGTCCTTCGCTTGAGCTGCATCGTCATCGCGTCCCCTCCATCATGCTTTCGCCCATGCTTTCGCCGGCCAGCGCCCTGCGGAGTCGCTCCCCCTCGAGAGTCTCCGTCCGCTTCAGCGCTTGGGCTGCGGAAATCAGGACGGCCTTCTTCGTCGTCAGCATCCCACGGACCCGGTCGTGGGTGCGCTCGAGGATCGCCCGCACTTCCTCGTCGATCGTCCGGGCGGTCGCTTCACTGTATTCGCGTTCACCGCCGATTCCGGCGCCTTTGAGGAAGAGCGACGTGTGCTCGCCGTAGGTCGCGAGCCCCACCCGCTCCGACATCCCGTACTTCGTCACCATGAGGCGCGCCACCTCGGTCGCGCGCTCGAGGTCGTTGTGTGCGCCGGTCGAGACCTCGCCGTAGACGAGCTCCTCGGCGACGCGTCCGCCGAGCAGGACCGCGATTCGATCCTCCAGCTCGCTCCGGGTCATCAGGAAGCGCTCCTCCGTCGGCAGCTGGTAGGTCATTCCGAGCGCAGCGATGCCGCGCGGGATGATCGTCACCTTGTGAACGGGGTCGGCGTGGGCGACCGAGGTGGCTACCAGCGCGTGGCCCATCTCGTGATGGGCGACGATATCGCGCTCCTTTTCGGAGAGGACTCGACTCTTCTTTTCGAGTCCGGCGACGACTCGATCGATCGCTTCTTCGAAGTCGGACATCTCGACCGCGTTTTTCTCCTTGCGCGCCGCAAGCAGCGCCGCCTCGTTGACGATGTTGGCGAGATCGGCGCCCGCGAAACCCGGCGTGCGCGCCGCAATGACGCCGAGGTCGACGCCCTGCGCCAGGACCACGGCGCGGGCGTGCAGTCGCAGGATCGCCTCGCGGCCCCGGAGATCGGGCTTGTCGACGACGACCTGCCGGTCGAAGCGGCCTGGGCGCAGGAGCGCCTGGTCGAGCACCTCGGGGCGGTTCGTCGCGGCCATGATGATCACGCCCTTCGAGGAGTCGAAGCCGTCCATCTCAGCCAGCAGTTGGTTGAGGGTCTGCTCGCGCTCGTCGTGGCCCCCGATGAACCCGGTGCTGCCCGCACGCGACTTGCCGATCGCGTCCAGCTCGTCGATGAAGATGATGCACGGGGCCTTGTCCTTGGCCTGCTCGAACAAGTCACGGACGCGCGCGGCACCCACACCGACGAACATCTCGACGAACTCGGAGCCGGACAGGGTGAAGAAGGGCACGTCCGCTTCGCCCGCAACGGCCCGCGCCAGCAGGGTCTTGCCCGTGCCCGGGGGACCCACCACCAGCACGCCCTTGGGAATCCGGCCGCCGAGCCGCTGGTACTTTCTCGGATTTTTGAGGAAGTCGACGATCTCGACGAGCTCGGCCTTCGCTTCGTCGACGCCGGCGACGTCGGCGAACGTCGTTTTGAGCTCCTTGCGATCGAAGATCTTGTGTTTGGAGCGGCCGAACGAGAGTGCCTGTGTGGGCCCGCCCCCGACCCGCCGCATCAGGACCATCCAGATGGCGATCATGACCCCGAGCGGGATGATCCAGCCGAAGAAAAGGTCGCGAACGAAGGTCGACTCGATCTTCCCGGTGAACTCGACCCTGTGCCGCTCGAGCTCGGCGATGAGCGGCGCCTCCTCCACGCCGGGGATTCGGGTCACCGTGAACACACGTACTTCGGCGTCGGACGTGAGCCACTGGCGGAGGCGGTCACCCGCCCCGCTCGGCCCGGTCGGGAGCGCATCGGGCTTCGCAATACCCCGGATTTCCCGCTCGGTCAGCGCCACCTTCTCGACCTTGTCGGCGCGCACGAGGTCGAGGAACCTGGACATCGGGATCTCGACCGTGCGGGGGGCCTGGAGCCAGGACTGCAGCAGCAGCAGGACCATCGCCGCGACCAGCACGTAGGCCAGCGAGAACTGGATGCGCTGGTTGAGCCGCGGCTTCATCGAGGTGCCACCACTGTCATGCTAGCGTCGGCGCAGTGGTGTGTCAAACGTGCAGCCTCTTTTCGCTTGACACATCAAGCCCTTTGGCCTAAAAGTTGGCGCTGACCGCTCCTGTGAAACTGAGAACAAGCTCGTCTCTCGCGAGGGTCGGCCAACACCGTTGCGAGTTTCTGGTCCGGGGGTCGAGGTGAAGGAGTGCCGTGTGGTTCGCCGGGGCGCCTGGGCGGCGCTGGCGGTGGTGGCGCTCCTGATGATGCTGCCGGCGCTCCCGGCCCTGGCCCAGGACGCGGCCCGGGAACCCGCGTACCGGGCCTTTCCCCTGATCGGCTCACGGCTCGCCGTGTGGGCAGTCGCACAGCTGCACCTGAACTTCGCGGCGTTCATCCTCGGCGTACCGATCTTCGCCGTGATCATCGAGATCATCGGCTGGCGGACGGGTGACGCCCGGTACGACTGGCTCTCGCACGAGTTCGTCAAGCTCACCTTCGCGGCGTTCTCGACCACGGCGCTTCTGGGCGCCTTCCTCCTGTTCCTGTTCGTCGGCTACTATCCGAAGTTTTGGACGTATATGACCTCGATCTTCTTCCCCACCTACTGGGTTTACGCGCTGCTCTTCTTCGCGGAGACCTTCACGGTCTACGTCTGGTACTACGGGTGGGACTGGCTCAGCGGCCCCCGGAAGGGGATCCACGTCGCCCTCGGCGTCCTCAGCAATCTCTTCGGTACCGCAATACTTTTAGTGGCGAACTCGTGGGTCACCTTCATGATATCGCCCGCGGGCATCGACGAGTCGGGCGCGCTGAAGGGATCGGTGTGGGCGGCGATCAACAACTTCACGTGGATGCCGATCAACATCCACCGGCTGATCGCCAACATCGTGTTCGGCGGCACGATCGCGGCGGCCTACGCGGCGTTCCGCTTCCTTGGCGCCAAGACCGACGAAGAGCGAGCCCGCTACGACTGGATGGGCTACATCGGCAACTTCGTGGCGCTGTCCGCGTTCATTGTGCTGCCGTTCGCGGGCTATTACCTCGGCCGTGAGATCTACGCGTTCAACCAGACCATGGGCATCACGATGATGGGCGGCTTCATGTCGTGGCTCTGGATCATCCAGGCGATCCTGATCGGCGTGCTCTTCCTCGGCTCGAACTACTACCTCTGGCTCGGCATGGAGCGCATCCCCGGCTCCGAGCGGTACCGCCGCTACGTCCCGATGATGATCGGCATCCTCGCCTTCGGCTTCATGGTCTGGGCGACGCCGCGCTCCATGGTCATCACGCTCGACGAGGCGCGGGCGATGGGCGGCACGCATCATCCGGTGCTCGGCTTTCTGGGTGTCATGTCGGCGAAGAACACCGCGGTGAACATGATGATCCTCACCACGTTCGTCTCGTTCGTCCTCTATCGGCGCGCGAACCGGATCTCGACCAGACCGTGGGTCGGGACCGGGATGGTGGTCCAGTGGGCTGTCCTTGGACTCGCCGCGGCGGTCGTCGTCTTCTACGGCGTGTACGGGTATTTCGTCGAATCGCTGGTGAGAATAGGCTTCTCCGTGTATCAGGTGCTGGCCGTTCTCGCCGCAATCGTCGTCGTCATGGCGATCGATATCCCGCTGTTCAAGGGCGCCCGCTCCACCGGGACAATTCGCTGGGGGACGATCGCTCCGCGTTCTCAGTACGTGCTCATCCTCCTGGCGGTGACGTTCACCTGGCTGATGGGTCTGATGGGCTTCGCCCGCTCAGGAATCCGCCAGCACTGGCACGTCTACGGCGTCATGCGGGATAACTCGGTCGACGCGGTGACGCCCGCGATCGGGTACGCGGCCAACATGATCACGACGGTCACGATCGTGTTCTTCGCCCTGGTGATGTTCATCTTCTGGCTCGGTGGTCTCGGGGAGAAGGGCAAGGTCGGAGAGTCCGGCCACGCCGCCGCGCCGATCCTCGCGGGCGGGAGCGACGCGGAATCCGCGGGGACAGCGTCGACAGGGGAGTCGAGAGGGGGGCAGAGCCGCACGGGAGAAAGCGAGGCCTCGTCCGCGGGGGAGTCGAGAGGGGGGCGGAGCCGCACGGGAGAAAGCGAGGCCTCGTCCGCGGGGGAGTCGAGAGGGGGGCGGAGCCCCCTTCTCCCATAGAATGCGCCTTCCCGTCGGCGTCAAGGTCGGTGCGTTCGCGCTCGCCGTGATGGGCACCTACACGTATTACGCCAACTCGATCCCCCAGATACAGTCGAAGCCGCCGGCCGAGTTGTCACTCGAGGGCGGAAACGTCACCCCCGCCCAACTCGTGAAGGCGGGCGAGGAGATCTTCAAGACGAAGGGCACGTGCGAGATCTGTCACCGGATCGGCCAGAAGGGCACCCGCGCGCCCGACCTCGCCGGGGTCGGGGGGCGAGCGGGCAAAGTCAAGCCTGGCCTGAGCGCCAAGCAGTACATCATCGAGTCGCTGCTCCAGCCGGGCGCCTACCTCGTCGAGGGCTACCCGAACATCATGCCCCAGGTCGACAAGCCGCCGATCGCGCTGAACCGCTCCGAGGTCTGGGCGCTCACGGCGTTCCTCGAGTCCCTCAGCGGCACCGTCGACGTCACGCTCGACGACATTCCGAAGACGGCGGGCGCCCCCGCGGGCGGCGGGGCGGCGACCGAGCTGAAGCTGCCAGGCGACCCGAAGGCCGGCGAGGCGATCTTCACCGGCAAGGGTGCCTGCATCGCCTGCCACAAGGCGGGGAAGGTCGGCGCCTCACCGGTCGGCCCGGATCTCTCGCAGATCGCCAAGATCCAGACGCCGGACTACGTGATGCGAAAGATCCTGGATCCGGCCGGCGCGGGCACGGTGGCGGGCTTTCCCAAGGGCGTGATGCCGCCGACGTTCGGCCAGACGCTGACGGCGAAGGAGTACGTCGATCTCGTGGCCTTCTTGATGACGCTGAAGTGAGCCGATGAGCTTCTTGCGCTCGCGCTTCGTCCAGGCTGTCCTCGTGCTGGTCATCGCCTTCGTCGTCCTTCGGTTCGGTATCCAGCCGCCGGCGCCGTGGAGCGTCCTGACCCTCTACCTGTCGATCGTGCTCCTCGCGGTGCTCGTATTCGTGTCCTCGGACTCCGATTCGTGGCGCGAGTTCGTGCGGCCGATCCGCGCGACGCTGGTCAGTCCCGACAGGCGCCACGCCCGGCTCGGGCTTTTGATCGCCCTGCCGCTCCTTCTCGGTTACTACGCCTACACGCAGGCCGCGGCCAAGCCACAGGCGCCGCCGGAGTTACGCGCTGTCCACCCCGCTCCGCCGTCATCCATCCAGTCCCGCGGCAAGGAGATCCAGATCACGGGGCTGGACAACCCGCTCCGGAAGGACCAGGCGACCGTCAAGAAGCACGTCGCGGCCGGCGCGGGGATCTACATTCGCAACTGCGTATATTGCCACGGCGACAACCTCGACGGAAAGGGCCACTTCGCGCACGGTTTCAACCCGCCGCCGGCGAACTTCCAGGACCCCGGAACGATCGCCATGTTGCAGGAGGCGTACCTCTTCTGGCGCATCGCGAAGGGCGGGCCCGGGCTTCCGAAGGAGTCGGCACCCTGGAACTCGGTCATGCCTGCCTGGGAGGATCGACTGACCGAGGAGCAGATCTGGCAGGTCATCATGTATCTCTACGACGCGACGGGTCAGCAGCCGCGGCGATGGGAGGAATCGCATTGATCCCCTCGCTCACCGTCCTTGCTGCGGCTGGACTCATCGCGCTCTCTCTCAGCGCGACGCCGTCGCAGGTCGCGGCGCAGGCGGGGAACGCGGCGGCCGGGAAGGCCGTGTACGAGAGGAAGTGCGCGGGTTGTCACGGTGACAAGGGTGATGGCAAAGGGCCGGCCGCCGAACTGCTCTCCCCGAAGCCCCGCGACTTCACCGCGGGCCTCTACAAGGTTCGGACGACGGCGAACAAGGTGCCGACGGACCAGGATATCTTCCGGATCATCACGGACGGCATGCCCGGAACGTCCATGCCGTCGTGGGCGGTGCTCCCGGAAAAGGACCGGTGGAACCTCGTCGCGTACATCAAGGCGTTCGCAGCGGAGAAGTTCAAGGAGGGCCCGAAAAAGCTCGAGCTGCCGAAAGACGTCGCCTCGTCGTCGGAGTCGATCAAGCGCGGTAAGGAGATGTTCGAGGCGATCGAGTGCCACAAGTGTCATGGCACCGAAGGACGGGCCGACGGCCCCTCGCGCGCCGAGCTGAGGGACGAGTGGGGCAACCCGGTCCCGCCCGCGAACCTCACCAAGCCGTGGACCTTCCGCGGGGGGGCGGGCCGGACCGAGATCGCCACCCGGCTCGCCAACGGCATCCTCGGCACCCCGATGCCCGCCTTTCTCGACAGCGTCGAGAAGCCCGAGGACATCTGGCACCTGACGAACTTCATTCGTTCGCTCGGCCCCGAGTCGCCGCCGCGCTACGCCACGCTCGTCACGGTCACCGCAGTGTCCGACGCGATTCCCGACGACCCGAACGCCGACTACTGGAAGAAGGTCGCGCCGGACACCATCCCGCTGATGGGGCAGGTGATCGTCGACCCGCGGAACTTCAATCCGGCGATCGATCTCGTGTCGATACGCGCCGTCTACAACGACAAGGAGATCGCCTTCCACTTGACGTGGGACGA
>Ga0137368_10004501_pt1 | contig 14833 bp, 16 predicted proteins | sample SagtaG_13_FD_104917 | JGI IMG/M metagenome (GOLD analysis project Ga0137368, IMG submission 104917) | Vadose zone soil microbial communities from Sagehorn Ranch, Mendocino, California, USA - Sage1_L_100_16 metaG | ecosystem: Environmental > Terrestrial > Soil > Vadose zone | place: USA...
AGATGCACCGCAAGACGGCCCGCCTGCCGTCCGGCAAGACCTTCGATGCCTGGGACCCGAAGGCCTCGGCGATCCCGGGCGACGCCCAGTGGGCCCTGCGGTCGCTCGACTGGATCGGCCGGGCCGAGAACCTCGTCCTGGTTGGACCATCGGGGACCGGCAAGAGCCACTTCGCCGAGGCGATCGCCCACGCCGCTATCGACCGTGACCTCCGCGTGAGGTGGTTCACGCTCGAGGCCCTGACGGCCACCATCGCCCGCTCACGGATCGACGCGTCGACCGGGAAGGTCGTCGAGCGGATCGTCCGCTCGGAACTCGTGGTCGTCGACGACATCGGGCTGCTACCCGCCGGCGCGGACGAGGCCGAGGCGCTCTATCGCCTCGTCGACCCTGCCTATGAGAAGCGCTCGCTGATCCTGACCTCGAACCTTTACCCGGCCCGCTTCGACACGATCTTCCCAAAGGGCCTGGCCACCGCCGCGGTCGACCGCCTCCTCCATCACGCCCACGTCATCGTCACCGAGGGCCGCTCGCATCGCCTCACCGAAGCCGTCGAGGGTCGAGGCGTCGCCCCGCTGCCGGCCACCGAAGGCACGGAACCGGCAGGACTGCCCGCTGGAGCCAGGAGTCGGAACCCGGGCTGAACGAGCGGTGTACCGTCGTCGTCATGGGGCGAATTGCTGTGCGCGCCCTGTTGGGCGCTGGTCTCCTGGTCGGGAGTCTTGCCATGGCTGCGGAGGTGCGCGCCGCCGGTGAAGTCGTGGTGGCGGTCTCGCCATCCGAGGTGGAGGTCGGCGAGCCGGTCGAGGTTCTTCTCCGGACGTTCGTTCCGATCCAGCGAGAGGGCGTACTCCCCGGCACATCGCCTCGGGAGCCCTATCCCGCCCCGCCCGGGTTCTGGAACCTTCTTTACCCGTGGGATGACTATCCGTTTGACGTCGTCGCACAGCACGAGGGCGACAGTGACGTTCCGGTCAGCCTCGCCCGAGACGCGTCGGACTCGACGCTCTGGCGAGGGTTCGTGTCGCTGCCAAAGGCTGGGACATGGACGATCTGGGTCCGCAACTTCCCCGGCAGGGAACCGGGATCGACCACGACCGTGACGGTACGCGGCGGGTCGGCCGCGACCACGTCGCCACCACCCGTCAATGCGACGACGACCGGTCCGGCGTCGATCGCGGCTGCCCCAGCTGCGCTCATCGGGGCGCTGGCCGGACTCGTCGTCGGCGCCATCCTCGCCCTGGCGTGGAGGCGACGCCCGACGTCCTGAGGCCCCGTTCATTTCTCGTGGCCGCGAGCGTTCAGGTTTCCCGTCCGCGATACCTGCACATTGGCGGTCACGAGATCTGAACACCCATGCGGTGGGTCGCGACGATGCGTCTCGTCTTTGAGCCGCGGGGCCGCGTCGCCGACCGATCGGCCCGAAGCAGGTGGTGACTGGTGACGAGGCGCCTGTCGGTTCAGCCGCCGAACAGGCGCGTCAGCCCGTAGATGATGGCGCCGGCGATGGCCAGGAGAACCAGGATGATCGTCCACGACACAACACTGTCCACCCAGAGCGGCGTCCCACCGATCGTGTGGGGCAAGGTCGCATCGGCCTTCGCGAAGACCGTCTCGAAGTCTTCACGGCTGATCTCCACTCCGAGTCGCCCCCACTGCTCGTCGAAGGCGGTCGTCCCGGGCGCTGCACGTTCGATGGGTGAGTCGATCCAGCGGCCGTACTCGCCGGGGACGGGTAACGTAGACCGCGGTCCGATCTTTCGCGAGGCCGATCTCCCGCGGGATGTAACCGTCGGGGTCGATCTCCAGAAGCGTCGTGCCGACCGGATCCTTCGAGCCCTCCGTAACCTCGCTGATCCGGAGGAAGTCCGACTGCGAGCGTTCCGCAGGCTCAGGATCGTTCGGGATGAGCATTGCCGCGACTCTCGTCGAGACGGGCCCGAGCGTCAACCGAGACGTGTCGAGCGTCCGTCAGTCGGATCGAGGGGTCTCACCCCGCGACCCTTGACCGCCTCGGTGAGCCGATGCGAGGTGCCCTGGGTCAGGATGACTTGGGCATGGTGGAGGAGTCGATCGACGGCCGCTGTGGCGAGGCCCTTCGGGAAGATCGTGTCGAACCTGTGGCTCACCGGCCGCCCACGGACTGCTCTCTCGAGCGGGAACCACGGGCTGACGCGCGATCAGGGATACAGGCTGGCCACGATCTCCGTGAGCATCAGGCCAGGTCGTCGCTCGAGCTCGCAGACCTTGTCGAAGCTACTGCCGACCGCGGCGAAGACCTCCGCATCGACCGTATCGGGGGGCAGATGCTGCCTCTCGCGTACGCTCGTCATCAGCTCGGGAGGAATGAAGGCCTCCGCGGTTTGAAGCCGCTGGTCGGCATTCAAGCGGGACCAATCCGCACAGGTCCGGGCCAGAGGCACCGGGCGGGGATTCACGAAGCCACACCCGATCACGGTAGTGGCCAACAGAGCGATCGAAACCACACATCGGCCGCGCGTCATCAACTCTTCCTGTTTACACCGCCGGCCCAGGCTCGGTTCCTGACGGTTCCGGCGGACTCGTTGCGATCACCGCTCGAACGGGAACCACGGCTGAAGCAGCGGTGTACCGTGGTCGACATGGGGCGGACCGCTATTCGGGCGCTCGTTGTAGTCGGAGTGCTCGTCGGGAGCCTGGTCATTGCCGACGGATCCCGCGCGTCAGGCGAAGTCGTGCTGGCGGTCTCGCCCTCCGCTGTTGGGGTCGGTGAGCCAGTCGAGGTCCTCCTCCGAACGTTCCGGCCGATCGAGCGGAAAGGCACCCTCCCCCAGTCGAAGGCGCGCGAACCCTACCCTGCTCCATCCGGCTATTGGAACGTACTGGTTCCCTGGGACGACTACCCGTTCGATGTCGTCGCCCAGCACGACGGCGCCGCCGACGTCCCAGTGAAGCTCGCTCGAGACCCGTCCGACTCGACGCTCTGGCGAGGATTTGTGTCGCTGCCAGGCGCCGGGACGTGGACGATCTGGGTCCGCAACTCTCCTGCGAAGGAACCGGGCTCGACGACGACGGTCAAGGTTCGGCCCGGCACGTCTGCTGCATCCGCGACGCCGGCTCCCGTCATGGCGACGAGCACGACAGGTACCGGCGCGATTGATGCCGGCCCAGCTGTGCTCGTCGGCGGGCTGCTTGGTCTCGTCATCGGCGTCCTGCTCGACCGTGCTCTGAGGCGACGTCCGACGTCATGAGGCCCGTCGCCCCCGCGGCGTGCGAGGAACGGCTGCGGCGCTGAGGCGGGGACCGTAGCGGGCGGTTCGCCTGTCAGATACGAGCCCGGCTCGTGGCTCCCGCGCGTGACGACGCCGATCGCTGACACATACGAGCCCTGTTCGTGACTTGGCCCGGGACAACGTCCAGTCGTTGCCACATACGACGCCGGCTCGTGAGTGGCACGAGAGTCCTGCCATCAACGCATGTGGTTCGTATCTGGCGGGACCGGCCGCGCGTGACGGCCTCGTTTGGCGGCTCGCTCGGAGATCCCGTGCGTGCTGATCCCTTGAGCGGGAGCCCGGAGGTGGCGGGACATGCCGCGGGTACGAACTCCACTCGTATCTGGCACCAGCACAGGTTCTGGCACAGCCGAGGCACTCGTCGTCGCGACGAAGCACCGCCCGGGCGATGGAAAGGCCGCGCTCAGGCGCCCGGCGGCGGAAGGATCACGATGTCGCCCACGTGGATGATCGACGGATTCTCGATCTGCGGGTTGAGGTCCAGGACCGTCTGATAGGGCACGCCGAAGAATGACGCGATGCCGCGCAGGTTGTCGTGCCTGCGAATCCGGTATTGATAGCAGTCGGGCTGGTTGGGGCAGGGCGTCAGCAGGGCCAGCCGGTCGGGTGAGGCAGCCGGGGACGGCGAGCCCGAGGGTTGGCCAGTTGGTCGCGCTGTCGCCGTGGCTGCCGCCGGCGATGCGCTGGCCGTGGCTGCGAGGACGCTGGCCGACGGCGCGGTGGGCACGCTCGGGCTTGCCACTGCCACGATCGACATGGCCGGAGCCCGACCGGCTGGATCGAGGCCGCCACGCAGCGCGGCGAACCCGACCGCGAGCACCACAGCCGCGGCCAGCGCACCGATCGCCGCCATCATGGCCGGACGCGGCCTGCGCGATCGCCTGGCCTGCGGTCGCAGGTGCAGCGACCCGACCGTATGGCCCAGCCGCACCGACGGAATCTCGACCGGCGCTCGCGGAGCGAGGTCTGCCAGACCCGGTGCCGCATCCGGGGCGTCCGGACCGCCCCATCGGGCAGGCGGCTCTGACGGAGCGACCGGCAGCGGCTGGTCGCCACCGGCCCCGACGAATCTCGGGCAGTCCACATGGGCCGCTCCCAGACAGACCAGCTCGACCTGGCGGGGAGCCAGCGCGATCGTGGGGACGAGGGCGTGACAGGAGGCCTGTCGGACCCCGTCCAGCTGGAGATAGCGGCAGGCACCGGGCGGCGACAGAACGGGGAAAGCGGAAGCCGGCGAGGGCTCGGCGACGTTGGCCACAGCCTCGCTGGGAATCGCCAGGCCGCGTGGTGCGTGGGCCAGGCCGGCGAGGCCATCGGGGTCCATCGAGCGATCGTCCCGGCTCGGCTCGGGCCCCTCGCCGACCGCGCCGTCGACCGCCTCGGCAGCCCCCCGGTCTTCCCGCACGCACCCTCCCGTGCTCGATTCGCGGCTGCCCGCGACTTCGTTCGCGGGAGTCTAGTACCTTTCGATGCTTGCTGTCGGACGATCGACGATGCTAGTCTGCGCGGGCTCACACGATTCGAGATCCGAATCCCGCCGGGTAACAGGATTCGAGGTTCACGGGTCCCGCATGGTCCTCCAGCTTCCGGTCATTCCGCCGGCACCTGAGTCGTATCACCTGGCCGAGGTGCGCATCCGCCGCTGCACCTTCCGCCGGCTCATCCAGGTCGACAGCGCGCCCGCGCCCATCTACGACGTCGAGTGCCTCTTCCCAGAGCGCCGCCTGCCGATCCCGTTGGGCGACCTGGAGACCGCGACCCCGATCTGCAACGCCTGCACCGCGGCCCACATCTTCCGGCCGGACGAGGACTGACTCGGCGCTCCGCAGGCGGGTGTACGCGGTCCGAACGTGGAGCGTCAGCGAGGCGATCTGTAAGCCGAGTTCTGTACCGCGACCCGGTTGCCCGAATCGCGGCGATGGCCATCCATCTCGGCCGCCGGTCGCCCGGCGGCTCTAGCGGCCGACCCGAGGGTTGGGCAGCGCGCCTCTCCCCCCGGCGAACCGGGGTTGCACCCTCCTACTTGGCCTTGCTCCGGGTAGAGTTTGCCCCGTTTCACTCCGCCCGGACCGACAGGTGGCCGGTCCGGACGGCATCGTCACTGTGGCACTGGTCCTCGCCTCTCGGCGGACGGGCGTTACCCGCTACCCTGCGCTGGAGAGCTCGGACTTTCCTCGAGCCGCAAATGGCCGAAGCCGCGTGCGGCGCGCGGCCATCCGATCGCCTCTCTGACGACCGCATTCTACCGGCCGTCGGGTGCCCTGTCGACGGCCGAATCGACCATCCGTTCGATGCTGTCTCAGCGGCCGGGGCGCACCACGACCACAGCCGGGCCGCCGGCCAGAGCCCGATCGATGGCGGCGTTGCACAGCGCGTCCGCGGCGTGGTTCTGAGCGCGTGGCACGTGGGCTGCGGACCAGCCCTCGAAGCCCGACAGGAGCCGGCGCGCCTCCGCGTGGAGCCGAGCCAGCGTGGGATTCTTGATCCGCCAGCGACCGTGCAGCTGTTCGACGATGAGCATCGAGTCGAGCAGCAGATGGACCTCGCGCGCCCCGAGCTCCGCGGCCAGGCCGAGCGCGCGGACCACCGCGGTGTACTCCGCGACGTTGTTGGTCTGGATGCCCAGGTATTCGGAGATCGATGCGTTGGGCAGCGCCCAGGGGTCGAAGGCGTCCGGTCTGCTGGCATCGATGAGCACCGCGCCGGCTGCGGCGTGACCGGGATTGGAACGGGAGGCGCCGTCGCAGCGGATCACGTACGCCCGGCCCTTCGCCCGCTCCCGAACGGTCGAGGGCCTCGTCGAGGGTCCGGCCGAGGCCACCTCCTCGGACACCAGATCTGGCCAGAGCGGCTCGCTCAGCGTCGCTCCACCGTCGAGCGGGTCAGGCTGGCGCGACGGCGGGCGTGCCGCCCAGGCGGGCCACGATGGCGTCCGCGAAGCCGCTCGTGCCGGCAGTCCCGCCCAGGTCCTGGGTCAGCATCCGGCCCTCGGCGATCACGGCCCGGAGGGCGGACTCCACCCGCTGGGCGGCCTCGAGCTCGCCCATGTGGCGGAGCATGAGCGCACCCGACAGGATGAGCGCGGTCGGGTTCGCCCGGTCCTGGCCGGCATACTTGGGCGCCGAGCCGTGGACCGGTTCGAAGACCGCGGCCTCCGTCCCGATGTTGGCGCCGGGCGCGACACCGAGGCCGCCGACCAGGCCGGCGGCGAGATCGCTCACGATGTCGCCGTACAGGTTGGGCAGCACCAGGACGTCGTACAGCTCCGGTTTCTGGACGAGCTGCATGCACATGTTGTCGACGATTCGATCCTCGAACTCGATCCGGCCCTCATAGCCGGCCGCGATCGTCCGGCACGATTCCAGGAAGAGCCCATCCGAGAGCTTCATGATGTTGGCCTTGTGGACCGCGGTCACTTTGCGCCGGCCGTTGGCCACCGCGTACTCGAAGGCGTAGCGGGCGATCCGCTCGGATGCCTCGCGGGTGATGATCTTGATGCTCTCCGCCGCGTCGCGCCCGACCATGTGCTCGATGCCGGCGTAGAGGTCTTCGGTATTCTCCCGGACGATGACGAGGTCCACGTCCTCGTAGCGCGACTCGACGCCGGGAATGCTGCGGACCGGCCGGACGTTGGCATAGAGCCCGAGCGCCTGGCGGAGGGTGACGTTGACGCTCCGGAAGCCCGCGCCGACCGGCGTGGTGATGGGCCCCTTGAGCGCCACTCCGTTGCGCTTGATCGACTCCAGGACGTGGTCCGGCAGGGGCGTGCCAAATTGGGCCATGACCGCCTCGCCGGCGTCCACGACCTCCCACTCGAGGGGTACGCCGGTCGCGTCCAGAACCCGCCGAGCCGCCTCCGCCAGTTCCGGCCCGATGCCATCGCCGGGGATCAGCGTCACGCGGTGGGACATGGCGCCATTCTATCCGGACGATCCGGTCGGACCGGCCCGGCCCTCCGTTGACGACTGCCCCGCCGGCGGCGATCCGTCGGCTGGCCGCGATCCGTCGGCTGGCCGCGATCCGTCGGCTGGCGCCCCTCCCGGCCGGCCACGGCCGGTGACCTTGCGCCAGACCATCTGGATCGGGTCGTAGTAGCGGTCGGCCACCCGCTCCTTGAGCGGGATGATCGCGTTGTCGGTGATCTTGATGTGCTCGGGGCAGACCTCGGTGCAGCATTTCGTGATGTTGCAGTAGCCGACGCCCCCGTCGTCCTTGAGGAACTCGAGGCGATCGGCCTCATCAATCGGATGCATCTCCAGGCCCGCCACGCGGACGAGGAAGCGAGGGCCGATGAACTCGTTCTCGGTGGTGTGGTTACGGAGGACGTGGCAGACGTCCTGGCACAGGAAGCACTCGATGCACTTGCGGAACTCCTGGACCCGCTCGATGTCCCGTTGCTGCCAGCGCCACTCTTCCTGTGGCACGTCCTCCGGCGGCTGGAACGGGGCGATCCGCCGGTTGACCTCGTAGTTCCACGAGACGTCGGTGACCAGGTCCCGGATGAGGGGGAACGCCCGCATCGGCTCTACGGTGATCGTCTCGCCGGGCTCGAAGTCGGACAACCTCGTCTTGCAGGTGAGCGACGGCCGTCCATTCACCTCGGCGCTGCAGGAGCCGCATCTGGCCGCCTTGCAGTTCCAGCGGACCGCCAGGTCCGGGGCGACGTTGGCCTGGATCCAGTGGAGCGCATCGAGGATGACCATCCCCTCCTCCACCGGGACGACGTACTCGACGAACTCCCCAGGCTCTCCCGGGGAGCCGCGAAAGACGCTGAGGCGGGCCTCGGCCACCGGCTGGCCCTTCCCTATCCCCTGGCCGCCAGCGCGCCGAGCTCGGCCGGCAGCGTCGGCAGCGGCGCCGTATCGACGCGCATCGCCTCACCGTCGCGGACGGTGACGGTGTTGACCTTCGCCCAGTCGGGATCGGCGGCCGGGTGGTCGAGCCGGCTGTGGGCGCCGCGGCTCTCCGTCCGGAGGCGGGCGCTGCGGACGATGGACTCGGACACGATGATAAGGTTTCGCAGCTCGGTCACCAGGTTCCAGCCCGGGTTGTAGGCACGGCCGCCGTCGGCCCGGACGGCCGACAGGCGGCGACGCAGGTCGTCGATCCGCCCGATTGCCTCGTCCAGGTCCGACTCGGTGCGGAAGATGCCGACGAGCGACTGCATCGTGGCCTGCAGGTCCGCCTGGATGCGGTACGGATCTTCTCCCTGGGAGCGCTCGAGTGGCGCGTCCAGCTCGGCAATCGCCTCGCCGACCTGGATGGGTGAGACCCAGGGTACCTCGGGCTCGGCGGCCGCGGCGGCCGCCGCGGCCGCACCCGTCCGCTGACCGAAGACCAGGAGATCCGACAGGGAGTTGCCGCCCAGCCGGTTGGCGCCGTGCATCCCGCCGGCCACCTCGCCCGCGGCGAACAGGCCCTGCTTCGTGCTTGCCCCTGTGTCGGCGTCGACGCGAACGCCGCCCATCATGTAGTGGGTCGTCGGTCCGATCTCCATCGGGCCGGAGGTGATGTCCACGTCGGCCAGCTCCTTGAACTGGTCGTACATGGACGGCAGCTTGCGCCGCACGCGATCGGCCGGCAGGTAGCTGATGTCGAGGAAGACGCCGCCGTGCGGCGAGCCGCGGCCCTCCTTGACCTCCGTGTAGATCGCCCGGGCAACGTTGTCGCGCGTCGACAGCTCGGGCGGCTGGCGGGCCTCGGTCTGGCGGCCGGCGGTCAGCGCCTCCACCCAGGTCCTGGCTTCGGCGTCCGACTGGGCATACTCGTGCCTTCGCTCATCCGGCAGGTACGTCCACATGAAGCGCTCGCCGTCGCGGTTTCGCAGGATGCCGCCCTCGCCGCGGACCGCCTCGGTGACGAGCAGGCCACGGACCCCGGGCGGCCAGACCATCCCGGTCGGATGGAACTGGACGAACTCCATGTCGATGAGCTCGGCGCCGGCGAGATACGCCAGGGCGTGACCGTCGCCGGTGTATTCCCAGGAGTTGGAGGTGACCTGGTAGGCCCGACCGATCCCGCCCGTGGCGAGAATGACGGCCTTCGCCGGAAACACGACCGGGCGACCGGTCGTCCGCCAGTAGCCGAACGCGCCGGTCACTCGATCGGGACGGGTCGCGAGGCGGGTGATCGTGCACTCCATGTAGACCGATATCCCCGTGGCGACCGCCCGGTCCTGGAGCGTCCGGATCATCTCCAGGCCGGTCCGGTCGCCGACGTGGGCCAGCCTGGGGTGGGTATGGCCGCCGAACGGACGCTGGAGAATGCGACCGTCGCCCGTTCGGTCGAACACCGCACCCCAGCGCTCCAGCTCCCGGACCCGCTCCGGAGACTCCTGGGCATGGAGCTGGGCCATCCGCGGGTTGTTGAGCATCTTCCCGCCGACCATCGTGTCCCGAAAGTGCGTCTCCCACGAATCCTGTTCGGCGACGTTGGCCAGGGCAGCGGCCACCCCGCCCTCGGCCATGACCGTATGCGCCTTGCCAAGGAGGGACTTGCAGACGAGTCCCACGGAGGCGCCCAGGCTGGCCGCTTCCACTGCCGCGCGGAGCCCGGCTCCACCGGCTCCGATAATGAGGACATCGTGCGGATGCGTCTCGATCTGGTCGATCACAGGCGGATCTGGGGGTCGACCAGGATGCCGAGGGCCATGAGCCGGACGTAGAGGTCGGCGAGCGTGACCGAGATCAGGCTGGACCAGGCCCACGCCATGTGGTGCGCATTGAGGGACGTCAGCCGCCGCCAGAGGCCGTAGCGGACCTGTTGCCGCCGGCTGCACGAGAAGCAGTCCAGGCGGCCGCCGACGATGTGCCGCAGTGAATGGCACGACAGCGAGTAGCCGGTCAGCAAGGTCACGTTGACGAAGAAGAGGACGCTCCCGATGCCGAGCCGCCAGTGGTCAGACACGCGGAGCGAATAGAACGCGTCCAGCCACAGGAAGAAGAGCGGGATGAACGCCAGGTAGAGGAAGTAGCGGTGCAGGTTCTGGAGGATGAAGGGAAAGACCGTCTCCATCGCGTAGCCGCGATGGATCGTCGGCTCGCCAACCGCACAACCCGGCGGGTCCGCGAAGTAGAAGCGGTAATAGGCCTTGCGGTAGTAGTAGCAGGTCGCCCGGAAGCCCAACGGAATCCAGAGGATGAGCAGGCCGGGGCTGATCCAGCTCGGCAGGAAGGCCGGAGCGATCAACGGCGAGAAGAGCGGCGACAGGTAGCCGTCGACCTCGTACGCGGTACCGAAGAGCGGCGTCCAGATGATGCCGCTGAAGAAGAGGTACAACGCGCAGACCGTGAAGAGCGCTCCCTGGACGGCGGGCGCCAGCCACCAGGGGTCCCGGCGAGCCGTCGCGCCCAGGCCGCGCCTGGCCGTTCCGACGGGCTTGCTCGCGGCCTGGCTGCTTGCCGTCATCCTCGGTTCGGCCTCCTCGCGGGTGGCGGCAGCGGGGTGGCTGCTTCGGCCCGGGAAATTCTAGCCGGAGCGGAGGGCCGCCCGCCGAACGGGGCCTTCGCCCGCTCGAGCCCACCACGGTCCGAGCAACGCCACGGATGGGCATTCTGGCGGGCCGAGCGCGGCCAATGCGCGTCCGTGTTCCGAGCAATGCCAGGGATGGCGTTAGCGCGACCTGAAGCGGGCAGCCGGCGCGGCGGTTGGAGGGCAACGGACCCAGCGGTAGGATTGGTCGGACGATCCGGAGTCTCGTTGTTGCCGCCAGTCACGGTGCCGCGTACGTTGCGAGGGACTACACGTGGGTGCGACATGACCGACGATCCGCGAGTGCGCCTCGTGGCGGACGGCTACGACGCGATCGTCGATCGGCACCTGGGCTGGATCGGGCGGATCGAAGGCGATCCGCGGCTGCGCTGGCTCGACGCGTTCACGGCGCGCCTGCCGGCGGGCGGAGACGTCCTGGAGCTCGGCTGCGGCGCGGGCGTCCCGGTCACGAGGCGCCTTGCGGAGCGGTTCACGGTTACCGGCGTTGATGTCTCGCCGGGTCAGATCGCCCGTGCCCGGGAGCTCGTCCCGACCGCCCGGCTGATCGTCGGCGACATGACCACGATCGAGCTGCCCGATGCGTCCTTCGACGGCGTGGCGGCGTTCTACTCGATCCTGCACGTGCCGCGCGAGCGCCATGCCGCCCTCTTCGGCCGGATCGCCGGCTGGCTGCGGCCGGGCGGCTGGTTCCTGGCCGCCCTCTCGGGGCATGACGATCCGGGTTGGACGGGCCGCTGGCTGGGCGTGCCGATGTTCTTCAGCGGCTTCGACCCGGACGTGACGGTCGGCCTCCTTTCCGACGCCGGCTACCGCGTGGCGCGCCGCCGCCTGGAAACGATGCGCGAGCCCGAGGAGGATGGGACCTTGAGCGAGGCGACCTTCCTGTGGGTGCTGGCTCGACGCGACTGACCGAGAGACCTGGCGCTGCGTCGACCGCACATGCCACGGTACGGGACGGCTGCGGATACCATCTGACTCCCCGCTCCCCCGTGCCGTCAGGAGCCTCCAACCGGTGAAGATCCAGGAAGCCGACGCGAAGTCCCTTCTCGTCGCGCAGGGACTGCCCGTGCCGCCCTGGGAAGTGGCGCGCACGCCCGCCGAGGCGCGAGCGGCCGCCGAGCGGGTGTTCGCCGCCGGCGCCGAGCGGGTCGTGATCAAGGCGCAGGTGCTCGTCGGCGGACGAGGCAAGGCAGGTGGGGTGAAGCTGGCCGGCGACGGGGACGAGGCACAGGAGGTCGCCGGCCGCATTCTGGGCATGGAGATCAAGGGGATCACCGTCCGCAAGGTCCTCGTAGCGGAAGCCGCCGATATCGTCAAGGAGTTCTACCTGGGCGCGGTCCTCGACCGCGGCGAGCGGCGCATCCTGTTGATGGGCTCCGCCGAGGGCGGCGTCGAGATCGAGCAGGTCGCCGCGGAGCGGCCGGACGCCATCGTCCGGATCCACGCCCACCCGCTCCTTGGGCTCCTCGACTGGCAGGCCCGCCAGATGGCGTTCGGGCTCGGCCTGGGCGCCCATCGCCAGGCCGCCGCGGCCATAGCCAAGGGGCTCGTCAGCACGATGCTCGCCAACGACGCCGACCTGGTGGAGATCAACCCCCTGGCGATCGTCCGCACCCGCGCCGCAGACGGCGCCGAACAGCTCGCGCTTCAGTGCCTCGACGCCAAGATCACCCTCGATGACTCGGCTCTCCACAGGCATCCGGGCCTGGAGGAGCTGCGCGACCTCGACGAGGAGGACCCGGCCGACATCGCGGCCCGGGCCGAGGGGATCAGCTTCATCAAGCTGGACGGCACGATCGGCTGCATGGTCAACGGCGCCGGGCTGGCGATGACCACGATGGACCTCGTCAAGCGAGCCGGCGGCGAGCCGGCGAACTTCCTCGACATCGGCGGCGGTGCCCGCGCCGACCGCGTTGCGGCCGCGATGCGGCTCATCCTGTCCGATCCGAAGGTCCGGGCGATCCTGGTGAACATCTTCGGCGGCATCACCCGCGGTGACGAGGTGGCCCACGGCCTGATCGAGGCGCGAGCCCTCCAGCATCGCGACGTCCCGATGGTCGTCCGGATCGTCGGCACCAACGCCGAGGAGGCCGCCCGGCTGCTGACCGAGGCCCGGTTCGAGACCGCCGCAAGCCTGGACGAGGCAGCCGCCAAGGCGGTCGCCGCGGCCGGCGTCGCGAGCCCGGCATCGTGAGCATCCTCGTCGGCCGCGAGACCCGGCTCGTCGTCCAGGGCATCACCGGCAGGGAGGGCGAGTTCCACTCCCGGGCGATGCTCGACTATGGCACCCCGCTCGTGGCCGGGGTGACGCCGGGCAAGGGCGGTCAGACGGCGCTGGACGGCCGGGTACCGGTCTTCGACACCGTCGCCGAGGCGGTCCGCCAGACGGGCGCCAACACCTCGTGCATCTATGTCCCGGCCGCCGGCGCGCCGGACGCGATCCTGGAGGCGGCCGGCGCGGGAATTGGCACGGTCATCTGCATCACGGAGGGCATCCCCGCCCTGGACATGCTCACCACGGCCGAGGCGGTGGCCCAGGCCGGGGTCCGCCTCATCGGGCCGAACTGTCCGGGCGTCACCTCACCGGGCCAGGCGAAGGTCGGGATCATACCGGGCTCGATCCATCGGGTCGGACGGGTGGGCGTGGTCAGCCGATCCGGAACGCTCACGTACGAGGCGGTCCAGGCGATGACCGATGCGGGGATCGGCCAGAGCACGTGCGTGGGGATCGGGGGCGATCCGATCATCGGCACGACGTTCCTCGACATCCTCCAGCTCTTCGCGGAAGATTCGGAGACGGACGCGATCGTGCTCATCGGCGAGATCGGTGGAGCGGCAGAGGAGGCCGCCGCCGGGTGGGCCGCGCAGCACCTGCGGGGCGTCCCGATGGCGGCCTTCATCGCCGGCCGAACGGCGCCAGAGGGCAAGCGAATGGGCCACGCCGGGGCGATCATCAGCGGAGGCACCGGCACGGCCGCGGGCAAGGTGGCCGCGCTGGAGGAAGCGGGCATCCGGGTCGCCGCCTCTCCGACCGAGATCCCGGCCCTCCTTCGGGCGGCCGGCGTCAACTGAGCCATCAATTCCAGCCAGGATGGAGAGCGGGAGAACAGGCGATGCGGGTCGACGATCTTCGAATTCTCTACGACTATGACCGCTGGGCCACGATCAGGATCCTCAATCGAGCCGTGGCCGTGCCGCCGTTCGAGTGGTCGGACAGCAACCGGATCGACCGTCGGGGGCTGGGCGGAATCCTCGTCCATGCCCTGGGTGTGCATGAGCGCTGGCGATGCGCCTGGCAGGGCATCGAAGAGGTCGCCCAGCGCGAGCTCGAGCCGCTCCTGACGCCGGAGGAGCTGCGAGCCGACTGGGACATCGAATGGACGGCCCTGGCGGCCTTCTTCGACGGCCTCCTCGACGACGACCTGGACGGGCCCGTGGACGATCTTCCCGTGTGGCAGACGATGACCCATGTCATCAACCACGGGACACAGCACCGGAGCGAGGCAGCGGTCCTCCTGACCCGGCTCGGCCTGTCGCCGGGCGACCTCGACCTCCAGGTTTTCCTCGAGGAACGGGCACACCAGCCAGTGGGCTGAGAAGTGGGCTCGCTCATGGACCTGGTCGCGGGCGATCTGAAGGAGATCCTGCTCGCGATCAGCGTCGACGACCTCGACGGCCTGGACGATCGATCCCGCTTCCCTGCCCACCTGGCCCTGGGCGGCGGGCTGGACCCAACGTGGCTGGACCTGTTCTCCGAGGCCTGCCGGTCCGTCACCGACCTGGCCGAGCCGCGCGACTTCCTGGACGCCCGGCGAGAAGTCGACGAGCCCCGGGACGTTGGCGATCGGACCGTCGAGCGTGTGGACGCCGGCTGGGTCGCCGCGATCGCCGGACTGGCCGACGACGACGTTGGCCCGGTTGCCGCCAGATGGATCGATCTCCTGGAAGAGGAGCTCGGGCCCATGAGCCGCGAGGACAAGCCATGGATCAGGACCCTCGCCGCGGACCTCGTCGGGTTCGCCAGGGCGGCCAGATCCGCGCCCGACGTCGTCTTCGCTTGGTCGATCTGA
>Ga0137368_10004503_pt1 | contig 14831 bp, 13 predicted proteins | sample SagtaG_13_FD_104917 | JGI IMG/M metagenome (GOLD analysis project Ga0137368, IMG submission 104917) | Vadose zone soil microbial communities from Sagehorn Ranch, Mendocino, California, USA - Sage1_L_100_16 metaG | ecosystem: Environmental > Terrestrial > Soil > Vadose zone | place: USA...
GCTCGAGCTCGGAGGAAAGGCCGCGAACATCGTCTTCGACGACGCGCCGCTCGACCAGGCCGTGGAGGGCGTGATCAACGGGATCTTCTTCAACCAGGGCCACGTGTGCTGCGCCGGCTCGCGCCTGCTCGTGCAGGAGCCCGTGTTCGAACCGCTCCTGGACAAGCTGAAGGACCGGCTTCAGACCCTCCGGGTCGGCGACCCGCTGGACAAGAACACCGACGTCGGCGCGATCAACTCCCGGCAGCAGCTCCAGAGGATCGAGGAGCTGGTGGCCTCCGGGGTGCAGGAGGGGGCCGAGATGTACCAGCCGGAGTGCAACCTGCCTGAGCGCGGCTTCTGGTTCCGGCCCACGCTGTTCACGAACGTGTCGCAGTCTCATCGCATCGCCCGGGAGGAGATCTTCGGGCCGGTGCTCTCGATCCTCACCTTCCGAACCCCGGCCGAGGCCGTGGAGAAGGCCAACAACACCCCGTACGGACTCTCCGCCGGGATCTGGACCGACAAGGGTTCGCGGATCCTGTGGATGACTGAGCGGATGGAGGCCGGGGTCGTCTGGGCGAACACGTTCAACCGGTTCGACCCGTCGTCGCCGTTCGGCGGGTATAAGGAGAGCGGGTTCGGCCGGGAGGGCGGGCTCCACGGCCTGGAGCCGTACCTGGACTTCGACGGGGGCGGCGAGTGAGCGAGCAGCGCGTGCCGGTTCGCCGCACAGCCAAACTGTTCATCGGCGGGGAGTTCCCTCGGAGCGAGTCCGGTCGTTCCTACGAGGTGCACGCGCCCGATGGGCGCTTGCTGGCGTGGGCCGCGCGAGCCTCGCGAAAGGACCTCCGCGACGCGGTCCGCGCAGCCCGCACCGCCCAGGCCGACTGGGGTGCGAGGACCGCCTCCAACCGGGGCCAGATCCTGTATCGGGTGGCCGAGCTGATGGAGGGCCGTCGCGCGCAGTTCGAGCAGGAGCTGGCCGATGTGGGCGCCGCCGACCCGGTCCGAGGCGTGAGCGCCGCGATCGACCGGTGGGTCTGGTACGCGGGATGGGCCGACAAGGTCCATCAGGTGCTCGGGGCCACGAACCCGGTGGCCGGGCCCTACTTCAACTTCACGATCCCCGAGCCCACGGGGGTCGTCGGGATCGTGGCGCCGGAGGACGAGGCGCTCCTCGGGCTGGTCTCGCGGCTGGCGCCGGCCATCGTGTCCGGCAACGCCGCCGTGGTCCTGGCGAGCGAGAGCGCGCCGCTCCCGGCCGTCACGCTGAGCGAGGTCGTTGCTACCTCCGACGTTCCCGGCGGGGTGATCAACGTGCTCACCGGCTTCACTAGGGAGCTGGTGCCCTGGCTGGCCGGCCACATGGACGTAAATGCGATCGATATCACCGGGGTCCCCGAGAACATGCGGGGTGACATCGAGGTCCGATCCGCCGAGAACGTGAAGCGGGTGGTCCGGGCGGATGGCGCCGACGTCTTCTCGCCGGCAGCCCAGAGCCCGTACCTGGTTACCGCGCTGATGGAGTTCAAGACGGTCTGGCACCCAAAGGGAGCCTGACGGCAGGAGCCTGACCCAGGCCGGTCGGGGATGTCACGGAATCGCCAAACCCTTCCGGCGAGGCCGGCGGGACCCGAGGGTACGATTCGGTCACATGCCCCTCTACAAGGAACAGGGCGTCATCCTGCGAGCGATCAAGCTGGGTGAGGCCGACAAGATCGTGACGGTCATGACCCAGGGCTCGGGCAAGGTCCGGGCCGTGGCCAAGGGTATCCGCAAGACCACCAGCCGGTTCGGCGCCCGCCTGGAGCCCTTCACCCACGCCTCCCTGATGGTCTACCGGGGCCGAAGCACCCTCGACACCATCAGCCAGGCCGAGATCATCTCCCCGTTCCGGGCCCTCCGGGACGACCTCGGGTTGTTCGCGGCGGGGGAGACCATGCTCGAGGCGGTGGACAAGGTGGCCGAGGAGCACGAGCGGAACGTTCGTCTGTTCCTCCTGCTCCTCACCGGCCTCCGGGCGCTCCAAGCCCGACCGGCCGATCCCGCGGCCGTGGCGGAGTCCTTCCTGCTCTCGCTCCTGTCGCTGTCGGGGTTCCACCCCAGTCTCTCGGCATGCGCGGTGTGCGGCCGGCCCGACCCCGACCTGTTCGCCAGCGGGCAGGGCGGAGCGGTATGCCGTTCCTGTGCCGAGCCCGACGCGGGCCCGGTGTCGCGAGAGGCGCTCGGGCTCCTTGCCGACCTCGGCGCCGCCGGCCCAGGACAGGCCGGCGCCATGACGGTCGATCTGTACGTGCGGAGAGAGGCTCGCGGGTTGCTGTTCGGGTTCGCCGAGTACCACCTGGAGCGGCGGATGAAGAGCCTTCCCATCCTGGCCAGGAGCCTCGCGCCGTGAGCTCCTACCTCACCGACATCGATCGGGATCGCGTCCCCGCCCACATCGGGATCGTGATGGACGGGAACGGCCGGTGGGCTACCCAACGAGGGCTTCCCAGGACGGAGGGGCATGCCGCCGGGGAGCAGGCCATGTGGGACACGGTCCAGGGCGGGGTCGAGGTTGGCCTTGGCTGGCTCACGATGTTCGCCTTCTCCACGGAGAACTGGAATCGGCCCGAAGCCGAGGTCCGCTACCTGATGGAGTTCAACCGCGGGCTGCTCCGACGGCGGCGTGACGAGCTCAACGGCATGAACGTTCGCGTGCGGTTCCTGGGCAGACGCGATCGGAGGGTACCCCGCTCGGTGCTGAAGGAGATGGAGGTCTCCGAAGAGCTCACGGCGGCCAACACGGGCATGACGCTCACGATCGCGTTCAACTACGGCGGCCGGATGGAGATCGCCGATGCGGTGAAGCGCCTGATCGATGATCACGACGCCGGCCGCCTCGACGGCCGCAAGCTCACGCCGGAGAGCATCGCGTCCCGCCTGTACCACCCCGACACGCCGGATCCCGACCTCATAATCCGGACGAGTGGTGAGGAGCGAATCTCGAACTTCCTGCTGTGGCAAGCGGCCTACTCCGAGCTCTACTTCACCCCGGTCCTGTGGCCGGACTTCAACCGCGAATACCTGTACGAGGCCATCCGGGACTATCAGAAGCGGTCACGCAGGTTCGGCGGCCTCGCCGACGAGTAGCGCACGCTCTCGGCCGAACCAACCGTTCCCCGCGTCGCCCGGAGCCGTGGGAGCTGCCGGGACGGAGCCTGCCTGCCGCTACACTTGGTCTCACGCCAGCGGCCGCCGCCAGCGGCCGGGAGAGGAGGTCCAACTCGATGCCCGACCTCATGGAGGTCATCACCGCCCTGGCCAAGCGCCGGGGCGTCGTTTTCCCGTCGAGTGAGATCTACGGTGGGCTCCGCTCGTTCTGGGACTACGGCCCCTTGGGGGTCGAGCTGAAGCGCAACGTCAAGGCGGCCTGGTGGCGCACGATGGTCCAGCTCCGGGACGACGTCGTCGGCCTGGAGAGCTCGATCATCATGTCGCCCCGGGTGTGGGAGGCGAGCGGGCACCTCCAGTCCTTCACCGATCCCCTGGTGGAATGCCTGAACTGCCACCAGCGGTTCCGCGCCGATCATCTCCCCGGCTTCCACGCCCCCCAGTCCGGACACGAGGAGGACGAGAGCACGGTCGACATGGCCGCAAAGTCGAGATGCCCGAACTGCGGACACGACCGGTTCACCGAGGCGCGCAACTTCAACCTGATGTTCAAGACGTACATGGGCCCCGTAGAAGAGGAAGCGGCCGTCGTCTACCTTCGGCCGGAGACGGCGCAGGGGATGTTCGTCGACTTCGTGACTGTCCAACAGGCCAACAGGAAGAAGGTCCCGTTCGGCCTGGCCCAGCAGGGCAAGTCCTTCCGGAACGAGATCACGCCGGGCAACTTCATCTACCGGACGCGCGAGTTCGAACAGATGGAGATGGAGTTCTTCGTGGAACCGGGGACGGACGAGGAGTGGCACGAGTACTGGATCAACCAGCGCCTCCAGTGGTACGTGGACCTCGGGATCCGGAAGGAGAACCTGCGGCTCCGCGAGCACTCCAAGGACGAGCTCTCGCACTACTCGAAGCGGACCGTCGACGTCGAGTACCGCTTCCCGTTCACCGATTGGGGCGAGCTCGAGGGCATCGCCAACCGAACGGACTTCGACCTGAAGGCGCATTCCCAGGCGAGCGGGGAGGACCTGACGTACTTCGACCCGGATCGGGAGGAGCGGTACTTCCCCTTCGTGATCGAGCCGGCGGCAGGCGTGGACCGGGCGCTCCTGGCGTTCCTGCTCGACGCGTATCGCGAGGAGGAGGCCCCCAGGGCCTCGGGTGGGACCGAGAAGCGCACGGTGCTCGCTCTCCACAAGGACCTCGCGCCCCTCAAGGTGGCTGTGCTGCCGCTCTCGCGGAACGAGACACTCACGCCCGACGCGCGCGCGGTGTTCGACCTGGTGAAGACACTGTGGATGTGCGACTACGACGACGCCGGCTCGATCGGCCGGCGGTACCGACGCCAGGACGAGGTCGGCACGCCGTTCTGCGTGACCGTGGACTTCGACTCGCTCCAGGACCGCCAGGTGACCGTCCGGGAGCGGGACTCCATGCGCCAGGACCGCATCCCCATCGATGGTCTCGTCGGCTACCTCCGAGAGCGCCTGTGACCCGCGCAGAGCACGCACCCGAAAGCGGCCCGGTCGTCCGATCCCGGCGCGGATCGGTGAGTCTGTACGCGGTGGCATTCGCGCTCATGGCCGTCGCCGGGATCATCCTGGTCGTCGCATCCCTCGGGTCGCTCAACTCGATCGGGCTGCTGTGGGTCTCGGCCGGCTTTTCGGCTGCGGCGGTGGTCGCCGCGGTGGCCAGCGTGGCCGCACCTCGCCGGTGATCGCCCGGGTCCGCGCTCTCGTTGCCGCCCTGCTGGTGGTCGCCCTCCTTGGGTCGGGATGCACCGGGTCGGGGTCCGAGCCTCTCGGGTCCGAGACCGGAGCGCCGGTCCCGTCGGTACCGGAGACGCCGTTACCGGCCCCGACCGGCCCACGCTCTGCGCAGGCGGCGTTGGACCGGCTGTGCCGGCGTCCGCCGCCCCAGCCGGCCTCGACCGGCTCCGAAGGGCCCACCCCCCCGGCCATCAAGCAGGTGGAGGGCCAGGTCCAGCAGCTGCGGGGCCTCGAGTTCACCGAGCCCGTCCCGGTCGACGCTGCCTCCCACGACGACCTCGTGAAGGGGCTGATCCAGTCCTTCGACTCCTCCTACCCGGCCAGGATGTACGACCGCCGCAGTCGGGCCTGGCAGACCATCGGCGTCGTGCCACGAGGAACCAGCATCCGCCGATCGATCGAGCGGTTCGCCGGCTCCCAGGTCATCGGGTACTACGACCCGTTGTCCGGACAGTTGGTGTTCGTCGGCACGGAGGATCCGACGCCCGTGCAGAAGGTGACCCTGGCCCATGAGCTGACGCACGCCCTCGACGACCAGCACTTCCGGCTGGATCGCCTGAACACGCTGGAGAGCGAGTGCGCCGACGAGGTCTACCAGGCGGCACTGGGGGCCGTGGAGGGCGACGCCACCTACTTCATGATCCTGTACGCGCAGCGGTTCCTGACGCTCGACGAACAGCTGGAGTTGGGGTTGGGAGCCGCGCCGTCCACCGCCGGCATCGCCCCGTTCGTGGTGGAGCTTCAGACCTGGCCGTACACGGCGGGGCTGTCGTTCATCGAGGCCATGGACCGCAGGGGCGGCACCGAGGCCATCGATCGCGCCATGAAGAGCTTCCCCGTCTCGACGGAGCAGGTCATCCACCCCGAGCGGTACCCGAACGACGCCCCCACCCCCGTGAACGTGGGAGACCTCGGGCCGGAGCTCGGGCCTGGATGGAACGACCTCGACGTGATGGGCGTGGGGGAGGCGTTCCTTTCGATCATGCTCGGTCTCCGACTCCCGCGCATCACGTCCGAAGCCGCGGCCGCGGGGTGGGACGGGGGCACGTATCGTGCCTGGTCCGACGGCGAGCACGTGGCGCTCGCGCTCTCGACGGTGTGGGACGGGCCCCGAGACGCGACCGAGTTCGCCTCGGCGATGCGGCAGTGGCTCGGGTCGCGTGAGGGGCGTTCCGCGAGCCTCCTCCCCGTCGAGGGGCAGCGCGTGCGAGTGCTGTTCGCCTCTGATGCGGCAACGCTCGCCTCGCTGGAGGCCGCGGCGGCGTGAGGAACGAACGACCTCAGGGCGGACTTCCGTACACTTGACCCTTCGGACCCGAGCCGCGGCCGGAGGTTGACGATGACCAAGTACGTCCACGATTTCTCCGAGGGCAACAAGGACATGAAGGACCTCCTCGGCGGCAAGGGGGCCAACCTCGCCGAGATGACCAACATGGGCCTCCCCGTGCCTCCGGGGTTCACCATCACCACGGAAGCGTGCCTGACCTACCTGGCCAAGGGCGACTTCCCCGACGGGCTGATGGAGGAGCTCGAGGAGCACCTCCTCCGCCTGGAGCAGGCCATGGAGAAGAAGCTCGGCGACCCGGAGGACCCGCTCCTCGTGTCGGTGCGCTCCGGGGCCAAGTTCTCCATGCCGGGGATGATGGACACGGTTCTGAACCTCGGGCTGAACGAGGACTCCCTCCAGGGCTTGGCCAAGCAGTCGGAGGGGGATTGGCGGTTCAGCTACGACGCCTACCGAAGGTTCATCCAGATGTTCGGCAAGATCGTCATGGGCGTGCCCGGCGAGGCATTCGAGGACGCGCTCGACCGGGCGAAGCAGAAGAAGGGCCCGAACGCGCAGGACACCGACCTCGACGTCGACGACCTGAAGCGGCTCGTCGAGGGGTTCCTCGAAATCTACAAGGAGCACACCGGGAAGGACTTCCCGAGGGATCCTCGAGATCAGCTTCGGCTCGCCGTCGAGGCCGTGTTCAAGTCCTGGAACGGGAAGCGGGCCGTCGATTACCGGCGCCAGAACAAGATCCCTGACGACCTTGGGACGGCGGTCAACGTGGTGGCCATGGTGTTCGGCAACCGGGGCATGGACTCGGGAACCGGGGTGGCCTTCACGCGAGACCCCGCAACCGGCGTGAAGCGCCCATACGGCGACTATCTCCCGAACGCCCAGGGTGAGGACGTGGTGGCCGGCATCCGGAACACGCTCCCCCTGGCCGAGCTCGAGAACCTCGATCCCGTCTCGTACAACCAGCTCCTGGACGTCATGGATACCCTGGAGCGGCACTACCGGGACATGTGCGACATCGAGTTCACCATCGAGAAGGGCAAGCTGTGGATCCTCCAGACGCGGATCGGCAAGCGGACCGCGTTCGCCGAATGGGTCATGGCCCACCAAATGCTCGACGAGCGCCTGATCGACGGGGACACCGCCCTGCTCCGTGTCGACGCCGACCGGCTGGAGGAGCTGTTCAAGCGGGTCGTGTCGTCCACGGCGAAGGCGGAGCCCGTCGCGCGGGGGCTGAACGCGTCGCCCGGCGCCGCCTCCGGCAAGGTCGTGTTCAGCGCGGACGAGGCGGAGGGATGGGCGAAGCGAGACGAGCGGGTGATCCTGGTCCGCCGAGAGACCACGCCCGACGACTACCACGGGATGATCGCGTCACAGGGCATCCTGACTTCGGCCGGCGGGACGAACTCGCACGCGGCCGTGGTCGCCCGGGGCGAGGGCATCCCAGCGGTGTGCGGGGCCGACGCCATCAAGATCGACATCGCCTCCCATTCGTTCAGGGTGGACGGGACCACGGTCAAGGAAGGCGACCTCATCACGATCGACGGGTTCACCGGCAACGTCTACGTGGGCGAGCTCCCGCTCGAGGAGTCCGTCCTGGAGCGGGCCCGGGCCGGGGATCCCGCCGCCCGGAAGGAGGAAATCTGGAAGGCGTTCGAGCGGATCATGGCCCTCGCCGACTCCGCTCGGCGACTGCGAGTGCGGGCGAATGCCGACACCCCGGAACAGTCCGCGAATGCGCGCGAGCGGGGGGCCGAGGGGATCGGTCTCTGTCGGACCGAGCACATGTTCCTGGGTGAGGAGCGGGTGGACGCCGTTCGCCAGATGATCTTCGCCGAGACGTCCGAGGAGGAGGAGGCGGCCTACGACAAGCTCCTCCCACTGCAGCGCAACGATTTCGTGGGCATCTTCAAGGCCATGGACGGGCTGCCCGTGACCGTCCGGCTCCTGGACCCGCCGCTCCACGAGTTCCTGCCCAATCAGGTGGACCTGGCGGTCGAGGTGGCGAAGATGGAGGAACGCGGCGAGACCGGGCCGGCGCTCGAGGAGAAGAAGCAGGTCCTGAAGAAGGTCAACGAGCTCCACGAAACCAATCCCATGCTGGGACTCCGTGGCGTGCGTCTGGGGATCGTCAAGCCGGGTCTGTACGCCATGCAGGTGCGGGCCATCCTGGAGGCGGCCGTCGAGGTGAAGGCCGAGGGAGGCGATCCCAAGGTCGAGATCATGATCCCCCTGGTTGCCACGAGGCCCGAGCTGGAGCAGATGCGCCAGGAGCTCGAACCGGCCGCCGGCAGGGTGCTGGAGGAATCGGGACAGCGGATCGAGCATCTGGAGTGGGGGACGATGATCGAGGTCCCACGAGCGGCGCTGACCGCCGGTGGGATCGCCGAGGTGGCCGACTTCTTCTCGTTCGGCACGAACGACCTGACCCAGATGGGGTTCGGCTTCTCCCGGGATGACATCGGCAAGTTCGTGGGGATGTACGAGGAGCGCAAGCTGGTCCCGGCGAACCCCTTCGTGACCATCGATCGCGCCGGGATCGGGCGGATGATGCGGATCGCCACGGAGGAGGGCCGGGCGGCCAACCCGAGTCTGCACGTGGGGATCTGCGGCGAGCACGGCGGTGACCCAGCTTCGGTGGCGTTCTGCGACGAGATCGGTCTGGACTACGCATCGTGCTCGCCATTCCGAGTGGAAACGGCACGGCTGGCCGCCGGCCAGGCGGCCGTCGGCGCGGCCGAGTCCGCGTCGAAGTAGCACGGCCGAAATCCCCCGCCATTCGGTTTCAGTTCACCCATCCTGGTGATTCGCACGGGAGCACGCTTGCGCTAACGTGTGCGCCCCCCACCTCCCCCGCGTGCGAACAGGAGGTGGATCGTGCGAGCGAAGGTGGGCGGCTTCCTCCGCCGGCATCGTCGGCGGGCCCTCCCTCTCATTGCGGCCATGGTCCTGACCATGCCGCTGCTGGTCGGGTGGCACTGGGCCAAACTCGGATGGCGCGATTGGCACTACAACTATCCGTCCGTCTCCAACGGTTACACACAGATCGTGAACCGGTTCGGCCAGCCCTGCAGCGCGGCGGCGCGCGCCGTGTACATGTACTGGCGTGCCGCCGACACGGGCATGACGTACACGGTCCGCTTCCATCGAAAACTTGGCGGATACCCCACCCAGATGGTGACGGGCAAGGGCGGGGCGTCCACAAACCTCGACAACGACGTCTACGGGCACATCAAGAACGACCACCTGGGGCAAAACGTGAAGCACGGCATCTACGGATACGCGTGCCGATACAAGAGGAACGGGACTTCGTGGAGCACCCATGCGTTCGGCATCGCCATCGACCTCTCCTCGGCGGAGGAGTACATGGGGAAGACGTACAGCACCACGAACTATCGATTCGCACCGATCTTCCAGGGCCACGGCTGGATGTGGGGGTTGAGCTTCAACGATCCCATGCACTTCCAGTACGCGACCGGCTATTAGTTCGGACGGGGGGGAACGATGAAACGAACGCTCGCGATCGTGCTCAGCCTGCTGGGGTCCGTCAGTGTCAGCGTCAGCGTGTTTGCCGCGGTCGGGCGGACGGAACCAGCCCTCCGCGAGGTGGGGCCGCCGATCGGACCGCTGATGGCGCCCGACACGGGTGGGGGTGAGTTGCTGGTCGTCGTTGTCGGCGGTGTCTATCCAACGCGGGCGGAAGCGGAGGCGGTCAACGAAACCATGCCCTTCGGGGATATGTCCGGCTACTACGTCGCACCCGTGGCCCAGTTCCAGGGCTTCGATCAGGACATTGGTTCCCCCGGTGACTTCGCGCTGGTCTCCGCGTTTCGAACCGAGCAAGGGGCCCTCGATTTCGTCGGGCTGGCCCGGTCGTTCGAGTACCCCGCTCGCATCCTGCCGGCCCGGGTCCGCAGCCTCGGTGGGGTGTACACGGGCCTCGGCCAGGAGGCGAGCCCCGATGGCACCGGTCCGCTGACGCACCCGGTGCCCGAATCGCTGCCGTGAGGCTGCTGGCGCGGGCCCTGGTTGCCGTGGGTTGCACAGTGGGTTCCGCGTGTTTCGGACAAGGGGAGACGGTCGTGCCGGCTTCCCCTCCAGTGAGATGCGAGACTCCCTTCACGGTACCCGCCGGATTCGGTCTGGCGGAGAAGCTGGACGACCGGTATACCGACCACATCGGAGTGCGGATCCGATTGCGAGATGACCGGGATCGTGAGCTGCAGTTCTTCTTCGGCGTGCCGGGGGAGTACGGGGAGCACGCGCCCCTCGTGGGAAGAAGGACCGTGTACTCGGGCGAGTCCGCGGCCCTGTTTCGCTCGCCGGACGAGAACTGGATCCTCTCATGGTTCACGGCCGGGCCCTGTGGCTCGAACGCCATCTTCGGTCACGGCTTCAGGATGAAGCGGGAGTTCCTCGGGGTTCTCGAGGAGACCGGGTTGATCGAACCAAGCTAGCGATGGGCCCCGCCGTCCATGGGCGCGGTGAGTGGGAACTGCGGCGGCGTTGCTAGATTGGGGATGTGCGCGCGAGCCGCCACCCCTTCCTCACCATCGCCACGTTCCTCGCTGTCGTCCTCGTGGCGGTGGTGGTCGCCACGTTCGTGGCCGTGTGGCGCGCGGCCCACACCGACGACGCCAGTACCGTGGAACGAGCCGACGCCATCCTGGTCCTCGGCGCGGCGGAGTACGGCGGACGGCCGTCGCCCGTCTTCGCCGGGCGCCTGGAGCACGCGGAACTCCTGTACGACCAGCAGCGAGCTCCCCTCGTGATGGTGTTGGGTGGCGGGCAGCCCGGCGACGTCACGACGGAGGCCGAGGCCGGACGGGACTACCTGGTCGAGCAGGGCCTACCCGCGGACGCGGTCGTTGCCGAGCCGGTCGGCCACTCGACCCTGGAGAGCCTTCGAGCCGCCGCCTCGTACATGCGCGACCACGGCCTCCGGTCGGCGTTCCTGGTCTCTGACCCGTGGCACAACCTGCGGGTGAGACGGATGGCCTCGGACCTCGGGATCGAGGGGTTCGTCTCGGCCACATGGCACTCCGCGGCCAAGAGCGAGGAGACGCGGTTCGAGGGGTACGTCCGGGAGACCTTCGCCTACATCTACTACAGAGTGTTCGGACGCTGAACGCGCCCGACCGTGCCGGCGGTGTCGGAACCTCGCGCTACGATGGGTCGCATGACGGCCACGCCGCGCGAACGCACCGAGGAGATCGAGCGCCAAACCCTCGCCCCGTACGCAACCCTGGCCGCGGAGTCCAAGGGACGCGAGCGCGACGAGGAGCACGACGCCCTTCGAACGTGCTTCCAGCGAGACCGAGACCGGATCGTCCACTCGAAGTCGTTCCGCCGCCTGAAGCACAAGACGCAGGTGTTCCTGGCCCCCGAGGGCGATCACTACCGGGTCCGCCTCACCCACACCCTGGAGGTCTCGCAGATCGCACGGACGGCCGCCCGGGCGCTGCGCCTGAACGAGGACTTGGCCGAGGCGATCTCGCTCGGCCACGACCTGGGCCATACGCCGTTCGGCCACCTCGGAGAGCAGGCCCTCACGCCGTTCCTTGGGCGGCCATTCCGCCACAACGAGCAGAGCCTGCGGGTGGTGGACTACCTGGAGGATGACGGGCGCGGCCTGAACCTCACCTGGGAGGTCCGCGATGGCATCGTGAACCACACGTGGTCCATGCCGGCGCCCTCCACCCTCGAGGCGCAGGTGGTTCGATTCGCCGACCGGATCGCGTACATCAACCACGACGTCGACGATGCGGTCCGCGCGGGCGTCATCGAGCCGACGGAGCTCCCGCACGACCCTCTCGGCGTCCTGGGCCGGACCCACGCCGAGCGAATCAAAACGCTGGTCACCGATCTGGTGAACCGGAGCGAAGAGTCGCCGGAGATCCGGATGTCCGACGAGGCCTTCCGGGCCCTGGACACGCTCCGGGACTTCCTGTTCGAGCGGGTGTATCTGCGCGATGAGGCCCGGTCGGAGCAGGACAAGGCCATCGCGCTGGTCCGCTCGCTGTTCGCCCATTACCTTGACCATCCGGACCAGGTCCCGGAGGAGTACCATCGGGCCCCGGGAGATCTGCCGACCCGCGTGGCCGACTACATCGCCGGCATGACCGATCGGTACGCCCTGCGGGTCTACGAACAGCTCTTCCTTCCCCAGGGCTGGCTGCTGTAAGCGCTGGGGGAGTGGTGGCTGGAAGGATCAGGCAGGAAGACATCGAGGCGGTCCGGGAGCGGACCGACCTGGTGAAGTTGGTCTCCGGCTACCTGACCCTGAAGAAGGCCGGACACGACTCGGTCGTCGGCCTGTGCCCGTTCCACACCGAGAAGACCGCGTCCTTCTCGGTGTCGCCGTCGAAGCAGGTCTATTACTGCTTCGGGTGCGGGGCCGGGGGCGACGCCATCCGGTTCCTCCGAGAGGTCGAGCACCTGGAGTTCACCGAGGCCGTCGAGCGTCTGGCCAAGGAATCGGGGGTGTCGCTGCGGTACGAGGGCGACACCCCGGCCGACCGGCGGGCAGCCTCCCGGCGCCTGGCCCTGCACCGGGCCAATGAGGAGGCATCGGCGCTGTACCACCTGACCCTGGTGGACCGGCCCGAAGGAGAGGAGGCCCGGAGGTACCTGGAGACCCGCGGCATCGACCGGGAGATCGCGGAGGAGTTCGGGATCGGCTATGCCCCCGGGGCCTCGGACTTCCTGCTCCGACGCCTGGCCAGGGGGTTCTCCCCGGAGATCCTGATGGAGGCGGGGCTGGCCATCCGCGATCCCTCCGGCAACGTCCGGGATCGGTTCCGTGGCAGGGTCACGTTCCCGGTCCACGACCTGTCGGGACGAGCGGTGGGGATCGGAGCCCGGATCCTTCCCGGCGACCGGGACGAGGGCCCGAAGTACATGAACTCACCGGAGACGCCGGTCTACCGCAAGGGCGAAGTCCTGTACAACCTGGACCGGGCCAAGGCCGCCGTCTCCAAGTCCGGCGAGATCGTGATCGTGGAGGGGTACACCGACGTGATCGCGCTTGCCCGGGCGGGCGTGGAGAGGGCCGTGGCGACCTGCGGCACGGCCCTCGGCGAGGGCCACTTTCGGCTGGCTTCACGATTCGCCCAACGGATGGTGCTGGCCTTCGACTCCGACGAGGCGGGGGCCCGGGCCGCTGAGCGCGCGTTCGGGTTCCTCGAACGGTTCCCCATCCAGCCGGTCGTGCTGATCCTGCCGGAAGGGCTGGACCCGGCCGACTTCGTCCGCCAGCGCGGCGCTGACGCCTTCCGCGAACTCGCCGCCGGAGCTCAGCCGATCGTCGAATACATGCTCCTCCGAGGTGTCGGGCGCCACGACCTGTCGACGATCGAGGGACAGAGCGCCGCCGTGGCGGCGGCCCTGCCCATCCTGGAGGGCCTGTCCGATCCGGTCCGCCAGCGCGAGTACGCTCACCGGCTGGCGGAGCTGGCGGGCGTGGCCGAGACCTCGGTCCTGCTCTCGTTGGAGCGCCGGGTGTCGGGCCGCCCGGCCGAGGTTCGCCAGGCCATGAAGCGAGCCTCGGTCAACGACCGGGTCGAGCGCGAGATGCTCCGGCTCCTCGCCCGGGACACGGCCATCTATCACGAGGTGTCCAAGCGCCTGGCCGAGGCGCACTTCCAGTCGGTCCAGAACCGGAAGCTGTTCGGGCTCTTGGTGGCGGCGGACGGCGACGTCCGAACCGCTGTGACCGGCTCGGACGACGACAAGCTGTCTCGTGCGGCCTCCGCCCTCGCCCTGGAGCCTCTCGACGGCGACCAGAGCGTGGAGTACGCCGAGGACGTGTGGGCCAGGCTCCAAGAGTTCGCGCTCCGCCGCAGGAGTGCGGACCTCCGGCGGCGCCTGCAGAAGCTCAACCCAACCACTCACCCCGAGTACGATGTCCTGTTCGGGGAGCTCATCGCCACCGACGGCGAGCTCCGTAGGCTGAAGGAGCGGCACGAAGCGCCCGTTTGAGGTCGGTTGCGCGCCATGGGTCGCCGCCGGTGCGGTTTCGTACACTTCCGGCGGTCCACCATCCCCGCGCGAGGAGATCCATTGACCGAAGTGGCGCGAGATCTCGGTCTCGAGGAGGCGAAGGAATCGATCGCCGCCCGCGGCCGGGAACGAGGGTTCGTCACCTCGGACGACCTGCTGGAAGCCGTCCCCGTCGATGACTTCACCCCCGAGCAGGTCGAGGAGTTCCTGACCCAGGTCGAGGAGCACCTTCGAAACGAGGGCATCGAGGTCATCGAGGTCCCCGGTGACGACCTCGTCGAGCCGGGCGTGGCCGCTCGCCTGGACGTCGACCTGCTGAAGGCCCCCACGAACGACCCGGTCCGGATGTACCTGAAGGAGATCGGCAAGGTCCCCCTCCTCACCGCGGCGCAGGAGGTGGACCTGGCCCGCCGGATCGAGGCCGGCGAGTTCGCTACCGAGCTGTACGACTTCCATGAGAGCGAGGATGGCAACGGCAAGGTCGACGGCAAGCGCCTTCGGACCGTCGTGGAGCGGGTGGTGGCCATCCGCGAGCACCAGCAGGACAAGTTCGGCAAGGTCGAGGGCATCGGCCGCGACCGCATCCCCAAGAGCTGGAAGCCCAAGGCCCAGGAGGACCTGGAGGACTTCCTCCGCCGCGTGGA
>Ga0137368_10004519_pt1 | contig 14804 bp, 12 predicted proteins | sample SagtaG_13_FD_104917 | JGI IMG/M metagenome (GOLD analysis project Ga0137368, IMG submission 104917) | Vadose zone soil microbial communities from Sagehorn Ranch, Mendocino, California, USA - Sage1_L_100_16 metaG | ecosystem: Environmental > Terrestrial > Soil > Vadose zone | place: USA...
CGAGGTGTTCATCAACGCGCCCCTGCCGCCGGACTTCAACACCATGTGGAAGCAGGCCGCGCAGCAGGGCTTCAAGCCGAAGCTGGCGACGGTGGCGAAGGTGCTGCTGTTCCCCGCCGACACGACGGCGCTCGGCGGCCTGGTGGACAACATCGCCACCGACTCCTGGTGGGGGCCGTACATGCCCTACAAGTCGTCGCTCACCGGCGAGAGCGCCAAGGAGCTGGCCGACGCCTACCAGCAGAAGTCGGGCAAGCAGTGGCTACAGTCGCTCGGCTCGACCTACTCGCTGTTCGAGATCGCCCAGAAGGCGTTCACCGCGGCCGGCGACCCGCACGACAAGAAGGCCGTGGCGGCGCAGCTCCGCGGCACGAGCTACACGGGGATCTCGGGGCCGCTCGACTTCACCAAGGGCCCGGTGCCCGGCGTCGCCATCCAGCAGCCGCTCGGGGTGCAGTGGAAGAAGGGCAAGCAGTTCCCCTTCGAGATGGTGGTGGTCGACAACAGCCTGAACTCCGACGTCCCGGTCGGCGGGGATCTCGAGCCCACCAACCGATGACCCCGCCGGCCGGGGCGCTGCTGGAGCTGGACCGCGTCAGCAAGCGGTTCGGCCAGGTGGTGATCGCCGACGAGGTGTCGCTCTCGCTGCGGCCGGGCGACGCGGTCGGCATCGTCGGGCCCAACGGCGCCGGCAAGACCAGCCTGTTCGGGGTCATCTCCGGCGACCTCGCCCCCGACGCCGGCGAGGTGCGCTTCGGTGGGTCGCCGGTCTCCGGGCTCGACGCGGCGGTCCGCTGCCGGCTCGGCATGGGGCGGACCTACCAGGTCCCGCGACCGTTCGAGCACATGAGCGTCTTCGAGAACGTGCTGGTCGCCGCCCAGCAGGGCGCCGGCGCGCGCGGGCAGGCGAGCTTCGAGCTCGCCGCCGAGGCGCTGGCGCGCAGCAGCCTCGAGGCCGAGGCGAACCGCCTCGCCGGGCAGCTGGGCCTGCTGCAGCGCAAGCGCCTCGAGCTGGCCCGCGCGCTCGCCACCAGGCCGCGGCTGCTGCTGCTCGACGAGGTCGCCGGCGGCCTGACCGATCCGGAGATGGTCGAGCTGGTCGAGGTGATCCGGGCCACCCGTGCGGCCGGCGTGGCGGTCCTCTGGATCGAGCACGTGGTGCGTGCCCTGACCGCCATGGTCGACCGGCTCGTCTGCCTGGCCGGAGGCCGGGTGGTAGCGGACGGGACGCCCTCGGAGGTGCTGGCGAGCGCGGTAGTGAAAGAGGTGTTCCTGGGCGCCGACGCCGGGGCGGGACCGTGACGGAGCCCGTCCTCGAGGTCCGCTCGCTCACCGCCGACCACGGCCAGCTCCGCGCGCTGACCGAAGTGAGCCTCAGCGTCCTCGCCGGCGAGGTCTACGCCATCATCGGCGCCAACGGTGCCGGCAAGTCGACGCTGCTGCGCAGCATCGCGGGCCTGCACCGCCCGACCGCCGGCACGGTCCACCTCGACGGCTTCGACCTGACCGGCGAGCCGGCGGAGCGGCGCGTCAGCGCCGGCATCTCGCTCGTCCCCGAGGGCAGGCGCCTGTTCCCCTCGCTGACGGTGGAGGAGAACCTGCTGGTTGGCGCGTACCGCGCCCGCGCGGGCAGCTGGGACCTCGAACGGGTCTACGAGCTGTTCGCGTGGATGCCGAGGCGGCGGCGGCAGCGCGCCGCGCAGCTCTCCGGCGGCGAGCAGCAGGCCGTGGCGATCGGCCGGGCACTGGTCGCCAACCCGAGGGTTCTGCTGCTCGACGAGCTCTCGCTCGGTCTCGCGCCGGTGGTGGTGCGGCAGCTCTACGAGCTGCTGCCCGAGCTGCTGCAAGCCGGGCTGACGGTGCTGCTGGTGGAGCAGGACGTGCGCCAGGCGGTGCGGGTTGCCTCGCGGCTGCAGTGCCTGCTCGAGGGGCGCACCACGCTGGAAGGCCGGCCGGCCGAGCTCACCCCTGAGCGCATCGAGGCCGCCTACTTCGGCCTCGCGGCCAGCCGCGGCGGCGCCGGCCCCGAGGGATCCGCGTGAGCTGGGCCAACGCCGTCGTCCAGGGCATCCTGCTCGGTGGACTGTACGCGCTGTTCGCCTGCGGCCTGTCGCTGCTGTTCGGCGTGATGCGGGTGATCAACCTGGCGCACGGCGACCTCGCGGTGCTCGCCGCCTACCTCGGCGTCACGCTGGTCCCCGCGATGGGCCTGCCGCCGCTGTGGTCGTTCGTGGTGGTGGTGCCGATCTTCATGGTCCTCGGCTACCTGCTGCAGCGCTCCCTGATCCAGGCCAGCATCGAACGGGGCCAGCTCACCACCCTGCTGGTCACCTTCGGCCTCTCCGTGGTGATCGAGAACGGCCTGCTCGAGGCGTTCTCGGCGGACAGCCACTCCCTCGCCGTCGGGTCGCTGGCGTCCGGCTCGGTCCGCGTCATGGGGGAGCTCTCGGTCGGCTACCTCTCGCTCGCCGTCTTCGTGGTCGCCGTCGCGGTCCTCCTCGGGCTGCAGCTGCTCCTGTCGCGGTCGGGCACGGGGCGGCTGATCCGTGCCGTCGCCGACGACCGGGAGATGGCCCGCCTGGTCGGGACGAACTACCGGCACGTCTTCGGGGTCGCCGCCGCGATCGCCTTCGCCACCGTCGCGGTGGCCGGCCTCGCCTTCGGCATGTACTCCTCGTTCGCCCCGACGGCGGGGGTGAGCCGGCTGCTGTTCGCCTTCGAGGCGGTGGTGATCGGCGGCCTCGGCTCGCTGTGGGGCACCCTGCTCGGCGGCATGGTGCTCGGCGTCGCCCAGGCCGTCGGCGCGCAGGTCAACCCCGCGTACGCGGTGATCGCCGGCCACCTCGTCTTCCTCGCCGTGCTGGCCGTCCGTCCCGAGGGCCTCACCGGCGGCCCTGGGCCGCCGCGCCGGATCCGGTGGCGGCCGCGGCTGCCGTTGCGCCCCTGGTCGCTGCCGCGCCCGCCCGGGCGGCTCCTCGGCACGCGCGCGGCGCGGGGCCGTGGTGGCGCCGCTGTGCTCGGAGCCCGGCCGGGCGGCGCGCCCGCCCGTGCCACCGTGCGCGTGACCCGCTCGCGGCGCCGGCTCGGCCGGCTCGGGCTCGCCGCCGCCGTCCTGCTGGTCGCCGGCCTCGCCTACCTGCCCTACCTGGTCTACTCCGGCACCACCGACACCCTGGTCAACTTCTTCATCGTGCTGACGCTGGCCAGCATGTGGAACCTTCTGGCCGGCTACGCCGGCCTCGTCTCCGTGGGCCAGCAGGCCTTCGTCGGCCTCGGGGCCTACTTCGTGCTGATCGCTGCCCAGCGCGGCCTCGAGCCCTTCGCCGCGATCCCGCTCGCCGCCGTCGCCTGCGCGCTGGTCGCGCTGCCGATCGCGTGGCTGGTCTTCCGGCTCAGGGGCGGCTACTTCGCCATCGCGACCTGGGTGGTCGCCGACGTCTGCCAGCTCGTGATCAGCCGCTTCTCCTTCCTCGGGGGCGGCACCGGCAAGTCCCTGCCCGGCCTGGGCGGCGCCGACCCGGCGCTGCTCGGCGCGGCCACCTACTGGGCGGCGCTGGCGGTGACGATGCTCGCGCTCGCGAGCGTCTACCTGCTGCTGCGCCGGCGCGTCGGGCTGGCGCTCACGGCGGTGCGGGACGACGAGGTCGGCGCCAGGAGCCTTGGCGTGCGGGTCGGCCGCACGCAGCGCCTCGTCTACCTGGTCGCCGCGCTCGGCTGTGGCGCCGCCGGCGGGCTGCTGATCGTCAGCCAGCTCAACGTCGAGCCAGCGTCCGCGTTCACCGTGCAGTGGTCGGCGGTGATGATCTTCGTGACCGTGATCGGCGGGATCGGGTCCGTCGAGGGGCCGATCGTCGGCACGGTCCTCTACTTCGTGCTGCAGCAGACGCTCGCGCAGTACGGCGCCTGGTACCTGATCGTTCTCGGCGCCGTCGCCGTGGTGGTCGCGATCTGGGCGCCGCGCGGGCTCTGGGGACTGATCGCGGACCGCACCCACCTGCGGCTGTTCCCCGTCGGCTACGTGCTCCGCTCCGGCCCCTCCGAGGCGGCCACCCCCGACCCGTCGGAGGTCGCGGCCGGCCAGCGCACCGCCGGACCGCCGGCGCGGAACTGAGCCGCCGCGCGGGAGCTCGCGCCGGCGCTCAGATGACCAGCAGGTCCAGGTACTGGTCGCCGCTCGCCGCGAGCTCGTCCGAGGGGACGTCCAGCGCGACGGTGCCCTTGCGCATGATCAGTGCCCTGCGGCAGATCCGCAGGGCGAGTGCGGGGCTCTGGTCGACGATCAGCAGGGCGACGCCGAGCGTCTTCGAGATCCGCTCGAGCCCCTCGGCCAGTTGCCGCACGATCGACGGCTGGATCCCGAGGGAGAGCTCGTCGATCGCGATCAGCCGCGGGGCGGCGGCGAGCGCGGGCCAGCGCGAGCTGCTGCTGCAGCCCGCCGGACAGCTCGCCGGCGGGCTGCCGCCCGCGGCGCCGCAGCTCGGGGAAGAGCTCGAGCGGGTCGACCGCGACCCGGCCGGCGCCGGCCAGCCCGGCGAGCCGGAGGTTCTCGGCGACGGTGAGGCGCGGGAAGACGCCGCGGTCGTCGGGCACCAGGGTGAGGCCGCGACGTGCGAGCAGCTCGGGGCGGCGCGCAGGCAACGGGGTGCCGTCGACCCGCACGGTGCCGCCGTGGCGCTCGGCGAGCCCGAAGATCGCCCGCAGGAGCGTGGTCTTGCCCATCCCGTTGCGGCCGAGGAGCGCGACCGTCTCGCCCTCGCCGAGCGAGAGGGAGACCTGGTCGACCACTCTCGAGCCGGCGTAGCCGGCGGAGAGGCGCTCGACCTCGAGCAGCATCAGGTCACCCCGAGGTAGGCGTCGCGGACCCGCCCGTCGACGTGGACCTCCTCGAACGAGCCCTGCCGCAGGACGGCGCCCTGGTGCAGCACCACGACGCGGTCGGCGAGCATGCGGACGATCTCCATGTCGTGCTCGACGGCGAGCATCGCGCAGCCGAGCTGGTCGCGCACTGCCAGCAGGGCGCGCGCCAGCTCGTGGGCCTCGTCGGGCGAGAGCCCGGCCGCCGGCTCGTCCAGCAGCAGCAGCCTCGGGCCGCCCGCAAGGGCGACCGCGATCTCGAGGCTGCGCCGGTCGCCGAGCGACAGCCGCTCTGCGGCGACCCCGCTCAGCGAGTCCTCGAGGCGCCGGTAGCTCTCGGGGAGCTGCTGCGTCCCGCGCGCCTCCTGGCGCGCCAGCGTCAGGTGCTCGCCGACGGTCAGCGTGCCGAACAGGCTCGGCGTCTGGAAGGTCCGCGCCAGCCCGAGCCTCGCGCGCCGGTGCACCGGCGCGCGGCTGACGTCGTGGCCGAGCACCAGCACGCGGCCCTCGTCCGCCTCGAGGTCGCCGCTGATGACGTCGAGCAGGGTGGTCTTGCCGGCGCCGTTCGGGCCGACCAGGCAGACGATCTCCCCCGCCGCCACGGCGATGCTCACGCCGTCGACGGCCGGCGTGCCGCCGTAGCGCTTGACCACGCCGCTGACGGCAACTGCCTGCCCCTGGCGGGCTGCGGGAGGCGGAGGCGTCGTCGACCCGTCAGGAGGGGACGCCCGCGGCCCGTCCGGTAGCGCCGTCACCCAGGCCGCGGACCGGCGCAGCGGCCGCCAGGCCGGCCGCACCTCGACGGGCCGGCGCAACCAGCCGACCAGGCCGTCGGGCGCGACGATCACCACCACCACGAAGAGGGCACCGAGCAGCAGCAGGTAGTAGCTGAGCGAGACGTCGGTGAGCAGGTTCTGGCCAAGGGTCGCCAGCATGGCGCCGGCGAACGGGCCGAGCAGGGTGTTGCGCCCGCCGAGCGCGACCCAGATCAGCACCTGGGTGGAGAGCAGGATGCCGACGACCTCAGGCGAGATCAGGCCGACCAGCGGGGCGGCGACCGCCCCGGCCAGCGCCGCGATCGCCGCGCCCATGGCCAGCGCGAGCAGGCCGAGCCGCTGGGTGTCGATGCCGAGGTGGCGGGCGCGCTGCGGGTTGAGGCGCAGGGCGGTGAGCCGGTTGCCGAGCGGCGCCCGGAAGACCAGCACTTGGCAGAGCGCGACCACGGCGGCGGCCACCGCCAGGCAGCACCACATGGTGGCGGCCCCCGACAGGCCGGTCAGCACCAGCAGCCCGTTGGTGCCGCCGGTGACGCCGACCCAGGCGGTGGCCACCTGCGCCCCCAGCAGGGTGACCCCGAGGGTGAGCACGGCCATGGTCGACGGCGTCGCCTTGCGCCGCAGCCCGGCGCCGCCGATGGCGAGCGCCAGGGCGGCCGCCGCGGCGATCCCCGCCGCCCCTCCGAGGACCGGAGGGGCGGCGTGCACCTTCGCGATCGCCACGCCGTAGGCGCCGGCGCCGAAGAACACCGCGTGGCCGATGCTGACGATGCCGGCGCGGCCCCAGACGAGGTCGAGGCCGAAGGCGAACAGCCCGTAGGCGAGGCCGAGGGCGACCAGGCCGAGGTAGAACTCGCTCAGCACTTGGTCGGGTCCGCGGTGACGCCCGCGCCCCTGGAGATCGTGTACTTCCCGCCCGAGGCGATCTGCGCCAGGTAGATGTTGGTGTTGAGGACCTGGTTGCCGGGGTCGAAGGAGATCTCCTCCGGGCCGTAGACGGTGTCGGCCAGCTTCACCGCCGCCAGCGCCGCCACGATCTTGTCGGCGTCGGTGCCGCCGGCGGCGCCGACCGCCTTGGCGAGCAGGTGCACGCCCACGTAGGAGTTGGCGGTCACGCTCGGGATCGGCGCGTCGTCGGAGTACTTGGCGCGGTAGTCGGCGACGAACTTGCGGTTGGCGGCGTTGTCGAGCTGGTCGGAGTAGCGGAAAGTGCCCCAGCGCCCGTTCATCAGCGTCGGCACCGCCGGGTAGAACTCCTGGTTGATGCTGACGCCGGTGATCTCGCTCGACTTCAGCAGCCCCAGGCTCTGCGCCTGCTTGAGCAGCGCGATCGCGTCGCCGCCGACCACCGAGGAGAGCACGAAGTCGGGGCGGGCGCCCTTGAGCTTGCCGATCACCGAGGACCATTCCGCCGTGCCGAGCGGCGCGTACTCCTCGGCGACGACCTGGGCGCCCGCCGCGGACAGCAACGGCTTGGCGGTCTGGTTGTAGCTGTGCGGGAAGGAGTAGTCGCTGCCGACCAGCCCCACCCTGCGGCCGAAGCGCTCGACCATGAACGGCGCCAACGGCTCGAGCAGTTGGTAGTCGGACTCTCCCAGCTTGAAGAAGTACCTGGAGCACAGCGGCGAGTGCAGGTAGTCGTCGAGGATCGCCTTCATGAACGGCACCTTGGCCTGGGTGGCGAGCTGCTTCACCGCGATGGTGGTGTCGCCGGTGATGGTGCCGAACACCACGTCGACCCGGTCGCGCTGCAGCAGCTTCCTGGCCGCGGTGGTGGCCACCGACGGCGTTCCCTGGTCGTCCTCGACGACCACCTCGAGCGGCTTGCCGAGCACACCACCGGCCGCGTTGACCTCGGCGACCGCCATGTCGAAGCCGCGCCGCATGGCCTTGCCCTCAGGCGCCACCGGCCCGGTGAGCGGCGCCAGCAGCCCCACCGTCAGCGTCTGCCCGCCAGCCCCCCGACGAGCTCTTCTGCCCGCTGCTGCAGCCGCCGAGCGCGGCCAGCGGGGTCGCCGCGGCCATTGCCACGGCGCCTCGCGCCGCCAAGGAGAGCAGCTCGCGCCGGCCGAGGCGGCTCAGCTCGCTGCCGTCGGGCCTCCCCGCGCCGGCTGCAGCGGCCGCGTTCGGCGTGCCGGTGGATGCCATCTGACCCCCTCTGGTCGCACGGCGATGAACAGGACGAGCGCCGCGAACAGCAGTGACTGCGCAACGGTCGCGGTGAAGAAGCGGTTCAGCAGGACGGTCAGGAACGCCACCAGCGCCGCGCCGAGCACGGGACCGCCGATGGATCCCGGGCGTCCGAGCAGGACCGCGAAGAACGCCGCGGGCAGGTAGCTGAGCCCGAGCGTCGGGGTGACGCCGACGATCGGCGCGGCGAGGCTCCCGGCGAGCACGGCGAGCACGGTGCCGGCGACGAACACGAGCATGAACATCCGCTGGGGCGAGGTGCCGAGCAGCGCGGCCATCTCGAGGTTGTCGATGCAGGCGCGCATGCGCAGGCCCAGCGACGAGCGGTAGGCGACCGCCAGGACCGCGGCGACGAGCACGGCGACGACCACGGCGACCAGGATCCGGTAGGTCGGGTAGTCGACCCCGAGCACCCCGACCGAGCCGCCGACGGGCGCGGCGACGGCGTGCGGCGTCGAGCTGTAGAGCGCGTCGGCCGCCTGCCGCAGGACGATCCCGACACCCCAGGTGGCCAGGAGCGCCGGCATCAGCCCGCGCCCGTAGAGGGCGCGCGCCAGGCCACGCTCCAGCACCACCCCGAGCAGCAGGCCGAGCACCAGCGCGGTGGCCACCCCGACGAGGAAGGGCAGCTCCCTGGTCGCGTACATGGCGAAGGCGCCGACCATCACCAGGTCGCCCTGGGCGAGGTTGATGATCCCGAGCTGGCCGAAGATGAGCCCAAGGCTCACCGCGACCAGGACGAGCACGGACAGGGCGGAGACGAAGTTGAGCAGCAGCAGCACGAGGTCGCTCATGCAGCGCTCCATCTCTTGACCGAAGGCCCGGCGCTGGCGTGGCAAGCAGGCTCACTCGCAGCGCGCGCCCGCCACAACCGCTTCGTTCCGGTGAATGAAACCGGCCGCAGAATCTACCCCGGTGAGCCGGTGGAAGGCGTGTTTCAGTGAGTGAGAACGCGTGCTTGTCCGGAGCTTCTTCGGTGGCGGACGCTGCCACGGATGCGACCAGTCGACGCGCTGCTCGAGATCCTCCGCAGCGAGGGCGTCGACCGCGTGTTCGGCAACCCGGGCACCACCGAGCTGCCCTTCATCGACGCGCTGCTCGACGCTCCCGACCTGCCCTACGTGCTGGGCCTGCAGGAGGGGTCGGTGGTCGCCATGGCCGACGGGTACGCCCGCGCGACCGGCCGGCCCGCGCTCGTCAGCCTGCACGTGGCCGCCGGGGTGGCCAACGGCCTGATCGGGATGCTCAACGCCAGGCGGTCCCGTACCCCGATGGTGGTGGTCGCAGGGCAGCAGGACCGCAGGCACCTGGTGCAGGACCCGATGCTCTCCGGCGACCTGGTGGGCATCGCCGCCCCCGCGTCGAAGTCCGCCGTCGAGGTGCAGCACGCCTACGACCTGCCGGTGGTCCTGCGGCGCGCGTTCGCGCTCGCCGGCCAGCCCCCCGCCGGCCCGGTCTTCGTGGCGGTCCCGATGGACCTGCTGGAAGAGGAGATGTCGGTCGAGGTGCCCGCCCGCTCCTCGGTGGCGCCGCAGGGCGCTGCTGGCGAGGTCGACCGGGCCGTCGCCGTCCTGGCGGCGGCCGCCCGGCCCGCGATCGTGGCAGGTGACGGGGTCGGCCGCGACGGCGCGGTCGAGCCGCTGGTGGCGGTCGCCGAGCGCCTCGGCGCGACCGTGTACCACCAGCCGATGAACGACGGGATCGACTTCCCGGGCAACCATCCCCTGTACGCGGGCATGCTGCTGCCCCGCAACGCCGCCATCCACGACGCCCTCGCCAGGCACGACGTGGTCTTCGTGGTCGGCACGCACGCGTTCATGGCGCACCACTACACCCCCGGCCCGTCGGTCCCGGGAGGCGCCAAGGTGGTGCAGCTCGACACCGACCCGGCCGAGGTCGGTCGCAACTTCACCGTCCACGTGGGGCTGGTCGGGGCGCTGGCCCCGACCCTCGAGGCGCTCGCCGCCGAGCTCGACGGCCAGGTGCCCGAGGCCGCGGCGCGACTCGCGGCGGTCGCCGATGCCACCGCGGCCGAGCGCGCCGAGACCGACGCCGCCGCCCGCGCCCGCTACGGCCAGGCCCCGCTCGACCCGCTCGCCGCCGCGCACGTGATCGCCACGGCGCTGCCCGGCGACGCCGTCATGGTCGAGGAGGCGATCACGGTGGGGACGAAGCTGCGCACGGTGCTGCGCCAGGACCGGCCCGGCTCGTACGTGCACACCGTCGGGGGCGGGCTCGGCTGGGGGATCGGCGCGGCGGTCGGGTCGGCGATGGGCCGTCCGGACCGGCCCGTCGCCGCCGTCCTCGGCGACGGCTGCGCCATGTTCGGCATCCAGGGCCTGTGGAGCGCGGCCCGCTACCAGGTCCCCGTGGCGTTCCTGGTGATGAACAACGGCGAGTACCGCATCCTCAAGGAGACGCTGGACGAGAGCAAGAGCCGCTCGACGGCCCAGGGCCGCTACGTCGGCCTCGACCTCCAGCCACCGGCGCTGGACTGGGTCGCGGCGGCGCACTGCTTCGGCATCCCGGCGCTGCGCGTCGCCGGGCCCGCCGACCTACGGGACGCGGTCGCCGGGATCGCCGCCCTCGACGGCCCACTGCTGGTCGAGGTGCCCATCACCGGCCATGGCGACGAGCACGGGGGTCCGGGGGCTCGAGGAGCGGAGCGGTAGCCCCCGGTGGACAAAGGGGGTCCGGGGGCTCGAGGAGCGGAGCGGTAGCCCGGAGGAAGGGGAGCGGGCGTTGTGGTGACGAACCAGCGGGGCGATCATCGAGCCGTGGACGAGCTGGTGGTTGGTGGGCGGGAGCGGCGGCACGGGCGCGACGACGTCCCCAAGTCGGTGCTCGCGCGTGGGCTGCGCCTGCTCGGCGCGTTCGGCGCCAGCGACACCGAGCTGACCCTCACCGAGCTGGCCGAGCGCACCGGCCTGCCGAAGCCCACCGCCTACCGGCTGCTCAACGAGCTGGTCAGCTGGGGCGGCCTGGAGCGGACCGGCCGCTGCTACCGGCTCGGCATGAGCATGTTCGTCCTGGGCCAGCGGGTCCCGCGCCAGCGCGAGCTGCGCGAGGCCGCGCTGCCGTACCTCGAGGACCTGTACGAGGCGACGCACGAGAACGTCCACCTGGCCGTCCTCGACGGCACGCAGACGCTGTTCCTGGAGAAGGTGACCGGCCACCGCTCCATGCCGATCGGCTCCCGCGTCGGTGGCCGCATGCCCGCCTACGCCACCGCCACCGGCAAGGTCTTCCTGGCATTCGGCCCGCCCGAGTACCTGCGGCGCGTCCTCGACGAGGGGCTGGTCCGGATCACGCCTCGGACCACCGTCGTCCCCGCCCTGCTGCGGCAGGAGCTGGAGCAGACGGTGAGGCGCGGCTACGGCATCAACCGGGAGGAGATCGAGGTCGGCGTGTCGGCGGTGGCCGCACCCGTGTTCGACCACCGCGAGCGCGTGATCGCGGCCATCTCGATCACCGGCTACGCCCACCGGCTCGACCTCGAGCGCCTCGCCCCGGCGTTGCGGACCGCGGCGCGCTCCCTCTCCAGGGAGCTGTCCCGCGAGACGGCGAACGGGACGCTGCGCTGGCCACCCCAGCAGCCGCAGCCGATCCACGAGGGCGGCGGCGAGGCCGCCGGGCCGGCCGGCGACCGCCTCCCCGAGAGCAACCGTTGACGACGGCGCCGCTAGGCGCCAGGGTCATACGACGACGCCGATGACGGCGAGGGGAGGTGGCATGCCGGAACTCTCGACCTCGATCATCGATGCGCTGCGGTCGGTCTACGACCCGTGCTGCCAGGAGCGGGGGATCTCCGTCGTGGACATGGGCCTGGTGCGCTCGGTCGACGTCGACGGCGAGCACGCCCGCGTCGAGCTGCTGCTCACCACCGGCTGGTGCCCGTTCACCGCGCACCTGCTCAGCGCCGTCCGCGAGCGCGTCGAGGCGCTGCCGGAGGTGGAGGGCGCCGACGTCGAGGTGGTCTGGGACGAGCCATGGACCACCGAGCGGCTCTCGGCGGACGCCCGCCGCAAGCTTCGCTTCCTGCCCGACCCGATCGACGTGCCCGAGTGGAGGAGGCCGGCCAATGATCGGTGACGCCCTGGTGTTCGACGGAGTCGCCCACGTCTTCAACTTCGACAGGAAGAACGCCTTCGGGTCCGCCGGCGAGATGTTCAGCAACCACCTGTACGCCTTCCACCAGGCCCTCACCCCCGCCAACCAGACCCACCTGCCGCCCGACGACTTCCTGCGCCAGTGGACGGTGTCCGAGATCGACCGGATGGTCTTCGAGGAGTCCGACACCGACATGCTGGTGGCCATGCCCCTGCCGCTCACCGACCTGTACCGGGACGGCCTGTCGCCCTGGGAGGAGTGCGCCGAGCTGGCCGCCAGGCGGCCCGACCGGACGATCTTCTGGGGGTCGGTGAACCCGCTGGAGGGCCGCAAGGCCCTGGACCTGATGGAGCGGCAGGTCGGAGAGTTCGACGCCAAGGCGTTCAAGTTCTACAACGTGCGCTACGACTACGGCGCGCCGTTCCCGTGGCGCATGGACGACCCCAAGATCGCCTTCCCGGTCTTCGAGAAGGCCCAGGAGCTCGGCGTCAACCTCATCGGGGTGCACAAGGGGGTGCCGCTCGGCCCCCAGCCGATCGAGGCGACCCAGACGTGGGACATGGACGGGGCCGCGGCCAACTTCCCCGACCTGAACTTCGTCATCTTCCACGTCGGGCTGCCGTTCATCGACGAGACCTGCTGGCAGCTGATCCGCTACCCGAACCTCTACGCCTCGATCGCGGCGACCATCAACTTCTGCGTGCGGGCGCCGCGGATGTTCGCCGAGATCCTCGGTAAGCTGCTGTTCTGGTGCGGCGAGGACAAGATCGTCTACGGCAGCGAGGCGCCGATCTTCCACCCGCAGTGGGCGCTGGAGGCGTTCTGGAACTTCGAGCTGCCCCAGGACCTGGTGGACGGCTATGGGTACCCGCAGCTCACGCAGGAGGCCAAGCGGAAGATCCTCGGCGGGAACCTGCTGCGGCTGCACGGCATGGAGGAGGACCAGGCCCGGGCCGCGGTCACCACGACCTGAGCGGCGCCGGCACGAGCCCGATGGAGGGAACTGCCATGGCGGGGAAGTTCGGCCTCGACCCTCGGCTGCTGGACAACGAGGCGCTGGAGCGAGAGCTGCGGCATATGTACGCGTCCCGTGAGGAGACCTTCTTCAACGGCTCTCGACAGGCGCTCCTCAACCACACCGAGCGCATGCACCAGCTGGAACGCGAGTACGCCCAGCGCTTCCCGGAGCGGACCGAGGCCGACGCGCTGCGTACCCGGAAGGGCTCTCGGCGGCAGGCGGGGCAGCCGGCCGGTCGCTGAACGGCCGCCCGCGGCCAGGCTGCCGGCAACGCTCGCGCACGTCGGGACGGTCTGCTGAGCGCCCGAAATTCGATTTCCCGGCGCCGGCTCACCCCGTACGGTCGAAGGCATGCGCGAGCTTCCTCTGGCCCATCCCGGCATGCCCGATCTCCGGTCGCCTGCCCGCTTCCTGCTGTGGGTGGCGAGCCGGCAGGCCGGCACGATCGCGGTCGGGGCGGTCTACGGCGTGCTCTGGGCGGGGGCGATGGCGATCACGCCGGCCCTGGTCGGGCGGGCGATCGACCTCGGCGTCGCCGGAGGTGACACCGAGGCGCTGCTGCGCTGGTCCGGCCTGGTCCTCGCCGTGGGGATCGGCGGCGCGGCCGCCGGCATCATGCGGCACCGGACCGTGGTGGCGAACTGGCTGACCGCCATCTACCGGGTGCAGCAGCTGCTGGTGCGGCACGCCGTCCGCCTCGGAGGGTCGCTGCCCCGCCGCATCGCCGCCGGCGAGGTGGTCAGCGTCGGCTCGCACGACGTCGAGCGCATCGCCGGCGCGATCGACGTCAGCGCGAGGCTGTCCGGCGCGATCGTCTCGTTCTTCGTCGTCGCCGCGCTGATGCTGCGCGCCTCCGCCACGCTCGGGGTGGCCGTGCTCGTCGGGGTGCCGCTGGTGTCGGCGGCGATCGGCCCGCTGCTGCGGCCGCTGCACCAGCGGCAGGCGCGCCGCCGCGAGCTGGTCGGCGAGCTGACCACGCTCGGCGCCGACACGGTGAGCGGCCTGCGGGTGCTGCGCGGCATCGGTGGCGAGGAGGAGTTCTTGCGCCGCTACCGGGCAGCCTCGCAGGAGGTCCGCGCCGCCGGCGTGGCGGCCGCAAGGGTGCAGTCGCTGCTCGACGCGGCGCAGGTCGCCCTGCCCGGCGTCTTCGTCGTGGCGGTCACCTGGCTCGGTGCGCGCCTGGCGGTGTCCGGGCGCATCAGCCTCGGCGAGCTGGTCGCCTTCTACGGCTACGCCGCCTTCCTGCTCATCCCCGTCCGGACCGTCACCGAGGCGGCCGACAAGTTCACCCGCGCGCTGGTCGCTGCCGCCCGGGCCGTCCGCGTGCTCGCGCTCGAGCCCGAGCTCGAGTTCGGCTCGGCGGCGGAGCCGCCGCAGGGGGCGACGCTGGTCGACGGCGTCAGCGGGCTGGTCGTGTTCCCCGGCGAGCTGACCGCGATCGTCGCCGGCGTCCCGGAGGAGGCCACGGCGATCGCCGACCGGCTCGGCAGGCTCGCCGACGGCGACGGCGTGACGCTCGGCGGCGTCGCCTTGCGGGACCTGCCGCTGGAGGTGGTGCGCCGGCGGGTGCTCGTCAGCGAGCGCGACCCGCGGCTGTTCACCGGGCGGCTCGCCGCGGAGCTCGACCCGACCGGCCGGGCGCCGGCCGAGCGGATCCTCGCCGCGCTGCACGCGGCCTCCGCCGAGGACGCCATCGAGGCGCTGCCCGACGGCCTGGCCACCGAGGTCGAGGAGCGCGGCCGCTCGTTCTCCGGCGGGCAACGCCAGCGGCTGGTGCTGGCCCGCGCGCTGGTCGCCGACCCGGAGGTCCTCGTGCTCGACGAGCCGACCAGCGCGGTCGACGCCCACACCGAGGC
>Ga0137368_10004543_pt1 | contig 14778 bp, 8 predicted proteins | sample SagtaG_13_FD_104917 | JGI IMG/M metagenome (GOLD analysis project Ga0137368, IMG submission 104917) | Vadose zone soil microbial communities from Sagehorn Ranch, Mendocino, California, USA - Sage1_L_100_16 metaG | ecosystem: Environmental > Terrestrial > Soil > Vadose zone | place: USA...
CGCGCGAGCACATCCTGCCCACGCAGCCCCTCAAGCTGAACCCCGACCAGGCGTCGGCGCTAGAGAGCATCACCGCGGCCCTCGACCCGCGTGCTGTCGGCCTCGCGCCGGCGGAGAAGGGCGCGCCCGCCGCCGGCGGTGTGCTCGGCCGGCGAGACGCCGCCCGCCGCACGTTCCTGCTCCACGGGGTGACCGGCAGCGGCAAGACGGAGGTGTACCTGCAAGCCATCACGCGCTCCCTGCAGCAGGGCAAAGGCGCCATCGTGCTCGTCCCGGAAATTTCCCTGACGCCCCAGACCGTCGAACGGTTCAAAGCGCGTTTCTGTTCCGGTCCAGTGCAGACACTGGTGGCCGTTTTACACAGCCATCTGTCCGCGGGTGAGCGGCACGACGAATGGCACAAGATTCGACAGGGCCGGGCGCGCATTGTAATCGGCGCTCGTTCGGCGATCTTCGCGCCGGTCGATCCGCTCGGGCTGGTTATTGTGGACGAGGAACACGAGCATTCCTACAAGCAGGAAGAGGCACCGCGGTATCACGCGCGCGATGTCGCCGTGCTGCGCGGCCAGATGGAAGGCGCCGTCGTCGTACTCGGCTCCGCGACGCCCTCCCTGGAGAGCTATTACAACGTGCACCTGGGCAAATATGCCCTGCTCGAACTGCCCCAGCGGGCGGACGACAAAAAGATGCCGCTCGTGCGCGTCATCGACATGCGTCAAGAAGCGCGCCGGGAGAAGGGCACGCCAATCTTCTCGCAGAAGCTCAAGGAGGAAATTACCCAGCGGTTGGAACGAAATGAGCAAGTGATGCTCTTCCTCAATCGGCGCGGCTACGCCACCTCGCTCCAATGTCCGAAATGCGGTTTCGTGGCGGAGTGTCCAAACTGCAGCCTCGCGCTCACCTACCACCGCGCCAATCAGAAAATCTGCTGTCACATTTGCGGCCACCAGGCCGCGGCCCCCGTCCTCTGTCCGAACGTGAAGTGTCGCCACCCGGCGATCCGCTACGCCGGCCTGGGCACAGAGAAAGTCGAAGACGCGTTGGCCAAGCTTTTTCCCCACGCGCGCGTCAAGCGGATGGATTCCGATGCGCTCAAGCGCAAAGAGGACTACCGGCGCATCCTCGGTGACTTTCGCACGGGCAAGATCGACCTCCTCGTTGGGACCCAGATGATTGCCAAGGGGCTCCACTTCCCGAATGTCACGCTGGTCGGCATCATCTACGCCGACCTCAGTCTGCATCAGCCCGACTTCCGGGCCGGGGAACGGACCTTTCAACTGCTGACGCAGGTCGCCGGTCGAGCGGGTCGCGGTGAGGTGGAAGGCGAAGTGGTGGTTCAGGCGTTCACTCCCTTCCATCCGGCCATCCAATACGCGCGTCGCCACGACTACGTTGGCTTTTACGAACAGGAGATCGAGTTCCGCGAACAGCTCATGTATCCGCCCCTGACGCGAGCCGCGCTGCTGACTTTGAAAGGTCGGAACGAAGACAAGGTGAAGTTCACCGCCGACCACGTGCGTAGAGCACTTGACAAACTTTCCGCCTCCGCTGCTCCAACACTCCAACCCGCGAACACTCCTTTTGGCGACCTTGTCATCGCCGGCCCTGCCCCCGCGCCGCTGTTGCGTGCCGAGACCTACTATCGCTATCAACTCATGCTCCGCACCCGGCAGATGAGCAAGCTGAGCCGTCGGCTGGCCAAACTCACGGAGACACTCGCTTTGCCGGAGGATGTCACGCTAACGGTGGACGTTGATCCGGTGAATCTGATCTGAAAGCGTGAGCTGGTTCTTGGTTGCGGCTGTTACGAACGCGTAACGGCGATATACAGTCTTCTACCCATTCCATTTGAGGGTTTAGCCCAGGTTCTCTAAATACGACATATGGTTAGCTTCCCCTACCTCCTCCGCGCGCGCGGCGTGCACAGCGGGGTGCTCGTTGCGATGCTCCTGCCACGCTCTATCGATGCTTACGTGGCGCTCCTGGGCATCCTCAAAGCCGGCGCCGCCTACGTGCCGCTCGACCCGGAATACCCGGTGGACCGTATCGCGTTCATCCTCGAAAACTCCGGCGCCAGGGCGCTCGTGACGACCGCTGAACTCTCCGAGCGTCATGCCGATTTCGACGGCGTGGTCATCCGCGTGGATGCCGACCGCACGGCGCTCGAGGCCAGCAGCTCGGCGCGCCTGTCGCGAAACACCGTCGGCGTGGGCCCGCGTGACCTGTGCTACGTCATCTACACCTCGGGTTCCACGGGCCGGCCAAAAGGAGTGATGGTCGAGCACTGGAACGCGTGTCACCTCGTGTCCGCCGAGGGAAGGATTTTCCAGGTCCAGCCGGAAGACCGCGTGTATCAGGGCTTTTCGCTCTGCTTCGACGCATCGGTCGAGGAGGTTTGGCTCGCGTTCCACGCGGGGGCGACACTCGTCGCGGCGACGCCCGAGATGGCACACGCCGGCCCCGACGTCTCCCGGATGCTGTCCGAGGCAGGCGTGACCGTGCTCTCGTGTGTGCCGACGCTGCTCTCGATGCTTGATGAAGACGTGCCGACGTTGCGCCTGGAGGCGCGGTTTCTGCCAGATCCGTTCGCCCCGCCGGGCGAAACCGACGCGCGCATCTATCGCACGGGTGACCTCGGTCGCATCAAAGAGGAATTGGATAGTCGATCATCTGCTCGGACTCATCATTGGGGTTGTCGGGGGCCTGCACGCGACGCTTTACCTGGCGCCGTGGTACCGCACGCTCGGGGCGCGGCTGGGAAAATTTGTCGAGCTGTCCACAGCCACTTCGACAATCCCGGACCTCCTTGAAATCGGCGATGAATGCACGATTGCCGACGAGGTCTCGCTCGGCGCGGCACGCGTCGAGGGGGGCTGGATGACTGTGGCGCCAACGCGCCTCGGCCGGCGGACGTTCCTCGGCAATGGCGCGGTCGTGATTGGAGGAACGGTGACGGGCGAGCAATCGCTCGTGGGCGTTCTGTCACTCGCTCCGACGAATGCGCACGAGTCGGCTCGATCCGGCGGTTCATGGCTCGGCTCGCCCCCAATCCTCCTCCCGCGGCGAGAGCCCAGCGCAGGATTCATCGAGGAGAGGACTTACCGCCCGCCGCGATGGCTTTGGTTAGCGCGCGCTGCCATCGAACTCGTGCGCGTCACGCTGCCGCCAGCCGGCTTCGTCATGGTCACGACTGCGGTGGTATCGGCGGCGCTCCGTTTGGCGGATCGTGTGGGTCTGGGCGCCACCCTCCTGCTGCTGCCGCTGGTTTACATGGCCTGCTGTGCCGTTGCAATGGGCGGAGTCGCGCTGGCGAAATGGGTGGTCATGGGGCGCTTCCGGCCTTTCGTAAAACCGCTTTGGAGCCACTTTGTATGGCGGTTGGAGGCCGTGAACGCGCTCTACGAATTTTTCCTGACGCCACTGGCCCTCGATCCACTTCGGGGAACGCCGATGCTGGCCATGTATCTGCGGCTGCTTGGCGCACGGATCGGACGCCGTGTTTATGTCCACACCACCGGCCTCATCGAGTTCGATCTCGTCGAGGTGGGCGACCGGGCGGCCATCAACGACGAAGCGGTCCTGCAGTCCCATCTCTTCGAGGATCGGATGTTGAAAGCCTCCGCGCTGCGCGTCGGCACCGACTGCAGCGTCGGCGCAGGGTCCGTCGTCCTCTACGACGCGGAGATGGCGGACGGCTCGCACCTCGATGCGTTGTCACTCCTGATGAAAGGCGAGAGGCTCCCGGCGGGTACGGCGTGGGCGGGCAGCCCGGCGGCCTGGCAGCCCGGCGGCGACGTAACCCGAGTTTCTGAGCCGATGGAACTGCGCCAGCCGTAACAGAACTGCGCTGACGGCCTGAGCCGAACAACTACTGTCATGATACGAAAATCCGTTTACTACACCAGCCTGAGAGTTCCCCTTACCCGGCCTGGCGGCCACTCTCTCCCATCCGCCGGGAAAGGGGCGGGGGATACCGGCTTCGTTTACCAGTTCAGGGGTGCCAGGCGCGCACGACGTGCCCGATCAAGCTGGAGCATATGCCCCGGGCGAAGTCGTCACGCTCACCGCGACTCCATCCGCCGGCTCCGTCTTTACCGGTTGGACCGGCCATATCACCACAACCAACAACCCCGCTGCGCTCAGCATGAATTCGGACAAAACCATCGCAGCCGGGTTCGGAACATCGTTAGCCGCCCCGACGGCTTACCAACCCCAAACACTGCCGAGCCTTCAGGCTGACGGCTTCCGGCTGCTTCTGAGCGGCCCCACGAACTCGTCCTACGCAATCGAACACTCAACCGATTTCACGTCCTGGATCTCCTTCCAGTCCAACCTGGTCGTTGCCACCCCCTTCGAGATTCGGGATCAGACGGTGAGCAATGCTTTGTTCCGGTTCTACAGGATACGCCGCTTACCGTGAACGTTCGTCTCGGCCGACGGTGCGGAATATGGAAATTCGCCTACCCCGAATGAAAAATCCCAGGACAAATGGATGTCGCGTATGCGACATTCATTTGTCCACCTGACGCGCTGGAGTGCGACGTTGAACTTTGAACGGAGCAGCAGTTTCGCCCTGTCAGCTTCATGTTGGCAAGATGTTCAAGCTTACAGACCATCAACCCTCCCGGACAATTTCTTGTCGCGTATGCGACAAGAAATTGTCCGGGAATCCGACGAGGTTAATGGATAAGGTAGTCGCAGGCCGGTAATCGGCGGTCCTAAAACCGCCAGGCGAGGACGACAAAAGGATTCCAGTCATCTGCGGAGCGAGCGAGCCCGACGTTCGCGCCTGCGTTCAGTTGAATATTTTCCGTCAGACTGAAGGCCCATGTCGAACGTGCCCACCCACGGAGCGTCGCGCTCCGTGCTCACAGCGCTGAAGAATTCCACGTAGCCGAACAGATTGCCGAAGAGTTCGTGGCCGACCGCGATGCTGTTGATGAACTCGGTGTGGTAGCCGCGCTCGTCTTCGTCCCGCACCGCGTCAAATCTGGAAGTGAACCCGAGGTAGAATTCGCCCTGCAGCGCCACCACGAGCGGCAGAATGAGCCCGCCTTCGAGGCTGATATTGCCCAGATCGTTCTGACGGGTGGGAAACTTCACATAGGGGTCGCCGCGAACGCCGTCTGACCGCCGTTGTTGCCCCAGAGGTTGTACTTGAGTCGCACCGTGGTGTCGCCGAAACCACGCGTTTGACCCGGTCCGCACCCGCGCGTTCATAGACCAGATTGTAGGGCTCCAGCACGAGTTGCGCGTCGAGTCGGTTGAGCAGGCCGACTTTCACGATGAGAGGCGCAATTGCCCAGGCGTCGAGCCGATAGGCCATGCCGTCGAACGAGTCCGAGGTGTAGCTGACGAACGCCATCTCGATCTGAAAGTGGCCCGCATCAACCGTGTAGGGACTCTCGGTTGCGCCGGGGCCATCGGTGTCCAACTCGCGGAGATACTCTGGCGGCGGCGGATGGAAGAGAGAGAAAGCGCTCTTGTCCACGGCGGACCGGGCGGCGTTCTCCTCTTCAGCGCCAACCCTCGCCGCAACGACGGTCAGAACCAACAGATGACACAGGGCTTTCGTCTTTCGGGTCAGTCGATTCGCGCGAATTTGCGGCATAAAATTCCGATCGCCGTCCTCGACCCGGATCTTTCCCCCTCCGTCAGGTCTGGGGTCGAGTGGAACCAAAGCCCAATGACGGCCTCGTTTTCACCGGCGACACTTCCGTCAGTGGCGACATGGCGTGGCGGCCTCAGGCCCTCACTGTAAGCCTCTCTCCGGAATCGGTCGAGGAATCGCTTAAGCCGACCGGGGACTTGAAGCGAACTCCGCCACTCCCAATGCCTCGCGCATATGCACGAATATTCGGCACGCGGCGGGTGCGCGGGGAGCCCGCACTGCGGTAAACACCGACGAAGGCCTGCCCTTCAACGTGGTTTCTCTCCTTCCGTTGGCGGGTACGGTTGTGGTATGTAGCGTCCAATGTTCAATCCCGCCCGTTCCGCCCTTGTTCTCGTCCTCGCTTGTCACTCTGCCGCAGTCGCTCGCGGCGAGAGCGAGTCGTCGCACTGCCGCGGTTTCCCGGCTGCGGTTGCACCGGTGGATTCCGCGGAACACCGCCAGTACGCGCCCGACCGGGAAATCGACATCGTGCATCTGGCACTGGATGTGACGCCCGACTTTGAACAACGCACTCTGTCCGGCCGGGCAATGATCTCGTTCAAGCCGATAGCCAAGCCGTTTCAGGAACTGCGGCTCGATGCCGTGGACCTGGCGGTGCAATCCGTGACGGCCACGGAGAAAATCCTGGGCTACCAGGTCACGGACAAACAAATCATCGTCACGTTCGAACCACCCGTCCCGCCGGACAAGGAAACGAGCCTGACGATCCGTTACCGCACGGAACCGAAACAGGGCCTCTACTTCCGCACGCCGGCTATGGGCTACAAAGACGGAGAAACGCACCTGTTCACTCAAGGCGAGGCGATTGAGGCGCGGCATTGGTATCCGTGCTACGATTCGCCGAACGAGAAGTTTACGTCCGAGATCACCTGTCGCGTGCCCGAAGGGATGACGGTGCTGTCGAACGGCAAACGGGTCGCCGAGGAGAAAGACCCGTCGAGCGGCCTCATCGCGGTGCACTGGGTGCAGGACAAGCCGCATGTCACTTACCTGATTTCGCTCGTGGCCGGCTACTTCAGGAAGATTGAGGACCAATACAAAGACATCCCGCTGGCATTCTACACGCCTCCGTCACAGATCGACCAGGCCGCCACGTCGTTCCAAGATACGAAGGACATGCTGGGGTTTTTCGAACAGGAGATCGGCGTGCCGTATCCCTGGGCGAAGTATTACCAGGTTTGCGTCAATGACTTTGTAGCTGGTGGCATGGAAAACACGAGCATCACCACGCTCACGGAAGACACGCTTTTCACGGCGGAGTTCGAAAACCTCCGCAGCAGCCAGGGGTTGGTGGCACATGAACTGGCGCACCAATGGTTTGGAGACCTGGTCACGTGCAAGGATTGGAGTCACATTTGGCTCAACGAAGGTTTCGCGACCTACTACGACTCGCTCTACGACGAGCACAAGAATGGCCGCGACTCCATGCTCTACGGACTGTACGAGCGCGCACGGAGCATCACCGGCATATCGAACGACACTAATGCCATCGTGCGCCGCACGTACGATTCGCCGAACGAGATGTTCAGTTATCTGGCCTATCCCAAAGGCAGCTGGGTGTTGCACATGCTCCGGGCCCAACTCGGGCCGGACCTCTACCGGCGTTGCATCAAGACCTACCTCCAACGGCATCAATTCGACAACGTCACCACCGACGATCTGCGCATCGTGATCGAAGAGTTGTCCGGCCACTCCTACGACCGGTTCTTCGACCAATGGGTCTATCACGCGCACCACCCCGAACTTGAAGTTGCCTACGGCTGGGACGAAAAAACCAAATTGGCGAAAGTGACCGTCAAACAAACGCAGCCGCTTGGCAACAACGTCCTGCTGTTCAATTTCCCGCTCTCAGTCCGGTTCAAAGGCAAATCAGGCACATTGGACCGGCCGATCACTGTACAGGAGAAGGAAGAAGACTTTTACTTTCCGCTGAGCGAAGCGCCCGAGATCGTGCGTATCGACCCCGAATACGCGCTGCTGGCGAAGATCAACTTCAACGTCCCCAATGCCATGCTCTTCGCCCAACTCGCGGACCAGGACGACATGATGGGGCGGCTAATCGCGGTCGAGCAACTGTCGAAGAAGAAGGAGGCGGAAACGGTCGCCAAACTCAAGAAGACGCTAAACGATGACGCGTTCTACGGCGTGCGCGCAGAGGCATCACGGGCGCTGCGTTCCATCCATACGGATGAGGCGCTGGAGGCGCTGCTGGCTTCCACCCGTCAGTCGGACGCCCGCGTTCGGCGTCAGGTTGTTGACGACATCGGCGGTTTCTATCGCGACACCGCTTATGAAACCTCCCGTCAGATCCTCGACCGCGAAAAGAATCCGGACGTGCTGCGGGAAGCCATTCAGTCCCTCGGCGGTTACAGCACACCGGCAGTTCACGATACGCTGGTCCAGTTCCTAAACGTGGATTCTTACCGCCATGTGCTCGCTGACGCGGCCATCGGCGCGATACGTTCGCAGGACGATCCGGCTTACCTCCCGCCGCTGTTGGAGTGCCTGGCGAAACAGGAGGCGGCCTTCACGAGCGGAGGCTTCAGTCGAGCTCTCGGCACGCTGGCCTACGTTGCTCGCAACGAAGAAAACAAGGACCGCGTTCGGGAGTTCCTGATCGGCCACGTGAACCACAAGAAGAGAAACGTCCAACTGGCGGCGATCAACGCTCTGGGAACGCTTGGAGACCCGAAGTCCATCGCGGTGGTGGAGACCTTCGCGACGGCAGGCCGGGATAGTCCTGAACGCGCGGCTGCCGAAAGGGTGGTCGCGGCCCTGCGCGCGGTCCGGAAGCCAGTGGATGATTTCAAGAACCTGCGCCAGGAAGTGCTCGATTTGCAGAAGGCGAATCGTGAATTGCGCAAGGGCCTGGATGACGTGAAGAAGAAGCTTGAGGCCGTGCGATCGGGCCCGACGGACGTGAAGGCGAAGAAGAAAGGGACTACCAGAAAATAGAAGGTATCTTTTGGAGTGTTGGAGAATCGAAGTGATGGAGTGCGCCCGTCCTCAGGCGCAGGAGCACGGGACCATCGACGGACTTCAAGTTGATCCCGAGCGCGACTCCGGGCCGAGGTAGGCTGCCGCGGCCGGGACGGCCGCATTCTGCAAAATTAGCGCGACTAGCGACGATTTACGGCGACTTGATCGTGATTCACCGCCCGCCCCATATTGTCGTCATCGGCAGTGCGAACACGGACCTGGCCATGCGGGTTCCGAAGTTGCCGGGACCCGGTGAAACTGTAACCGGCGGCCAGTTTCTGGTCGTGGCTGGAGGGAAAGGTGCCAATCAGGCGGTGGCTGCGGCCCGAGCCGGCGCCCGCGTCACGCTCATCGCCAGCGTTGGTCGGGACGGTTTTGGCAACGCCGCCTTGAAAGGCTTGCGCCGGGAAGCCATTGACACGCGTTATGTTGTCCGCAGCAGAAGAGCGGCCAGCGGCGTGGCGCTGATCATGGTGGACGCGAACGGCGAGAACCTGATCGGAGTGGCGCCAGGCTCGAATGACGAGTTGAGTCCGCAGCACATTGATGCCGGGCTGACGGCACTTTGTGCTGCGCGCTGCCTGGTTGTGCAATTGGAAATTCCTTTGCCCACCGTGCGGCGGGCAATCGAGTTGGCCGTCCGGCGAGATGTCCCTGTGCTGTTGAATCCCGCGCCCGCGCAGCGCGTGCCCAAAGACCTGCTGCGCAACGTTACATTTCTCACGCCGAATGAACATGAGTTGCAGGCCTTGACCGGACTGCCAGCCCGGCGAAAGCCGGAGATCGAATCAGCCGCGCGCCGCTTAAAGACCGCCGAGCGCCAACACGTCCTCGTCACCTGCGGTCCTCGGGGCGTTTGCTGGTGCAGCACGGAGGGTCTCCGCTGGTTTCCCGCACCCATGGTTCGAGCGATGGACACCGTGGGCGCCGGCGACTGCTTTTCCGGGGTCGTTGCCGCGGCGCTGGCAGAGGGCAGGCCCATCGCGGACGCAATCCGATTCGGGATCGCCGCCGCTTCCATTTCGGTCACCCGCCCCGGCGCGCAGGCATCGATGCCGTTTCGCCGGGAGATTTTGAAGGCGTTGTAAACCCTGTTGAGCATTGCCAAGCGCCGCGATTTCTGCTACAGAATCTGGTATCGAGTGAGTCTGTGTGCTGCCAGTCAATTTCTGCGACCGAGGTTCCGCCGCGTACCCGCCGAACGCGCATTTGCCTTGATCGAGTTGTTGATCGTCATCGCGCTCATCCTCTTTCTTTCGACCCTTTATTTCGGGTCCGGTTCGGGCGGTTCGCAGGCGACGCAACTCGCCGCCTGCCAAAGAAACCTCGAAACGATTTACGTGGCGTTGAAGGCGTACGGCACCGACAACCAGGGCACCTATCCGGTCGTGACGAACGCGCCGACCTCGGAGACGCCGCTCAGCTTGCTGGTCCCGCGCTACACGGCGGTTACGGAGATTTTCGTCTGCCCCAGCAGCCGCCATCCGAAGCTCCCGGAAGCGGCCTCGTTCGAGAAACGGAAGATCAGTTACGCCTACTGGATGGGCCGCAGGGAGAAAGACGGCGGGGACAAGCCCTTGATGGCGGACGCCCTGGTGGACACGCGTCCCAAGCTCGTCGGCCAACCAATTTTTTCCTCGGATGGCAGGCGACCGGGGAACAATCACCGGCGCGGCGGCGGCAACATTCTTTTCTGCGACGGGCAGGTGCAGCCGAACTCCACGAATGCTTCCGTGGCGCTCGATGTCCCCTCTGGTGTCGTCCTCCTCAATCCCAAATCGTGGCCATGAACGTCAAAGTCCACTGCCGTTGCGAAACCAAGTACGCCTTCGATGTCGAACCCGTAAACGGCCGGATGCCCGTGCGCGTGAATTGTCCCAGTTGCGGCGCCGACGGCACCGACTCCGCCAACGCGATCATCCGGCAGCAACTCGAGGTGAGCCGCCCGCCGGCGCACACCGACGGTTTGATCTCCGTGCCATCGGAGCACAAGCCGCGGGTCCGGGTTGGCAGTTCGGCGCCTCCATCGGCCGCGCCGCCGTTACCGCCGCCCGCGCCCGCTCCGGCATCGCCACCAGGACGGAACGCGGAAGCGGGTGCGGAACCGGAGCCGTTTGCCGCGACCGCCGTTCAATTCTGTCCGAAGCACCGCCAGGAGCGCGCCACCGACACGTGTTATGTCTGCGGCAAGGCAATTTGCCCGAAGTGCCTGGAGCAATTCGGTTATTTGTGCTCGGTCTATTGCCAAAGTCAGGCGGAGCAGCGTGGCGTTTACGTCCCGGTTTATGAGGGCCAGAAGTTTCGCGTGAAGGCGAAGGAGTGGAAGAAAACGAAGCTGGCTCTGGCAGGCATCGCCGCGGTGATTGCCATGTTGTTCGCGGCTTACGGCTGGTATGTCTTCGTGGGCTGCAAGCCGCGAACACTGTACACGCTCGAGACGTCCAAAGCGGACCGACCGGTATATTCGCAACTGCTGTCCGCCGATGACTTGCTCGTATTGCGCGGGAACAAGCTGGCCCTGATCCATGTGGGCAACAAGAAAGAGATCTGGTCAGCGACGTTGCCGGCAGCAAATCCGCGCCCGAAGCCAGTCCCGGCTCCGGGACCGGCGAAAGGCACTTTGGCGTTGCTCGACGAGGACGACAATTTCGATGCGCCACCGGCTCAGGTGCGGGTCGTAGGCGAAGACGTGTGGGTTTCAGCGGCCGACCGCATCGTGCGCTTCGACCGAAAGACTGGCAAACAAAAGTCTGAAGTGCCAATCAAAGAGCGCATTCGCGACGTCGAGTTCACGGACACGTCGGTCCTGGTGATCGCGGAGGACGGGGCGAGGCAGAAGTCAATCACCCATATAGCCCTGCCTTCGGGAACCGTGAGGACGGAACTACTGGCGGCGCCGCCATCGCGATTCGGGGCGGGCCGTGCGGGTCCACGCCCGGTGTCGCAGGCCCGCGCCATAGGCGACAGTAACTTTGACGCCGACGACGCAGGGCCCATTACGCCGGGCGAGAAAGAGTTCCTATCGGCGGGCGAAAACGTGGTTCAGTTCAAGGCAACGCTCGTGGAGAGGCGAATGGTGGCGGTACAGGCCATGAAAGCGGCGCCGGCTCAATCGACGTTCAATAGCGAGCGTCTCTCGGCGCGGGACAGTCTGAAGGCGACGACCGAGTTGCTCAACGAGATGCAGCGGGAGCGAACTGGCGGGGTTACTTACGAAAACGAGAGCCGCTACCAGGTGACACTGCACCGTCTGGCGTCGGCCGGATTACCGGATTGGTCCGGCGAGGTAATCGGCCCCCCGCTGCTGTTTCCGCAAAAGACGCTCGATGCGCTGATTGCCGGCAAGACACTCCACGTGTTCAGCAAGAAGAACCAAAAATTGTGGGAAGGAAAACTGACTTATCCGGTCGGGGATAAAGTGGCGTCCGGTTACGGCGGCGACAACCCCATTTCGCCCTGTCTGGAGGAAGCCGGCAGTTTGTACGTGTTCGACAAAGGCACGTTGGCCGCCTTCGACGTGAAGACGGGAGCCGTCCGGTGGCGGGTCCCTAGCGTCGGGATTTCCCAGGTTGCGCGCGACAGCAGCGGGATGTTGTACGTATCCACCACATCGGCCAGTCCCGACTCGATCCAGTATTCGCAGCAGGTCAAGCTGACGGACAAGGATTTTCCGGTCATCATGAAGGTGGACAGCTCCTCCGGCAAAGTACTCTGGAAAGCCGACCACCTGGGGGAGCAATGCTACCTTTCCGGCAAGTATGTTTACGTCACCGAATCGCGTATCTCCGGCCTCGACGTGATGCGCGCGGGCGGCGATGACAGCGATGTGCCGGTCCACCACCGGATATACCGCCTGGATCCGGGCAACGGGAAGTACATCTGGCAGTATTACCAACCTCAGGCGCCACGGCACATCAGCGTGCAGAAGAACCGGCTGGTGCTGCAGTACGCCAATGAAGTCCGCGTCCTGAGTTACCTCACGCTGTAAGCTTGGCCCGCCTAATCCGCCACGCCGAGATACTCGATCAAATCGGCCATTTCCTGCGGCGTGAGACCGGCTTCCAACCCCTCGGGCATGAGAGACTGGCCGGAACTCCGGAGACGCGCGACCTGGGAGCGCAGCACAACATTCTCGACGCCGTTTGGTCCGCGCACGGTGACGCCGGACTCCGTCTCGTTCACAACCAAACCGGAGAACGTGTCCCCAGACTTCGTCTCGACGATGTAGTTGACGAAGTTCGGCGCGACCTCGCGATTGGGGTCCAGAATGCTCACGAGCAGTTTCTCTTTGCCAGCGGTCTTGACCGTGTTCAGGTCTGGTCCCAACGCGTGCCCTTGGCCACCGAGTTGATGGCACGAAGCACAACGTTCGGTGAAGATTTTTTTTCCATTCGTGGCACCACCCCGAAGACGAAGCGCGGGCAGGAACTGGTCGATCGCCTCCTGGCGCGGAACGCTCCTCTGAAGGCCGAAGATATTCGTTGCCCGGGCGCGAATTTCATCCGACGGGTGCCGGCGCAGGAACTCAATCTGCGGAATCGAAAACGCGGCGTACTCCAACTTTCCGGCTTCGACTGTGTCGAGCAGCAGCGTTGCCGACCGCGTTGATGCCAACAGTCCCTGTTGCGCTCGCGCTCCGAGCGAACTCCACCGCTCGAGCAAGAAGCGGGCGGCCCGAGGGTCCTTGAATCGGAGCAACGTGTCACCGGCGGATGATTGAAGGTCCGGCCGATCGCTGCGCCCCATTAAGGCAACCAGGACGTCACCCGCTTCCGCGAAGGTCGTCGCGCCGAGCAAGTCGATGGCCCAGGATCTTGCCGGACGCATCCGGCCGAGCGGGCTTTCGTCCGACGCTATATTCTTTGCCTCGTCGTAGAGCGGCTGGAGCTTTCTAGTTCGATCGGCCTCCGCCAAAGAGTTGCCGGCATGCTCAAGTCCACGTTCCAGGGACGAGGCGGCAAGGATGGCATACTCCGACGGGCCAGCTCGCGGCAGGGTGCTGATCACTCGTTCCACGAATTCCGGCCGATTCTGCGCGCCAATCACCCAGGCCAGCCTGCCCGTGAATTCGCCCAGTGGCCCGGACGCGGCCAGGGACTCGAAAAGAGCGATCGCGTCTTCGTTGACCGAGCTTAACACGGCCCGGTGCAACCAAGCGCTCGTTCCGGAATGGTTGACGAGTTCGGCCAGCGCGCGAATCTTGCCTGGGTGCTTGGCTTCCCCGAGCGTGAAGGCCAGTTGGAAGCGAACCGGAGGAGAAGGATCGCCAGCCAGAGCAGCCAGCTTGTTCCAGACCTGATCAGAAACGTGGCCGCTTCGCAGAAAAGACTCCGACAGTTTCAGCGCATGTTCGCGCACGGTGTCGGCTTTGTCAGCCAGCGCGCGCTGCAGCAGGGGCGGCGACAAGGCGCGCAAGCCATCCAGCGCATACAACGAATGCACCCGGCCGGCCGGGGATTTCCCATCCGTAAGAATCCGTTCGACGGTCGGCACCGCTTTGGTGTCCTGCCGCTCATAGAGCAGGCGCGCAGCGGTGTCACGATGCCAGCCGTTGGGATGGTCCAGCAGTTTTGCCAGCTCCAGGGTCGTGGCTATGCTCAAGCGCGGCGGCTGTCGCTGACGATAGCCGTCCGGAACGACCCGGTAGATGCGCCCACGATCGTTGCCGCTGTTCAGGTCGAGACGCTGCTTGATCGCCTGCGGCAACGACCACGGGTGCTCGATCACTTCGCGGTACATGTCCGCGATGTAAAGCGCGCCGTCCGGCGCATTGGCGAACTGCACCGGCCGAAACCAGTTGTCGGTGCTGGCGAGAAACTCCGTTTTCTGTTCGTCCTCCGGCCGACGCGCGACCAACTCGGGCCCCTCCGGGTCCGCGTCAAGCCTCTTCCGGTGGACGAGATTACTGCCGCAGTCGGCGATAAAGGCGTTCTCGCGGTAAACCTCAGGAAACGCGTCGCCTCGATAGATCGTCGTGCCGGTGGCACCGGTGAAATAGCCGGAGGGGCGCCCGCCGCCTTCGACCGGTCCGGGCACCAATCCCGCCACGCGCCATCTCGTTCGGATCACCCGCCACGGTTCATCAGGGCTGATCCGGAACACTTCTGCCGCTGGTCCGTCTGCCG
>Ga0137368_10004544_pt1 | contig 14778 bp, 12 predicted proteins | sample SagtaG_13_FD_104917 | JGI IMG/M metagenome (GOLD analysis project Ga0137368, IMG submission 104917) | Vadose zone soil microbial communities from Sagehorn Ranch, Mendocino, California, USA - Sage1_L_100_16 metaG | ecosystem: Environmental > Terrestrial > Soil > Vadose zone | place: USA...
CTGAGCCCCGAGCGCCACATGTACGACGAGTTCTTCCTGGTCGTCGAGGGTCGCGGCACCACCGAGGTCTGGCGCGAGGGCAGCAAGAAGAAGCACGTGTTCGAGTGGCAGCCAGGCACGCTGTTCACCGCGCCCATCAACGCCTGGCATCAGCTCGTGAACGCCACTAACAGCCCGGCCCTGCTGCTGTCGGCGAACAACGCGCCGGTCATCATGAACATCTTCCAGAGCCGGCGCTTCATCTTCGAGAACACCTACGACTTCCGCGAACGCTTCGACGAGAGCGACGACTTCTTCAAAGCGCGCAGCGACGTCGAGGCCGACGAGGTGCGCGGGCGGGCTGCCATTCGGAGCAGCGTCTTCCCCGACATCGTGAACTGCGAGCTGCCGTTGGATAACCAGCGGGCGCCGGGCTACCGCCGCATCCAGCCCTACTATCACGGCTTCCTGCGCGATGAGGGTGTCGGCGGCTTCGTCGGCCAGTATCCCACCGGCCGCTACTCCAAGTGCCACTATCACGCCTCAGGGGCGGTGCTAGTGTGCCTGGGCGGCAAGGGCTACACCTTCAACTGGCCGGTCCAGCTAGGCCCGCGGCCGTGGGAGGCCGGCAGGGGCGATCTGGTGAAGGTCCAGGAGTACAAGGCCGGCGGGCTGGTCGCGGCGGCCCCGGGTGGCGGCAACTGGTTCCACCAGCACTTCGCCGCCAGCAGCGAGGCGTTCCGGGTGCTCAACTATTGGGGCGGCCCGCTGGGCAGGTGGGGTCTCGAGGATGAGAAAGAGGGCAAGGACGAGGTGCTCAGCGGCAATATCTACGGCATCAGCGAGGGTGGCCGCACCATCCATTACTGGGAGGAGGACCCCTACATTCGCGAGCACTTCGCGGCCCGGCTCCGTGAGGAGGGCGTGGAAGTCCGCATGCCCGAGTCGCTCTACCAGCGGCCGGTCGCGGCGCATGCCTGAGGACGCGCCCGAGACCCTCACATCTCAGCCTTCCTCGACAGCCGAAGCGAGGTTCACCGCCCCCGACCGTCACATGGGGGAGGAGGACCGCATCCTGCTGACCAGTGTCGGGGTGGACATCGGCTCGTCAACCTCCCATCTGCTGTTCTCTCGCCTGGAGCTGGAGCGACAGGACAGCCGCTACGTCACCGTCAGCCGCATCGTCCTGCACCAGTCGGACATCCTGTTTACTCCGTACCTTGATGACACGACCATCGACGGCGTCGCCCTCGGTCGCTTCATCCACGAGCAGTACCAGGCGGCGGGTCTGCGCCGTGAGGACGTGGACACCGGCGCGCTCATCCTGACCGGCGTGGCGCTGCTGCGGCAGAACGCGCGGGCGATCGGCGAGCTGTTCGCCGAGGAAGCGGGGCGCTTCGTGGCCGTCTCGGCCGGCGACAACCTGGAGGCGACCATGGCCGCCCACGGGTCCGGGGCGGTCGAGCGATCGGAACGGACCGGCCAGACGCTGCTCAACGTGGACGTGGGCGGTGGTACCAGCAAGCTAGCCCTGTGTCGCGACGGCAGGGTGCAGGAGCTGGCGGCCATGGACATCGGCGCGCGGCTCGTGGTGGCCGACGAGCGCGGGATCATCAGCCGGCTCGAGCCGGCGGGGCGCCAGATCGGCACGGCCGTCGGGCTGGACCTGGAGGTCGGCGGCACGATCTCGCCCGGCGTGATGCAGAGCATGGCCGCGTACATGGCGGACCGGCTCCTCGGGGCCATCGCCGCGGACGTATCCGACCGGCGGACGGGGGCGCTTATGCGGACCGCCCCGTTGCAACTGGCGGGCAAGCCCGACGGGCTGACCGTCTCCGGCGGGGTGTCCGAGTTCGTGTATGGATGGCAGCAGGCGGGCTTCGGCGACCTCGGACATCTGCTGGCCCAGGAGATCCGCGAGCGGCTAGCCGGATCGGGCATCCCGCTGCTGGAGCCGGCGGCCGGCATCCGGGCGACGGTGATCGGCGCCTCGCAGTACACCATCCAGGTGAGCGGCAGCACCATCTTTCTGTCCCGGCTGGACGCGGTGCCGCTGCGCAACGTGCCCGTGGTCGCGCCCGACTTCTCCTGGAACGGGTCCGAGCTAGACCCGTCCGCGATCCGCGAAGCGATCCTCTCTGCGCTCAGCCGCTTCGACCTTTTGGAGGTCGAATCGCCCCTGGCGCTCGCCTTCCGCTGGGAGGGCTCGGCCACCTATCGGCGCATCAAGGCCTTCTGCAGCGGCGCGGTCGAGGGCATGCAGCTCAGCCTCAAAAGGGGCCACCCCCTGGTCTTCGTCTCCGACGGCGACGTCGGCGGCCTGCTCGGCCTGCACGTGCGCGAGGAGATCGGCGCGATTCCGGTGATCTCGATTGACGGAGTCGAGCTGAGAGAGTTCGATTACATCGACATCGGCAGCCTGATCCCCTCATCGGGCGCCGTGCCGGTCGTCATCAAGTCATTGGTGTTCCCCGCCTCAGCAGTGGCGCGGGTCTAGCAAGGGCACGCGCTCTCTGCGTGCCCGCTGCCGCCCAGCACAGGGGAACAAAGCTCTCCGGCACGAGGGGCGGGATATCGACGCCCCGAGTCGACCGAGCCGAGGGCTGGTATCCTCTTGTGGCTACGCTGGCAGGACGCTGGCGCCTGCGTTGACACGATTTCGAGGAGATCAAGATGAGTGAGCTGGGCCGTATCACCGTCAATCCAGGGCAGTGCGGCGGGCGTCCCTGCATCCGCGGTCTTCGCGTGCGGGTGAAGGACATCTTGGAGCTGCTCGCATCCGGGGCGAGCCGGGAGGAGATCCTGGCCGATTACCCGTACCTGGAATCCGGAGACATCACCGCCGCGCTTGAGTTTGCGGCGAAACAGAGCGACCACCCGGTGCTGCGGGTTGCGTAATGCGCTTTCTGGTGGATGCTCAGCTACCACCAGCGCTCGCGCGTTGGCTGGAGCAGCGGGGGCACACAGCCGAACACGTGGTCGACTGTGGCATGGCGCTCGCGGACGACAGTGCGGTCTGGGACTATGCGCTGGCCGTTGGGGCGGTCATCCTCACAAAGGACGAGGATTTCGCCGTCCGGCGTGAGCTGTCTTCCCAAGGTCCCGCTTTGCTGTGGATCCGCCGGGGCAATACAAGCCGGCGTGAGCTGTTGAAGTGGTTCGAGCCTCTGCTACCGGCGGTGCTTGAGGCGCTAGCGCAAGGGGAGGCGCTGATCGAGATCGTCTGAGGCTACCGACACGCCTTGAACCGCGGGCGACGAGTCTCTACGACCCGGTGGATGACGGTGAGGCCGCGGCCTCGACCATCCCAGGCAGGCGTCAGTTCCGTTGATATCACTAGTCACCAGGCGGGCTGTTGCTTTCCGTCATCGTGGCGCTAGGGCGGAGCCGAGGCGAGCCGTGGGCAGACGCTGGCTCCGTCATTTCGTGCTACTCCACGGTCGCGCCAGCCACGGACAGTAGCTCCGCAACGTGGTAAGCTGGCGCGGCACGTGCGCTTATGCCCGGCTAACGCCGGCGCGGAGGTGGACAACGTTGACGAAGATGGTACTCGCTGGCCCTCGTTCGACCCCTGAGCGAGTTGCTGAGCTGGGGAAGCTTTACCCGTCGGTTGACTTCGTCGTTCCACCGACGCGAGAGGACGTGATCTCGGTCGTCGGCGACGCGGAGGCGTTTTATGGGAGCCTGCGGAACGAAGAGTTCCTGGCCGCCAGGAAGCTGCGTTGGGTCCAGTCACCCGGGGCTGGAGTCGAATGGCTGTGGCAGATCCCCACAATCACCGAGAGTGACGTCGTCGTCACGAACATGCGCGGCGCGCACGCCGCCACGATCGCCGAACACGCCTTCGGGATGCTCCTCTGCCTCACCCGTGCGCTGCGCGACCTCGACGAGCATCAGAAGCGTGAAGAATGGGCGCGCGGGCTCATCGCCGACCGTCTCTTCGGCATCAAGGGACTGACAATGGGTATCGTCGGTTTCGGCAACATTGGCCGTGCGATCGCCGGACGCGCCAGCGGCTTTGAGATGAACGTCATCGCCGTGGACGCTCAGTCGGTGGCCCCCGAGAATGGCGTAAAAGAGGTCTGGCCGCTCGCGCTGCTGAACGATCTGTGTCGACAGACGGACGTCCTCGTGATCTCGGCGCCGATTACTCCGCAGACCCGCGGGCTGATCGGCTCGGAGCAGATCGGGCTGTTGAAGGAGGGCGCGTACCTGCTCGCCGTGTCGCGCGGCGGCATCGTCGACGAGCCCGCGCTCATCGAAGCGCTCCAGTCCGCCAAGCTCGCGGGGGCGGGGCTAGACGTCACGGCCACCGAGCCGCTGCCGGCCGGCGACCCGCTGTGGCGCGCTCCAAACCTGGTGATCACCCCGCATACCTCGGCCGCCTCGCGGCTCACCAGCGAGCTGGTGTGGTCGATCCTCACGGAGAACATCGGCCACTTCCTCAACGGCGAGCCGCTGATCAACGTCGTGGACAAGCGGCTGGGTTATTAGTAGGGGCGCACGGCGTGCGCCCTCCGGCACGGCATGCCGTGCCCTACCCGGGCGGGATCAGCCGCTCCCGACGCAGGAACTCGGCGATCGAGCGGGCCACGACCGCGTGTCCGGCGCTGGTCCAGTGCAGATCTCGTCGGAAGTAGAGCGGCGGCCGGTCCGGCTTGGCATCCTGTCGGCGAAGGGCCGGCAGCAGGTCGAGTAGCGGCGTCGAGGTTCGCGCCGCGGTCGTCGCCAGCATCCTGGCGGGGTGGCTGTCATCCAGGCCCTTGTAACGTCCTGAGGCGGCGCTCCAGGCCTGACTCGAGACCTGGCCATGAGTCGGAGCAAGGGCCAGTGCCAGACGGCTGCCCTGAGCGCTTGCTTCGTCCTTGAGCATCCCGACCAGCGCGTCGGTGATCGCCCAGGCCTCGCGCCAACGATCGTCCATCAGCGGCTGGTAGAGGTCCAGGCGCGCCGTCCGCATCTCCTCCAGGGCGTCGACGTCTCGCCACGTCGCGTGGACGTCTCCCAGGCCCAGCTTCTCGACGACCGCGCTCTCGACGACGTTGTACAGCGTGGAGCGCTCGCGCAGGAGGGATGCAAGTCGCTCGCGCCACATGAGCTCGGGTGGGTGTGGCTCGAGAAGCTGAAGTGAGCCCGCCCCGGTTAGGGCGAAATAAGGCTTGAGGGCTAGATCGGCGCGTCCTCCGAGCTCCAGCTCCAGGCTGTTGTTCTGGACGTCGTTGCCGACGAAGAACACCAGCAGGACCAGGTCGGGCCGGTACCTGGGGCCCTCGTGCTGAAGATAGAGGTACTCCTGAGCCGTCCCCCAGCCACTGCAGCTCCCGTCGATCAACTCGAAGCGTCGGGGGGCGCCGGGCGAGTTGAGGATCGCGTCCAGGCGGGCCAGGAAACGCTCATTCTCCGCTACCTGGACCGCCTCGACGAACGAGTCGCCGAGTACCAGGATGCGGAAGACGCCTGGCGGCTTGGCGGTAGGGATGTCGGGCCCGCGCTGGCCCTCACGATTCGTCCTGATCGGGACCGCGTATTCGTCGGTCTTGATCCAGCCGCTGAAGTTCTCCGGGTGGTAATGGCCGTACAGCGGGTGGCGGACGAGATAGGCCCCGGTCTCGTAATTTCCAGGTAGGAACGGCCCGAAGATGCGCAGCCCTAGCTCGAGTACCAGGAGCGGCAGCAGGAGGGCCGATCCCACGAGGGCGACCCGCGCGATGACCACCGATGACGCGGCGCCGCCCCTCGGAAGCTGAGTCGCCCCCGATCGTTCGTTCGAGCCGAGTGGCAATCCCTCACGGACCACGACGCGAGCTGGGGCCGGGCCAGGTGGACGCAAGTCCATCGGGCACCCCCTCGCGCTGGATCGTATTCGCGAGGCACGGGGTTGAAGGTTAGCGTCACCTTCATGTCACCTGAATCTCGTGTGAAGATCCGCGCCCGCCACGTCCATCGCGGCCTGCTCGTTGTGGCCGGTCTCTCTTCGCTCGACGTAGTCCCTATAATCAGGGACGATCCTCTGATATTCCTCGGCCATTAAATGAGATGAGATCATGAAATCGGCAGAGGCTCGGTTACATGCGACCGGGACGTTCCAGACAACGGCAATTCGCAAGAGGGCCTTCACATCAGGGTCGTGAGGCAAGGGCTCGAGTGGGTCCCAGAAAAATATGAGGAAATCGACGTCACCATCTGTGATCTTCGCGCCGATTTGCTGATCGCCGCCCCAGGGCCCGCTTTTGAGTTTGACGATATCGAGATTCGCCTCTCGTTCCAGTAAATCGCCGGTTGTTCCCGTTGCGTACAGCTGATGTTCAGCCAGAATGTCCCTGTTGAATCGCACCCACTCGAGGAGATCGAGTTTTCTATTGTCGTGTGCGACCAGGGCAATCTTTTTCGCCTGCCCAGTCGGTATTGTCGTGGTCTGCATGTTGCTCATTACTCCAAAGCTGGCCGGTCCGCGGGGCTGCGAGCGCCCATGTCGGGCTGACTCCGCGGTGATCGGTGGGCGTGTCTGGGTCACTCGAACCATAGCAGCGTCGCGACCGGCGCAGCATTGTTTTCCGTGCACAAGACCCTGCGGAGTGCGTTGGAGACAGCGCACGAGCGTTCATGAGTCGATGCTCATGACCCAGGTTTACGAAACGCACGCCTGGCGGGGCGGCATATAGCGCTTGGCAGCTGCTGGACGAGTCGCTAGGAGACGCGGTCGCGGCGATCAGCCCAGGCCTATAATCGGCGTATTCGCTCGTGGAGGCGGATGATGGCCCGCTCGGACGCACCAACCAAGATCTTGCTGCACGAGAGCGAGATCCCGACCCACTGGCACAATATCGTGCCCGACCTCCCGGAGCCGCCCCCGCCGGTCCTGCACCCCGGCACGGGCCAGCCGATCGGGCCAGCCGACCTGGCGCCCTTGTTCCCGATGGCGCTGATCCTTCAGGAGGTCTCGCAAGAGCCGCGGATCGAGATCCCGGACCAGGTGCGCGACATCTACAGGCTCTTGCGGCCGACGCCACTGTACCGCGCTCGGCGGCTGGAACAGGCCCTCGGTACGCCAGCCCACGTCTACTACAAGTACGAGGGCGTGAGTCCGGCCGGCAGCCACAAGCCGAATACCGCCGTCGCGCAGGCCTACTACAACAATTTTGAGTGTATCGAGCGGCCTGCCACCGAGACCGGGGCTGGCCAATGGGGTAGCGCCCTGGCCATCGCGTGCGCCTTCTTCGGACTCGAGTGCACCGTCTACATGGTCAAGGCCAGCTACTTCCAGAAGCCGTATCGAAAGTCGATGATCCAGGCCTACGGGGCCCAGATCTACCCGAGCCCCTCAGATCAGACGGCGGCCGGGCGGAGGATGCTCGCCGAGCAACCCGACTCACCGGGCAGCCTGGGCATTGCCATCTCCGAGGCCGTCGAGGACGCGGCGACCCACGATGACGCCCACTACTCGCTCGGCTCGGTGCTGAACCATGTGCTGCTGCACCAGACGGTGATCGGGCAGGAGGCGATGCGACAGATGGAGATCGCCGGCGAGTATCCGGACGTCGTCATTGGCTGCGTCGGGGGCGGCTCCAACTTCGCGGGCCTGGCCTTCCCTTTCGTCGGCGAGCGCCTGCGCACGGGCAGGTCGACGCGCATCCTGGCGGCCGAGCCGGAAGCGTGCCCCAGCCTCACAAAGGGACGCTACGCCTACGACTTCGGCGACACGGTCGGGCTAACGCCGCTCGTCAAGATGCACACCCTCGGACACACGTTCATCCCGCCTGCGATCCACGCTGGCGGGCTGCGTTACCATGGCGACGCTCCGCTGCTCTGCCAACTCGTGAACGCGGGGATCGTCGAGGCCGTGGCTCACCTGCAGAACCGGGTCTTCGAGGCCGCGGTCCAGTTCGCGCGGACTGAAGGGATCCTGCCGGCGCCGGAGTCGGCCCACGCGATTCGTTCGGCGATCGACGAGGCGCTCGCGGCACGTGAGACGGACGAGAGGCGGGTGATCTTGTTCAACCTGTCCGGCCATGGCCACTTCGACATGAGTGCCTACGATGCCTACTTCGCCGGCCAGCTCGAAGACTACGCCTATCCAGCCCAGGCGATCGAGGAGTCGCTCAAACACCTCCCCGCGGTAGCCACGTCGACGTAGGCCGCCTGAGGGCCCGCAGGCCGCCGAGCCCAAGACTCAATGGCCGAGCAAGGCGGCGACCCGCGGCTTGACCTGCTCTGCGAAGGCGCGGATGGTGGGCTCGACCTCGTCGCCGCTGACTGCGTGGGGCAGGAAGGAGATGTTGGCGATGCCCAGCTCCACGATGGCGGCCACTCTCTTCGCTACCTGCTCGGCCGTGCCGGCCCAGGTGAACGCCTCGACCAGCTCGTCTGGGACCAGATGGGCGGACGCAGACGTCAGCTCGCGGTCGCGTCGCGCGGCGATCTGCTCAAAGGCTGGCGGCACTTCCAGCCCGACGGCTTGGACGAAGCTTCGGTCCGGATAGCTGCTCCCAAGCAGCCGGGCCACCATCGGGCGGACGGCTTCGATGGCCTCCCGAGGATGGTCGGCGATGCACGTATCGACCCGCGCGAACAGCTCCAGCTGTTCAAGCCTCCTCCTCGCTCGCTCGGCCCCCAGCCGAACGCGAGCCAGGCCGTGTTTGAAGCCTCGCGGCGTCGCGAAGGTCGCGATCATCACGCCATCGGCCACCGCGCCGGCCATGCTCAGGACGAGGTCTCCGCGGCTGGCGACGTAGATCGGAATGTCGGTTCGGGCGGGGAAGTGGAGCTGGCCGCCGCGAAGCCTGACGACCTCGCCTTCGTGCGTGACGCGCTCGCCTTGCAGAAGCTGTCTGGTCAGCTCGATCGTCTCGCCGATCGTTCGAGCGGGCTTGGTTCGCGGGAAGCCGAGCGGCGCGGCCCCCGCCCCTCCCGCGCCCAGCAGCAACATCGCCCGCCCGCCGCTGACCTCGTCGACGCTGGCGATAGCGATGGCGGTCAGGGCCGGGTGCATCGTGTACGGGTCGGCGATGAACGTGCCGAGTCGGATTCGGCTCGTGTTGACGGCGCACAGCGTCAACCCAACGTACATGTCGCGGTAGAACTTCTCGTTGCCGTACCAGAGCTGGGCATATCCGAGCGACTCAGCCAGCCTGGCCAGCCCGATCAGTCGGCTCGGCGGGTAGTTCTGCAGGATCCCGAGGCCGGGCTTGATGTCCATCGTGCGACTCCGTCCGCCGAATCTTCCACCGGCTCTGGTTCTGCGGACTAGTCTAACCTGGATCGCCGCGTCCGGCGCTCCACGGTGGCAGCCGGGCGGCGGCGCGCATAGACTAGAGGCGAGGCGGTCACAGTCGAGGAGGGCTGGATGAGCTACCTCACACACCTGGAGTGCTTTCGCTGCGCCAGGACCTACCCGCCGGGCAGGTACTTCATGGGCTGCCCGGCCTGCACCGGTCAGCTCAGCTCCAACCTGTTCTGTGTCTACGACTACGCCGCGATCGCGCGAGCCTGGAACCCCGAGGCGCTGGCCAGGCGGCCCGCGACCATGTGGCGCTACCGCGAGTTCTTTCCAGTCGACGAGGACCGCGTCGTGACGCTTGGCGAGGGGATGACGCCGCTCCTCCGTCTTCCGCGGTTGGGACGCCGCCTCGGCCTGGACCGCCTGTGCCTGAAGGACGAGTCGCAGAATCCGACCTGGTCGTTCAAGGACCGCATGGGCTCAGTCGGCGCCTCGAAGGCGCTCGAGTTTGGCTGCCAGGTCTTGACGGCGGCCTCCTCGGGTAACGGGGGCGCTGCGACGGCCGCCTACGCCGCGCGAGGTGGGCTCAAGTCGATCATCTTCACCACCCAGGACTTCCCGCTCTCGATGCGGGTGCTGATGCAGACGTATGGCGCGATGGTCGTGGCCACGCCGACGATCCAGGACCGCTGGACGATGGTCAAGCTGGGCGTCGGGGAGCTGGGCTGGTTCCCGATACAGAACTTCCTGGTCCCCTTCATCGGCGCCAATCCGTACGCCCAGGAAGGGTGCAAGGCGCTAGGCTACGAGACGTGCGAGCAGCTGGGCTGGCAGGCGCCGCACGCGATGATCTTCCCGATCGGTTCCGGCGACACGCTGACCGGCGCATGGCGTGGCTGTTCGGAGCTGCGCGACCTTGGCCACGTCGACCACGTCCCGAAGATGGTCGCCGCCGAGGTGTTCGGCGCGCTGACCAACACGCTCGAGCGAGGGCTCGACCACACCGAGCCGATGCCGACCTACCCGACGGTGGCCGTCTCGACCGGGACGGCCAACAGCGCCTACCAGTCGCTGCGGGCGGTTCGCGAGAGCGGCGGCTGGGGCGTCCGGGCGGGTGAGGACGACATCATGGCCATGCAGCTCGCCCTGGCCGAGGACGAAGGCATCTATGCCGAAGCGTCGTCGGTGGTGCCCCTGGTCGGCGCGCAGAAGCTGGCGGGGCGCGGCAGCCTGGGCCGCGACGACGTGGTGGTGGTGGTCAGCACGTCGAGCGGCCTCAAAGACCCCGAGGTAACGCGGCCGTACCTCAAGGACATCCCGCTGATTGAGCCGACGCGGGAGGGCCTTGCCAGGACCCTCCAGGAGGCGTACGGCTACACGCTAGAGGGAGCCGTGGTCGGATGAGGTTCGGCGTGTCGGTCCCGACCTGCAAAGAGGGCTTGAGCCTGCCGCTGCCCTTCTGCTCGGTCGACGTCACCCTCGAGCTGATCCAGGCGGCCGAACGGCTGGGGTTCGACTCGGTGTGGGGCAACGACCATATCACCCCGCCTGCTTACGTCCGCCACGACTTCGCCGATCCGCCCAACTTCTACGAGCCGCTGATCGTCTTCGCAGCCGCCGCGCGAATGACCGAGCGGATCAAGCTTGACGTCGCGGTGCTCGTGCTCCCAATGCGCGAGCCGGTATTCCTGGCCAAGCAGCTCGCCACGCTCGACCAGGTGGCCGGCGGCCGGACCGTGCTCGCGGTTGGGACCGGCGCCTACCGCGAGGAATTCGAGGCGATCATGCCCCGCCTGAGCGGGGCCCACCGCGGGCGGATGTTGGACGAGGGTCTCAAGGCGCTCAGCTGCCTCTTCGCGCAGCGCCGCGCGAGCTTCAAGGGCGAGTATTACGAGTTCGAGGGCATCGAGCTGTACCCGAAGCCGGTCCAGGACCCGTATCCGATCTACATGGGCGGCAACAACCCCAACGTGGCTCGCCGCGCGGCGAGCCATGGGCAGGGCTGGATGCCGGCCGCGGTCTCGGCGGAGGAGATCCGCCACGGCCGCGACGAGATCGTTCGGCTCGCCGCCCAGGCTGGCCGGGATCCCGATATGATCGATATCGCCCCGCAGCTGATGGTCTGCCTGGACCGTGGCCGCGAGAGCGGCATCGAGCGCTTCCGCAAGAGCCGCATGTACGTCCATCTTCAGACCTTGGCCGCCTCCACCCTGCGCAACCAGAAGCTGAGTCGAATGGAGCAGGTCAACCTGGTCGGCTCGCCGGCCGAGATCGTCGACCGAATCGGCGCGCTCGTGGACGCGGGCGTGAGGAGCCTGGCGGCGATCAGCTTCCTCAGCGAGACGCCCGAGATCATGGTCGAGGACATGCAGCGCTTCGCCGAAGAAGTGATCCCGCATTTTCGGTAGGGGCGCTGCTTGCTGCGCCCCGCCCGAGGGCGCAATGAATCACACCCCTACTTTGACACCCGTAAGGAGCGCCAACCATGAGCACCTTACTCAACAAGCCGCGGGCCCAATGGATCATGGAGCAGGAGGGGCTGGACGGGCTGCTCGGCGCGTCGTTCGAGAACGTGCTGTATCTGAGCAACCTCTGGAGCGAGAACTTCTTCGTCCTGCCGCGCCAGACGCAGGTGTTCGCCATCGTCTCACGCGCGAAGCTGGACCGCCCGTATGTGGTCGCGGGCGTGGGAGAGGCCGCGAACATCTTCGAATCGTGCCCACGTGGGACGCCCGTCTACCTGTACGGGTTGCACGTTCGCTACGTGAGCAAGGAGAAGCCGCTCGAGGAGATCGAGCAGTACGTCAAGCAGCACGTCGTAGACGGCAAGCGGTTCGCCAACGTCGTCGACGCAACCGTGGCGGCGGTCGAGGCGGCCGGATTGTCGGGCGGGAAGATCGCCTACGACGAGCGTGTCATGTTTCCGGACACCATGGCCGAGCTGCGGCATCGGCTGGGCCGCGCCACGCTGGTCCCCGGCTACCAGACGTTCCGACGGATCCGGGCGGTCAAGACGGCGGAGGAGCTGCGCCGACTGAAGAAGGCGTTGGCCCTGACGGAGCAGGCAATCCAGGCGGCCATGAGCGTGGCGAAGGTGGGCGTCACCGAGCAGGAGATGATCGAGGAGTTCGAGCGGACCATCGTGAGCGCGGGCGCGAAGCCGGTCTTCACCCAGCTGGTCTTCGGTCGACGGGGTGGGATGGGCAACGTCATGAAGCGCGACGTCAAGCTGGCGGCCGGCGACATCATCCGCTTCGACGTTGGCTGCATGGTGGAGGGCTACAACTCGGACATAGCGCGCAACTTCACGCTCGAGGAGCCCAGCGCCGAGACCCGTCGGCTGTACAACGCCGTCTTGCACGGTGAGGAGGTGGCCGCCGCTGCGCTCAGGCCGGGCGTGACGGCTCGCGAGGTGTTCGAGACCGGCGTGAAGGCGATCCGCGAGGCCGGCATCCCGGACTACCGCCGCCACCACATCGGCCACGGCATCGGCCTGGAGACCTACGACATCCCAACCCTGATGCCGAGCGATGAGACGCCCATCGAGACCGGCATGGTCTTCGAGGTGGAGACGCCCTACTACACGCTCGGCTATGCTGGACTGCAGCCCGAAGACACGGTCCTGGTCACCGAGAGTGGCGGCCAGTTCCTCAACAGCATCAGCCGTCAGCTGGAGGTGTGGCACTCGTAGGGGCACGGCATGCCGTGCCCCGGGGCCAGCCCGCCGAAGTGCACGAGAAACCGCTCTGTCCTCGAGGCTAGTTCGGCCGCCAGCTACAGCTCCACCCTGCCTCGGAGCTGGGGGTCGAGCAGGTCGCGCAAGCCGTCGCCGAGGAAGACGTAGCCCGCGACCGTGATCGCAATTGCCAGGCCCGGGAAGGCCGGCACCCACCAGGCGCTGGTCACGAACGTGCGCCCCTGGGCGACCATCGCGCCCCACTCGGCCATGGGTGGAACGGCGCCCAGGCCGATGAAGCTCAGTGACGCGGTCGTGAGGATCGCGACGCCGGCATCCATGGTCGCCTGCACGAGGAGCGGAGCGACGCAGTTGGGCAGGATGTGGCGTCCAACGAGCCGCAGGTCGGAGGTGCCGAGGGCGCGTGCGGCCTCGACGTAGGTCTGCTGCTTCGCCGAAAGGATCGATCCGCGCACGAGGCGGGCGTAGCGCGGCCAGTAGGCGATCGCAATGGCGAGCATGGCGTTGACGATGCCCGGGCCGAGCGCGGCGACGATCGCCATTGCCAGCAGGAAGTGGGGGAAGGCGAAGAACACGTCGGCCAGCCGCATGATCGCCTCGTCCAGAAGCCCGCCGTAGTAGCCAGCCAGCGAGCCCAGCACAACCCCGATCGCCGACGCCACCGTCAAGACCAGGAGCGCCACCTGGAACGAAATTCGGCTGCCCGCCACGACCCGGCTAAAGACGTCACGGCCGATGTCGTCCGTTCCGAGCAGGTGCTGCGCGGAAGGCGGCTCCAGTGCGGTGATCGGATACGGCTTGAGCGGATCGTAGGGCATGATCAGATCAGCCAGAAGAGCCACGAGCAGCACGGTCAGCAGGATCGCGAGGCCGAGCAGCGCGCCGACGTTGCGCGACAGGCGGCGCGGCAGCGAGAGGCGGCGACGGGGCGCGACGATGGCCGTCGCTGGATGAGCGATGGCGGTCGTTACGTCTGCCACGATCCTGGCCGCGTCGACGCGGCCCCATCGTCATGCCGAGCGAAGCGAAGCATCTCGGTGTCTCCGCAGGCCGACCGAGATCCCTCGCCGCGCTCGGAAAGACAAAGAAGCAGCACTAATACCGGATCCGTGGGTCCAGAACCAGGTAGGCTATGTCCGCCAGGAAATTCATCATCACGTACAAGACCGAGCCAAACAGCGTGACGCCCATGATGACGTTGAAGTCCAGCGTCGTGATCGCGCGGACCGCGAAGCTGCCTATGCCTGGCCACGAGAAGATCGTCTCGACCAGGAACTGCCAGGCGATCAGCGCGGCCATCTGGAGGGCGATGACCGTCACGACCGGGATCAGCGCGTTCCTGAGCGCATGACGGGACATGACGAGCCGCTCGCCCAGCCCCTTCGCCCGCGCCGTGCGGATGTAGTCCTGGTGCAGCACCTCGAGCATCGACGAGCGCGTCATCCTTGTGATGATCGCCAGGTTCGCAGCCGCGAGCGCCATGGCCGGCATCGCCAGGTGGCGAAGGCTGCTCTTGAAGGTTGCCCAGCGGCTGTCGAGCAGCGAGTCGACGGTGAACAGGCCGGTCACCTGGGGCGGCGGTCCGAACTCCGAACCGATCCGGCCAGTGGCCGGGAACCACTCCAACTTGCCGTACAGGAAGAACTGCATCATCAGCGCAAGCCAGAAGACGGGGACCGAAACGCCGAGGATCGCAAAGCCGCGGGTCGCGGCATCCACCCATCCGCCGGCCCGGGTCCCCGACACGACTCCCAGTACCAGGCCGAGCGGGATGTAGAGCGCCAGGGCGGCGAGCGCGAGCTCAAGGCTGGCTGGCAGAAGGCGCTTCAGGTCGTCCGCGACGGCGGTATTGTTGATCATCGAACGGCCGAGATCGCCGCGGAGC
>Ga0137368_10004552_pt1 | contig 14762 bp, 18 predicted proteins | sample SagtaG_13_FD_104917 | JGI IMG/M metagenome (GOLD analysis project Ga0137368, IMG submission 104917) | Vadose zone soil microbial communities from Sagehorn Ranch, Mendocino, California, USA - Sage1_L_100_16 metaG | ecosystem: Environmental > Terrestrial > Soil > Vadose zone | place: USA...
ACTAGCACAGCCCGGTCGACCAGGACGACCCGCGGCTCGTTTGCATGTCGCATGACCGGACGGTCATGACACGGACGACCCACACGGTAGACCATCCGAGGGAGACAGGAGAGTGAACAACATGGATCTGACCGCTATCGTCACGTGGATCGTCTTCGGTGCGATCGTCGGAGTCATCGCGCGGTTCTTGATGCCCGGCCGGGACCCCATGGGCTGGGTCGCGACCATTCTTCTCGGCATCGTCGGTTCATTCGTCGGCGGCTTTCTCGCGCAGCTCTTCCTCGCGGGGAACGCCTCATTCCCCCCGCCCACATCCGGTTGGATCGGCTCGATCATCGGCGCGATCGTCCTCCTCGCGATCTACCGTTACAGCCAAGGCGACGCGTCGTCGCCTGAGAGCCGGCCTCGGCGGGGACCTTCACGGGTCTCCGCCGACGGCCCCCAGACCTGGGATGACGGTCCGGAACACCTCCTCTGCGCCCGCAAGGGGTGGATCGCTCGGGGTTCCGCGCATCTTCGCCAGCTGGCAGGAACGTCCGTCGTGGAGATCGCCGCGGTGGACGCGACCGTAGTGCAGCAACCTGTGCGTCGGGACGGAGAACCGTGCCATGTCCCCCTACATGGCGGGGCGGCGCGGCGACCCTCGCACGACTCCTCACTTTGGGCTTCGACGGGGGCGATGCGTCTCCGGAAGGCGCAAGAAAACCACCAGCCCCGATGCGAGCGTCAGCGTCGCGACGACCTCGATCGCCCACTCGATGCCGAGAAGGTCGGCGATCGTGCCCGCGAGCAGCGCGCCGAACAGATAGCCCGCGTCGCGCCAAAAGCGGTATACGCCGGTCGCCGACGCGCGCTTGATCGGATGCACCACGTCGGAGACGACGGCGAGCAGCGCGGGGTAGACGAACGCGGTCCCGAGGCCCAGCGCGGCCATCGCGACAAGCCACGGCAGGAACCCCGCGAGCGGGACGAGCGCGGCGAGCGCGCTCGCCTGAAGCGCCATGCCGGCAGCGATGAGTGACTTGCGTCCGACCGCGTCGGAGATCGCACCGGTCGCGATCTGGGTGACGCCCCACACGCCGGGATATATCGCGGCCAGTAGACCGACCTCCCCGAGGCCCAGACCCTTTCCGGCGAAGAACAACGGCAGCAGTCCCCAGGCGACTCCATCGTTCAGGTTGTTGACGAAACCGGCCTGGCTCGCGCTGAAGAGCGCAGGGTGGCGCCAACTCACGTCCGCGAACACGCGCCGGAATGACGGTGATGGCGTCGGGTCGCCGAGCTCGAACGCCTCTAGCTCAGCATGACCACGGGTCTCCCGCACGAAGATCGACGCCAGCCCGCCGAGGGCCGCGACGACGGCGGCGAGCACGAATGGCCCCGTTCGCAGCGAGCTGGCGGCGGCGATCTGCGCGCCGGCGAACGCGGCGATACCCAGGGCGAGGTAGCCCGCGAACTCGTTCACGCCGAGGGCCAGTCCGCGTCGCGTCGGACCGACGAGGTCGATCTTCATCGAAACCGTCGCCGACCAGCAGAGACCTTGGTTCAAACCGAGGAGCGCGTTCGCGAAGACGACCCACTCCCAGGTCGGAGCAGCGATGACGACGATGGGCACGAGCAGGCCGACGGCCCATCCGACGAGAAGCACCGATTTGCGTCCGCTGCGGTCGGCAAGTGCGCCGGCGGCGAGGTTGGCCATTGCCTTCGTCGCGCCGAAGCTCGCGACGAACGCGAGGATCGCTGCTCGCGATACGAGTCCGAACTGCTGCTCGCCGAGGAGCGGGAGCACGGCGCGCTCGAGCCCGACCATCGCTCCGACGAACGCGTTGATGAGCACCAGCAGCGCGAATTGGCGCCAGTTGGCGCGCAGGCCCAGGCGGATCACGTGTGGTGTTACGCCTCGGGCGGCGGCTTTCGTGCGGTCAACACGATCGAGCGTGCCACCGCGCGCTGGCGCTCGGGCGTCAGGACGCTGCGCATGCGCTCGATGAGTTGCGGCGTGAAAAGCGGGTAGCGCGAGCAGTCGTCCACCGTCAGCCAACGCTCGTCGTGTCTAGCGATGTCCACGAATCCCGCTCGCTGCAGCTTCCGGCCGAAGACACGCTCCGGCAGTGCACCGGCTATTCAGCCAGCCCAGGCGTCGGGGTCGGTCATGACCTCCGGGGGCAGCTCTTCGTCGAGAACGATGTCCGCGAGCGAGATCCGCCCGCCGGGACGCAGCACGCGGAAGATCTCCGACATCGCGCGTCCTTTGCGCGGCGACAGATTGAGGACGCCGTTCGAGATAGCGACGTCCACGCTCGCGCTCGGGAGCGGGATCGACTCGAGCTCTCCGCGGAGCCACTCGACGTTGGCGACGGCGCCATCGCGCGCGTTCGCCTCGGCCTCCTCGAGCATCTCCGGGAGCGTGTCGAGACCGATCGCGCTGCCGCCTGGGAACACCATCCGTGCAGCGAGGAGCGTGTCGATCCCAGCGCCACAGCCGAGGTCGATCACGCGTTCGCCGGCGACCAAGCCGGCCCGCCGCACAGGATTGCCGACGCCGAGCGACGCCGCGGCCGCGCCCTTCGGGACCATCGCGAGCTCATCACTCGAGTACAGCTCGACCGCGACCTCCGTCGCTTGGCCGAGGACCCCGCGGTACCGCTCGCGCACGGAGTCTCGGACCGCGTCCTGCGCCAGAAGGTCCTCGGAGACAGGTGCGTTCGGATGCGGCTGTGTCATCGCTCGCCGAGCCGCTGGACGAACTTCTGAAGTCGCTCGCGTTCCGTCGGCGCGAGCGGCGTTTCCGCTGAGCTCGCGAGCTTCGTGCGGACTTGTTTCGCGAACTCGAGCTCTCCGCAGCAGTGACGGCACAAGCCCAGGTGCTGCTCGAGCTCGTCTTCCTGCGTTCGATCGATGGTACGGTCGAGATAGGACCAGAGACGCTCAACGGCGTCACGACAGGCGATCATCTCCGAGGTTCTCCCTTCAGCAGCCCCCGCTGCTTTGCGTACTCCCATAGCGCCTTCTCCAGCTGCTTGCGTCCCCGGTGCAGCCGCGCGAGCACGGTGCCGGTCGTCGTTCCGGTGAGCTCCGCGATCTCGCGCGCCTTGTAGCCGTAGATGTAGGCCAACACGAGCGCGGTGCGGTGCGGCGCGTGGATCCGCTGGAGCGACGCGTTGAGGTTGTCGTCGTCGAACAGGTCGAGGAAGTCGAGGTGCAGGCGATCCGAGTAGGGAAAGGGATCTTCCTCGACGAGGGTGTCGAAGAGCGAGAAGCGCTCGTCCTCCAGCGGCACGTCGTGCTCGTGCGGTGCGTCCTTCCGCGATCGGTCGACCGAGGCGGAGAGGAGGACCTTCGTGAGCCAGTACCGCGGCCGCTCGCGGTTGCGCAGCGACCCGTGGGCGCGGAACGCGCGGACGAGCGTGTCCTGGACCAGGTCTTCGGCGGCCGTTCGCTCGCCGCACAGCTTACGGGCAAACGCGTAGAGGTAGTCGAGGTGCGGCTCGACGAGCGTGGCGAAAGACGGGGCCGCCTCGGGAGCCGCTGCATACACGTCCATTAGACGGAGCGGAGTGTCCCGTTTATTGCGGGCGTCGCGCAATATCCACGCCTTTCCACGTCGTCTTTTGTCGCAGAACACCTCAGGAGGGATGACATGGCCACTGCAACACCGACGATCACGAACGGCGTCAACGTCACCCAGCTGGTCGACACGGTCGAGCTCATCAAGAAGGACCCGAGCCTGGCGCGCTTCCGCTTCCGATCTCGAACGCGCTGGGAGCAGGGCGGACGCTCCACGACGGAGATCAGCGGCTTCTACGGCGCTGGTGGCGAGATCGCACGGGCGCGCGTGCACACCCTCGCCGGCGACGAGCCACCGGTCCTGCTCGGCTCGGACACCGCCCCGAACGCCGTCGAGGCCGTCCTTCACGCGCTGGCGGCCTGCATCTCGGTCGGATACGTGTACAACGCCGCCGCGCGGGGCATCACGATCACGTCGTTGCGCTTCGACGCCGAAGGCGAGCTCGATCTTCACGCATTCCTCGGCTTGTCCGAGACCACCCGGCCCGGATTCGAGCGCATCACGTTCACGGCGACCGTCAAAGCCGACGCGCCGCGGGCTCAGCTCGAAGAGCTGTGCGAATACGTCCAGCGAACCTCGCCCGTACTGGACATCATCCGGAATCCAGTCCCGGTGAGCATCCAGCTCGTGATCGAGTAAGACACCGAGGGCCCCGATCTTGCCTGCCCGGCATCGCGACGCGTGGGTCGCTGGACTTGGCGTGTCGCTGCCGGAGCAAGGTCGGGGCCTCGGTGATCCGACACGGGCGAGCCTGCCGCTCCCCGTCCCGGTCAGCGGCGCGGCCGATGTCGCGGCGGGCGCACGCCGCGACCGCGTCGACATGTGGAGGGTCAGCCGAGGGCTTCAGCATCCCCTTCCCACCGCTTAGCATGTCGTTTGGGCCCACGGTGGGCTCTGGTGGTGGGACGTGGCGATTGGCTTCGGCTCGGAGCGGAGCGGCTGGCTCCGCCGTCTGGCCGCGGTTGCGGTCGCGTATCCGCTCGTCTTCGCGATCGTCCTCGTGGGAGGCTACGCCCTTGCCTTCCTGCTGCTCCATCCTCTGCTCGGCGCGACGGCAACGGTCTTCGCGTTGTTCCCGGCATTGCTCGGCGCGGCCGTGCTCGGCTTGGGCTGGGCCCTCGCGATCAACGTCGCCACGTATCTCGTGACGTTGGTGCTGTGGCAGCGGTTCGGCGACCTGCCGGGGTCGGTCGTGCTCCGCGTCGGAAGCGGCATCGGCGCGATCCTCATGCTCGTCCTCGCTATCGCGTTGGGCCGGATGCGGGATCTCCAGCAGGAGACACTCAAATTGCTGCGCGAACAGGAGAACCTTGTCGCCGCGCTCCGCACGTCGGAGCGATGGCTCGGCGCTGTTGCTGATCAGCTTCCGATCCTGGTCATCGCGCTGGATCGCGAGGGTCGTGTGCTGCGCGTGTTGGGCGCCGGCCTCGCTCGCATCGGCCTCGATCCCGGCTCGATCGAGGGCCGTTCGGTCCTCGGATTCAGCGTCAGCGCCGGCGACGAGGCGGCGGTGCGTCGCGCGCTCGCTGGGCAACCCGGCACGGCCGTCCTTGCCATCGCCGGCCGGCGCCTGCGCTTCAACCTCGCCCCGACCACCGATGTCCCCGATCAGGCCAGAGGTGCCGTAGCCGCGACGTTCATCGACTGAACGGGGAAGCGTCCTCAGCCACGACGGCGATCGCGCGCGTGTATCCCAGCGATCTGCCGGTCGAGCGCCTTGAGGCGCCTCTCGGCCGCAGCGCGCTCCGCCAGGAGTGCCGGACGATCGGTCGCCTTGTACTCGGCCGGCGCCTCGGCGACGCCGCGTGCCAGGGAGACGGCGCGACCTTCGCCGAAGAAGAACGCGAACGGCACGCCGTAGACCTGCGCGAACCGTCCCAGCTCGACGACGTCGACTCTGCGCTCGCCGGATTCGCACTTCGACACGAACGACTGCGGCCGTCCCAGCCGCCGCGCCGTCTGCGCCTGCGAGAGTCCCGCGACATGCCGCGCGTCCCGTAGCCGTTTGCGGAACGCGACGTACGGACCCGAGCGTGCGGCCACAGTTCCGCGAATCGTCGGCGCAATGGCGCCGATATCCCAAAACGGGTTTCTGACGGATACACTCGCCAGTAGGTGCCGAAGAGGCCGCGCATCGCGAAGCTCACGGTGGCCGCGTGGGCCTCGCCGAACGCGCGTGGCGTGGTCGGTCGACTCACGCGCTGGCATGTCGTGGCGGCAAGATCCGCAGGAGGCCGCGCCCTTTGCGGCGCGGTCGTTCCCTCCGGAGCAGTCATCCGCATCGTGCCGACCATCAGCGCGGCGCGCGTGGCCGAGGGGCCGATCTGCCTACGTTGCGCGCGGTGGTTGGCGATCCGCGGTGCGCATCCGCCGGCTCAGCCCCGCGATCGTTGATGCTCGGCGACCGCCTCGTGAAGCCGCTCCTGCGCGCGCTCGTAGGCTTCGTGCGCCTCGAGCAGATGAGCGCGCAGCTTGGTCCGATCGCCGGCCGCCAAGCTCGCGCCGCCGTCCAGCTCCCGATAGGCGTCCAGAGCCTTGTAGTACGCGCCGCGCGCGGTCAGCACCTCCGCCCGAAGCCGCCCGAGGTCCTCCACGCCCGCTCTCGCACCCCCGCCGCAGACTTGCGCGGGGCGCCGGCGGCCCGCAGCCGCCTCTAGCGCGGTTCGCGAACCTCTCATCGAGGGCGGGCTCGGCCTCAGGTTGCCCGAGCGCCGGCGCTCCCGTGCCAACGCACTGTACCGGAGTCAATCCCATTTTGGGATATCGAATTTTCGGGCAGCTTAACTTCGCCTACTGCCGGCCGGCGTAGCGGCTCGCGACCTCCACCAGCCCGTCGATCTCGAACGGTTTGCTCAAGTACGCCTCGACCGGAAGCTCGCGCGCCCAGCGCGCTGCGCTCGAGCCCGCGGTCATGACGACGATGGGCACGTCCAGCTTGCGCTGGCGCACCGCGCGAACGAACGCCTGCCCGTCGAGGATCGGCATCTGCATGTCGAGCAGCACGAGCGCGGGCAGCCGTCGCTCGAGCTCCCGGAGCGCCTCGGCGCCGTTCGCCGCGGTGACCACGCGAAACCCTTCGTGCTCGAGCACGCCGCGGATGACCTCGACGATCGCCGGCTCGTCGTCGACGACCAGCACCGCGCCTCTGGCCGATCGACGCGCGAGCGCCGCGCCGACGCTGGTCGGCGGTGGAGCACCGAGACCCGCTTCCCAGGACGCGAGCCACGTCGGCATCGTGAGCGCGGGCATCGGCACGCCGACGTAGTAGCCCTGGACCGTGTCGCAGCCGAGCGCCCCAAGCAGATCCCAGGTCTCGCGGTCCTCCACGCCCTCGGCGATGACCTCCAGCGTCAGATCGTGCGCAAGGGCGACGATGGCGCGCACGATCGCCTCGTTCTTGTGGTCGCGCGCCATCGTGCGGACGAAGCGCCGATCGATCTTCACGCCGTCGATGGGCAGATCGATGAGCCGTCCCAGCGACGAGTATCCAGTCCCGAAGTCATCGACCTCGACGCGCATCCCCAGCGCACGCAGTCTGGCGAGCGCCTCTGCGGCGGCGTTCGGCTCACGCATGAGCATGCTCTCGGTGATCTCGACGCTCACGGCGCGCGGCTCGCAGCTCGCCCGTTGCAGCGCTTCGACGAGCTGGTCGTGGAACGTGGCATCGAGCAGCGTCGTCAGCGAGAGGTTGAGGTTCAGGCCGAGATCCGAACGCATGTGGCGCAGATCTCGCAGCTGCGCTGCCGCCGTGTGGAGGACGAGCAGCGTGAGCGGCGTGATGAGTCCATTCGCCTCGGCGAGCGGGATGAAGTACTCGGGCGGTATGGAACCACGGCTGCGATGCTGCCAGCGGCACAGCGCCTCGACGCGAGAGAGACGCCTGCTGCGGAGCTCGACGAGCGGCTGGAGCGCGACGGCAAGATCGCCTGCCTGGACCGCGTCGCGGAGGTCGGAGGGTTCGACCGCCGCGAACGATCCAGCGGCGATGTCGATCGGCGAAAAGGCCGAGGACTCGCGGGCCTCCGAGCGTGGGCCCTGGGCTGCGGCGTCACGGATCGCGCCCAGGAGCGTCGGAGCGGGCTCATCCTTCGTGACGCAGGCACGCGCGCCGGCCCGAAGAGCGTGCTCGCAGACGTCCGACTCGGCCGTGTACATGACGACCTCGGTCCCCGTCCGTTCGCCTCGAAGCCGTCGCAGTACCTCGAGTCCTCCGCCGTCGGGCATGTCGCTGTCGAGCACGAGCACGTCCGGACGGAGGTCGAGAGCGATGCGCAAGGCCTCGGTGCCGTTCTGTGCGACGCCAACGACCTCGAGGTCGTCCTCGGCATTCACCAGATAGCGCAGGTTCTCCCGGATCGACGGATGGTCGTCCGCGACGACGACACGTACACGACCAGTTTCAGCATTCCTCATGGCCGTTGAACCTAAGTCTCGCAGACGCATTGCCCATGCCCGAGCAGTCGAGCAGGCAACCCACTGACACGGCTCCGCAACTCATGCGGCCCGCACGGAGCTTGGTTGCCTGCTTCATCGTTGACCAGGCGTTTTCTCTCTCATGGGCCTCTCTCTGCCGGGCCGTGCCGTCGCCGGCTCCGTACTCTTCGGAATCGCGTGACCCCGATCGAATTTCGCACCGAAGGCGCACACGCGCGAATCGCGTGGAGCTGGCTGCCCGAGGACCGCCTCGAGGCGGATACGCTCGCCCAGATCCGCAACATCGCCTCGCTGCCCACGGCGGTGGCCGTTGCCGTCATGCCCTACGCTGTCGGCGTCGACATCGGCTGCGGCAAGGTCGCGATCAAGACCGATCTCGCCGTCGATGCCGTGCGTGCACGCGTCGCGGACGCGCTCACGGGCATCTACGAGCGTGTCCCCGTCGGTATGCCGACGAAGCGCGATCGCCGCCAGGGCAGCCATGCCTCACGTCAGGACAGCGAGACGCTTCGCGCGTGGATCGACACGCGTGCAGGGGAGCCGAACGCGAAGGAGATCCGCGAGCGCGCGGATCGTCAACTGGGCACACTCGGTTCGGGCAATCCATACCGGCTCGCGCTCATTCGGCAAGCAGCTCTGCGACAGGCATCACGCGACCGCGCTGGCGTGGTGCGAGCGTTACCGCACGCCGCTGCCCGACAAGGAGCTGGCGTTCCTCGCCTTCGACGTGGACGAAGGTCGCGCGTACTTCGAGGACATGCGGTCCGCAATGCGCTACGCCGAGGAATCACGCGGGCGCACCGAGATCGCCTGTCTCGACCGACGTGTTCGGCCCGTTCGCCGTGATCGAGCGCATCGAGACGCATCACAATTTCGCGGCGATCGAGCGGCACTTCGGCGTCGACGTCGTCGTGCACCGTAAGGGTGCGGTGCGGACGACCGACGCGACGGGCGAGCCCGCGCTCGTGACGATCCCCGGCTCGATGCAGACCGGCTCGTACATCGGGCGCGGCAAACCGAGCGTCAGCGCGATGGACACCCTGCGCGCACGGCGCCGGGCGCCGGCTTGGCCGGAACGCGATGCGGCGCGCGCACGTCGGAGTCGACATCGCGGCCGAGATGCGGGCCGAGGGGATCGTGCTCGTCTGCCTCCCGGGAGCGACGCGCTCGACGAGGCCGGTCGCGCCTACAAGGACATCGAGGAGGTGATGAGCCTGCAGCGCGATCTCGTCGAGCCGGTGGTGAGGCTCACCCCGCTGGGGGTCGTGAAGGGCTAACGCGTCAGCCGGCTGGCCGCGCACGACGTGTTCGCCCACCGCGGCGAGCGGCTGCTCAGATCCGCTCCGGGCGCCGCTCGCGGACCGGCCCCAAGAGTGCCGCGCCGATCGCGTAGAAGGCGAGCGCGATGAGGAACGAAAGGCGTGGCCCCGCTGCTGGGTCGATCTGGGTGACGGCGTCCATCACCAGGCCCGCGAACGTGAGCGCGATCGGACCTGAGGCGGCGCTGGCGAGATTCGAGATGCCCATGTACCGGCCGCTCTCCGCCTTCGGAATGATGTCGGTCATCAGCGCCCAGTCCACTGCCAGGAACGCCCCGGCGCTGATACCGACGACCACCCCGAACGCGACCGCGATCGGGAGCGCAGGCGCGAGCCCCAGACCGAGCATGCCGACCGCGCCGATGCCGCAGCTCGCGTAGATCAACGCCTTGCGGCCGAGGCGGTCGGACAGTCGGGCCGCGGGGTACGTCGTACAAAGTGTCGCGATGGCCACCGGCACGAGGGCGATGTTGCTCCACGTCGCCGCCTCCTCGTGCGTCAGCCCGTGCGACCGTGTGAGGTAGTACACGATGAAGTTGACGAGGATGCTCGGCCCCATCAGGACGAAGAGTCGGGACGCGAGCAGCCAGACGAAATTGCGCTCACGCAGGATGTCCAGCCCCCACGCCGAGAGCGCGATCTGGACCCACGAGCGCGATCCGCGCGGTCGCGGGGGTCGCCCCTCGTCGACCGTGAGCACCGTGGCGATCCCGGTGCCCAGCTCGAGCACGGCGAGGCCGAGGGTCGCGACGAAGTAGTTGCCGGTGTAGAGGCCGATCGTGCCGATCGCCGTTCCGATGACGCGACCGAGCATGATCATCACGCCCATGAGGCCGCTCGCCAGACCGACCTGCTTCGCCGGCACGAGGTCGGGCACGTATCCCTGGAACGGTCCCTGCGCGAAGTTCGACGAGAACTGGAGCAGCGCGACGAACATGACGAGGCTCACGTAGGAGTCAGATAGCGCGATCCCGAGGAGGAAGACGACGTCGAGGGCCGCGCCGATGAGGATGTACGGCTTACGGCGCCCCCAGCGGGAGATCGTGTGATCCGAGATCGCGCCGACGGTCGGCTGCACGATGATCGCGACGATCGTGCCGATGATCGTCCTGACCGCGATCGCCGCACCGGTGTGTTCGGTGCCGACGAGCGCCTCCGTCCGCGGCTGGAGGATCAGCTCCAGGCCGCCCATGAGCACGTTGATCCCGAGCCAGTAGAGGGAGAGCTCGAACAGCTGCCAGCGCGGAAGGTCCCGAGTCGGCCGCTCGGCCAGCGCGCCGTCGATGGGGACCGCGACCGCGGCGGTCACAGGATGTCCGTCAACCAGCGCCAGCGCTTCCGCACGCCGACGGGCTCGGCCCAGGGGGTCGCGATCGCGCCGAGGCGCGCGTGCAGCTCCGCGGCGAACTCTGTCGTGGCCTGCTTCGTCGGCTCGACCGCCGGCGCGGCGCATGGCGCTCCGACGCGCGCGACGAGCTCGCGTCCGATGTAAAGCTCAGCCGTGCCGCGAAGCCATACCGGCACGACCGGCACGCCCGCCTTGATCGCGAGGTAGCCGACGCCCCGCTGGAACGGGCCGAGCTGCGCCTCCGCGTGCGACACGCGGCCCTCCGCGAAGATGCCGACGACCGCGCCCTGCGCGAGGAGGCCGAGGACGGCCTCGACGGCCCCGCGCTCCGAGGTGCCGTCACGCGCGACCGGCACGACGATCCCGAGCGAGCGGATCGCGATCCGCTTCCACCAGACGTGGCTCGTGGCGCGGCGGTCGCCGATGAAGTACACGCGGGGTTCGAGTGGCAGCAGGGCGATCAGCAGGAATGCGTCGGCCCAGCCCTGGTGGTTCGCGACGAGCAGGTAGGGGCCCGACCGCGGCAGCTCGCCCTCGAGCCGCATGCGGAAAAGCACCCCGAACACAAGACGGACGAGCGCCCGGGCGAAACGCGGCCACGCACCGACACGGGCGGAGCGGTCCGCCGGTAAGGTCGCGATCTCGCCAGCCCGTACTGCCATCGGATACCTCCGGGGCGCAGCATCCGCACGGCGCTTGCGGCCCGACGTGTCCCCCGACACGATCCGGGTGGAGTCCTCATCACGGTGATCGCGCCCCGTAGTGCGGAACACGTTCGCCGGACGGCCTGGGATACGCCGCGAGCAGTCGCTGCCTCCTAAGGTCCCGCCCACCACGGCACGGAGGTAGGGCGATGACGAAGATCACGGTCGATCCACTCGATGGATACACGAGCCTGCTCGACATCCTCGAGACGGCGGCCATCCGCTACAAGGGTCGCTGCGCGTTCGGCCTCTTCCACGACAACGGTGCGCGCGACTGGTGGAGCTTCGAGGAGCTCGACGTGCGCTCTCGCGCGGCCGCATGGCGTCTGCGCAGCGAGCACGGACTTTCGCGCGGCGACCGGCTGCTCACGTGGTCACCGTCGACACCGGAGGTCCCCGCCGTGTTCTTCGGCGCGATGCGCGCGGGTGTCGTGCTCGTGCCGCTCGACCCGCGCATGGCCCCGGACACCATCGCGCGGATCGCGGCCGATGCCGACGCGAACGTCCTCGCGCTCGGCGAAGGCCCCGATGCTCCCGACGCGCGTGCGCTCGGCATCCGCGGACTACGCATCGCGAACATGCGCGACCTCATCGCGCCGGATCCGCGCGCCGTCGAGGTCGACGCGTGGGAGCGCCCCGTGCGCGGCGACTTATTCGAGATCCTGTACACGTCCGGCACGACGGGCAAACCGAAAGGCGTGATGGTGACGCACGGCAACGCGCTCGGGTGGATGGAAGGCGCGATCCGCGCGATCCAGCCACGAGAGCATCGCGTGGTGTCGCTGATCCCGTTGAGTCACATCTTCGGCCAGATCGCAGAGCTCTTCTACACGCTGCTCGTCGGCGCGGAGGTCCTGTACGTACGATCGCTCAACCCGAAGACCATCTTCCGCGCGCTGCGTGCGCATCGGGTCACGACGATGGCGACGATGCCCATGGCGCTCGAGCTCTTCTGGAAGGCCATCGAGCGCGAGGTGCGCCAGAGCGGGAAAGAGCGCGCATTCGCGCGACTCCGAAAGGTCGCGCGCCATCTGCCGTTCCCGGTCCGCCGCGTCCTCTTCGCACAGGTCCACCGCGAGCTTGGAGGCGAGCTACGGCTCTTTGCCTCGGGCAGCGCCTACCTGCCGCCCGCGATCCAGCAGGCGTGGGAGGACATCGGTGTCCGGGTCATCCAGGGATATGGCGCAACGGAGTGCGGCCTGATCACGTGCACGCGAGAAGCTGATCGAGAAGTCGGCACGGTCGGGCTGTCGATCCCGCCCAATGACCTGCGCTTCGCGGCCGACGGCGAGATCCTCGTGCGCGGCCCCGGCGTGTTCCAAGGCTATTGGCGCAACGAGCAAGCGACGCGCGCCGTCTTCGACGACGATGGCTATTACCGGACCGGTGATCTCGGCGAACGCCGCGCCGATGGGGCGATCGTCCTTCGCGGACGCAAGAAAGAGATGATCGCGCTGCCGAACGGCTTCAAGGTCTTCCCCGAGGACGTCGAGAACGCGCTGCGCGACGCGGGTGTCGCCGATGCCGTCGTCCTCGAGACCGCGCCAGGACGGATCGAGGCGGTCCTTCGTCGGCCGTCATCTGACCGGCCGGACGACGGATCCGTGCGCTCGGCCATCGAAGCCGCCGTGCGGGCGGCGAACGCGCGGCTGGGCATACACCAGCGCCTGGATTCGTGGCGGTTCTGGCCCGACGACGATCTCCCGCGGACGCACACGATGAAGATCAAGCGTTCCGTCGTCCGCGACCGGATCCTCGGCGAGACGGGCGTGGCGGCAGCGGCCGCGCGCTAAGGGCGTATCTCCGCGCGGAGCGCGGCCTCGTTGAGGATCCGGACACGTCGCCGGTCCACCTTGATGAGGCCGCGCTTCTCGAAGTCCGCGAGCGCCTTGTTCACGGTGACACGCGTCGATGCGATCGCGGCGGCGATGTCGTCCTGTGTGAGCACGGCACCGTCGACGCGCTCCAGCTCGACGAGGTACTTCGCGAGCCGGCTGGGGACGTCGAGGAAGACGATTCCCTCGAGCAGATCGGACAGGCCGTGGATCGTTCGCGCGAGTCGCGAGAACATGAAACGCATCGCCTGCGGATTGCGGTCGAGCACGCGCAGGCCGACCTCTCGTGGGATCTGAAAGACGCTCGTCGGGATGACGGCCGTCACCGTCGTCTCCCGAGGCGCGTCCTCGAAGAGCGCGAGCTCGCCGAAGAATTGGCCGCGACCATAGAGCGCCACGAGGAGCTCATGTCCGTTTTCGTCGGGCAGGACGCTCTTCGCGAGCCCCTGGAACACGACGAAAGTGTGCGCTGCGGGATCGTCGCGGTGGTACACGACCTCGTTGTCGCGGAAGCGACGCAGGACCATGTGCGCCGCGAGCTCTTCGCGATCCGCGCCGGTCAGCGCGTCGATCGGCAGCACGTCGCGTAGCTGCGCGGCCATGTTCCACTGCGCGCTTCCCTCGACCGGCGCCACGATCTTCCTCCCCTGGCGAGACGCCGTCATTGTTGCGGTCCTGTCCAGGGCCCCGAAATTCCGCACCACGAACTCGTCTTCCAGAGCGGCTGGACCCCGCCGAGTTCCGCGACTGGGTCGCAGATCGATGCGATCGGGCTTCTCGGCGCTCGACTCATGCCGCGACGCGTCTAGCGCCCCAGCGGGTTGACGATCCTGCCGTTCAGCTTCGCTTCCCAGTGCACGTGCGGTCCCGTGGTGAACCCGGTCATACCGACGAGCGCGACCGGCTGGCCGCGCACGACGTGTTCGCCGACCGCGACGAGCGGCAGCGAGGTGTGGTAATCGCAGCTCTCGAGATCGCCGGCGTGCATCACGCAGACGCGGCGCCCGCCGACGGGCACCCACCCGACCGCGTCGACCACGCCGTCATCCGCGGCCACGAGGATCGATCCGTAGGGGGCGGCAACGTCGATCCCGGTGTGGCTGCCCTGCAGGAACTGGGTGATCGCGCCGGCGACGGGCCGGACGAAGCGCCTTCCGTCGGCGTCGATGCTGGAGATGCGCGCCCGTGCCGCTGGATCGGCGCGTGGCTCAGGCGCGACGATGGCCGGCACGCCGCACCGGAAGATCTCGAGCTGCATGCCGTAGAGACCGGTGCGGCTGACGCCCGTGAAGTAGCGGCCGTCGGGACTGAAGGCTCGCGCGCCAAGAAGGTTCGGCAGCGTCGCGATGGGAGCATCGGGTCCGCCGCCCCAGAGCGTGAATCGATCGAACGCGTTGCCGCCCGGCACCGTCGGCGAGATCGAACCGAAGAGCAGCCGGCCGTCCGCGGTCCAGGCGTGGACCTTGCCCGGCAGGCTCGCGACGGTCGCCGTCGCACGCGATCCGTCGGCACCGCGCACCGTCACCCCGAACGGCGACCGGAGCAGCAGCGCCG
>Ga0137368_10004556_pt1 | contig 14757 bp, 9 predicted proteins | sample SagtaG_13_FD_104917 | JGI IMG/M metagenome (GOLD analysis project Ga0137368, IMG submission 104917) | Vadose zone soil microbial communities from Sagehorn Ranch, Mendocino, California, USA - Sage1_L_100_16 metaG | ecosystem: Environmental > Terrestrial > Soil > Vadose zone | place: USA...
CAGCGCCGAAACCGAAGTCGAAGCATTGATCCAGGGAGCCGTCCGCGTTCAACCTCGCCAGGGCCGCTCGCGGAGTGCCATTGAGCAGGAGAAAGTTGCCGGCCAGCAAAATCTTTCCGTCGGCCTGCGCCACCAGCGCGAACAGAACGCTGTTGAACGCAAAACCCGGAGCGTTCAACTCCACCGCGAAACCCGCATCCAGGGAGCCGTCCGGGTTCAGGCGAACCAGTTTCTGCGGACCAACCGGCAAGCCACTTTCATTCTGTGGCATGATGGCGAGCACCACGCGGCCATCCGATTGCACCAGGCCCCGGTTGATACTGTTCGTCGGTCCGAATGCGGGCTGGAACGACGGGTCGAGCGATCCGTCTTGGTTCAGCCGGGCGAGGCCGGCCCGCGGCACGCCGGACACCTCCCTGAAATTGCCGAAGACGATTGGCCTCCCGTCCGGTTGCTCCGCGAGCAACGAAACCGTATTGGTCGGGGCGAACGGCGATTGAAACCACAGGTCAACGCTTCCGTCCGTCAGCAATCGGGCGATGCGGTTGCGGGGCGTGCCGGCCAGATTGGTAAACGTGCCCGTGACCCACACGCCACCGTTCGGTGACGGAATCCCGCCGCCATACGTATCCGTCGCAAACTTCAGCGCCGGCGGATTGAAAGTGCCATCCAACGAACCATTCGCATTCAACCTCGCGATCCCGGGCCGGAATACGCCGCTCACATTCGTGAAAGCGCCGATGACGAACATCCTACCGTCGTCCAGTAACGCGATTCGCCGCGGATCGGAATTAAGCTGCGGCACAAACCCTGGATCAAGCGTACCATCGCCGTTCAGACGGGCGAAAAACGGCTGGCGAACCCCGCTGAGGTTCGTGAACAGGCCGCCAACCAGCACACGACCGTCCGTTTGCAAGGCGAGAGCACGGACAGAATGGTCGGGGCCAATGCCTGCGGGAAACGACGGATCCACTGTGATCAATTGGCCAACCGCTGAGGACGCGCCCAGCCAAACCGCCGTGACCATACCAAGCGTAATAAATCTGCCGCGCCGGATCAGAGCATCCGGCCTACACGCGCTTGCAGGCCGCGTACCCTCACGCGGCTGCCACCGCGACGACGGACCGAAGGTGTAGCGCAGACTCGCACTCTGCCGTATTGCCGATCTCATTAGTCACCTTGCTTCCATCCTATGCGGTAAATGTTCTGATCCGTCCGAACGAAAAGGCTTCCCTCCGAAACTGCCATCGAGGCCTGACACTTCTCGTTCAGCGGATTCCTGGAAACGATTTTGAACTCCGGGCTGGCTTCAATCACCGTCGTCTCGCCCGTTTCGGACAGGAAATAAATCCGGCCGTCCGCATAGACGGGTGACGCGCAGTAGTTGCCCCCGATTCGCTCGGCATAGACAATCTCCCCGTTCTCCGCCTTGTAGCAGTGCGCGATGCCACCGTCGGTAATCGAATAGAGATAAGGCCTGACGTACAGCAATGACGGCTGTGTTGGGGCCCCCTTGCGTTGTTCCCAGGCGACGTGCGTCGCCGTCACGTCACCTGTGCCGCCCGTTTTCACCGTGCGAAGCGTGGTCTTCTCGAACCCCGAGGAGGTGAAAATCAGCCCGTCGCCCATGGCGAAGCTGGGCGTCACACCCTCGCCCTGGCTGTACACCGTCCAGACCAATTCGCCCTTCTTCGGGTCAAAACCTTGAATCGCGTCGCCGGCACAACTGATGAGTTGCGTCGTGCGCCCCTCTTTCAGGATGTTGGGTGTCACGTGCGCGATGCGCGATTTGCCCCGCTTGCCGGTCCAGACCCGTTTGCCCGTCTTCACGTTCAGCCCAACGATCAGGGCGTTGTCCCATGGAATCTGCCAGCCGAGCCGCTCCTCGTCCGTGTTGTGCGGCCAGTCTCCTGCCTTGCCGACGCGATTGCTGCCGTCGTAAGCCATGATCAACAAACCCTCGTGCAGGATTGGAGAGGCGCCCAAACCATGCCGGCTGTAATGCTGCACTTCGCGATTCCTCCAGAGCACCCTGCCTTCGAAGTCCAGCGCAACCGCGCTGCCGTCGCCGAACACGGCATAGACCCGTTCGCCGTCGGTGCACGGCGTCGGAGTGGCGTAGGAATTCTTTCCTTCCTTTCGCAGCGGCACCTGCTCAAAGACTTCCCGGTCCCAAACAGTCTGGCCGGTTTTCCGGTCGAGACAGAGGACATGACACTTCGTTCCGTTTTCCGTCGCGGTCGTGACGAACAACCGCTCGGCCCACACGATCGGCGACGACCAACCTTCGCCGGGAACCGGTGCCTTCCAAACAATGTTCGACATGGCACTCCACGAAAGGGGCAGCTTCGTCTCGCTCGAGATCCCCTGGCCACTCGGGCCGCGGAAGCGCGGCCAGTTCTCGGTATTGGCCGAAAGCGTGAGCAGGGTCAGACCGAGGAAGAAACGCAGCGCGGCCCAGCCGGAACCGGAGCGGCTCGCGGGCGCCGCGTAGCCGGGATCGACGGAGCGCGGACTACCGTATGGGTTTACCGTGGGGAAAGCGCACGCGCCTCGCGTGCCGTGTTCAGCGCCCTCGCCGAACTCGCGCGGCGCTCGGCGAGGGCGCCGACCGGTGCAGCCGTGGCGGCTGCGATCCCCAATACTCAACAGGTACGGACAGTCTTGTCCGCGAATTGCCGCCGACTGGAATCGACACGCGGACAAATCTGTCCGCGCTCCGATGCATTTGGCCGGCTTGAACTCGTCCTGCGTACGAGCTGGCAGAATCCTTTGCATAGTGGTTTGACGAAGTGTATCAGGAAATCCTCCCGCGCGCAGGAGAATTCTTTCGTCGGCGACGCCGAGGCGAGGCGAAGCGGGAGGGTGTGTGTGCGAACCTCACTTTTTGGTAAGTCGCGGAGCGACTCCGAGATGGTAAGCCGTGGGCTATAAGCCCACGGCTTAATGCTGGGGAACGAGTGCGCGTCGCGGAGCGACGCTTGAACCGAAGAGCGAATCAAGCCCTTCAAGCGTTGCTCCCGGTTCACCTTTGGTGAAGCCGTTTGAGCAGCTCTCTCACCCGCTCCACAATCTTCGGCTCGGCGCCGGTTTCCAGGTAGCTGGTTCGCGCGCGCCACGTCGAATAGCCCCCGAGATTGAACTGGTCCGGCGGCGGCAGGTAGCCGCTGCAGCCGTTGGCCAGACTGATCACCATGGTGAGTGGGAACGGACTGGCTTGCTTGATGGCCAGTCCGGTGCTCCCGTAAGTCTCGCACGGGATCGCGCCTATCCCCAACTCCCCGACCTGCAAAGCCTGGAGCTTGAGCTCCTTCGTTGCCGGCCAATCCGCCATGAGCACCGTCTCGCGTGCGTAATTTTCCTCCCAGGTCCGCGTGGGCCGGTCACCCACCTTCGTGGCGAGGTACGCGCGCGCCTGGGCGACCTGCTCCTGCGTCGGGAGGCGGACGTTGAACGGCACGCGCCTTTCAACGGCAGCGAGCGGCACCCAGTCGTGATACGTCACTTCCGCCAGCGCCTGCATGGCCGCGGCGGCCACCGCTTTGGCGACAAGGACCGGATTCACGACCCAGTTCGTCTTGCTGAAGTCCGAGCAATTGGCGTCGCCACTGGTGCCGTTGCTCATCAGCGCGACAAAACCCGGATTGAGATGAGTCGCATGGAGCTCCCTGGCCATCAGGCCGCAGAACTCGCCAAAATAGTCCGCGGAAATCTCCTGCGGCGGCGCGTTGGCGTAATGCGTTGAATAGTTGGCGAGCAACGCCAGCGGTTTGCCATCGCGCGTCTGAAGGGAAAGGACCGTGACGGCGGGATCCACCGGTCCGGTTTGGCGAACTTTGTTCGTGTTCGCGTGGCCGGGATTCATCATGACGACGTTCGTGGCCTGACCCGTGAAAGCGGAGTTGGGATGGATTGCCGCGCCGGGCTGCATGACCCAGAGGCGGCAATGCACGAACGTCGGCAAATCGCTCTTGCCCCAGCCGGCGCGCGCGGGTCGGAGATTGCGTGCTGCAAGCACGATGCTCTCGGTGATGCGCGGGATGAGCCACGCGCGATACGCCGGCTCCGCGTCGTTGCCGTGGCAGCCATAGACCGCTGGCGCGCTGTGCGTGTGCGTGGCGGAAACCAGCATGTTCTCGACCGGAACACCGGTCGCCAGGCTGGCCGCCGACTTCGCTTCGTCGAGGTCCTCGCGCGAAATCATGCAACTGTCCACCACCGCCAACACGAGCCGCGTCGAACCGTTGTCCAGCACGACGGCGCGGGAGTGCAACGGATCATGAATCTTGCTGACGACGGTCAGCGTGAGGTTTCCGGCGGTGCGGATGGGGAGGTTCGTGGGCGTGATGTCCACCGTGGCGGCGCCGGCGCGCAACTCACCCGCGTCCAGCTCCAGAGACCCGGGTCCACTCACCAGGAAAAGAGCAAGACAGGTGCTGAGCTCGGCAGCGCCGCGAGCGAAACCGTAGCTGCCGCGGTGACGCGGCGGCTGTTGTCCTCGTCGTTGTCCTCGACTTGGAGGCGGCGGCGGCGGACTCCACAACCTGACAGAGCTTCGGGCCACGGTGTCTAACGCGCCAGCGTTTTGGAGTGCGGCGGGAAGCGAAGCGCCACGCCGCTTTCGATTCTGCGGACCGGGCGCGCCTTCATTCGTCGATTCCCTGGCCGTTGGGAGAAAATCCAACGCGCCGTCGCCGCTGCGCTCTGCCGGCGCACTCCAAAACAAGACCTGGCGGCACTTCGGGTGGTTCAGGAAACGCCTTTTTTCGCTATTGCGCATGCATGGGGCCATGAACCTCGCTGGGAAATCCCAAGCGCTGCAGCGGCGGCGCACACCACCTGAACGAGCTTCGGACGACGGTGGCCAACGCGCCAGCGCTTTCTTTCGGAGTGCGGCGGGAAGCGAAGCGCCACGCCGCTTTCGATTCTGCGGACCGGGCGCGCCTTGATTCGGCGATTCCCTGGCCGTTGGGGGGAAATCCAAAGCGCCGTCGCCGCCGCGCTCTGCCGGCGCACTCCAAAACCTGGCGGCAGTTCGACAGGTTCATCGAAAGCAGGGGAAGCGGCCGCGCCGTCAAGGGCGCAAGAGCGAGACGATCGTCCGCCATTTGACCGCATTGTTGCCCGGAGTCTCCGGTGTCGGGTTAGGGCCAGTTCCGCCCCAAAGCTTCGGATCGAAAGCGTCCTTGCTCGTGCTGAATTTCACGTGCCCGTCTCCAAACAAGGCATTAATACCGTATGGATTCCTGCCACTGGTGTGGGCCATGGTGCCCCAGGTGTAGATCAAGTCGGTGACCATCGATCGCTGCGAGGTTAATTCCGTCTGTTTGTGGGCCACTTGCGTCCAACCCCGGTTGGCTTCAATCGGCTTTTTGGAAGGAACGTCCATTTGTGGGAAGTAATTGTAGGTCATATTTACCTGGCCATCGACCGCGTACATGGGCCACGGAACGGAGGGGGTTTCAAAGTACTTCTTCTCGAAAACAACCCTAAACCACTTCTGCTGTCGCGAGCTTGGACAATAGAATATGAAGGGGTTCCGCAGATAGTTGCCGGTATAGAGAAGGCCCAGGTTCACCGCGAGCCTGGCCTCCGCCGGCCTGCCAACCTGACCGCCCCAACCGAAAAGAAGATAGCTGTAGTACGGACGATCATCATCGTCACTCGGCGGTAGGTCCGGGTCGAAGAACGGTGGCGGCAGTTTGTCCTGGTTGTCATCGGCGTACAAGAAGACTGCCAAGCCCATTTGTCGGAGGTTGTTCAGGCAGGTTGTTTGCTTGCTCTTCTCTTTCGCGCGTGCCAACGCGGGAAGGAGCAGACCCGCCAGAATCGCGATGATGGCAATGACGACCAAAAGCTCGATCAACGTGAAGCCTCGAGCCGAGCTGTGGCGATCAGAACGCCCGGCCGTTTTTACCCGGCCACGTGGAAATGAAAGAAGAATCATAAGTCGAAAATATTCCGCTCATTCGAGAATTCAACTGAAATTATCGGGTCTGCCTCGTTACCTTGGCGCACCATCTCCGAATTGTTTGTCCATGAGCCGTAGGATGGTGCTCACCACTGACGCCGGGTCAGGGGACCCGGCCTACAGAATCGTCGTGTAGGCCGCGTGCCCTCACGCGGCGTCTTGCTCTACTGCGAAATGTTCGGCGCGGCTGTCTCAGCCGCAGCGGGTCGTGAACAGGACACTGGTGCGGCAGAGCCGCAACCGAAACGGGCTGCGGGCATTCTGTCCGCAGCAGCGCCGGTAGCGGAATGCCCAGGAGTCCTTCCCCAGCCGGTTCGCGTTCGGAGCGCGCTGCGGCCTAGCCGCCGCCGCGATGGAGCGGCGCTTTGGAGCGCCGCGCAGGCGGGAAGGATGGGGTCCGGAGAATTTGTGCGGGGCGCGACGGTCTTGTTTTCGAAGCCTTTCATTTCGAACCTGATCGGGATGGTCTCCCGATGGCTTGTGAAGTGGCCCTGCACAGGATTCTAATGGGCATAAGGTCTTTACCCCAGTCTTTTTTCAGGCCTTCACCTACCTATTCAATCCGCGGCCTGACAATGCAGCATTCGCGCTCCTCCCAACGGGGATGTACCGCAGGGAGAGTAGAAACAGAAAAGCGAAGCAATAAACGAACAAAACAAGGACATCATATATGAAAAGATCTCTTATATACAAGCCCTTGGGACGGCCTAATGGCTTGAGAATTCTCGCCGTGGCCTCCGTGGTCGTTCCAATGTTATTATCGAGTCCAATAGCACGGGCTTTCTCTTGGTACGATGAAATCGGTCCTCACTTCTCGCCAAATGTGCCGAGTGCGGCTACTGGGTCGGTTGATTACACGTACGAATTCTTCGCCTTTTCGCACGGTAGGGCACCATTCCCTTTGTTCGCCCACGTAGCCGGTCGGACTTGGGAGTATGGAACAAGAAACGGGACGCCGGTTACGTGGCATGGTGTCGGCGAACACAGCCAAGTAGGGCAATATTCAGATATATGTACGCTTGGTGTAAAGACTTGCTATGCGTACCAATCGGTCGATTGGATGACTACACCGACGACCTACAATCCGAGCTCAGGCGAAGTAACGTGCAGCGACGGACAGCCATTCACTGACTATACTAACGGGTTCTTTTACAACCAAAACAGTGAACATCTCGACAATCATCTGGCCACAGAGCAGTGCATTGTGCTGACCAGTACGAACTCCGCCGCTCCTGACGGCAGTTGGACGATCACCTATACATACCCAGTCCAGACACCGATGTGCTATTATTTCGAGTCGGCACTTCATCCTGCTTGTGACCCCCCCCTCCATGCCACCGTCTGGGGTTGGAGCGCGTATTATAGAATTGATGTTCACCTTGACATAGGAGCGTCTCTGCCCCCTGGAACAATTCCTCCTCTCCCAGGCCCTGGTCCTGGCGGCAGTTGTTCGTCGAAACCGCTGGTTACGGTAGTGAACTCGTTCGGCATACTGCGCAACAATTGGAACGGCTCGGTTGGATTTCAATTTCAGGTTGGTAGCGCCCCGCTGGTAGTCACTGAGCTTGGCCGGTGGGTCGTGAGCGGCAACAGCGGCACCCACACTGTGCAACTGTTCAATTCCGTTGGAACGCCGTTGCCAGGCGGGTCAGTGACGGTGAACACGGCAGGGCAGATAGCGGGTGAATTCGCATACGCCCCGCTGAACACGCCGTTGACTCTGGCTGCTAACACTACCTACGCCGTGATGAGCCAGGAAGTCGGCGGAGGAGACCAGTGGTACGATTATGGGAACACTCAGATTACGTTGAGCCCGGTTGCGAGCGGCGCTTTTGCCGTGTGGGCCCCGCCCTATACCGGGGCTGTGGGCGGTTCCGGGCGGAGCTACGGACCAGTGAACCTCCGATTCTGCGAGTGAGCGGCTTGTCGCAAGCAATTGCCGCGGATGCAGCAGCATTCACAGCCTTTTCGGCCTGAGAAAACGCGCCGTTGCACTCATTGAGTCTGAATTACGTCGGCAAACTGGGGAACGGTACAATAGCGGAAAGGCATACCCCGATTGCGGTAATCGGCTTCGGTCTCTGGCTCGCAATGACACCGATTCGAACGGAGCCCAGATCACGATTCTGTGCTCTTTTTATTTGCTTCCCTTACCTCTTACCTTTTCGGCCGGACTGACCAAAGCAGAACGATCGCCCGGGAAACCGGTGAGTTCTGGGTCGGTTCTTTATTATTGCCTAACGAAGAAGTCGTGAGCGGTCAGTCCCACGGATTGATTGACTCTGGATTTAGTCGGCCTTCAACAACGCTCGCCGCAGGTTCGATTTGCGCGTGAACCGTCAAGGCCGGAGCAACGAGACGATGGTCCGCCATCCGGGCATGTTGTCGCCAGGAGTCACATTGGATATCGGATCACCGCCGGTTCCGCCCCAAAGCTTCGGATCGAACGCGGCCCGGGTCGTGCAGAAGTTGATGTGGCCGTCGCCCCAAAGGACATTGAGGCCGTATGGACTCTTGCCACTCGTATGAGCCAGGGTGCCCCAGGTATAGATCAGGTCCGTCATCATCGTCCGTTGCGAGCTCAATTGCGTTTGCTTGTAGGCTACTTGCGTCCAGCCTCGGTTCGCGTCGCTCGGCAGTTTGGCAGGCACGTCCGTTTGCGGGAAGTAGGTGTAGGTCGTATTGACCTGGCCATCGATGGCGTACATGGGCCAGGGGACCTTCGCGCTTTCGAAGTATTTCTTCTCAAAAACAATTAACAAATTCTTTTTATGCTTGAGGCTTGGACAATAGAATATTTGCGGGGTCCGCAGATAGTTGCCGACGTAGAGGTACCCCAGGTTTACCGCAAACTTCGGATTGGCCGGTTGACCGAGTCTTGGAGGACGTTCCCAAAAAAGCAGATAACCTCGCCAGGGATCAGGTTGGGGATTCAGAGTTCTGTCCGGATCGAATTCGGGTGGCGGAAGCCTGTCCTGGTTGTCATCGGCGTACAAGAACAGTGAAAGGCCCATTTGCCGGAGGTTGTTCAAGCAGCTTGTCTGCTTGCCCTTCTCCTTCGCGCGCGACAACGCGGGCAGGAGCAGACCCGCCAGAATCGCGATGATGGCGATCACGACCAAAAGCTCGATAAGCGTGAAGCCTCGAGGCGCACTGTGGAGATCAGGACACCCGGCCGTTTTTACCCGGCCACGTGGTAATGAAAGAAGAATCATAAGCCGAAACTATTCTGCCCACTTGGGAATTCAACTGAAATTATCAGGTCTGCCTCGACACGGCCGCAACTGGATACAACCGCCAGAAATTTTCTCCCTCTCCTCGCGAGGAACGAGTGGGGTGAGGGGCATTCACCGGATGCCTACCCCATGACGAACGGTTTGCGGTATTCGCGGGTGAGAAACGCGTCCGCCTTGGGATTATCGAGGAACGTTTCTTTACCCGAATCGAGCCGGAGCAGTGGACCGAGCGTCAGCTTGGACTTTTCCACATCAACCTCGTTTTCGGCGAGGTGCTGGCGGGTTCGTTCAAACGTTTCCAGCACTTTGTCGTGCACTTTCAGTTGGCTCAATTGCTTCTCAATTTCGGCGGGCGGCGCCGGATAGCCAAGCCGATAGGAGATGTTGCCGCAATGGCAGAGCGCCGTCGATTGATGGCCCTCGAGAATGTCTGCGTTCAGCTCCGAGACCTTGCGGCTGCGCACCGCTTTCAGGAAATTGGCAAAGTGGCTTTCGCTTTTGCCTTCGAAGGTGCGGACCAGCTTGCCCTCCACATCGAACAGTGATTCGCCGGCAATGATTCCCTCGGTGCCGTAGAAAATCCATCCGCCTTTGAAATTCGGGTTGAACGGTTCCGTCTTCAGCCCGCGCGTCTCGCACACGATGGTCTTGGCACCGAAGTCGTGAATGACCACTTGTGTATTGGGTGTCTCTCCGGCATCCGTGTAACCGAGGCGTCCGCCGTAGCTGAGGACGGCGCGGCCCAGCCCGGTGACGCCGAGGCCCCACTGGCAAACGTCCACCGAGTGAATGTTGTTGTTCCCCAACTCGCCGTTGCCCGTGTTCCAAAACCAGTGCCAGTCGTAATGAAACTTCGGCCGCGTCAACTTATCCATCGGCGCCGGGCCGGCCCACAGATTGTAATCCACGCTCGCGGGGATTTCACACTTACCGGGGCCGCCGATGGAATCGCGTCGCCCATAGACGATGCTGCGGGCCAGCCGCACTTCGCCGAGCTTGCCGGCGTGGATGTATTTGATGGCCTCAGCCAACGCGCCGTTGGAGCGGTTCTGCGTTCCGCCCTGGCAGATGCGGCCCAGCTTGCGCGCGACCTGGACGATGCGGCGGCCTTCGCGGATGTTGTGGCTGACCGGTTTCTCGACATACACATCCTTGCCCGCCTGCATGGCCCAGATGGCCGCCAACGCGTGCCAGTGGTTCGGTGCCGCGATGAAGACCGCGGCGACGGACTTATCTTCGAAAATCAGCCGCAGGTCCTGCACGGCCTTCGGCTGCGGACGCTTCAGTGCGACGAGATCCGCCGCGACTTCGGCCGCGCGATCACGATCGGGGTCACAGACGTAGGCGATCTCGCAGTCCGGAAGCTTGGCCAGTTCGCTTGCGTGTTGCTTGCCGCGAATGCCGCAGCCGATGATGGCCACGGTGATTTTGTCGTTGGCGCTCACGGCGCGCCTCTCCGCGGCGACGGCCGGCAGGGGAATCGCTGCGGAAGCCGTCGCAGCAGCGGCCAGAAAGGAGTCTTCGAGAAACCGGCGGCGAGTGATGTTGGACATAGCAACCCAATTCTGTAATGGCAGGCTGCACATATCCAGCGCAAAAAGGACGCAAGTGGCGATGTTGTCGCGGATGTGAACGGTAGGAACAAACGACAAAGGCGACGACAAAGGTTGTGACAAAGGGAATCTCGGAACAGCCTTGTTTGAATGAGCGAGGAGGTCTATTATTCAGCGCGTGAAATCGATTCGCTACGTTCACTGGCAGGACGGCGACGTGTGGCTGGGTTATCTGGAAGAGTATCTATCCTGACTACATGACCCAAGCGGAGACCGTTCAGGAACTGGAGGAGAATCTGCGCGATATCTACGCGGACCTCACGAGCGGCGCGATCCCTTGCGTGCGCAAGGTGGCTGAACTCCACGTTCCGTGAAGCGGGTCGAGCTGGCTGACTCCATTAACCCGCCGGGACTTTCACTTGGCCAACTTACCGGCGGCTTCGGCTTTGGCTTTCGCGAGCACGCTCGCCAGCGACACGGGCGCGCCGCCCTGACGCTTGCTTTCGTCCGCCGCTTCCATGAAGGCGAAGATCTCGATTGTCTCCTCGGCGCTGACCGGGGGTTTGCCTGTTTTGAAAAAACGGCCTACCTCACGGCAGAGTTCCTCATAGCCTCCCTCCCGTCCTGCTTGAGCCATGCCTTTGCTGCCGAAGGCCACCGCCCCGAAATCAGCCTTGTTCCGACGAATCCCGCGATAGGTGCCAACACGCCCGTCTTTCCAAACGCCGGATACAAGGTCGGTGTCTTTGGTCGCTATCCGAGTGACCGTTTCACAGCCTGTGCCCATAAGCGCGTAGAGCGGCTCGATCCCGTGGATGCCGTAGAAAAACATGTCCGGCGTGCCTTCCTGATAAGTGCAGGAACCCCAGGTCACGGCGCCAACGATCGTGCCGAGTTCCTGGTTCTTCAAAAGCTCCTGAATACCCGAGGCAAACCGGAGCGACGAACTGGAAAAGCACGGCACGTTATGTTTCGCAGCCAACTCGTAGATGGCAATAGCATCGGCGAGCGAACCCGCGACCGGCTTGTCGATAAACAGCGGCTTGCCCGCCTTAATCACGGGGATTGCTTCCTGCAGATGAATCCGCCCGTCCACGCTTTCAAGCAAGACCACGTCCACTTTTTCCAGCAGCGTGGGAATCGTATTGACGATCTGGATGCCCATCCCACGCAACTGCTCCGTGAAACCCTTGACCCGATCCCGGCTGGCCGGAATGTCTGTGCCGCCAGGATAACCGGCAACCACTTTGATGCCCGCCAGGTCGCCGGCGGCCTTCGGGTCGTTGAAGATCTTCGCGAAGGCGGGCACGTGCGAGGTATCCAGGCCGATCATGCCGGCGCGAAGCAGCGCCTCTTCGGCAGCGGGAGCGTTCATATAAAAACTCAAGAACAGAACGGATAGCCCGGCGCGGCGCCGGACGTTCCGCACGTGGTGAGGAGTCGGATGGTTCATGCGTCAACTACACTTAAACGAATCGCCGATTTACCGCAACGCTTCTCGATGCGCCTCGAGGCGGGTTGGCGCGAGCTTGCGAGCCTCCTACGCTAATGAGGGATCGCTAAGGGATGATCGATAGCGATATGTCCAGACACGCCGGACGACTTGTACGGCCTCACCGCAGGCGTGCCCTCCGGAAATGGCCCCAATAGTCCGCCTCCGACCGGTCCGAACGAAATCTGGTGGGCGCCTTATGACCCAACCCAAGTGCCTGATGGCGTGCCGGGTGCCGGATTCAAACTTGGGCTGCTCTCAGGCTACTTTGGACTCACCAATATCTTTAAATGCCCTGAGGAACCGCGATGGCAATGTTCTTATGGCATGAACTACAGCACAGGGAGTCCAATGGGGCGGCCCGACTCATCGGTGCGACGCAGTTCGGAAATTTTGGTGGTATGGGATCACCGGCGCAGTCCAGGGTGCTCGGATTCGCGAATACCGGCACCGCCGCGACCGCCGTGGGTGCCGTTCGATAATCCGAGCCACTATCCGCCACGACACAACGGTCGCTTTAACGGCTTGTTCCATGACGGTCGCGTCCTTGCGCTGCGCGCAGCCGATTTGCACGTCAGAAACTTCCGCGAGACAGGAAGTCTCCCACCGGTGCGAGACTATCCTGGGGAGTAGCAGGCATCCGTCGTGTTTCGAAAGGGGTTCATTCAAAATCAGTGACGCCGGCAGGCAGATTCTTATGCTTGGGCTCTATGAACTCCGGATTGTTTCGCGCTGCCGCGAGCGCGTTTCTCGTTCTTTCATCCTTGAGTCTCCAGGCGCAGGAGGGCGCCGCGCAGCGCCACCAGATGGCGATCAATCACCTGAAGCGAGTCGCCGCCGAGCTCTCGGCGCGTTGTTTGAGCGACGTCCGCTCGCTGGACGATTGGAAGCAGCGCCGCCCGGAGCTGCGCCGCCAGTTGCTGGAAATGCTCGGCTTGCGTCCGCTGCCGGCCCGCACTCCGCTCAAATCGAAAATCACGGGTGTGCTCGAGCGCGAAGCCTACCGCATCGAGAAGGTGGTTTTTCAAAGTCTGCCGGGGCTGTACGTCACCGGAAATTTTTACGTACCAAAAAACGCCGCCGAACGGTTGCCGACCATTCTTTATCTCTGCGGCCATGCCCCGCATCCGCTCGGAGCAAAGTTCAACTATCAGGACCGCGCCGCCTGGTTTGCCACCCACGGCTTCGCTTGCTTGATTCTCGACACGCTCGAATTTGGCGAAGTGGCCGGCACCCATCACGGCACGCATGACTTGAACATGTGGCATTGGCTGTCGCTGGGGTACACCCCGGCCGGGACCGAGGTGTGGAATGCCATGCGGGCACTGGATTACCTCGAGACGCGCCCGGAGGTCGATCGACGGCGCATCGGAGTCACCGGAATATCGGGAGGCGGCGCGATCACGTGGTACACCGCGGCCGTGGACGAACGCGTCCAGGCGGCGGCGCCGGTCTGTTCCACGTTCACGTTCGGATCGCAGGCGGCGAATTGGCGCGCTTCGGGTCAGTGCGACTGCATCTATTTCCACAACGCGTACGGCTGGGAGTTCCCAATGGTTGCCGCCCTCATCGCGCCGCGGCCCCTGCTCATCATCAGTGGGCGCAAGGATCTGGATTTTCCGCCCGACGGTTACCACGAGGTGTTTCGGCGCTCGAAGCGGATTTACGAACTTTATTCCGGCGGCGACTCCGATCGAATTCGCGAGCTGGACGATGATGTCGGCCACAGCGACCCGCCGCAGTTTCTCCGGGAAGCCCGCCAATGGATGCGCCGCTGGCTCCAGAGCGAATCGGCGCCGCAGAGTCCGGAGACCCAGGTCCCACCGCCTGAAACGGCCGAAGATCTCGCTTGCTTGAGCCAACTCCCCGCCGACGCCATCAATTACAGAATCCACAATCAACTCACGAGCCCGATGTCTCTGAAGAAGCCACGGTCCCTTGCCGCTTGGAATCGGCGCCGGGCGGAGTTGCTGGCGCAACTGAACGAAAAGGTGTTTGGATGGTTTCCCCGGCAGAAAATCCCGTTCGCGACGCAGGTTTCGAGGAGTAGCGGTGGCTGGGCGCCGAAATACGCCGATTACAAGGAAGTCAGTTTCCAAACGGAGGATGGGGTGCGAGTCCGCGCCCAACTACTCACACCGAAACCGGGCCCTGCCGCCGCGCCCTTGTTGATCTACGCGAAGCGGCCGGGCGACTCGATTTATTTTATGGATCTCGATGAACTGCTGCCCTTGCTCGGCCGTTACACGGTGCTGATTCTGAATCCGCGCTTCAGCGAGCTACCCGTAAGCGCGGCTGATTACGCGAGCATCGAAATGACCGCCGCGTGGAGTGGCCGCACGATTGCGGCGATGAAGGTCTGGGACATCTTGCGCACCGTCGAGTGGGCCGCCAACGAAGAGAGGATTCCCGCCTCCTCGATCGCGATCTACGGCAAAGGCGAGCTGGGAATCGTCGCGCTCTATGCGGCCCTCTTCGATCAACGTGTCAGGCACGTCATCCTGA
>Ga0137368_10004571_pt1 | contig 14736 bp, 15 predicted proteins | sample SagtaG_13_FD_104917 | JGI IMG/M metagenome (GOLD analysis project Ga0137368, IMG submission 104917) | Vadose zone soil microbial communities from Sagehorn Ranch, Mendocino, California, USA - Sage1_L_100_16 metaG | ecosystem: Environmental > Terrestrial > Soil > Vadose zone | place: USA...
CAAGGATGTCGATTTCGACGATCTTCCCGCGCGTGACCGTGAAGCCCAGCACCGCAAACGGCCGTCCACGCGAAGCCACGACGAGGCCCGCGGCGCCGTTCACCAACGCCGGTCGTGCAAACCGGGCGCGCCTCGAGAATGTCAGCGCCCCCTCGGCCACGGCCCGTGCACCTCGGACCACCACCGAGGCACCCGCGGGCGCGGCGCCGAGGTCGGCTCGGACCACGACGTCCGGGTCGAGCACCACGAGCAGCGCGTCGAAGTCACCACCGTGCGCGGCACCCAGGAAGGCGTCGACCACCGCTTGCTGGCGCCCAAGATCGGCGTCGGGAACGGTGGCCGCATCCTGCACACGGCGGCGGGCGCGGCTGGCAAGCTGCCGTGCCGCGGTCGGGGAGCGCCCCACGATCGCAGCGATCTCATCGAACGGCACGGCGAACATGTCGTGCAGCACGAACGCCAGCCGCTGGGCGGGCGCCAGCGTCTCCAGGACCACCAGCAGCGCCAGCCCGACTCCCTCGGCCAGGAGCGCCTGCTGCTCGGGGTCGATCTGGTCCTGGGGGCTGATGATCGGCTCGGGCAGGTGGATGCCCATGGGCTCTTCGCGCCGCGACGTGCGGGCACGCAGCCTGTCCAGGCACACCCGCGCGACCAGCGTGGTCAGCCAGCCGCCCAGGTTGTCGACGTCGCTGGTGTCGGAGCGGCTGAGTCGGAGCCAGGCGTCCTGCACGGCGTCGTCGGCCTCGCTGAGCGAGCCGAGCATCCGGTAGGCCACCGCCCGCAGGTGGGTGCGGTGCTCCTCGAACCGCTCCGCCAGCCATTCGCCCTCGTCCATCGACCCGGTCGGTGACAAAGGCGTGGTAGCGCCAGTTGGGGAACAGCTCGGCCTGAGCGCCGACCAGGCGGGTGCGGCGCACGATCAGCCGGTCACCCTTGTAGCGGGTCTCGGCGACCTGGGCCACGCCCCCGTCGGGATAGACGATCGTGGGAGGATTGCATCGAGAAAGTGCCCTCCTGATTGGGGATACGGCAGCTGTCGCAGGCGCCATTCTCCCAGGTCAAATGGCCTTTCTCATAATCCGGACCGACATCATTCCATGACCGCAGCGGTGGTCTCGGGCTCAGGCCGACTCCGCCGCGCGGCGCACCGGGTAGAGGTGCCCTGGGGAAGACGGGTCGAACAGGCCTGGGATCTGCGAAGCCCGCAACCGGCCCAGGGGGATGTCGACCGCGACGCTGAGCATCCCGGTTCCGCGGATACGCCACACCGAACCGACCTGGACGACGTCGGGAAAGCGAGTCGCCAACTCGGCCCGGGCTGCCGCGCGGGCGGCGGCGGTACCCCGGCGCATCCGCTGGACGAGCCGCATCGCGATCATGGCCACGTCGTTGTACTCCTCGGCGAGCTTGGCCCTCATCTGCGCCGTGGTCTTCCGTCCCGAGCCGTGTCCGAGGAAGACGTCGGCGCCGCCATGCCGCGCGATCAGCACCGCGTTCTCCAGCCGCCAAGCGTTGCCGACGTTCTTGTTGATCAGGTCGTACGCGGGGTGGTTCCAGAAATACACGTGATCGCCGACCACCAGGTCGGCCGGCGACGGCGGGACGACCTGCCGGATGCTGCCCAGGCCGGGACGCGTGCCGCCGCCGGTGCTCAGGGTCGGCTCCAGCTCCGAGAAGAGGTCCCAGCGCAACTGGATGTTGCTCGGACCGTACGCCGCGATCCGGGCGTTGAAAGCCGCATTTCCGAGGCTGGCCATAAACGCCCGGAAATGCACCAGCGAGACGAGGTAATCGCAGTGCACCAGGGTGCGCTTGTGCGGGGCCTGGGGGACGAAGAGGCGGATGATGGCCTCGTAGGGATCCAAGACGCCCAGCGGGCTGAGATTGAAGAGATAGTCGTCCTGGTCGCCGAAGACGACGTGTCGCTCCCCACGCGGCCTGGCGCGTATCTCGGCCCGCTTGGCCGGGTCCCGGCGGAGATCGTAGTTGTCCGGTGTGCCTGGGGTCCAGTAGTCCTTGGCCGCGAAGCCGACTCGGGGCCCCCAGTATAGGCTCGCCCCGGTGAACGGGTATCCGAAGGCAACCTTGCCGCCCACCTGCCTCTGCGAGTCCTGCATGACCTCCGTCATGGTCACCCGTTTGACCAGCTCGGTGTGCAGCTCATCGCGGGAGGCGAAGTCCAGGACGTCGGATGTCTCCGCCATGTCCTGGATGACACGCAGGCCTTCTGTGCGATCGCGTGCCGAGGTTAGCTCGGTGCGGACGAATGCGCGCCGTTCCGGCCGAGTCAGAGTCCGCGACGGCCGTGGGGGCTCGGTCAACCGGACTAGTCGCTGCACCGCGACGTTGCCTGCGAGTCCCTGGAGCGCCAGGACGGTGGCCGGACTGATCGCTCCGGCCGGCCGGACGGCCAGGATCGTCGGAGGCGGGACGTGGGCCTTCTGCTGGTTGGCCGTGTGCATCCGGGACGGCGGCGTCGGGCGTACCGCGGTCTTCTCCACATCCCGAAGGCGGTCCTGAGCGTGCACTCCTCCACCCCCTCGGTAGGCAGTATGCGGCACCGCCCCGCCCGTCGGCTGTTCGAACGGGAGGCGTCGAAGGCAGACATCACTGCCCGAAAGGCGGCCGACGGCTGACACCGGGCCACCCAGAGCCGGTTGAGCAACTCGGCAGTTTCCGATCACTTGGACGGGGGCGGTCGGCGTCGAGCTGGCCGAGGAGCCGGCCGAGCACACCGGTGTAGCTGCGGCAGGTGTTGGGTTGGCGCGGCGCGGTGAGGACAAGAACGCGCGTGGACGGCGGCTTAAGCCTGGATCCACTGCGAGGATGATGGTCGAGGCGTCCGCCCTGCCGGTCTGACTCGTGGAATCCACTGGCCTTGCTGTCTGGAATCGGATCTGTCGGCCGGTCGGGGCGGGCGTCCTCGAGGTGGACCGGCCTGACCGTGCCGCCCGGCGACGCCACGGCAAAGCCGACGACCTGGACGCCCAAGCGGCTGCTCGGGCGGTCCAGGCCGCCACCGCGACCGGGCAGCCCAAGGCCGGTGACGGCCGGGTGGAGATGATCCGTTCACTGCGGCTGGCGCGCCGCTCGGCGGTCAAGGCTCGTACCCACGCCGGCGACCCCAACCGACGCGGCCAAGCTTGCGCTGCGATCGGTCGCCGGACGCTGGCGGCAGCTGACCGAGGAGATCACCGCGCTGGACGTGCAGCTGGACCGGCTGGTCGCCACGGTGGCGCCAGCGCTGGTGGCGGTCAAGGGTGTGGGAACCGAGACGGCCGCGGCGCTGCTGGTCGCCGGCGGTGACAACCCCCAGCGGCTGCGCAGCGAGGCCGCCTTCGCGCATCTGTGCGGGGTCGCGCCTACGTCGAGCGACGCACCAAGCAAGGCAAGTCCAAGGCCGAGGGTCATCCGCTGCTTGAAGCGCTACATCGCTCGAGAGCTCTACCGCATCCTGGTATCTGCCCGTCCACTTGACGAGCCATAAGAGCATCCGAAACGTCTTCGCGCTCCGCTGTCCTCGCAGGCCGGAAGCCTCTTGGCAGTCGTAGGGCGCCGCATCCAGAAGGTGCACGGCCCATCACCAGAAATGGCCCTCCTACCAGGACAAACCAGCAGTCTCAACGGTGACATCAGTAGATTCAGGTTGAGGCTGCTCTGCTCAGCCCCCGGCGTAGTTGGGGGCAGCGGTGACCAGAAAGACCAGCACAAATGCCACCGCCAGCAGCGAGAACCGTATGACCCGACCCATGCATGCCTCCCTTGGTGATGAACCGTGGCACCGCCCGGCTGATAGACCGGCCGAACCGCTACGGCCAGAGTGTATTGGCGGATCGCACCGTTGGCGCCATCGCTGGCCTCACGCCGCTCTTGCTGACCGTGGCCGGCGAGCCCCCCACGAAGACGACGGCACCGGTCACCGGTCGGCCTCCTCTGCCTCCTCGGCGGCGCCGGGCATGGCCGCCAGCGCCTGCTCCACGTCGGCGATCCACTGCAGCAGCGCCTGGCGGGTGCGCACCCCGTGCAGCGCCGTCAGCTGCCAGAACAACCCCTCGGGGAGGTCGTTGAGCCGGTCCGCCGTGGCCTGCAGGTCGGCCAGGTCCAGCTCGACCGCGACGCGGTACTCGCGCAGCAGCGCCCGGACCTGTTCGTGGCCGAGCCGGCGGGCGAAGAAGAACTTGACCAGGAAGTCGCTGCGCAGGCGCGGCGGCTGGAAGCCGGGCGTCGCCAGCCACTCGTCGAGCGCGGCCCGGCCCCGCTCGGTCAACCGATAGACCCGCTTGTCGGGGACGCGGTCTTGGGCCACCGCGGTGCCCGCAATGTAGCCACCGTCCTCCAGCCGCCGCAGCTCCCGGTAGACCAGGCTGCGGTGCATCGGCCAGAAGTAGGCCAGCGACTGGTCGGCGAACGCGGCCAGCTCGTACCCGGACAGGTCGCGCAGCGACAGCAGGCCCAGGACAGCGAACGCTGTGGTCGGCAGGGCTGTCATGCTCACTTGTTATTCTCATTGCGAATAGTCGAACATGGACCTTCTTAGCAGGGATGCCGCAGCGCATCCACTCTACGTGAAGGAGCTCCATGCAGACGCAGCAGCCAGCGGCTCCAGACCCCTCGCCTGGCCCTGGACCGGTGACCGCCTTCGTGCAGCCGCTGGGCATTGGCCTGCTGATCGCGCTCGCCTTCGTGCTGATCTACCTGATCGCCCTGCACAAGCCGCAGCCCCACAACCTGCCCGTCGGTGTCGTGGCGTCCCCCGGCGTCGTGGCCCAGCTGCAGCGCTCGATCTCGGCACAGGCCGGGGACGCGGTCGCGCTGCGGCCCGCCGCAGACGTCACCGTGGCACGCCATCAGGTCCAGAACGGCCAGGTCGTAGCCGCCTACCTGCCCGGCCAGGGCAGCCGGCTGCTGGTCGCCGGTGCCCAGGGGACGGCGGTGACCCAGGTAGTGACCGGCATCTTCACGGGTGTCGCCGGCGCCCAGGGCGCGCGGCTGCAGGTCGACGACGTGGTGCCGCTCAGCGCCGAGGACCCGCGCGGGTTCTCCGGCTTCTACGTGATCTTCGGGGTCACGCTGGCCGGGTTCATCTTCGGCCAGACCAGCCACCTGTACTCCAAGCGCCTGTCGCTTGGGCTCAGGCTCGTCCAGGCGCTGCTGTTCGGGGTGCTGGCCGGGCTGGCCGGCGCGCTGATCGCCGGTCCGCTGATCGGTGTGCTGCCCGGGCCGTTCCTGGCCCTGGCCGGCATCCTGGTGTTGCTGGCGCTGACGACCGGGCTGGTGACCATGTCGTTTACCGCGCTGCTGGGTGACCCGGGCATCGCGCTGGCCACGTTGCTGCTGGTGATCCTCGGCAACGCCACCAGCGGCGGCGTGGTCCCAGCGTCGTTTCTGCCCGGCGGCTTTCGCCAGCTGAGCCCGGCGCTGCCCCCGGGAGCCGCCACCAAGGCACTGGGGCACATGGACTACTTCGACCCGGGCGCGGCGCTTGGACCGGTCGCGGTGCTGGCGGCCTGGGCGCTGGGCGGCCTGCTCCTGCTGGTGGTGGTGACTGGCAACCGGCGGCGGGCACGGCCGGTCGCCGTCCCGTCCGAGCAGGCATCCGTCACGCCATAGGAGGTCAAGGCATGGAACCCACTCGGCTGCTGCCGATCATCGCGCTGCTGTCGCTGGTCGGTGTGGAATATGGCGGCTGGGCGCTGCTCGGCTTCCTCACCGGGCGTGGCGCGCTCGGCGCCTTCCGCGAGCAGTTCTTCCGGGCCGGCCACGCCCACGCCGGGGTGCTCCTGGTGCTGTCGCTGGTCTACTTTCTGTACCTGGACCGAGCCGGCCTCTCGACCGGTACGCAGTGGCTGGCTGGGGTGCTGCTGCTGGCCGGCATCCTCGCCCAGTCGGGCGGGTTCTTCGTGCACCTGGGGATCGGGCAGGACGGTCGCCGGGGACCGTCATGACACGGACCGGCGCGCTGCTGATCGCCGCGGCCTTGGTGATCCTGGCCGTCGGGCTGATCACGACCGGCTGACCAGCATCAGTAGCCGGCATACCCCTTGATGTAGGCCTGCGCCTTGGACCAGGCGTTGGAGCCGACCATCTTGCCCAGCATCCGCCCGTGCAAATCGCCGCTGTAGAAGTGGATGCCGCCGTAGCGACGCGACCAGCCGGCCTCGTCGGCCGCCGCGGTGAAGGTTGACCACGACAAGGTCACGTCCGTGGTCGGGGTGCCTGGCTCGATCTTCAACGAGCCCGCAGGGATCGTGACCGAGGCGTTGAACGCGTCGCTGCCGGTGAACCCAAGCAGGATCTGCGAGCAAGCCCCGCTGAACGTGGAATGGCCCGACACGTACTCCGGGAACGCCGGCGTCACCACCGTGAGCGCCTGGTAGGGCATCCACTGCTCGGCCGGGACCAAGCCGAAGCTCGGGGTGGCGCCAGGGCCAAGCCATGAGTTGATCATCTGGCCCTTGTAGCGCTCCCGGATGGCGGTGACCGGCCGGACGAAGTCCCACTTATACTTCTCCCGCCAGGCCGCGATGCTCGAGTCCAGCAGCGCGTTTCCCAGCGCGAAGAACATCTTCGCGTCCGTGTCGACGGTGTTGCCCCGCTTCCGGGAGAGGGCCTGGGCGAACACCCCCGCGTGGCCGGGCGGGAACTCCGTGCGTGGCCCGTCGGCCCAGTACTCGGCCTTGGCCTTCTTGACGTCGTCGAGGTTGCTGGTATCGGCCAGCACCGTGTCGATGTCGGTGGGGCTGCAGCAGCTGCCGTCCGGGTTCTTTGGCGGGCCGGGCACTTTGTACTGGATCGCTGAGAGGGACGCGAACGGGGTGATATTGCCCCACTGTGGGGTGAGCGGCTTCTGGACGGTGTAGTCTGGCGGGTCGCAGTTGTTCCCCTGGGGCGGGATGGGGGGCATGCGGTTGGCCACGCCGGTGGCGGTCAGGACGCACAGCGGCTGCCAATGCCACTGGCCGTCCACGGGGTCCAGCGTGTTCCAGGTGTTCTTCGCCGAGTAGCACGTGGGCGTGGGGGTGGGCGTGCAGGCAGGATCCGGGTAGCTGACCGTGTCGTCAGTGGTCTCTTGCGTGTCCTTGGTGTCCAGCGTCTGGTTGGCGCCATCGCTGTGCCGGAAGGTGAGGACCGCGTAGGCGGCCTTGTTGCCGACCCCCTGGGGAGTGCTGACCAGGGTGGAGGGGTTGGCGGGGTTGAAGTCCCCCAGGTCGTTGGGGTCGTAGAGCAGCTCCGCCATCTGGGCGTCGAAGTCGGCCTTGCGAGCGGGGAAGAGGTCCAGCAGCACCCGATGGGCAGCGTAGCTGATCGCCTTGTTCTTGTTGTCCAAGGTGATGTTGGCCTTGGCCTGCTGGGATGGGCTGTCCGGGCGGGTGCCCTTAGCGACCGGGTCATAGGCTGCCCACGCGTCGTAGGTGGCGGTGTGGAGGACGCCCAGGGCGCGGGCGGTGACGGTCGGGCCGGTGGCGGCGGGGTTCGCCCGAATCGCCTGCAGCAGCTCCTCGTTCCACTTGAGGATCACGTTGTCGTTGATGGTGGGCGGATAGCCGTTGATCGGCCAGAACGTCTGCGGCGTGTCCGGGTCGTCCGGTGGGGCCGCCATCGCCTTGGGGGTAACGGAGAAGCTGGCGAGGGTGGACATGACCAATGCCGCGACCACCAGCAGGGTCGTCGCCAGCTTGTGCTTCATCGACCTCCAGCCTTTCTGCAGGTACGCCGGTACCGCTTCATGGCCACGGACTCGCCGCTTTCGGCTGGAGGTCTCTGGGTCGTGCCTGCACCGCTGCGCTCGCCGCCACATGACCGGTTTCGAAAGGGATGATGGCCTTGCTCCACGAGCGTTGGGTCTTCACGGTCTCCTCGGTGACCACCAGCCGGGCGGCGATCTCGGGGTTGGACAGGCCCTCGGCGACGAGCCGCAGGACCTGCGTCTCGCGCGGGGTGAGCGCGGCGAGCGCGGCCGTGGATAGGCCATCCGGCTTGGGCTGCAGCAGGGCGAACTCGCTGATGAGGCGGCGGGTGACGGCCGGCGCGAGCAGCGCGTCGCCGGCCGCGATGACCCGCACGGCGTCGAAGAGTCGCTCGGCGGTGACGTCCTTGAGCAGGAAGCCGCTGGCACCGGCGCGCAGCGCGTCGTAGACGTACTCGTCCAGGTCGAAGGTCGTCAGGATGAGAATGCGCGGCCCGCCCGCTCCGGAGCCGGCCAGCTGCCTGGTGGCTTCGATGCCATCCATACCCGGCATGCGGACGTCCATGAGGACGACGTCTGGCCGCAGCTCGCGGCAGATCCGCACCGCCTCGGCCCCGTCGGAGGCCGTGCCGACGACCGTGAAGTCTGGCTGAGTGTCGAGCAGTGCGGCGAAGCCGGCGCGTGCTACCTGATGGTCGTCGGCGACGATGATCCGCACCGCCGGCGGCGTGGCGGTCATCCGAGCGCCTCGGCATTGGCGGGCAGCCAGGTGTCGACGAGGAAGCCGCCGCCGGCCGCGGGGCCGGTGCGCAGCTGGCCGCCGACGGCGGCGGCGCGCTCGCGCATGCCGGGCAGCCCGTGACCCCCAGCCGGTGCCGCGGGGGCCGGGCCGGGTCCGTTGTCGCGGATACGCGACCGCAGGGCGTCGTCGGTGTAGTGCAGTTCCACGTCGACGGCGGCGCCTGGCGCGTGGCGCCGGGCGTTGGTAAGGGCTTCCTGGACAATGCGGTAGGCAGCGAGCTCGACACCCGGGTCGAGCGTGACCGGCCGGCCGGAGACGATGAGGCGAGTACCCGCCCCGGACGCGTCCCGTGCCTCGTCGAGCAGGTCGTTGAGCTGTTTGAGGCCAGGCTGGGGCCGCCGGTCCGCGGCGTCGGTGTGGGCGTCCTCGCGCAGCACGCCGAGCAGCCGCCGCATCTCGGTCAGCGCGGCCCGCGCGGTGTCGCCGATCGCGGACAACCGCTGCCTTCCGGCGGCGGGCATCCCAGGAGTGGCCAGCCGGGCCGTCTCCGCCTGCACGGCGACCATGGAGATGTGGTGGGCGACGATATCGTGCAGCTCGCGGGCGATGCGCGCCCGTTCACCGCGAGCCGTGTGCTCGAGCAGGGTGCCGGCGATGACCTGCCGCGCGGCGCTGTGCGCCAGGGCCTCGCTGCGCGCCCGCCGTGCGATCCCGGCCCAGGCGGCCGCCGGGGCCAGCGAGGCCAGCAGCACGGTGAGGACCCCCGCCTCAGAGCCCGTGGGACGGGGACCAGCGAGCGCCAGCACCAGGAACGGCACGGCAAGGCCCGTAGCCGGGAGTTGTGCGCCGTTCCGGCCGAGCCGGTACAGGACGATCAGCTGTGCACCCAGGCCCGCGACAGTCAGGGTGTGGAAGACCGCGAGCGAGAGCACGCTTGCTGGCGAGATGGCCATGGCGGCCGCGGCCGGGCGCAGGAGCCCCAACGGCGCAGGAAAGACCACCACCATGCGGGTGATCCTCGGCCTGGACGCGGCAGACGAAGGCCACGCGCTGATCGGCGGGCAGCCCTACCGGAGCCTGCGGCACCCCCTGAACCACGTCGGGGCGCTGCTGGACGCCGCCGCCCTGCAGCCCAGCCGCACCGCCCGCAACCACCTGCTGTGGCTGGCCCACTCCCAGGGCCTTGGCGCCCGGCGCGTCGACGACGTGATCGAGCAGGCAGGCCTGCAGGCGGTGGCCCGGCGCAAGGCGGGCGGCTACTCCCTGGGCATGCGGCAGCGGCTCGGCATCGCCGCGGCACTGCTCGGCGACCCCCCGGCGCTCATGCTCGACGAGCCCTTCAACGGCCTGGACCCGGAGGGCATCGTGTGGATGCGCGGCTTCCTGCGGTCGCTGGCCGCCCAGGGCCGCGCGGTCCTGGTGTCCAGCCACCTGATGAGCGAGCTTGAGGACACCGCCAGCCATCTGGTGGTGCTCGGCCGCGGCCGGCTCGTCGCGGACACCAGCGTGGCGGACCTGCTCACGGCCGCGTCCGGCGGCCGGGTCACGCTGCGCACCACCGCACGGTCGGAGGCGATGACGGCGCTGGCGCAGGCGGGGCCACCGTGGCCGCCACCGACCGCGACACGCTCACCATCTCCGGACTGGCGGCAGAGCGCATCGTGACGCTCCTCAGCGAGAGTGCGGTGCCGTTCTCCGAGGTGGCAGCGCACCGCGCGACGCTGGAGGAGGCCTACATGGAGCTCACCCGGGACGCGGTCGAGTTCCGCGCCGCGACGGGACAAGAGGCGGCACGATGACCACCGGCACCATCACCCCGTACCGCTCGGGCATGCGGGCCGGGCGTGACGGCTTCGCGCAGCTTCTGCGGGCCGAGTGGACCAAGTTCAGGACGGTCCGCGGCTGGGTCATCGGCATGGTGACCGCGGCGCTGGTGACCGTGCTGGTCGGGCTGCTCAGCGCGTCGGGCAGTCATGCCTCTGTCTGCACGGGGCAGGGGCCTGGTCCGCAGTCGTGCCATGATCTCCCTGACCTTCCGGTGGGGCCGGGCGGCGAGGCGGTGACCGACGGCTTCTATTTCGTGCACCAGCCGCTGGACGGAAACGGCAGCATCACCGTCCGCGTGACCTCACTCACCGGGGTGATCTCATCGGGCGGCAACGGCCCGGTGGGTCAGGGCGGGAACTCCCTGGCGAACATACGCCCCGGCCTCCAGCCGTGGGCCAAGGCCGGGGTCATCGTCAAGGAGAGCACCAAACAGGGATCGGCCTACGCGGCGGTCATGATCACCGGCGGCCACGGGGTGCGGATGCAGGACAACTACACCCACGACACGGCCGGCCGCCCGGGCGGCGTCTCCGCGACATCCCCGCGCTGGCTGCGGCTGACCCGCTCCGGCGCCACGCTCACCGGCTACGAGTCGACCGACGGCACGCACTGGACCAAGGTCGGCACCGCCAGCCTGGCCGGGCTGTCCTCGACCGTGCAAGGCCGGGCTATTTGCCACCTCCCCTCAATACATGCAGGTGTCCCAGCAGATCGGCAAGGAAACCGGGACCGGCGGCCCCACCCTGGCCACCGCCGTCTTCGACCACGTCAGCATGCAGGGCAAGGCGTCCCCCGGCGCGTGGAGCGGCGACGATGTCGGAGGCAGCTCCGGCGGGCCCCCGACGTCAGCCCCCGGGTTCAAGGAGTCCGGCGGCAGGTTCACCGTGAGCGGGTCCGGCGACATCGCGCCGGCCGGCCCGCCGGCCGGCGGCCAGCCCATCGAGGCCAGCCTCACGGGCGCGTTCGCCGGGCTGATCGCGGTGATCGTCGTGGCAACGCTGTTCATTACCGCCGAGTACCGGCGAGGCCTGATCCGCACCACCCTCGCCGCGAGCCCGCAGCGAGGCCGGGTCCTGGCGGCGAAGGCCATCGTGATCGCCTCCGTCACCTTCGCCGCCGGGCTGGCTGCCGCCGCCGTTGCGGTCCCGCTCTGCGGGCGGATCCTGCGCGCCAACGGCAACTACCTGTACCCGGTGAGCTCGCTGACCGAGCTGCGCGTGGTGGCCGGTACCGCGGCGCTGCTCGCCGTCGCCGCCGTCCTCGCCCTCGCCCTTGGCGCCGTGCTGCGGCGCAGCGCCGGGGCGGTCACCGCCGTCATCGTGGTGATCGTCCTGCCGTACATCCTTGCGGTGGCCTCCGTCCTGCCTGCGGGCCCCTCGCAGTGGCTGCTGCGGCTCACGCCGGCCGCCGCCTTCGCCATCCAACAGAGCCTTCCGCAGTACCCGCAGGTGAGCAACTTCTACACGCCGTCGAACGGCTACTTCCCGCTGGCGCCGTGGACCGGCTTCGCGGTGCTGTGCGCATATGCCGCGCTCGCCCTTGGCCTGGCCGTCTTCCTGGTGCGCCGGCGGGACGCATGAAGCAGGCACTGCACGCGGAGTGGACGAAGCTGCGCACCGTAGCGGGCACCGGCTGGCTGCTGCTCGTCACCATCGCGCTGTCCGTAGCCCTGAGCGCCGCGGTGGCCGCCGCCGTGACATGCCCGTCCGCGGGCTGCAACCAAGACCCCGCCAAGCTCAGCCTCACCGGGATCGAGCTCGGCCAGGCGGTCGTCGCCATCCTGGCCGTGCTGGCGATCAGCGGCGAGTACAGCACCGGCATGATCCGCATCACCCTGGCGGCGATGCCGCGCCGGCCCAAGGTCCTGGCCGCCAAGGCCGCCATCCTCACCGGCATGACGCTGGCGGCCGGGACCATCGCCGCACTCGGCTGCCTGCTCGCCGGGCGGCTCATCCTGCCCGGCAACGGCTTCACCGCGGCGCACGGCCACCCGCCTCTGTCCCTGGGCGACGGGCCGACGCTGCGCGCCGCCGCCGGCTCGGTCCTCTACCTCGCCCTGATCGCCCTGCTCAGCCTCGGCGCCGCGACCGCCGTGCGGGACTCCGCCACGGCCATCGGGGTCGTGCTCGGCCTGCTCTACCTCTTCCCGATCGTCGCCCAGATGGTCATCGACCCGCACTGGCAGCGGCACCTCCAGCAGCTCGGGCCGATGACCGCCGGGCTCGCCATCCAGGCCACCACCAACCTCCGCAGCCTGCCCATCAGCCCATGGGCGGGCCTCGGCGTGCTCGCCGCGTGGGCCGCAGCGGCGCTCCTCGCCGGTGGGCTGCTGCTCCGGCTGCGCGACGCCTGAGCGGCCGGGTGTACGCGGTGGACACCGCCACGGGCAGCGTCCGGTGGAGCCATGCCGGCGGCACCTACACCTTCTCCTCGCCGGCCGTCGCGGACGGCGTGGTCTACGCGGGGATCTCCTCCACCAACGACCTACTGGCCCTCGATGCCGCGACCGGGGCCCTGCGCTGGTCGGTGAGGTTGAGCCCCAACCCGTACGCGGTGTACTCCTCGCCAACCGTGGCGGGTGGCGTGGTCTACATCGGCGCCGACTACACGATGTTCGCGCTGGACGCCGCGACCGGGGCGATCCTGTGGACGGCGTCCACGACGAACTACATCTACACGGCTCCTGCCGTCGCGGACGGTCGGGTGTTCGTCACCGCGTTCAAGACGCTGTACGCGTTTGACGCCGCGACCGGCGCCCAGCTCTGGACTGCGCCGTTCTCTGGGATCTGGTTCTCCGATCCCGTCGTTGCCGGCGGCCTCGTCTACGTCGGCTCCTCCGACCTGTCCAAGCTGGCCGCGTTCGACGCGGCGACGGGCGCGCTGCGCTGGTCCACCGCGATGGCCGGTGGCATCGCCGCCGCGGTGGCCGTCGCCGAGGGCGTCGTCTACGCGAACACGAGAGTCGGCGTCCAGGCGGTCGACGCCGCCACCGGCGCCATCCGGTGGACGGCACTCACCGGGAAGGCGGGGTATGTGGCCCCCGCGGTCGCCAACGGCGTGGCCTTCGTCGGCACGAGCGACGGCGTGCTTCAGGCGTTCGACACGGCGACCGGCGCAGCACTGTGGTCCGCCGCGACGGGCGGCTTCATCTACTCGTCCCCGGCCGTCGCGTCCAGCACCGTGTACGCGACCACCGAGGCGGGCAGCCTGCAGGCCTACCGGCTGGGGTGAGCGCGCGAGCCGCACTATGGCGGCGTCCCCTCGCAGCACCGTGCAGCCCAGCCACGGCAGCCCCGGGTGGACGGTTCCGGAGGCGTCCCTGGCACTGTCGCCGATCACGGCCGGCACCAGCGCCGCCACCGCCGCCCCCAGACAGGCGGCCGCATTGGTCACCAGCCCCAACGGCAATCCTCCGTCGACCACCACCGCCCAGCGCACCGGCAGCGCCCGCTCGGATCGCCGAGTCCACCTGCCTGGAACGCGTCCGCGCCCTCCACCAGCAAGGGGTGCTGCGCGGCTTTCACGCCAGCGTCGCGCTGGAGCCGCTGAACCGCCACGTCCAGGCGCTCATCGCCGTGCGCCTGCAGCCCAAGACCCGCACCGCCGTCGAGGGGTTCCGCGACTTCATCGTCACCCGCCCCGAGACGCTGACGCTGTTCGTGGTCTCCGGCGGCGACGACTTCCTGGTCCTGGTCGCGGTGCCCGACACTCGCCACCTGGAGGCGTTCGTGCTCGACCACATCGCCCAGCACCCCCACATCGCCGACGTGCGCACCTCGCTGGTCTACGAGCACCTCCAGCGGCTTCCCATCGAACCGCTCGACGCACCAGCCGGCTCCGCACCCCCCACCCCCACGCCAGTCTGCCGCCCACCGCGGCCGCTGACCACTACGCGACGCCTGCCTGGCGCCGCCCGGGAAGCAGAGGAGGCGGCATGGCCACATTGCGGGCGACCGTGCCGAAGCAGGTGACCTGGGGGCTGCTTGTGGCCTGGGCGGTGCACGACCTGGAGGAGCTGGCCACCATGGCACCCAGCTCGCGCCGGATCGTGACCCGCCTGCGCTCCCGCTACCCGCAGCTGCCCGGCGGCGTGTGGGAGCGGCTTGAGGTCTCGCCCGCCCATGTCGCCGTCGCCATCGGGCTGATGGGCACGGTGATGGCGGCCGCGGCCGCCGCCGGCGCGCGCAGCGGCGGGCGCTCCGGCTTCTACCAGGCCGTCCTCGCCGGCTTCGGCTGGCACGCCGTCGGGCAGCTCCTCGGCAGGCCGAAGTGGCGGTGCGCGCCAGGGTCGAGGAACCCGGCGATCTCCACGATCCGTCCGGCGCGAAGGCTCAGCACGTCGATCGCGCCGAGCCGGAACCGGTCGCCGTCCGGATCGCCCTGGTAGCAGGCGAAGGCCAGCTGCCCGTTCGCCCGGATCGGCACTAGCCGCAGGCAGGCGTTGGTGCTGATGCGGTACAGCCACGCGCGTAGCGAGCTA